>Ga0307379_10001199_pt1 | contig 41369 bp, 37 predicted proteins | sample UN2MG_FD_202237 | JGI IMG/M metagenome (GOLD analysis project Ga0307379, IMG submission 202237) | Soil microbial communities from Risofladan, Vaasa, Finland - UN-2 | ecosystem: Environmental > Terrestrial > Soil > Coastal area > Acid sulfate soil | place: Finland: Risofladan, Vaasa | collected...
AGAAGTGCGATTCCGCCAAGCTGCAGAAGGCTTTCGACGACCATCTGAAGGAGACCGAAGGCCAGGTCGAGCGGCTCGAGCAGGTATTCGAGATCTTCGGCGAGAAGGCCAAGGGCGAGACTTGTCCGGCGATCGAAGGCATCATCAAGGAAGGCGAAGAGGGCATCAAGGATTCCAAGGATCCCGACGTCCGCGACGCCGCGATGATCGCCGACGCCCAAGCCGTGGAACACTACGAAATTACCCGCTACGGCACCCTGATCGCTTGGGCCAAGCAGCTCGGCAAGCCCGAGGCCGCCAAGCTCCTCCAGGAGACCCTGGACCAGGAATACGAGGCCGATCGGCTCCTCAGCAAGCTGGCCGAGGGCCAACTCAACAAGGAAGCCGCGTAAGCCTCGACGCTTGCCGGTCTTTGCCTAAGATTGATGCAGCGCGGAGTTCTGCTCCGCGCTGCGTCTTTTTATGCACGGTCATATTGTGCATTGCACTTGCAGGGAAAAGCGCGCCCGCATAGGGTTGCCGCGAATTTTTCCCGCAGTCCTCGGCATTTTTCCAGGAGTTCTTCATGGGACTGGTCTCCCGCACGCTTGAACGGGTCAAGCCCTCTCCAACCATGGCCATCACGAACAAGGCGCGCGAGATGAAGGCCGCCGGGTTCGACGTCATTGGCCTTGGCGCCGGCGAGCCCGATTTCGATACCCCTGACAACATCAAGCAGGCGGCCATCGAGGCCATCAAGCGTGGTGAGACCAAATATACCGCGGTCGACGGCATCCCCGAGCTTAAGCAGGCGATCTCCGAGAAATTCGCACGCGAGAACGGGCTTGAGTATGCGCCCGCTGAGATCACCGTGGGCTCGGGCGGCAAGCATGTGCTCTACAACGCGCTGCTCGCCACGCTCGACCCCGGCGACGAGGTGATCATCCCGTCGCCCTATTGGGTGAGCTATCCCGACATCGTTCTGTTGGCGGGCGCGGAGCCGGTGATCGTCGAAGCCAAGCTCGAGGACGGCTTTAAGCTCACGCCGGAAGCGCTCGAGAAGGCGATTACGCCCAAGACCAAGTGGTTCATCTTCAACTCGCCGTCGAACCCGACGGGCGCCGCCTACACGCGCGATGAGATCAAGGCGTTGACCGATGTGCTGCTCCGCCACGAGCGCGTCTGGGTGCTCACGGACGATATCTACGAGCATCTCGTCTATGACGGCTTTGATTTCACGACGCCCGCGCAGGTCGAGCCGAAACTGAAGGAGCGCACGCTGACGCTGAACGGCGTGTCCAAGGCCTACTCGATGACCGGCTGGCGCATCGGCTATGCGGGCGCGCCGGCGGAGCTCATCAAGGCGATCGGCAAGCTGCAATCCCAGTCGACCTCCAACCCGTGCTCCATCAGCCAATGGGCCGCGGTCGAGGCGCTGCGCGGCCCGCAAGACTTCTTGAAGGACTGGGTGAAGTCGTTCCAGGAGCGGCGCGACCTCGTGGTCTCCATGCTCAACCAGGCCAACGGTCTGAGCTGCCCAACGCCGGAAGGCGCCTTCTACGTCTATCCCTCATGCGAGGGCTGCATCGGCAAGAAGACGCCCAAGGGCGACACGATCAACAACGACGCGGATTTCGCCACGCTGCTTCTCCAGGAAGAAGGCGTCGCGGTGGTTCACGGCGAGGCGTTCGGCCTCTCGCCCTTCTTCCGTATCTCCTACGCGACCGGCCTGGACGCGCTGGAAGAGGCGTGCCGCCGCATACAGCGCTTTTGCGCCAGCCTGAGCTAGGGGGGGTTATAATGGGTGCGGACGCAGCAGAGGGCGAGGCCATGAAATTTTCCAAGCTCAGCACGGCAAACCAGATCGAAGGCAAGATCATGGAGATCCGCAAGGGTGCCGTGACCGCCATCGTCTATGTGCAGATCGCCGGCGATACGATGGTCGAGGTGAGTGTCACCATCGCGTCGCTCGAGACGCTTGGTCTTTTCGAAGGCAAGTCGGTAACGCTGATCATCAATCCCGTCGACATCATGATCGGCTGCGAATAGCGCCACCCGCGCGAGACGGTCCGGCTCAGGCCGGCAGTACGGCTTACCTTCCGAGGACCTTATGGACCAGCGCGTCACAGACGGACCCATAAGCGCAACCGACCGTTCCTCCCGCGTGTTTCACCTGCCGGACGGACGGGCCATCGGCTTCGCGGAATACGGCGATCCGGACGGCTTGCCGGCCATGGCGCTCCACGGCACGCCGGGATCGCGCTACATGTTCGCGCTGACCGACGAAGGCGCGCGGGCGCGGGGCTTGCGCATCATCGCGCCCGAGCGTCCTGGCTATGGCCTTTCCGAAGCCCACCACTTCGACACGCTGGCCGATACGGCCCATGACGTGAAGGCGCTGGCCGACGCGCTTGGGCTCGACCGCTTCGCGATGATCGGGGTGTCGGGCGGCGGGCCGCATGCGATCGCTGCTGCCGCGTTGCTGAAGGAGCGTGTCCTGCGTCTCGCGCTGATCTCGCCGGTGGGTCCCATCGCCGACTGCGACCATATTCGCATGTCGCATCTGCACCGGTTCCTGTTCACGCGCATGGCGCCGTCGCATCACGCGGCCGGTGCGTTTTTCTATGGGCTTCGGACGTTGATCGACTGGACGCCGGGAGCGGCCTATCATCTCTTGATGCAGCGTGTGACCGACGCGGACCGCGAGGTGCTTCATCGGCCCGAGGTCAGGGCCAATCTTCAGGCTGCGCTTCGCGAAGGGCTGCGGTCCGGAATCGAAGGGCCGCTTCAGGATTTGCGGCTCTATTGCGAGCATTGGAACCTGCCGCTCGGCGAGATCACTGTGCCCGCCATCATGTGGCAAGGCAGCGAGGACACCGTCGTGCCGCCCGACGCGGCCTATTCTCTTGCCGGCGCGCTGCCCGGTTGCCGGCTCGAGGTCATCGAAGGTGTCGGCCACTATTGGGTGTTCGGCGAGTTCGACCGCGTGCTCGACAAAGTCCGGGCGACCTGGCCCTAAGCCATGACACCGGCCTTCACCCACTGCGCGATGCATGTGGCGGACCTCGATCAGTCCATTGCCTTCTACGCGCGCTATTGCGGGATGGAAATCGTCAAGGAGCACGGCGAGGGGAAGAGCCGCGTGGTGTGGCTGGCAAGCCCCGGCGCGAAGGAAAGCTTCGTCTTGGTGCTGCTTGGCGGCGGGCCCAAACGCACCCAGGACGAAGACGACATGACCCATTACGGGTTCGGCGTGCCGACGCGTGAGGACATCGACAGGATCGCCGCCCAGGCCAAGGAAGACGGCCTGTTGCACTGGCCCCCGCGCGATTATGCCCCGCCCACGGGCTATCTGTGCGGGGTCAAGGACCCGACCGGCTACATCGTCGAGTTTTCTTGCGGACAGCCGCTTGGGCCGCACGCCAAGGACCGCTAGCGCGCCTTAGAACTTGCTGTAGGTCCGGCAGCAGCAATCCTTGGAACCGTCGGGGTGGAAGTTGCACACCTGTTTCTCTTCGCCCCGGCAGAGAGGGGGCGCCGCGCTCGGCGGGATGCTGGCGGTGCAGCGCTGCGTGTAAGGGATGCAATGGCCGCCCAAGAGTTCCGAGTTGGCCGGACAGTTCGTAGCCGTGCCGGGTGCCGCGGCGCCTGTGTTACCGGCGGGCGGCGGCAAGGCATCGGGGTCGTCGCTACCGCCGCCGAACCAGCCCCCGCTTGAACTGTCTCCAGAACCGCCTCCGGAACTGTCGTCGCTGCTGCCCGGAACCTTGGGCATCTTGCCGCGCCGTATTGCGCCACCCTCCCTTCGGCAGGTGAAGCCATCGCCGAAATCGCCGCAGACGAATTTCGCCTCCTGCAGGAGCGAAGCCTCAGATCGGGCCGGCATCGGCCCTGCGAAGGCGGATGCGCCACCGCTCCCGATCAGTGCGGCGAGGGCGAAAAGCAGGGTCGACAGAACCAAACTGGAAACGAAACGCATGGAACCCCCATCGGTAAGGGCGTCACCATAATGATTTCTATGCGGGATCAGAAGAGGCGGATGAGCGCTCGTACATCGCGGCTCTTGCCAGAGCGCCTGTCCCTTGACACGATAGTGTCCTTAAGGCTCGCGAGGGGAAAAAGGGCCAAAATCAAAGGCCCCACCTTGCGCGGCGTGCCAAGGGAGGAGAGCATGGGCCAAGCGCAGGGCCAACCAGCCCGCAGTGCCCGCTGCATCGCATTGGTTGGCCCCTATCTCAGCGGTAAGACGACACTTCTCGAATCTATTCTGGCGCGGACGGGCGCCATCAAGCGGCAGGGCAGCATCGTCGCCAAAAACACGGTGGGCGATGCGTCAGACGAAGCCCGCCATCACGGCATGAGCGTCGAGCTCAACGTGGCCACCGTCGATTTTCTCGGAGACTCCTACACCTTCCTCGACTGTCCCGGCTCTATCGAGTTCCAGGCTGACGCGGCCAACGTGCTCACCGCCAGCGACGCGGCGGTCGTGGTGTGCGAGCCCGACGAGAAGAAGGTGCCGGCGCTTCAGCTCATCCTCAAACAGCTCGAGGATCGCGGCATCCCGCACTTTTTATTCCTCAACAAGATCGACAAGGCGGAGACCCGCGTGCGCGACATCGTACCGATGTTGCAGCCCGCCTCCGCCGCGCCGCTCGTGCTGCGCCAGGTGCCCATTTGGGAGGGCGGAATCGTCTCGGGCTTTATCGATCTCGCGTTGGAGCGCGCTCATGTCTATCGCGAGCATGCGCCCTCCGAGGTGATCGAGATGCCCTCAGCGCTCGCCGAGCGCGAGCAGGAAGCGCGCTTCTCCATGCTGGAGCAGCTCGCGGACTATGATGACGAGCTGATGGAGCAGTTGCTGGAAGACGTGCCGCCGCCGCGCGACAAGGTGTTCGACGATCTGGCTACCGAGCTGCGCGAAGGGGTGATCTGTCCGGTGCTGCTGGGTTCGGCGGAGAACGGCAACGGCATCTTGCGGCTCTTAAAAGCTTTGCGCCACGAAGTGCCTTTCGTGCAGACGACGGCAGCGCGATTGGGCGCGGACGGCGCGCCGTCTTGCGCCTATGTCATGAAGACTTTCCACACCGCCCATGGCGGCAAGCTGTCACTCGCCCGCGTTCTCACCGGCCGATTTGCCGACGGCGACTCCGTCCATGGCGGCGAGACCGAGGAGCGGATCGGCGGTGTGTTCGATCTTGTTGGGCACGAGCCGGTGAAGCGCGATGCCGCCAAGGCTGGCGATACGGTCGCCTTCGGCCGCCTGGAGAGCGTCAAGACGGGCAACACGCTCGCCACCGAGAAGGGCGCGGACCTCACAATTGCCGCGGCGGACATCCCCGAGCCGGTATTCGGCCTCGCCATCGAAGCCAAGGAGAAGAAGGACGACGTGAAGCTCACCGCCGCCCTTGCCAGGATCATCGAGGAAGACCCCTCGCTCTCCATTACCCACGACCAGGACATGGGGCAGATGGTGCTGTGGGGGCAGGGCGAGATGCATTTGCGCGTGGCCTTGGAGCGGCTGACCCGCAAATACGGTGTCAATGCCGCCACCCATCCCCGGCAGATCCCCTACAAGGAGACGATCCGCAAATCGACGGAGGTGCGTGGGCGCCACAAGAAGCAGTCGGGCGGCCACGGCCAGTTTGGCGACGTGGTGGTGACTATCGGGCCGCTGCCGCGGGGCCAGGGATTCGAGTTCTCGGACAAGATCACCGGCGGCGTGGTGCCCAAGAACTACATCCCCTCGGTCGAGATCGGCGTGAGCGACTATCTCCATGCGGGTCCGCTGGGCTTTCCCGTGGTGGATGTCGCCGTGTGCCTTATCGATGGGTCCTACCACTCGGTCGATAGTTCGGACATGGCGTTCCGCCAGGCCGGGCGGCTGGCCATGACCGAAGGCATGCCGCAATGCCAGCCGGTGCTGCTGGAGCCCATCATGGCGGTCGAGATTTCCGTGCCCTCGGAAGCCACGCCGCGCGTCAACTCCATCGTCTCCTCCCACCGGGGGCAGATCTTGGGGTTCGATGCGCGTTCCGGCTGGCCTGGCTGGGACGTGGTCCAGGCGCACATCCCGGAGGCGGAAATCCAGAACCTGATCGTCGAGCTGCGCTCGGCGACAGCCGGCGTGGGCACGTTCCACGCTACGCTCGACCATCTGGCCGAGCTCGTCGGCAAGGCGGCGGATCAGGTTTTGGCCCACCATGGGGCCAAGGCGGCCTAGCCGGGGAGGGGCGACATGTCGCCAAAAACCGGCTCGGAAGCCTTGCTCCTTCCGCCTCAGCCCGGTAGACGATTGTGCCTTATTCTTCTTGTCCGATGACCGTTAGCTTCTAGAGGGTGTTCCCATGACCGTATTTCCGCAGCTCGTAATCCCAGAGACCCTTGCCGCCGGCCCCGGGCCGGGGAACACCGATCCGCGCGTGTTGGAGGCTTTCGCCAGCGCCGGCGTCGCCGACCACATGCAGAAGGACGTTCTGCGCGGCATGATCGAGTCCAAGCTGATGCTGCGCGAGCTGTGGGGCACCAAGAATGTCTACACCTTCGGCGTCGCCGGTACGGGCTGGGACGGCCTCGATTGCATGCAGAGCCTGATCCTCCCGGGGGACAAGGTCGTCGCCTTGGTCAACGGGACGTTCTCGGGTATTGACGACCTCACCATCCGCATCAAGGCGTCCTCGCTGGAGGATCTCGCCGCCGACTCGGTCAATCCGAAGCCAAAGAACGTCGTCACCGTGACCGTGCCGCATGGTGAGTCTGTCTCCGGCGAAACCGTCGAGAAGGCGCTCGCCGAGCACAAGCCCATGTGGGCTTTCATGGCTCATTGGGAGACCGGTTCGGGCCGCGTCAACGATCTCCAGGGCTTCTCGGATGCGTGCGAGAAGCACGGGGTGATGGGCATCGTCGATGCCGTGTCGAGCCTCGGCGTCGGCGACTTCAACATCGACGACTATCCGGGCGTGGTCGCCTGGGCGTCGTGTCCGCAAAAGGGCGTGCTGTCGCTGCCGCTGACCTACGCGCCGGTGAGCTTCACCGACAGGGCCATCGAGGTCGTCAAGAAGCGCGGCTGCTACACCTATGTGAACCACCCGATCCTGGATGCGCGCCATTGGGGCATCATCGACGGCAAGGATGTCGACACGCCGACCTATCACCAGACCCATTCCGGCTATGCCGTGGCCGCGTTCCACGAGGCGCTGCGCATTCTTCTGGCCTATGGCCGCCGCCGCAAGGCGACCGACTACGGCTATCACGAGAAGGCGCTCAAGCAGGCTGTCGAGGCCATGGGCTGCGAGGTGACGTCCAATATGCCGAGCCTCATCGTGCTCAACCTGCCGGGCAAGCTCGCCGGCAAGGAGAAGGAGCTGGTGCAGGGCGCTCGCGCGCAAGGCTTCGGCATTTGGCCGACCCTGTCGGAGCCGGTGCAGGTCCGCATCGGTATCCTCAACCAGCTCTCGCCAGAGCAGATCACCGAGATCGCCAGCCGCTTCGCCGACGCCATGCTTGCCATGGGCGCGGAGTTCGACAAGCAGCAGGTGATGAACCAGCTGAAGTCGTATTACGCGAAGGCCGCGTAAGGGGGCTTATCCCGGCGATCCCTTTTCGCCGAAGGGGAGCCTGTATGCGTTTGACCTGCCGCTATTCCGGCAAGGCTTTGCGATCGGTGCGCGCCCTCGTGGTTTGCGTGCTGATCGCCCAAGCCGTGGCCTTTGTTTGCCGGCCCGCACAGGCCCAAGACTCGGACGACGTCCAGGACGACTTCGCGGAGGTCAGCCGCCAAATCCCGCAACTCGCCATGGAAGGCGAGACCAAAAAGGCCACGGCGCTTGCCGAGCGCTATGTGGAGAACGCGCGCGAGACAAAGGGCGAGGACGATCCTGAGTTCGCCACGGCGCTGAGCTGGCTCGGCTGGCTTTACCAGAAGCAAGACCGCTCCGCGGAGGCCGTGCCGCTGCTCAAGCAAGCGCTGGTCATTCGGGAGAAGAGTTTTGGGCCGAACCATCCCCTGGTCGCCACCAGCCTGAACAATCTTGCCGCCGTCTACTACAAGCAAGACCGGGAGGCAGAGGCCGAGGCGCTGACCGCGCGGGCCAATGAGGTCCGGACGAAGGCGGTCGGTCTCAATGTGCTTGAAGCCTTCCCGCGGCGCTTTCGGGAGCTTCACTGGGACGGCCAGCAAGGCGAAGCAGCCAAGCTCGCCCGACGCTATGTGGCGCTGGCCAGAGAGCGCTACGGCGCCAATCAGCCTGGAGTCGTGCCGGCACTCCTCGAAGCCGCGACACTTTTCGAGCTGCAAGGCAACGTGCCCAAGGCCGAGGCGCTGCTCAAGGAGACGCTCAAGATCCGCACCGCGGCGTTCGGCCCGCGCAGTCCCGAGGTCGCCGACAGCGCGTTTGCACTGGGGCGCCTTTATGCGGCGGCCGGCCGCAACAAGCAGGCCGAGCGGATGCTGAAGCGGGCCTTGTCGATTCGTAAAGCGGTCTACGGCAGCCGGGACGAGAAGGTCATCGAAACGTCGGATGCCCTTGCCGGCCTGTATCTGAAGATGGGGCGCAAGGCAGAGGCCGAAAAACTCTTCAAGCAATCGCGAAAGGTGCAACGCCGGCTCGCCTTCAAGGAGATCGAGCCGACCTATGCCGTGGTGAAGGTCTATTACGCCACGGACCGCAAGAATACCGGCGCGACCGACCCGGCCGAAGTCTATGCCGGCGATCGTGGGCCGCTGACCCTCGGGTTCGCCACGGTCAGCATTCCGCGCGATCACCGTGCCGGGGCGGTCGAGACGCCGTCCATCTGGCGGCTCGAGTGGTGCAACGATCCGGAGCGCTTCGTCGTGCTTCTCTCCGTCGACGAGCTGGACCAGGCCCAGTTCTTCAAGGACGTCTCGGCCCGGGTGAAGGAGTCAGCCGGCAAGTCGGCCTTCGTCTTCGTTCACGGTTACAACGTGACCTTCACCGACGCGGCCCGGCGGACAGCGCAAATGGCCTACGATCTCGGCTTTGACGGCGCGCCCGTGTTCTATAGCTGGCCGTCGCAGGCGAGCTACGCCTCGTACAAGGTCGACGAGACCAACGCCGAATGGTCGCGGCTCGATTTCAAGACATTCCTGAAGGACTTCGCGGCGCAGTCCGACGCCGAGCACATCTATCTCGTCGCGCACAGCATGGGGACGCGCGTGCTGACCGGTGCGCTCAAGGAACTGGTGCTCGAAGACCCCAGTATCCGCGACAAATTCGATGAGATCATTCTGGCGGCGCCCGACATTGACGCCGACAGGTGCAAGCGCGACATCGCGCCGAGGATCCTCGCGGGCGAAGCGGGCACGACGCTCTATGCCTCGTCCGGCGACTACGCGCTGATGGCCTCGAAAACCTTTGCCGGCTATCGCCGGGCAGGCGACACGGCGGGCGGTGTGACCATCGCGCCCGGCGTCGACACGATCGATGCCAGCGCGATCCGCACGGACTTTGTCGGCCACAGCTACTACGCCGATTCCGATTCCGTGCTCGGCGATCTGCGCGACCTGATGCTGCACGGCAAGCGCCCGGATAAGCGCTCGCGGCTGTCGCCGGTGAAGACGAAGGACGGCCGCTACTGGACCTTCACGGAAGACCAGGCTCCCGCGCAATAGCACTGATCGTTTACGGCTCCACGCATGTGGCGTAAAGGCCGAAGCCCGGCGCCTTGGCATTGCGGCGGAGCTCGTCGCGCGCCTCGCGGCAGGCCACCTGCGTGGTGAAATCGATCACCGTGGTGGTCGCCGTGCTGCCCGTTGTGCCGGCTGCCCCATAGAGTGCGAAGACGATCATTCTGCGCCCTTCGGCGTGCGCGGCGTCTGCCACCGACAGCACCCCGCCCGAAATCAGAAGAGCAAGCGCAAGTTGTTTCATTGGATCCCCCAATCCTCTGTACGCGTTTTGGGTTCGCGTGCGCCTCCTTGAGGAATTCAAGCACACCTGCCCTGGCGTTGGAAGCGGAGGGGCGGGAGTCCCCGGAAACCGGCCTTAATCGCTGCGCGGGTTGTCCTGCCGCCAGGCGGAGGGCCGCTGGAAGGTGCCGCGCCAAATGCCCCGTTTCGCCTCCCGGGCCTCGCGTTCGGCATTGGCGTAGGCGTAGCCCGTCTTGCCGCCGAGATCGATGGCGTAGCCCTCGCGCACCAGGGTCTCGCCGATATCCGGCACGCCGTCGGCGCTGCACAGCGCCACGTTGCGGCCGTAGCGGTCGGTGTCCTTCACCGCACAGGTGAAATTGCCGGCCTTGATGAGCTTGGTCAGCTTGACTTTGGCGGCGCGGCCGCAAAGCCAGTCGTCTCCGTTCGCCTCTTTACAGGATTGCTTCAGCTCCGGCGCGTCGATGCCAAAGATGCGGTACTTGGCGCCGTCGCCGGCGCGCAGGCTATCGCCGTCGACGGAGACGATGTCGGCGTCCGGCCCGAACGGCTCCGGCGTCACGCTGCAATAGCGCTGGATGAGCAGCACGAGCCCGAGCACGATAACCAGCGCGATGACCTTACCGAGCTGAGTGGCAAGCGTCTTCGTCGGTGTGCTCGAGCGCGCGCTGCTTGTGCGCGTTGAGGACTTGCGTCGCGCCATCAGCCGCCGTCGATCTGCCGGCCGACAATTGCGATGGTCTTTTGATACACACCGGCCGCGTTCCAGCCCTGGATCGCGGCGAAGTTGGGCTGGCCCGGCTGGTAGCCGGCGCCGGGACGCCAGCCATGGCCGCGCAGGAAGTTGGCCGTGGAGGCCAGCGCGTCGGCCTTGGAGTTTAGATCGACCCGGCCATTGCCGTCGCCGTCGACCGCGTAGAGCAGGATGGATTTCGGCAGGAACTGGGTCTGGCCGACCTCGCCATGCATGGCGCCGCGTTGAGAGGGGTTCAACATGCCCCGGTCGATGAGCTGGAGCGCCGCATAGAGATGCCCGGTGAAATATTCCGGACGCCGGCAGTCATAGGCCAGCGTGGCCACGGCGGAGAGCGTGTGCTGATTGCCCATATAGCGCCCGAACGCCGTCTCCATGCCCCAGATGGCCATCAGCGGTCCGGGCGGGACGCCATACTGGCGTTCGATCGCGGCGAGCAGCGCCGCATTGGACCGCTTGTAGCGCTTGCCTTGCGCGGCGATGGTGGCGGCGCCGCGCTTCTTCATGAATTGGTCGAGGGAGAGCTTGAAGCTCTTCTGGCCGCGGTCGGCGCGAATGGTGCCGCTCGCATAGCCGGTGCTCATCAGTGCACTGATGCCGCGCCGGCCGATGCCGTTGGCCTTGGCTTCCTGAGCGAACTCACGTTTCCACCGTTCGAAACCGGCGGAATTGTTGCCGCAAGAGGCGGCCTCGGCCGAGGCCGCGGCGAAGCAAAGGCCGGCTGCGGCAAGCGCCAACAGCCGGATACGCGCGATAAGGGTCTGCGTCATGAGGGCCTTCCGTGTTGTCGGAGGCCCGGAGTGCTCGCGCAGCCGAACCGCCATCCTTGAGAGTTTCCAAGCCTCGGATGTCCGCCCTCAAGAGCCAGGCCAGTCCTCGGGCGCGTGGCGCCCTTGCTGCCCCGTCCTCAAGGACGCGCTTCGTTTCCCCCCGCTTAAGCATTTCTACCGTGCGGGTTTGGGGCTTGGCAATTGGCTTGGGTAGGCAAGGGGGAACGGACTTGCCGTTCAGGTGTTGCCCTATAGAGGACAAAACAGTGAATTACACAGCGAAATACCTGACCCTTTCAGGCCTTTTATTTGCCACCGCTTGCGGCGTCTGCGCGCTTGGACTTTCGGTTGCAGGAGAGCGGTTTGTTCGCGCGCCTTCAACCGATGAGCCTGCGGCCGAGACGGCGGTCCGTACAGCATCGGCGCGTCCACAGTCGGCTTTGCTCGGATCGAATCCTGAACGTGTCGCCCGTGAGCTGGCGTCGCGCCGAGACTGGGTCGAAGTCGTCGATGCGGTCAATATGCGCAAGGGCCCCTCCAGCGCCAACCCTGTGATCAAGGTGCAACTTGCTGGCGCCAAGCTCGAGGTCGCCTCGCGTGACGGCAATTGGGTCGAGGTCATCGAGCCTGCCACGGGCGGAACGGGATGGGTTTTCGATGACTACGTCAAACCCGTTGCGCCTGCTTCACGCCGCGCCGAGGCCGCAGATAGGACGATCCGCTAGCGCTGCGGCCGACCAGAGGCGCCAGAATGCAGATTCCGAAGCGACTAAAGAGAGCCGGGCGACGATGCGCCGCCGTGGCCTCTGTCCTGCTGACAGGCGTTGTCGTCACGGTCGGCCTCATTGCCGTTCCCTTCCTTTTGCTGACAGCGCCGGTGGATGATTATGCGCTCACGGCGCTCGAGCCCGCGAGCCAACGCACGCTGGTGTTGCACGGCAACGACGGCAAGCCGTTTGCGCGGCGTGGCGGTTGCGTCGCCGAGTCCGTCTCGCTCGATGAGGTGCCGCAACATTTCATCGACGCGCTGCTGTCGATGGAGGATCGGCGCTTCTACTACCATCTCGGCATCGATCCGATCGGTCTCGCGCGCGCCGCGATGGAGAACCGGGCGGCCGGGCGGATCGTGCAGGGCGGCAGCACCATCACCCAACAACTGGTGAAGTACTCGCTGCTGTCGAGCGACCGTACGATGGAGCGGAAGCAAAAGGAGGCCTGGCTCGCCTTGTCGCTCGAGTTGCGGCTCTCCAAGGAGGAGATCCTCGAGCGCTACCTGAGCAGCACCTATTTTGGCCAGGGCTGCTACGGCCTGCGCGCCGCGGCAAAGCGATATTTCGGCACGACGGTCCCCAAACTCACCATCCCGCAGTCGGCCTACCTGGTCGCGCTCCTGAAATCGCCAACCGCGCTCAACCGCACGCCCGAAGCAGCCAGGCAGCGCGGGGATGCTGTGCTTAACGCCATGGTGTCCAATCGCAAGCTTGACGCTGATATCCGCGAGAGCATCGAACCCATCGTCCCGGAGGTCGAGAGCGGGTATGACACCGGCGGCTACTATGCGGACTGGGTCGCCAGCACGCTCGAGGTTCCTCGGACCGGAAACTATTCACCCTTGCCGGTGCAGACCGCGTTCGATCCGGTGCTCCAGGGCCTCGCCGAGAAGGCCGTGGAGGCCGTGCTCGCCAAGGAGGGCAAGGCCCGCAAGGCCACCCAGGCCGCAATGGTGGTGATGCGGCCGGATGGCCGCGTGCTCGCCATGGTCGGGGGCGTCGACCACGACGAGAGCCAGTTCAATCGCGCGGTGCAGGCGCGCCGCCAGCCGGGATCCTCCTTTAAGCTGTTTGTCTACCTCGCCGCACTCCGCGCGGGGCTCACGCCCAACAGCATGGTTGTCGACCGGCCGGTCCGTATCGGCAGCTACGAGCCTGAGAATTTCGGACACCGCTATCGTGGTGCCATGCCCATGCGCAGCGCATTTGCCTCGTCCATCAACACGGTCGCTGTGCAGCTCTCCGAGGCCATGGGGCGAAAGCCTGTGATCAACGCGGCGCGCGATCTCGGGATATCGACCCCCCTTGAGCCGCAGCCGAGCCTGGCGCTCGGCGCCTTCGAGGTCACGCTTCTCGAAATGACGAGCGCCTATGCCGCCGTGGCGGCGGGTGCGTACCCCGTCAAGCCTTGGGCCATCACCGGCTTTGAAGAGACGGACTCGAACGCCGCGCCGCCGCGCGAGGCGGGGCGATGGCGGCTCAATGAAAAGAGCGAACTGCAGACGCTGCTGCGCGGTACGGTGGAGCGCGGCTCGGGACGGCGGGCGCGGCTGCCGGTGCGCGCCTATGGCAAGACCGGGACCAGCCAGGACTATAAGGATGCTTGGTTTATCGGCTTCGCCGGCAATCTCGTCGCGGGCGTCTGGGTGGGCAATGACGATTCCTCGAAAATGAACCGCGTCACGGGCGGCAGCCTGCCGGCGGAGATCTGGGCGGCCTTCATGCGCGACGCGATCAAGCAAGATCCGGCGTTTGAGCCGACGCCGAAACGCATTGCGGCGTTCATCGCCGAGCCGCACGAACCCGACGTAAAGATCGCCAAGAATGTCTTTCAGTGGAAAGGCCGCAAAGCCAAGCGGCGTAAGACGCGAAAAGTCAGGCGCGTCGAGGACCCGCGCCTTTTCCAGGACCGCCGTCAACGCCCACGGCGCGAGCGCCGCGGTCTGTTCGGCGGGTTGTTCCGCTAGATCATGAGAACGTTCCCGGCAGCAAGCTTCGAAGCGGTCGCGGACGAGGCGGTAGCACTCGCAAGAAGCGCTCTCTAGCCCCTCGTGATCGATGACGGCAATAATCCCCCGCCGCGCCTGGATGAAGCCGGCTTGTTGAAGCGTGCTTGTAGCCAGAGCCACACTCGAGCGATGCACCGAGAGAATTTGGGCCAGGAACTCTTGAGTCAACGATAGTTCATTTGAGTCGCTACGGTCGCGCATCATCAAGATCCATCGCGCACAGCGCGCCTCCACCGGATGGACCGCATTACAAGCCACGGACTGCATCGTTTGTGTCAGCAATGCCTCCATGTAGCAGACAATCAGCTGCCGGAACGACGGGTCCTGGGCAAGGCTTCCTCGAACGTTTTGGCAGGGCATTTTTACGCATCGCCCGGAACCTGAATGATCCATCGGGCATAGGACCGCTGGCTGCCCACCGCTGCTATGCACCCGGACACACCCTCTCGGCCGATGCTCGCGAGCTCCGGCGTGCTTCCGTCCACTTGGGGCGAAACCAGCGAGATCACACCGCTTTCGGGAAAATAGACGTGGGAAATAGGTTCTTCAGGCTCAAGGAGATCTCGTGGAGGCCGAGGCTAACTCGCTGTAACTCGGTAGAAAAAATCCCCAAATTGTCGTCAGAGAGATTACGCAACAATCTGTTGGCGTAGTCGTTTCGATTCGCCACGCGCCAGCCTCCGGGTTTGGGAAATCCAGGCAAGATAACATGGTTTTTCCAGACGCAACGCTGGCTAAACGACAGACGCTCGGTCGGGCTTTTGGCAATAGAGAAGCTTGATTCTTAATTGTGCGTGGTGGCGCCGGACCTGAGCTGGTTGATGAGTGGTTTTCGAATGGTTCAACGCCTGATGCCCTGGCTGGGCTTGGTCCTCGCGCTCGCGGCATTTGCCGCCGACCTCTTTCTGCCGCGCGGCGCCGCGGTCGGCGCCTGCTACGTCCTGGCCGTGCTCACCACTTTTGGGTCTTCCGACCGGCGCTCCACCTTCGGGATGGCGCTGCTCGTCTCGGTCATGACACTTGCCGCGTGGGCCGCCGCATTAGGCACGTTCGCCTGGGTCGGCATCTTGAACGTCGTGCTCACGCTGGCGACCATCTGGGCGACGGCCGGTATCCTGTGGGCGGCTTCCCGTGTCGAAGGTCGCCGTGAAAGGGTTCAGGTAGAAGCCCAAGCACGCAAAGCCTGGCTTGCACAGACGCTCGCGAGCATTGGCGATGGCGTTATCGCCACAGACAGCACCGGGCGGATCGAGTTCATGAACACGGTCGCCGAAAGCTGACGGGCTGGTCGGAGACCGAGGCAGTGGATGAGCCGTGGAGAAGGTGTTCAATCTCCGCCTGGAGTCGTCCGGCGAGACGTTATCGAACCCGATACGCAGCGCGTTGGCGAAAGGCACAATAACGGAGCTGTTTGGACCTGCGGTTCTGCAATGCCAAAACGGTATGGCATGGCCTATTGATGACAGCGCCGCGCCCATTCGGAACGTTGAAGGTCATGTGACCGGCGCCGTCATGGTGTTTCGAGACATTACGGACAGACGCAAGCAGGAGCAGCAGATGGAGCTGCGTCTTCGCGAGGCCGGCCATCGCATTAGAAACGTCTTCGCCAATGTTCGATCGATTATGTCTTTATGCGAACGTGCCACACAGACCCCAGAAGAGTTGATCAAGTGCGTCGATACGCGGATGGCCAGCCTGCTGCGGTCTACCGACAGGCTGTTGACGTCAAACGGCAGCAAGAGTTCTTTGCGCGATATTATTATCGAGGAGGTCGCGCCTTACCTGGAGAATGAGACCGACCGGCTTCATCTGTCTGGGGACGACATCTTGGTTGGCCCAAGAGCCTCTGTTTCCTTGGCGATGATTATTCATGAACTTGCGACCAATGCGGCCAAGCACGGGAGTCTGGCGGAGAAGTCCGGTCGGATCGAGGTGTCGTGCCAAGCCACCACCAACGAGAACATTGCGCTGGGTTGGACGGAGGTCAGGGGGAAGCAGGTGAGGGGACAGGTGGCCAAATCCCCTGACAAGACCGGTCTCGGCACGACACTGATCAAGGGCCTGCTCTAAGGACGCAATTCAAAGGCCGGTGGGAGCCGCTCTACGGGGCAGAGGGCTTTACGTGCCGGTTGGAGCTGTGTCTGCCGCCGGAAACCCCTCCGGAGGGGGCAGACGCAACCCCGGTTCAAAGTTTGTAATCACGAGCCAAAATCCTGCGAATCAGGCATGATTCCGGTCATGGCAGATCGATCCAGGCTCGCAACCGAGCGTATGACCCTGAGCGTCGTCCGGGTGGGGCAGCAGCCTGTGCCGCGCCCCAAGCGGGTGACGTTCTGCGCGCTGGAGGGCCCGCTGCTCGTCCTTATAGAGGCGGACAGCGAGGATGAGGCCTACGCCATCTGTGTCGAGCAGGGGCTCGAATTCGTCTCCCTCTGCGACGATTAGCATTCTCCCGATCGCTTCACGGAACAGACCCCGCGGACCGACGTTGATTAGGACCGGTGCCGCCTCATGCTGCCCCGTGCAAGAGGAGGATCTCAAAATGCCGACCCCCCAAGACACGTTCCGCAATGCCGCCAATTCGCCGACCGCCCGCCAAGCCGCCGAGAATGCCAAGTCCACAGCCGAGGATCTCGGCGAGGCCGCCGGGAGGGTTTCCAACAGGGTCTCTGACATGGCCGGAGAGCAGTTCGCCAAGGCCCAAGACATGGCCGTCGAAGGCTATGACCAAGCGCACGCCGCAGCACAGCGCAATCCGCTAATGGCGGTCGGGATCGCGCTCGGCATCGGCTTTTTGTTCGGCGCGCTTTCGACAGCGCGGCGTTAGCCGCCCATGATGCAGGCTTGGATGAGGCTGGCCTTGACCTCTGCCCAGGCCTGGCAGGAGGCGCAAGTCGTCATGGCTTTGCGCATGATGCGGCTCGCGGGCGGCGGCGCCATCGCGCAGACCGAGGCGACCCGCATGGTGACGGAGAAGGGCGCGGCGCTTATGGAAGCCGCCAGCACTCTGGCCATGGGCGGTTCCGCGCAGAAGGTCGTGCGCGGCTACCGTACGCGGGTGCGTGCCAATAAGCGGCGGTTGAGCCGCTAACCATGGCCGCCGCGCGGCGTCGTGCCCCTCTGGTTCTTGAGGGAAACGAACCCTACGTTCTCCCGAGCGTTGGATAAACGCCGTTCCCGTTCACCCAGAGGCCAGCCAAAAATGCGAATCGTTCTCAGGACTTGCAGACTTGTGCTCGCGTCTGCCATGGCGGCTGTCGCCGGGCCGTGCCTCGTCCTGGCTGAGGATTTCGACTGCGTGTCGACGACGCTGCGCATCCTGTCGCCCAACGACAAGGTCTGCATCAGCGAGTTCGACGACCCCAAGGTTTCTGGCGTCACCTGCTATATCAGCCAGGCGCGCAAGGGCGGTTGGGGCCAGCCGCTCGGGCTCAACGAGGATCCGTCCAACTTTTCGGTTACCTGCCGGCAGATGGGGCCGATCGCCGTGGACCTGAAGAGCTTGCCGGAGCGGGAAGAGGCCTTCACCGAGAAGACCAGCATCTTCTTCAAGAAGACGCGCATCTACCGTATTCCAGACGTGGAGAGGAACGCGCTGGTCTATCTGGCGATTAGCTCCAAGATCATCGACGGCTCGCCGGCGAACGCGGTGAGCGCCGTGCCGATCCTGCCCTGGCCGTCGGAGCCAGCCGAACTGACCCAATCGGTGGAGCCAGCCCAGCCGACCGAGCCGGCCCAACCGACCCAGCCGACGGAGTAGGGAGGAAGCGGAAGATCATGCGGACCTTCTCTTGCGTTTGTGGGCAGACGCTCTTCTTCGACAACGTGGCTTGCGAGAACTGCTTCCGCGAGGTGGGCTGGTGTCCGTCCTGCCTTGCCATTGCCGCGATCGAGTCGCTCGGCGATGGCAATTATCGATGCGCCAATGCCGGGTGCGACGCCACGGTGGTCAAATGCACGAACTACGCTTTTGAGCATGTGTGCAACCGCTGCCTGCCGGTGCCGCCGGCCAATGGCGGACGCTGCGACGCCTGCCGGTTCAACCGCACCATCCCGGATCTGTCCGTCCCGGGAAACCGCGAGCGCTGGGCGGAGCTTGAGGCGGCGAAGCGCCGGCTGCTCTACACGCTCGATTTTTTAGGCTTGCCTTACGGCTCTGCGGACGAAGGCTTCGACCCGCCGCTCGCTTTCGACTTCAAGGCGGACACCATTCCTCCGGAAGGGCTGTGGCGCTGGATGGGGGCAGGGGAGCGAGTCTATACGGGCCACGCGGACGGCAAGATCACGATCAATATCCGCGAGGCCGATAGTGTGGAGCGCGAGAAGCGGCGCGTGGATATGGGCGAGGCCCACCGTACGCTGATCGGTCATTTCCGCCACGAGATTGGCCATTATTACTGGGACTTGCTGGTGCGTGGCCACTGCGAGGCTGACTTCAAGAGGATGTTCGGCGACCACGAAAACCCGCCTTATGGTGAAGCGCTCCAGCGGCATTATGCGGAAGGCGCGCCGGCCGATTGGCGCGACCGCTACGTCAGCGCTTACGCCACCATGCATCCTTGGGAAGACTGGGCGGAGACCTTCGCGCTTTATCTCGACGTCACCAGCGTGCTCGACACCGCCTCCAATATGGGGCTGATCGGCGCCGTCGATTTCAGCGATCTCAACGCCATGGTCGGCCACTACCGGCGGCTAGGGCTCGTGCTCAATGAGCTCAACCGCGAGATGGGGCTGATCGACGTCGTGCCGGAGGTCCTGCACGCGGCCGTGTTGGAGAAGCTCGGCTTCGTCCACGGGCTGGTGCGCGCCCAGGCGGAAGGCCGGCAGGCCGCTTAAAGTCAACGGAGCAATCCGCTCAATGCTCCGGGTTTTCTCAAATCAATCTTAAGTCGTCTCGCTCAAGACTTCGCATCCATGGTTGTGGTGAGCCCGTTGAACTGTCGGAGCTCAATAAGGGGAGTGCGAGAGACATGCCGATCATTGACGCGAAGCCATTTCACTACGACTTCAGTTTCGACCATGTTGCCCTGGTCTGCATCGACATGCAGCGGGATTTTTGTCAGCCCGGTGGATTTGCCGAATCCCTCGGGCACAACATCAAGAATCTCCAGCCCTGCATTCCGGTGATCGCCAAGCTTCAGGCCGCCTTCCGCGAGGCCGAGCTGCCGATCATTCACACCAAGGAATGCCACAAGCCGGACCTGTCCGATCTGCCGACCGCCAAGCGCAACCGCGGCAATCCCAAGCTGAAGATCGGCGACAAGGGGCCCATGGGCAGAATCCTGATCGACGGCGAGCCGGGATCGGACTTCATTCCCGAGTGCGCGCCCGCCGAACGGGAGCTCGTCATTTCCAAACTGGGCAAGGATACGTTCTACAACACCGAGTTCGACGACTACATGAAGCTGCGAAAGATCACTCACTTGATCATCACGGGCGTAACGACCGAGGTCTGTGTGCAGACGACCATGCGCTGCGCCAATGATCGCGGTTACGACTGCCTTCTCGTCGAGGACGGCACAGACAGTTACTTCCCGGAGTTCAAGGATATGACCCTGAAGGCGCTGGTTGCCCAAGGCGGCATCGTCGGTTGGACCGGTAAATCCGATGCCTTGTTGGACCTATTGGCTAAGGAGCAGCCGGGGCAAGTTCGTTCGCCCACCTCTTTCGCTGCGTAGCAGAGTGATAGTCCCGGCGCCCCTAACCGGCGTCGGGAGCTGACATGAAATCCGTGAATGAAACCACTCGTCGACGCCATTCTCCCACCTGTCAAAGCGGGTCAAGTTCCGTACTGGCGGCTCGTGCTGCGGGGCTGCTCGCAGCTCTGCTTTCAAAGCAACGAACTGATTGGTGTGTTCTTCTTGGCGGCCGTACTGGTCGCGTCGCCGATCGCCTTCGGCTATCTGCTGGTGGCCGGCATTATGGCGCCCGCCGGCCGCATGTTGATGGGCGACAGAGGCGCGGTCCTCTCGACCGGGCTTCCTGGTCTCAAGCCTTGCCTCATCGCTCTTGCCTTGCCCGCCTTCTTCGAGACCGGCTGGACCAATGTCGGCATGTGGGCGGTGCTCGTCGTTTGCGTCGCCATCACCATCGTGCTGGTCCGGGTGTGCGTTGCGATCTTGGCGTTCCCGACCCTGGTCTTACCGTTCCTGATTGTGTTCTGGACGCTATACGCGCTGGCGCCCGATCTTGAGGTTCTGCGGCCGATCAAGTTCGGCGCGCTCGCACCCGACACATTTCATCCTCTGACGGCTGTGTTGCTCAGCCTCGGTCAGGCGCTGTTCTCACCAACCATCCTGTCCGGGTTGCTGTTCGTCACCGGTGTCCTTCTCAGTAACTGGCGCCATGCCTTGATTGCCGTGATCGGCGCGGTGATCGGCACGGTGGTCTCCTACTATTACCGCGACGTCGATGCCGGCAGTGTCAATCTTGGCCTGTACGGCTTCAATGGCGTCCTCACCGCCGTCGGGGTGTTCGTGTTTTGCCGTGGCAAGCTTCGGCTCGCCATCCTGGGCGCGCTGCTTGCAACGATCATGACTCCGGCGATCGCGGATCTCGGCGTCCAGACCCTCTCCGCACCGTTCTTCTTCACGACGTGGCTGATGCTCGGCCTGGGCTGGCTTGAGGATCATTGGTTCGATGTCGAGAAAGAGTCACCGCCAAAGCCCATCCCCGCCAAAGCCCATTCATCGGCGCGGCCGGCGCACGGCCATTCCGGCGACTAACGGAGACTGACCATGCTTGCGCTTCCAACACCGCTGAGCCTTCCCAATCTTCAGGACTATGTGCGCAGCTTGCGCGCGGAGGACTGGCAGCCGTTCCGTCCAGGGGTCACGGCTCACTGGTTTTATCGAGAGCCGGACGGGCGGCGGAGCGGCGGTGCTGCTCCGCTACGAGCCCGGCGCCCGCGTCGCCGCGCACGAGCACGTCGGTTACGAGCACATGCTCGTGATCGACGGCGACGAATTCGATGAGCGCGGCACGTACCCAGCGGGCAGCTTCGTCATCAACCCCCCGGGCACGAAGCACTCGCCCGGAAGCGTCGGCGGTTGCGTGGCGCTGTTGATCTACGAGAAAGCCGTCCGGTTTGTGAACGCCGACTGAGGCGGCGGGCTCACACGCCAGAGATACTCAAAGGCCGATCCGCGTCTAGCCCTTGGGCTCCCAGCTCTTTGGGTTCCAGTTCTGGGGCGCCTTGGCCTGCATGTTGCGGAACGCGTCGGCCATGAGCCAGGAGAGCTGCTGCGCCTGGATGCCGAAAGTTTGCATCTGCGTCTGCACGTAGCGGCTCTGCAGCGTCACCACCTCCTGCATGTCCTTGGCCTTGGCGAGGTCGCTGGCCAGCGAGAAGGAGCGCTCGGCGTTCTCCTTGGCGAAGGTGATCGCGCGCTCCTGGATGGCCTTGAAGTTTCCGGCCTCGGGCCCGCCGGAGGAGGACCAGGCATTCATGGCTTGGCTCATGAACTCCATGAACTGGCCATAGGCCACGCGCGCCTGCTCCACGTTCTTCTCGGCGAAGTCGCGCATTTCGGTCGGAATCTCGAACATTTGGTTGTCTGCCATAGGTTCCCCTTAAGCCCGGTTTGTGGGCGGCGGCCTCTCAGCACGCCTGGTAGTTGCCCTAGATTACAGCATTTTTCGTCTCGGACACTATGTTCGGGCCCTTAAGGAAGGCTTGCGCCGAAGGCCGCAGAATCGGCCTTTCGGCTCAGAGGCCGGCCGCGAGGGTTGGTGAAGCCGCAGCTTCATGGCACCAAGCCCGGCAATGACGGCTGTGAACCATTCCATTCCCCATGACGATGCGCGCGAGTTGACGCCCCGCGCTTTGGCTACCGGCATCGTGCTGGGGGCGCTGCTGGCGCCGTGCAATGTCTATTCGGGCCTCAAGATCGGCTGGTCGTTCAACATGTCGATCACGGCCCTGCTGCTTGCTTTCGCCTTCTGGGTGCCGCTCGGCCGACTGATGGGGCTCGCGCCCTGGGGCATGTTGGAGAGCAATATCAACCAGACGACCGCGTCCGCTGCGGCGGCGATCACCTCCAGCGGGCTGGTGGCGCCGATCCCGGCGCTCGCCATGATGACCGGCGGCAATCTGCCCTGGCCGACGCTGGCCGCTTGGGTGTTCGCCGTCAGCTTTCTCGGGGTGTGGGTCGGCTGGTATCTGCGGCCGCGCATGATCGTGCAGTCGAACCTCGTGTTTCCCGCCGGCATGGCCACGGCGGAGACCATGCGCGACATGTTCAGCCACGGGCGCGAGGCGATGAAGCGCGTGGGCGTGCTGATGTCGAGCTTGACCGGCGCGGTGCTGTTCAACGTCATCGACGACTTCGTGTGGCAGATCCCGCGCTTTGCGCCCTCGCTCACCGCCAAGAAGCTGACGCTCGCCTTCGACCCCTCGCTGCTCCTGCTCGGCTTCGGCGCCATTATCGGTCTGCGTGCCGGATTAGGGCTGCTGTTCGGCGCGCTGCTTGCCTGGGGCGTGATCGCGCCGGAGCTGATCGCGCGCGGCATGGTCGAGGTCGCGCAAGCCGACGAGAGCTGGTTCCAGCCTCTGGTGGGCTGGCTGCTCTGGCCGGGCGTCACCATGATGGTGACGGCGAGCCTCACGAGCTTTGCGGCTGCCTTGGTCGCCTCCGTCCGTCATGGGCATGGAAAGACGAAAGACGCGCGGCCCAAGGAGCAGGGCACGGTCATGCGCCTCGGCGGGTTTGGGCTGGCGGCCGCGATCACGGTGGTGCTTCAAATCACGCTGTTCGGCATTCACTGGACCATGGCGCTCGTTGCCATCCCGCTCGCCTTCGTGCTGGCGACGGTCGCCGCGCGCGTCGTGGGCGAGACCTCGGTCGCCCCGATCGGCGCTATCGGAAAGGTCTCGCAGCTCACCTTTGGGGCCATGGCGCCGGGCCAGCCCATCACCAACCTGATGACCGCCAACGTGGCGGGCGGCGCGGCGGGGCAGAGCGCGGACTTGTTGAACGACTTCCGGGCGGGCCACGAGGTGGGCGCCAGCCCCGCAAGACAGGTTGTGGCCCAATGCGCCGGCGTGGTCATGGGCAGCCTGGTGGGCAGCCTAGCCTATCTCACGCTGATCCCAGATCCGGCGACGCAGCTGCTCACGCCGGAATGGCCGGCGCCGGCGGTGGCGACCTGGAAAGCCGTGGCGGAGACCTTGAGCGTCGGATTGTCCGGCATTCCGCAATCGGCCCTGATCGCCATGGCCATCGCCGGTGTGCTCGGCATCGTGCTTGCCTTGATCGAGCGGCGCGTCAGCGGACGCCACCTCTTGCTGGTGCCGAGCGGCGCCACCGTGGGGCTGGCTTTCGTCATCCCGGCAGGCACCTCGATCACGCTGTTTCTCGGCGCCGCCTTAGCGAGCCTGCTTCACGGATTGGCGCCGCACTGGGCCGCGCGCTTTCTGTTGAGCGCGGCGGCAGGTCTCGTCGCCGGCGAAAGCTTGTTCGGTGTCGTCTCGGTGTGGTTCTAAAGCCCGTTATTCCGCGGCTTCGGAGATGTGCTCGATGCTGGCCAAATAGCGCTCCACGTCGAGCGCGGCCATGCAGCCGAGCCCGGCTGCGGTCACCGCCTGGCGATAGACATCGTCGGCGACGTCACCGGCCGCATACACGCCGTCGATGTTCGTCTCCGTGGTCCCTGGCTTGGTCTTGATGTAGCCGCCTTGCTTCAACTCGAGCTGGCCTTTGAAAAGCTCGGTCTGCGGCGAATGACCGATGGCGATGAACACGCCGTCGATGGGCATGGTCGTCTCTTCACCCGTCTTGGTGTCCTTGAGCTTGACGCCGGTGACACTCAGCGGGTCCTCGTCACCGATCACTTCGGCGAGCTGATGGTTCCACAGGATCTTGATCTTCGGGTGGTCGAACAGACGCCGCTGCAGAATCTTCTCGGCGCGCAACTCATCGCGGCGATGTACGAGCGTGACCGTCTCGGCCAGATTGGAGAGGTAGAGCGCTTCCTCGACGGCGGTGTTGCCGCCGCCGATCACGATCACGTTCTTGCCGCGATAGAAGAAGCCGTCGCAGGTGGCGCAGGCCGACACGCCAAAGCCTTGGAACTTGTCCTCCGAAGGCAGGCCGAGCCAGCGTGCTTTCGCACCCGTGGCGATGATGACGGTATCTGCCGTGTATTCGGTGCCGCTGTCGCCCTTGAGCTTGAACGGGCGCTGCTTGAGGTCCGCCTCGACGATGGTGTCGGACACAATCTCGGTGCCGACATGCTCGGCTTGCGCGCGCATCTGGTCCATGAGCCAGGGGCCCTGGATGACGTCGGCGAAACCCGGGTAGTTCTCCACGTCGGTGGTGATGGTCATCTGACCGCCGGGCTGAATACCTTCGATCAGGAGCGGCTTCAGCATGGCGCGGGCGGCATAGATGCCGGCCGTGTAGCCGGCCGGGCCGGCGCCGATGATGATCACCTTGGCGTGACGGGGAGCCATGAATCGTGCCTCGCAAGTGGACGTGAAGAGGGAGAGGTAATCATGCAGTCGCGCAGACGCAACCCGCCTCGGCCGCGTCTAGTTTTTCTGCTTTGGTTTCAAGGCCGAGTGCGCTCCGGATGCGGGCGGCGACAACTTCGGTGTCGTTGACTGGGGCGTAGCTCCATGAGTCCAGCTGGCCTTCGAAGGGCCGTGTCGCACCGCGCTCGCGCATCAGGGCGTGGAAGCGGGACAGGCGCTTGGAGCGGCCGGGCAGGGCCTGGACATAGACGGGTGTGCCGGTGCCGGCGGCCTCGGTGACCATGTTGACGGAATCCTCGGTGACCACGATAGCCTCGGCCAGGGACAGGAACGCGAAATAGGGATTATCCCCGCTGCCGTCCCAGAAAAAGTGGGGCGTGCTGGCGATGGCCTTGGCCAGCGCTTCGACCGTCTCCTTGCCGGTGCGGCGCGACGGCGTGACCAGCAGCGAACCGCCGGTCTGCCGCGCCAGGCTGGCGAGCTTCGCGCCGAAGCCGGTGGCGATGTCGGGCGGGAAACTGAAGGCGTGGCTATCGCCGCCGAGCAACACGGCGATGCGCGGGCGGGGCAAGTCCGCGATACGCGGCGCGAAAAGCTGTCCCGCCTCGGCGAGGCGTTCCGGCGTGACGCCATGCACGGAGCCGAACGTGGTGATGACGTTCGGTCCCTCGAAATTGTCGTGGGCCGGCGCCGCCACGAGATCGAACAGGCGCGCGGGCACTTTCGGGTTCTGGATGTGAAGCGTGTAGGCCCCTGACAGCCGCTTGATCGCGAGCGCCGTGGGGACGGCGTGGCGTCCGATGGAGATCACCAGCCGCGGCCAGGGCGGTTCGAGAGGATCGCTGGATGCAATTGTGCGGAGCAGCCCTTTGGGCGGGACCAGGATCTGCAGCGCGGTCGGGAGCAGGCGCATGGCGCCCTTGGCGCGGACCCGCTTCAAGGCATAGGGCAGGCCGACAGCCTCGGCCACGGCGATGCCTTGTGCCTCCGTGCCGGCGGCGCCGTCGGTGACGATCCAGGTCTTGTCGGCGCGGGCCTTGCGGCTTTCAGCGATCAGCGCCGCGGCACCGTCGGCCGCTTTGCCGGGCGCGGCTTTAGGGCCGTCAAAACTTCCGGAATGGGAAACGCTCAATTTCTTTTCGATTCTTTTGCCGAGAGGACGTAAAATTGCGCAAAGGCGAAACTTTGAAGTTCATCGGCTCGCCTAGCGCCTTCATAACGCGACCAGCCGGTAATCGTCCAGGAGCATAGAGACCATGCGCGCCGCGCGCCTCGATACCACCGACTGGCTGATCCTGCGCGAGCTTCAGGCGGACGGGCGGATCACCAATATCGAGCTCGCGCGCAAGGTCGGTATTTCGGCGCCGCCGTGTCTGCGCCGGGTGCGGGCCCTGGAGGAGGCGGGGATCATCGAGGGGTTCACCGCGCTCCTCAACGACAAGGCGCTCGGCTTCGACGTCTCCGCCTTTGCCATGATCAAGCTGCACAGTCAGGCGGAGGCGGACCTCATTGCTTTCGAGAAGCGGGTGGCGGGGTCGCCGATCGTGCGCGACTGCTACATGCTGTCGGGCGAGATCGATTTTCTGTTGCGCTGCGTGGCGCCCGATCTGAGCGCCTTCCAGGATTTCATCATTCACGAGTTGACCGCCGCGCCCAACGTCGAAAGCGTGAAGACCACGCTCGTGATCCGCGCCTCGAAACACGCGGCCGGCGTGCCCACGGAGCTCGTTTCGGAGAGCGGAGGCGCGAAGACGCCCGACCGCACCCGTAGTTGAGCATGGCGCCCGATCCCGCCAGTCCGGTCCTCGTCGATGTGTTCCGAGGGGACCGCGTCGAGAGCTGTCATCGCGGCGCCCTCGCCGTCGTCCACGCGGACGGGCGTCTCCTGCTGGCGCTCGGCGATGTTGACCGCCCGGTCTATCCGCGCTCCGCCGTGAAGGCGTTGCAGGCAATACCGCTGGTGGGGAGCGGCGCGGCGGAGGCGTTCGAGCTGAGCGATGCGGAACTTGCCGTCGCCTGCGCCTCCCATAGCGGCGAGCAGGTTCACCTCGACGCGGTGGCGAGCCTGCTGGCCAAGGCGAATCTCCGCGAGCGTGATTTGGCCTGCGGTGCACACTGGCCGTTCAGCGAGGCGACCGCGCGGGCGCTGCTGCGCGCCGGCCGGCGCCCCCGCGCGATCCACAACAATTGCTCCGGCAAGCATGCCGGGATGCTTGCCACCGCCATGCATCTGGGCTTCGACCCAAGCGGCTATGAGACGCCCGACCATCCCGTGCAGGCCATGATCACGCGAGTCCTTTCAGAGACTTGCGGCGCCGACTTGGACCCCGGTTGCATGGGGATCGACGGCTGCTCGCTGCCTACCTATGCCATGCCGCTTCGGGCGCTGGCCCGGGGCTTCGCGCGCTTCGGCATGGGTGCAGGCGTCCCGCCCGAACGTGCGCGTGCCGGCCGTCGCCTGATGGCGGCGTGCTTCGCCAAACCGGTTCTTGTCTCGGGCGAGGGGCGCTTCGACACGACCGTATTACGCGGGCTCTCCGGGACCGCCTTCACCAAGGGCGGGGCGGAGGGTGTGCATTGCGCCGCGCTGCCGGACTTGGGTCTCGGCATCGCGCTCAAGATCGACGATGGCGCGAAACGCGGCGCGGAGCGGGCGCTGGCCGAGGTGCTGGCGGCGCTCCTGCCGAAAGCGCGGGCCGTGCTTGCAAACGAGCTCGACGGCGAACTTCACAATTGGCGCGGCTTGCGTGTTGGGCGCATGAGCGCCGGCGCGGCGCTTGCGGGCGCGCTCGCCGATCTGCCCGGGAAGACGTCCTAGCGGGCGACGTTGGCGTAGATGGCGACGTTGCGGTAGGACTCGGCACTGTCGTAGGCCAAGTCCGGGCCTGTCGGCGTCGGGCCCTTCATGGCGCGGATGGCGCCGTCCTTGGTGCCATCGATCAAATTGTCGGTGATCAGCGCGGTGCCGGCGGCCGGGCGCACGGACACGCCGATACCGATATGCGCTTTGCGGATCACGTTGTCGGTGACGCTCACATCGCGCAGATAATCGCCCCAGCCGACGAGGATGCCGTAAGACGGCGCGCCTTCGATGACGTTGCGGCTGACCACGCTGTCGGCCTCGACGCCGATACCGATGCCGCGGGTCTCGCCCGTCTTGCGCAAGAAAAGATTGCGGATGACGTTGCCTTGCACCACCGCGAGCCGGCCGCCTTCGTTGAAGTTGGTCACGGAGACGCCCATGGCGGCGGTGTCGACGATATTGTTGGCGATCACCGCGCCTTCGAAGGCGAACTCGGCATAGAGCGCCACTTCCCCCAATCGCGTGCAGGAGTTGGACACCATCTGGCAATTGGAGCCCGCATTGGTGCGGATCGCGGAGAAGGCGCAGTCGGCGATCCGGTTTTGCGTCACCAGCACAGAACCGGCGCGAAACACGTTGATACCATTGCCGTTCTGGCCGCTGCCGCCGTCCTTGGCGGCGATGCGCTCAATGCGGTTGCCGCTGACGATCGTGCCGTCCTCGCCGACCTCCGTCCGCCAGACGAGGATGCCGTTATTGCCGCAGTCATGCACATGGTTGTGGCTGATCTCCAGACCGGCTGCGTCTTTGCTGAACAGCGCCGATTGGGCGATGTCGCCGAACTCGCAATTGGCGACGCGGCCGGCTGCCTTGCGGAGCGTCACACCGTCCCCGCTGCTGCCGACGAAGCGGCACTCGGAGAGGTCGAGATGGGTGGTTTCGGTTGCGCGCAACAGCGTGCCGTTTTCGCCAAGTGGGCTGCCGCCACCATCGAGCACGAGGCCGGCGAGGCGCACATTGTCCGTGCCTTCGGTCTCCAGGATGGCGCCGCCGCCCGCGTAGCGCAGGATCGTCAGGCCGGGCACGCCATGGATATGCGTGCGGGACTTGAGCACGAGCCGGTCGGTGGCATAGGTTCCGGCGGGCAGGTAAAGCGGAGTGCCGGAGCTTGCGGCTGCGTCGGCTGCCTGTTGCAGCGTCGCGGTCTGGCTGATCACACCGTCCGCGGGCGCGATGCCATAGGTGCTGAAGGCTTCCGGCATCTGGGCATCGCGGGCCTCCGCCAGACGCGGGCTCGTTGCCGCGGTCAGCCCGGCACCGAGTCCGGCGAGCATCACTTCGCGGCGCCCGAGGGTCATTGCCGCACCTCGCTCATATCTGTCGCGCGCTTCACATCGCGCGGGCGCGGGGCTTGCGTCGCGGCTTCCAGCACGAAGGTCACCGTGTCTTGCGCCGCCTCCAGCAGAGCGTCTTGGCTGAGAGGACCATCTTGAGCATGGGTCAGCGGCACATGCACGAACAGCGCCTCGCCGCCTGCGCGCTCTGTCCGTTCGAGCGAGCGGTAATAAAGGAAGTTGCACAGATAACGCCCGCAGGAGTGCGATGCGCGTGCGGCATGGCCTTGGGCGCGCAGACGCCTGGCGAGCGCACTCACCGGAAGCCGTGTCTCGAGACGTGCAACGCTGTCTGCCGCGATGGTCGAGCATGGGGGTCTGGCGCCGCAGGCATCCGCGCGGGGCTCAGCGTCGTTATGGGCCGCGCGCTCGATCTGCAAACCCTTGGCACGGGCGCTGACGCCAAAGTGAATCATGACATGGGGTTGCAGGCTCTCGTGGAGACGTGGCGCGAGCGTCGCCACCGCGTCCCATTCGGTCGGCAGCACGGCGCTATGGAGCTCCCAGGCATTTGCGGATAGGCCCGCGGCGAGGGTCTCAGCCAGCCAGCCGGACGGGTTCTCGGACACCCCGGGAAAGGGACCAAAGCCCGTGATAAGGACGCGCGGCCTTGCCATGCTCTTGGCTTACAAGGGGTGCGAACAAGAAGAAAGCGAATTCGCGGGCGTGGTTTACTCGGGCTGTTTCAGGCCCGCGAGTTTTGCCAGCTCCTCCGCGCCCTCGGCCGGTGTGAGCTCGCGTGCGCGGACCTTGTCCTCGATGTCCTGATATTGGCGTGCGGCCTTGCGGCCCCCCTTGAAGGCGGCAAGCAGGCGTTGCTCGAAGATCTCGCGCATCCAGGCTGTCGCCTGATCCGCCCGCCGCCCGTCCAGCACGCCGGACTCCGAAAGCGTGGCGTGACATTCCTTGACCTTCTCCCAGAGCTCATCGAGGCCGCGATTGTCACGCGCTGACAAAGTCAGCACGGCCGGCTGCCAGGCGGCGTTGCTTGAGGCGAGAATATGCAACGCGGCGCGATACTCCGTCGCCGCGCGGTTGGCGCGCTCGACATTGTCGTTGTCGGCCTTGTTGACGGCGATGATGTCGGCGAGTTCCAGCAGACCTCTTTTGATGCCTTGCAGTTCATCGCCCGCACCAGGAATGGCCACCACCACGAACACATCCACCATGTTCGACACGGCGGTCTCCGATTGGCCGACGCCGACGGTTTCCACCAGCACCACGTCGAAGCCCGCGGCCTCGGCGATGGCGATGGTCTCGCGGGTGGTCTTGGTGACACCGCCGAGGCTCGTGCCCGCGGGTGAGGGACGGATATAGGCGTCTGTCTCGGCGGAGAGCCGGCCCATGCGCGTCTTGTCGCCGAGGATCGAGCCGCCGGTGCGCGTAGACGTCGGGTCGACCGCGAGCACCGCCACTTTGTGACCTTGAGCGATGAGATTGACGCCGAGCTGATCGATCAGCGTGGACTTGCCCGCGCCGGGCGGGCCGCTAATGCCGATGCGGACGGCGGTTCCGGTCTCAGGCAGAAGCGCTTCCAGCAGCTCTTGCGCGCGAACCTGGTCGTCCGGCTTGGTGCTTTCGACCAGGGTGATGGCGCGGCCCAGGGCCACGCGATCGCCGGTGCGGACGGCGCTCGCCAAGTCTTCGAGACTTTGGGGGGGCTTGCTGCCGGTCATCTACTCGGCGGCGGCTTTGGCGCCGTCCCCGCCGAGCTTGCCGAGCACGTCGATGGCCGCTTCGGCGATGGGCGTGCCGGGGCCGAAGATGGCCCTGGCGCCCGCTTCGTAGAGTTCGGGATAATCCTGGGGCGGAATGACGCCGCCGAGCACGATCATGATGTCGCCGCGGCCTTGCTCCTCCAACGCCTCGCGCAGCGCCGGCACCAGCGTCAAATGTCCGGCGGCGAGCGACGACACGCCGAGAATATGCACGTCGTTCTCGACGGCCTGGCGCGCGGCTTCCTCCGGCGTCTGGAATAGCGGGCCGATATCGACGTCGAAGCCGAGATCGGCGAAGGCGCTCGCGATGACCTTCTGCCCGCGGTCATGGCCGTCCTGGCCCATCTTGGCGACCAGGATGCGCGGCCTGCGGCCGTGCTCGTTCTCGAACGCCTCGATCAGCTCTGCGACGCGGTCCATGTTTCCGTCCTTGCGGCCCATCTCCGCTTTATAGACGCCGGTGATTGCCGAAACGTTGGCGCGATGGCGGCCATAGACCTTCTCCAGCGCATAGGAAATCTCGCCGACGGTGGCCATGACGCGGGCGGCCGCGACGGCGCCTTCCAGCAGGTTGCCCTTGCCTGTCTCAGCGCTTTCGGTCAACGCGTCAAGGGCGCTTTGGACGGCCGCTTCGTCACGCTCTGCCCTTAGCCGTTCCAGCTTATCGAGCTGCTGGCGGCGCACGGAACGATTATCGACTTTAAGGATGGCGATGTCGGCGTCCGAGTCGGAGCGGTACTTGTTCACGCCGACGATGGTCTGGCGGCCGGAGTCGATGCGGCCTTGGGTGGCGGTCGCCGCCTGCTCGATCATGCGCTTCGGAATGCCGGCCTCGATGGCTTTCGCCATGCCGCCGAATTTTTCGACTTCCTCGATATGCTGCATGGCGCGCGCGGCGAGATCGTAGGTGAGGCGCTCCACGTAGTAGCTGCCGCTCCAGGGATCGATGATGCTTGTGGTGCCGCTTTCCTTCTGCAGCATGAGCTGGGTGTTGCGCGCGATGCGGGCGGAAAAATCGGTCGGCAATGCGAGCGCCTCGTCCAGCGCGTTGGTGTGCAGCGACTGGGTATGGCCTTGGGTCGCGGCCATGGCCTCGACGCAGGTGCGGACCACGTTGTTGAACACGTCCTGAGCGGCGAGGCTCCAGCCGGATGTCTGGCAGTGCGTGCGCAAGGCCAGCGATTTCGGATCCTTGGGCTTGAACTCGTCCATCATGAGCTTCGCCCACAGCACGCGCGCGGCGCGCATCTTGGCGATCTCCATGTAGAAGTTCATGCCGATGGCCCAGAAGAATGAAAGCCGCGGCGCAAACGAATCGACGTCGAGACCGGACGCGATGGCGGCGCGCACATATTCGATGCCGTCGGCCAGCGTGTAGGCGAGCTCCAGGTCCGCCGTCGCCCCGGCTTCCTGCATGTGATAGCCGGAGATCGAGATCGAGTTGAAGCGCGGCATCTCCTTCGACGTGTAGCCGATGATGTCGGAGACGATGCGCATCGAAGGTTCGGGCGGATAGATATAGGTGTTCCGCACCATAAACTCTTTGAGGATGTCGTTCTGGATCGTGCCCGAGAGCTTGTCGTGCGGCACGCCCTGCTCCTCGCCGGCTGCGATGAACAGCGCGAGCACCGGCAGCACGGCGCCGTTCATGGTCATCGACACGGACACCTGATCGAGCGGAATGTGATCGAACAGGGTGCGCATGTCGTAGATGGAGTCGATGGCGACGCCCGCCATGCCGACATCGCCGGTTACGCGCGGATGATCGGAATCGTAACCGCGATGGGTGGCGAGATCGAAGGCGATGGACACGCCTTGCTGACCGGCGGCCAGGTTGCGCCGGTAGAAGGCATTCGAATCCTCGGCCGTCGAGAATCCGGAATATTGGCGCACGGTCCAGGGCCGCTGCACATACATGGTGGGGTAGGGGCCGCGTAGATAAGGCGGCACGCCCGGCATGCCGTCGAGGAAGTCGAGGCCCTTTAGGTCGTCCGGCCCGTAAACCGGCTTTACCGCGATGCCTTCCGGCGTTTCCCATGCAGGCGCTTCAGAGCCGAGTGCGGGCTCGCGCGGGTCCTCAAAATCGATCTCGGTGAATTTCGGAATTTGTGTCACCTAAACCCCCAAATTCGCGTAGACGCTGCGCAAGGTCTCGAGCACATCACTGCCGGCGGAGACGAAACTTTCGACGCCGGCATTCTTCAGGTCGGCTTCGAGCTCACTCGGCTTTCCTGCAAGATAGATGTGCTCAGCGCCGATGTCCTTGAGAGCCCGAGCCGCCTGCGGGCCATCGCTCGCATAGACCTTGTCGGAGGAGCATAGGCAGACGAGCTTGGCGAGCGACGTCTCGAATCCTTGCACCACGTCGTCCAGACTTTGCATGCCTTCCGGCGTGACCGCTTCGATGCCGCCCGCCTCGAACAGGCTCTTGGCAAAGCTTGCGCGCGTGTTGAAGTCCGCGGGCCGGCCAAGGCAAGCGAGGAAGATCTTAGGCCGCGTGCCGTGCGCGGCAAGATAGGCGTCGCTCCGGTCACGCAAGGCCTCGAACGGCTCGGCCAGCCGTATGCGCTGCAAAGGCTCCGCGGTCTGCTGGCCCGCCTCGTCGCAAGGGGCGGACCGTTCGGCCTCGATCACGGCGATCGGCTCCTCGGCGAGATCGGGAAAGTCGCTCGTGCCGATGAGCGAGTCCTTGCGCTTGGCGACCGCCGCCTCGCGTGCGGCACGCGTGCTCGCGACTTCGCGCTGGATCAGCCCGTCGCGCAGCGCCTCCGCAGGCCCGCCGGTATTTTCGATCTTCTGGAACAAGGTCCAGGCCGCGAGACAGAGTTCCTGGGTCAAGGCTTCGATAGCGCCGGAGCCCGCCGAGGGATCGGCGACGCGGTAAAGATTCGATTCCTCGAGAAGAATTGTCTGGGTGTTGCGCGCGACGCGCCGGGCAAAAGCATCGGGCAGCCCGACCGCGGCGCTATAGGGCAGCACCGTTACGGCATTGGCGCCGCCGACTGCCGCCGCAAGCGCGGCAATGGTGCCGCGCACGATGTTTCCGTGCGGGTCGCGCTTGGTCATCATGCGCCATGCCGTTTCGGCAGAGACGAAAGCCGGCTCCGGCTCGAGCCCGCAGGCTTCTTCCACACGCGACCACAGCTTGCGCAGGGCGCGGAACTTGGCGGTGGTGAGGAACTGGTTCTGGTCGGCCGCCAAGCGGAAGAAGATGAGGCGCCGCGCCGTGTCGAGCGGGACGCCACCGTCATGGGCGGCCCGGACGTAAGCGAGGGCGGTGGACAGGGCGAAGGCGAGTTCTTGGGCCTCCGAGCCGGCGGCCGCGTGCACAGGTCGCCCGTCGCCGACGGCCATGGGACTGGTGAAGCCTTGCTCCACCAATTCGGCGGCGAGAGCTGCAAAGACGTTCGCCATGTCCGGCCATATGACGTTGTTCCAGCCATTGGCGGCGAGCACGCCGATGGGATCGAATCCGAAGCGGATGTTCACATCCTTCGGCGGGATGCCGATCATCTGCACCATGTTGGCGAGCATCAACGCCGCGTCCTTACACAGCGGGCCGAGCTGCAGCTCAACGGGCACGCCCCATTCGAGGTGTACGCCGTCGAGCGCATCTTTGAGGAGCGCTTCGGATGGCGGCAGCGCGTAGCCGTAGTCGCCGATAGAGCCTTGGAACACGAGCGAGAAGCCGCTCGCGCCGGCATTGAGGTCTTCAAGTAGCTGGCGATTGGCGGTCTTGCCGTCGGCGATCTCGATGCGCTGCATCACCTCCCATGGCGTGCCCGGTGCGCGTCCCGGAATGACGTCCGCGCCCGTGGCGGGGCCATAGAGCGGCTCGATGACGATGCCGTCATAATTCTTCGACTCGAGCGAGGAGAGCGGCGCGCCCTTCAGGGCCTTTTCCACGAGTGCCTTCCAGGCCGCCTCGTCGGCGGTAGGAAAGTCTCGGGCCAGGGGAAGTTCAGCCATGTATCAAAACCCTAGAATTGTTCTGGTTTTCCTAGCACGAAGGCCGCGCGGCGAGAAACCCATGGACGCGTGTTGGCTGGTGGGGCCATAGGTCAGCTTGGCGTGGGCCTTGTGCAGCCGTTAAAGTGCCGCAGGCCAAGGATGCAGGGCAAGGATGCAGGCTTGAGGGATAGCGAGGAGGCGGGGATGACAGCGCGGAAGGCGGCGGCCAAAAAAAGCACGCCCAGGAAAAGCAGGGCCAAGGCCAAAAGCGCGGTGGACCCGGCGGAAGCGGTCGTCAAATTGGACCCGGAGCAACTTCCCCCCGAGAGCGTTTATATCGGCCAAAGCGTCAAGCCTGAGTCCATTCTGCTGCGGCTCGCCAACCGGCACGGACTGATTACGGGCGCCACGGGCACCGGCAAGACCGTGACCCTTCAAGGTCTGGCCGAGGCTTTCTCGGACCAGGGTGTCCCGGTATTTTGCGCCGACGTGAAGGGCGATCTCTCGGGCATCGCCGAAAAAGGTGTGGCCAAGGACTGGATCGAGGACCGTGCCAAACTGATCGGCTACGAGAGCAGGCTCGACTTCAAAGCCTACCCGGTGATTTTCTGGGATCTGTTCGGCGAACAGGGCCATCCAATCCGGACCACCGTGACGGAATTGGGCCCGCTCCTGCTGTCCCGATTGATGGATCTGAGCGACGCTCAAGAGGGCGTGCTCAATATCGCCTTCAAGATCGCCGACGAGGAAGTTGCCAAGGGCGAAAAGATGGAGATCCTCAATCTTGAGGATCTTCGCGATTTTCTCAAGGACCTAGCCGATCGTGCCGATGAGCTTGGCGTCGAATATGGCAACATCACGAAGGCATCAGTTGGCTCTGTTCAACGGTCACTGCTCGTTCTTGAGCAGCAGGGAGGCAACAATTTATTTGGCGAGCCGGTTCTCGACCTAGACGACTTGATGCTCAAGGATCGTAACGGACAGGGCTATATCAGCGTGCTGGCCGCGGACAAGCTGATGCAGAGCCCGCGCCTGTACGCAACTTTCCTGCTGTTTCTGTTGTCGGAACTGTTCGAAAAGCTGGAGGAGGTGGGCGATCCCGACAAACCTAAGCTCGTATTCTTCTTCGACGAGGCGCATCTTTTGTTCCGCGACGCGCCCAAGGCGCTGTTGGAGAAGGTCGAGCAGGTGGTGCGCCTCATCCGCTCCAAGGGCGTCGGCGTCTATTTCGTGACGCAGAATCCGCTGGACGTACCCGATACGGTGTCGCGCCAGCTCGGCAACCGCGTGCAGCACGCGCTGAGGGCCTTCTCGCCGCTTGAGCAGAAGGCGGTGAAGGCCGCGGCCACGACCTTCCGGGCCAACCCCGCCTTCGACACGGAGAAGGCCATCATGGAGCTCGGTATCGGCGAGGCGCTGGTCTCGAGCCTCGACCGCAAAGGTCAGCCGACCATGGTGGAGCGGACCTTGGTGAAGCCGCCGAATGCGCGGGTGGGCCCGATCACCGATGCCGAACGCAAGTCGATCATCGGCAAGAGCCCGGTCAAGGGTGATTACGACAAGGCCTTGGACAGAGAGTCAGCCCACGAGACTCTGCAACGGCGAATGAAGCAGCGGACCGCGGCGAAAGCCGAGGAAAAGGAGACGAAAACGGCCAGCACAAGCGCCGGCGGCGGCTCGCGCAGCGACAGCTTCATGACGACACTCGGCAAGTCTTTTGTCCGCACCTTCATGCCTATGTTGGCAAAGCTCGCTCAGGATTTTCTCAAGGGAAAATTGAAGGGCGGCGGATTTGGCGGCTATCGCGTGCTGAACGACGGGGACGGTGATGGTGCGGCTTCAAAAAAGCCGCGAGCGCAAAAAGCATTGGCGGGCAAGAAAGAAGTCTACGTGCCGTTCCAAACCATTCCCCCAGAACGTGGGATGCTCGGGGGCCGCAAGCGCAAGAGCTAAAGGCGTGACCGCAGGCCATCCTGTGTTATCACGCCGCCCATGCTGACACTCGATTCCATATCTTTGCGCCTGGGCGGCCATCTCATCCTCGATCACGCGTCCGCCGCGTTGCCGCCGAGGGCGCGCGTCGGACTTGTGGGGCGCAACGGCGCGGGCAAGTCCTCGCTGCTGAAGCTGATCGCCGGGGTCTATGAGCCTGATAACGGCAAGATCGATGCGCCGTCCGACATGCGCATCGGCTATGTGGCGCAGGAAGCGCCCGGAGGCCCGGCCACACCGTTCGAGACGGTGCTGGCGGCGGCGACCGAGCGCGCCGCATTGCTCGATGAGGCGGAGCACGCGACCGATCCCCATCGCATCGCCGAAATTCACGAGCGGCTCAACACCATCGATGCCCATGGCGCGCCGGCGCGGGCCTCGCGCATCCTGGCCGGCCTCGGCTTTCCGGAAGAGGCTCAGCATCAAGCGCTCGACACGTTCTCCGGCGGCTGGCGCATGCGCGTGGCGCTCGCGGCCCTGCTGTTCTCCGAGCCGGACTTGCTGCTGCTGGACGAGCCGTCGAACCATCTCGATCTGGAGGCGGCGCTGTGGCTCGAATCCTTCCTCAAAGCCTATCGCCAGAGCCTGATCGTGGTGAGCCATGAGCGCGATCTGTTGAACAACGTGGTCGACTACATCGTCCATGTGGATGGCGGAAAGACCACGCTCTACACCGGCAATTACGAGCAATATGAACGCCAGCGGCGCGAGCGCGAGGCCCAGACGGAAGCGGCGCGTTTGAGCCAAGAGGCCAAGCGCAAGAAGCTGCAAAGCTATGTGGATCGCTGGCGCTACAAGGCGCACACCGCGCGTCAGGCGCAGAGCCGGATGAAGGCGCTGGAGCGCATGGAGCCGATTGCCGAGGCGTCCGGCGATGCGACACTCGTGTTCGACTTTCCGAGCCCCAAAGACGTGAAGCCGCCGCTGGTCAGGCTGGAAGACGTTTCGGTCGGCTATGTACCGGATGTGCCGGTGCTGTCGCGGCTCGATTTGCGCATCGACCCGGATGACCGCATCGCGCTCGTCGGCCGCAACGGCAACGGCAAGACGACGCTGGCCCGGCTCCTGGCCGGGCAGCTTGAACCCATGGACGGCACGCTCGCGGCCAGCGGCAAGCTCAAGGTCGGCTATTTCGCCCAGCATCAGATCGAGGAGCTCGTCGCCGACGACACACCGCTCCAGCACATGGCGCGCCTGTTGCCGGACGCCAAGCCCGGCGCGGTCCGCGCCCAGCTCGGCCGGTTCGGTTTCTCCGGCGACAAGGCCATGGTCGCGGTGCGCCAGCTTTCGGGTGGCGAGCGCGCGCGGTTGTCTCTCGCGCTGATCACAAGGGACGCGCCGCATATCCTCATCCTCGACGAGCCGACCAACCATCTCGACGTGGATGCGCGTGAAGCCCTGGTCCAGGCGCTGGCCGCGTTCGGCGGCGCTGTCGTCGTCGTCAGTCATGACCGGCATCTCTTGGGACTGATCGCGGACCGTCTGCTGCTGGTCGCCGACGGCACGGCGCGCGAGTTCGATGGCAGTCTCGACGACTATCGCGACCAGGTGCTGGGCGCTGGTGGTAAAGGCGGCAACGGCAAGGGCTCCGAGAAGAAGATCAACCGCAAGAATGAGCGCCGCGCGGCGGCGGAAGCGCGCGAGCGCACTAAGGGCTTGCGCCAGGCGATCGCGAAAGCCGAAGCCGAGATGAAGCGCCTCGCGCAGATGCGCGAGGCGATCGATGCGAAGCTTGCGGCGCCGGCGTCTTCAAACGAGGCCAGCGCGCTGATGAAGCAGCGCGGCGAGATCGAGCGCGATCTTGCGGCGGCGGAAGCCGGCTGGCTCGAGGCGAGCGAGGCCGCGGAACAGGCGATTCCCAAGGTAGACGCGTAAAAGACGGACGCGTGAATGCAAAACGGGCGGCCACAGGGCCGCCCGTCCGCTAAATCGGTTGCCGCGAAGCGCTATTTGTTGGGCGCTTGCGCGTACATCTCCTCGACATGCTCCCAGTTGATGAGATTGTCGAACCAGGCTTCGAGATATTTCGGCCGCGCGTTGCGGTAGTCGATGTAATAGGAGTGCTCCCAAACATCGCAGCCGAGCAGCGGCCAGCCGCCATGAACGAGCGGGTTCTCGCCGTTCGGCGTCTTGGTCACTTCGAGCTTGCCGTCCTTGTTGAGGGTGAGCCAGCACCAGCCCGAGCCGAACTGACCCTTGCCGGCCTCGATGAAGTCCTCGCGGAATTTGTCGAAGCCGCCGAGATCGCGGTCGATCAGCGCCAGGATCGCGCCCGGCACCTTCTTGCCGCCGCCGTCCTTCTTCATCCACGGCCAGAATTGGATGTGATTGAAGTCCTGGGCCGCGTTGTTGAAGATTCCGGCGTCCTTGCCGAAGCTCTCCTTGACGATGGTCTCGAGGTCCTTGCCCTCGTAGTCGGTGCCTTTGATGAGGTCGTTCAGCTTGTCCACGTAAGCCTTGTGATGCTTGTCGTGGTGATATTCGAGCGTTTCGGCCGACATGTAAGGCTGAAGCGCGTCGTAATCATAGGGAAGGGGTGGGAGTTCGAATGCCACGATGGGTCTCCGGGGGATTTTGAGTGGGTGAAAAGAGGAAAGACCGCTGAAAGCTAAAGGTTCCCTGAAAGCGAGGCAAGCCGGGCTATTGGGCGTGCGGCAAATGAACAAAAGCGGGGTGGTTTCGGGAGGTCGCCGCGCTTATTACTTTCGGGAATGCAATTGGGCGCGCGAAAATATTGCGCGTCCGCCGGTGACCGGAGCATGAAGCGCGTGTGAAGCTTGGCCTAAGCTTGAGTAAGGGGTGGGCGTGGAGCCCCTGAACTCCACGCCCGGTGCCGAGGAAGGTTCGCTAAAAGCCAGTGCAGGGATCTGACGCCTTGGAGAGTGCGTCTTTCCACCTGAACCCAACATGAACCGAAAATGCAGGGATCGTTCAGGAACGGCGCTATTTCAAGAGCGCCTGAAGCGCCTTGAACTCAGGCGTGCCCGCGCGTTCCATCCACTCGAACAGCACCATCTCGCTGTCGACCACGTCGACGCTGGATTTTTGCAGGCGGGCAAGCGCGAGCTTGCGGTTTGCTTTCGAGCGGGACCCGACGGCGTCGGTCACGACGAAGGCCTCGAACCCTTGGGCTTCCAGGTCGATGGCGGTTTGCAGGACGCAGACATGGGCCTCGATGCCGCCCATCACGACTTGCGAGCGGCCCTGGCGGCGCAACTCATGCAGCCGGTCCTTCAGCATCGCGTTCCGCGCGCAAGAGAATTCAGTCTTGTCGGCGATGAAGCCGTCATTGGCGAAGGCGTCGCGAATGGAATCGTGGGTCGGGCCTAAGCCTTGCGGATATTGCTCCGACACGGTGATGGGAATGCCGAGCTTGCGGGCGGCATGGACCAGCCGCACGCAGCGGTCCACCACCCGGTCCTTGCCGGAAATCGCGCTCAGGAGCTTCTCCTGGACGTCGATGATGAGAACTTGGGATTTATCGCGGGACAGAAGCATGGGCGGGACTCTGGCATAGATCGCGCGGCTCCGCCTAGAGGCGCTCTAGGCTAAGCCCGCGACCTTCAACGCAAAGGCATAAGAGACGGCGACTTCCTTCAGCCGCTCGAAGCGGCCGGAGGCGCCCGCATGTCCCGCCTCCATATTGGTCTTCAGCAAAATGAGGTTGTCGCCCGTGTCCGCTTCGCGCAGCTTCGCCACCCATTTGGCGGGTTCCCAATAGGTCACGCGCGGATCGGTCAGCCCGGCCAGCGCGATGATGTTCGGGTGGGTTTGCGCACGCACATTATCGTAGGGCGAGTAGGCGGCGATGGTGCGGTAGTCGGTGTCGCTCTCGATCGGGTTGCCCCATTCCGGCCATTCGGGCGGGGTGAGCGGCAGGGTCGAGTCCAGCATCGTCGTGAGCACGTCGACGAACGGCACCTCGGCGATGATGCCGAGAAACAGGTCCGGCGCCATGTTGGAAATGGCGCCCATGAGCATGCCGCCGGCGCTGCCGCCGTGTGCCACGATGCGGCCGCGCGACGTGAACTTATGCTCGGCGAGATATTCGCCCGCGGCGATGAAGTCGGTGAAGGTATTCGTCTTCTTCGCGCGCTTGCCGTCCTTGTACCAGCGATAGCCCTTCTCCTTGCCGCCGCGCACATGGGCGATGGCATAGACGAAGCCGCGATCGACAAGAGACAGCGCATTGGTGGAGAAGGCGGCCGGCATGGTGATGCCGTAGGCGCCATAGCCGTAAAGCAGGAGAGGCGCGGTTCCGTCGAGCTTGGTCTCTTTGCGGTAGAGCAGTGAGATGGGCACGGTCTCGCCGTCCTGGGCCGGCGCCATGACCCGTCGCGTGACATAGAGGCTCGGGTCGTGGCCGCTCGGGATCTCCTGCGTCTTGCGTAAGGTGCGCTCGCGCGTGTGCATATTGTAGTCGAACACTTGCGCGGGCGTGGTCATGGATGAGTAGGTGAAGCGCAGCGTCTCCGTGTCGTACTCGTAGCCGTGGCTAAGGCCGAGCGCGTAGACCTCCTCATCGAAGGCGATCTCGTGCTCTTCGCCATCGGCGAAACGGCGGATGACGATGCGCGGCAGTCCGTCCTCGCGCTCCAGCCGCACGAGAAAGTCCTTGTAGGCGACGATATCGAGAATGAGCCGGCCCGGCCGGTGCGGTTCGATCTCGCGCCAGTTTTCAGGCGCGGGATTCTCGGCGGGCGCCTCGACGATGCGAAAATCCTCCGCGCCGCCGGAATTGATGAGGATGATCAAGCGTCCGTCGTGGTGGTCCACGGAATAGTCGTGCTCGGTTTCGCGCGGCGCGACGAGACGCGGCGGGGCCGTGGGATCTTTGGCGTCGATCAGGCTGACTTCGGCGGTCTCGTG
>Ga0307379_10001200_pt1 | contig 41368 bp, 37 predicted proteins | sample UN2MG_FD_202237 | JGI IMG/M metagenome (GOLD analysis project Ga0307379, IMG submission 202237) | Soil microbial communities from Risofladan, Vaasa, Finland - UN-2 | ecosystem: Environmental > Terrestrial > Soil > Coastal area > Acid sulfate soil | place: Finland: Risofladan, Vaasa | collected...
CCTTTGGAACCAATTATTGTCATTCGACGCCAAGAAACAAGTTTCAAAAACGGGTGCTTTCAATACCTGGATCAAATTAATGCCTTAGAAAGAAAACCTAAAGTATCATATGAGGGGATCTCTGAGGGCGTGGTTGCGTATTACAATAGAAGAGGTTTCAATAATAGCGAAGGGGATGATGATGTCAGTGGCTGGTATCAATTCCATGTCGGCGGGGGTGTGGATTTTTCGGTGCTCGAGTGGCTCGATCTCGGCTGCGAGTTGAGGCTCCGATTAGGCTTTCCTAGCAACCCCGATGTCGTGTCATTGAGATTTTTCGGGACCGTGACTTTTCGGTTTCCATTGTCAATAAAGTTGCACAAACGGGAATAGGTCGATTACTTTCGGTTTGCGTCGTCTCGTTGAGATTCGGAAGGGAGTCTATCCAATGATCGAGTTGGTCGACTGTCTCCCTGTTAGATGTTTTATTTGACGTTCTGTGTTGCCCGCCAGCCTTGCTCGACCAGAATATTCGGCGCGGGATAGTGCTTTAGGTTGAGCGTGAATATCTTGCCTCCCTTGAGCATCGCAGTGGCGGCCAGGACAGCGTCGTTTACGTCGATGCCGTGGCTGGGGTTGAATCGTCTATAGAGCTTTCCGGCGGCGTCGACTATGGACTGATCGATCGATGTGGTCTTGAACCGGGAGAGGAATAAACAGGTTTCCTCTTCCTCCCCGGGTTTCATGAAAAAAACCACTTCGGCCCTTTGCAATGCGCCGGTCCAGAGTTCGTAGTCGCTTGCCGCCAGGCGCCGGAAAAACTTGAGCGCCGCGGGCGCGCCGCGCAGATGCCAGATCAGAATGTCGGAGTCGACCAGTGCCCTCATTTTTTATGTCTCTTGATCGAGTCGTTGAATGCCTTGCGGCCCGCGGCAACCGTTTCCCCGGCCGACTCGTCTCTTTGCCAAATTCCGTGGGTATGGGAAAAGAAGTCGAAGGACTGTTCTTTTTCGATCTGCCTGGACAGTTCGTTGATGGCCCGTTCGATGATGGCTTTCTTGGATTTCCCCAGGCGCCGCGCCAACTCACCGATGCGCCGGGAGACTTCCTCGCTGATTCGTGCCGAGAAAACCTGATCCATTTGTCCAACTCCTTACGTATACATAATAACGTTTACATTGTTATCTGTCAAACCCCAGTCTAGTGCCCGTCCCAAAACCCGGTCTGGGTCTGGACCTTTTGGCCTGATTTCGCCTGATTTCGGTTGACCGGGCCGCTTCTTTTGGCCTACCATCTACGGCCAATTTCAATGAAACCGAAGGGAGGAATCATGATGCGCAAGTTTACATTCGGAACGGTGGTCGGCCTGTTGGGAATCAGCCTGCTTGCCGGGTGCTCCAAGAAGGCCGAGGTTCCCGCTGGCATGTCGGCCATCCCGGCCGACGCCGACATCGTTGGTACCCTGGATGCCAAGGCCGTGGTGGCCTATGCCAAGCAGGCCCTGCCTAAGCTGGTGCCGGCCGAGATGAAGGCCCAGGTGCCCTCGATACAGCAGATGACCGAGCAAGTTTTAATGATGGCCGGAGTTGATCTGAACAAGCTCGACAAGATCACCTTCGTCGGTTACGCCGGCTCCAAGGATAAAATGGCATTCATCGTCGACGGAATCGACTTGGCCGGTCTGAAGGGCAAGAAGACCGGCGACTACAACGGGACGGCTCTTTACGCCATTCCGAATGCCATCCATTACGCCGCTTTAAAGGGCAAGGGCATCGCCGGGGCGCCCAACGAGGAGATGCTCAAGAAGCTGATCGATGTCAACAGCGGCAAGGCCAAGAGCCTGGCCGATAGTGAACGCGGTAAACTCCTAAGCCAGCTCGCCGGCGTGGAGACCGACCTGGACCAGTTGCGCGTCTACGTTTTGACCGGCAGCTTCCCCGGCATGCCGCCCACTCCGATGAAGATGAACGGCGGCGGCTTCTTCATGCACCTCGACAAGGGCCTGGCCGGCACGGTGATCAGCGACAAGGACGGCGCCTCCGATCTCAAGGGCAAGCTGGACATGGGCCTGATGGGCGTCAAGATGGCCATGTCCATGCCGGAAGGCGGGGGAGGGTTGCCTATCAAGCTTGATAAAGACACTAAGGGCATGATCACAGATCTGCTCAACAAGATAACTACAGACCAGTCGGGTGCAAACGTCTCCGTCAGTTATCATGGCGATCTCAAGCCGCTGATCGAAAAGGCGGTGGCCGTCGGCATGAAGCAGATGAAAGCCGAATCCGCCCCGCCGACCGCCATTCCCGCGCCGCCCGCTCCACCCTCGCCGGTCAAGGTCGTTCCGGCACCGCCCTCGCCGGTCAAGGCCGTCAAGTAATTTCCTCGACTGCCGTTCCCGCGGCGGCTCGCGCCGCGAAGGAGAGCACTCATGCGCAGACTTGCTATGATCGGGCTTGTCGCCATGCTGCTGGTGCGCTGTGCGCCCCCGGCCCTGATCCCGGCCACGCCGCAAGTCTCGGATCTGGCTAAAGCCAGGGCGGTCGCTCACCGTGAGCGCGGCGCTCAGCTGCTTGTAGAAAAGGGACAGGCGCAAAAGGCCGCGGATGAGTTCGGCCAGGCGCTTGAATTCGATCCCGGCGATCTGACCTGCCGATTTTGGGCCGGCTGGACGGCCGGTTTGCTCGGGGACCAGGATCAGGCCTTCGAGCACATGCTGTGGGCCGCTAATTCGGGCAAGCCCCTGTCGGAGTTGGCCATCTGGATGGCCTATCGTCTCTTCAGCACCAAACGACAGGGTGAGCGGCTGGCCGCGGTGCTGAATGGCCTAATCGAAAAAAAACAGACCCCGCCGACGGTTCGTTCGCGCGCTCTTTACTTTATGGGTCACAGTCTGCGCTACCTCGGGCGCGGTGAGCGTGGCGCGGCTGCGTTCGCCGAGCTTGGTTACCTGAAAGACTGGATGCTGGTCGGCCCTTTCAATAACGATCAGAACGCGGGCTTCGATACCGTCTACCCGCCGGAGAAGGGGTTTCTTGACTACCGGCAGAAATATCAGGGCAAGCTGAGCCAGGTGGGCTTCCGCCGGGTTAACCATTTAGACTTCGATGGGCGGGTAAACCTGGCCGCCCTGCTTGATCCCTCGCGCTGGACCTGCGCCTACTTGGTCAGCTTCGTTCACAGCGACCGGATCAGGGATGTCGCCCTGCGCCTGGGCGCCTACCGCGGCGTCAAACTGTGGCTGAACGGGCGCCTGTTGCTCAAAGACGACCGGGCCGAAATCGGATCGCTGGATCAGTACGTGCTCGGCGGCAGGCTCGAACGGGGCTGGAATCGATTGCTTGTTAAGGTCTGCCAACGCACCGGGCCCTGGCAGCTGCGCCTGCGCATCACCGACCCCGAGGGCCGTCCGTTGCCGCGGCTTGCAAGCTCGACCGATATCCACACCGTTCCCGATCGTTCCGGCGACAAGACGCCCCTGCCAAGGGTGTCCAGCCTGCAAGTGACGCTTTCCGAAATGCCGGACGCCGGAATGGGCTTCGCAAGACTGGTAAAGGAAGTCTTCCTGCGCCGTCAGGGTTTTTTCCAGGCAGCGGTCGAGCAGGCCGTAGAACTTGCCGAGCAGCATCCGTCAAGTCCCCTGTACCGGATGGAACTGGCCCGAGCCCATTTTGCGGCACAGCACGAGGGAGCCGCGCTGAAGGCCTTGCGGGCGGCCGAAGGCATCAGCCCCGGACTGCCTGACGCCGTCATGGAGCGGGCCCGCTACGAGCAGCGTAACAACCGTGCCGCACGGGCCATGCGCATTCTCGACAGGCTCGATGAACGCGCGCGTTCCCTGCCCGCGGTGCGCCTCCTGAGAGTCTCGCTTCTTTCCGATCGCGGCTTCAACGTCGATGCCCTGCGAGAACTGGAAACCCTGCTGTCGCTGCAGCCCGAGCGGGCATCGCTATGGAGCCAAGCGGGCGGACTGCATAACGCCCTGGGTCAACGACGGGCGGCCCGACATGCCTATCGCCGGGCGCTCGATCTTTGCGCCAACGATTCCTCGACCTACGATCGCCTGATCGAGGCCGCCCTGCGCCGCGGCGAGGATGGACGGGCCATTCGTATGGTGCGCAGGAAGAATCGCATGTTCCCCTGTTTGATGACCTCGGCGCTGAAAGAGGCCGAGATCCTGCTGGCGCAGGGGAAGTTCGCAAAGGCGCTCATCGTCACTGAGGGCATCGGGAAGATTGCGCCCGACTACTGGTACCTGCATAAACTGCGCGGCGATATATTTTATCGCCGGGGGGACAAGCGCCAGGCGCTGGGCGAGTACGAGAAAACGATTGCCCTGCGTCCGGACAACCCGGACCTGAGCGAATATCTCGATTTTCTCGAAAAAAAGAAGGACGCCGCTTTTGAACGCTACGCTTTGGACGAGGCCGAGGTCGATCGCATCATAGCCGGGCGGCCGGCGCGTTCGGCCTACCCCGAAGCGGAGACCGTCTTCCTGCTGGATGACCAGATAACACATCTTTACAAGGACGGTTCATCCAGGCACCTGGTGCACCAGATATACCAGGTGCGTACCGAGAAGGGGCAGCGCAACTTCAATAAATTCAGGGTGCCCTCCGCTTCGTCCTTCCGGCTGGAAGTGGCCGAGACGATCCAGCCCGACGGAACGCGCCAGGAGGCAACATCAATCCGCCGCGGGGTGATACACTTTCCGTCCCTGCAACCGGGCTCGATCCTGCACGTGGCTTTTCGCTACGAGACGTCGTCGCTTTCCTGGATGCAAGACGAGTTCGCCATGAACTACAATTTCCAGGGCCAGTATCCCAGCCAGCGGGCCCGCTGGGTGCTGGTGATGCCCGCCGACAAGAAGCTTACGATTCTCATTCGCGGGAAGCTGGTCAAACAACAACAGCAAGCGCTGGGCGACGAGAAGGCATTCATTTGGACGGCGAAGGACGCGCCGATGCTGCACCGGGAGGTTCTCAGCCCCCCGATGCGGACGTTACGAGCGGCGGTCTTCGTGTCGACGGTTCCATCCTGGGATAAATTGGCCAAGTGGCAAAATAGCCTGATAGCCGACCAGTTCGAGATCGACGACGACGTGCGCAAGAAGACCAGGCAGCTCGTGCAGGACGCGAAGACCCCCATGGAGAAGCTCGAGAGGATCTATCACTTTGTCGCCAAGGACATCCGCTACCTGAACCACGATGTCGGCATTTTTGGCAAGAAGCCCAACAAGGCCATCAACATCTTCGAGAACAAGTTCGGCGACTGCAAGGACAAGGCCACCTTGATGATCGCCATGCTCAAGGCCGCCGGCATCCGGGCGGCCTATGCCGGGATTCGCACATTCGACCGCGGGCCCGTGTTCTGGAAAGTTCCCCAGGCACAGACCAATCATATCGTCACCTACGTTCCCGCCCAGCCGGGCGTCGAAAAGCCGCTTTTCATAGACGGCACCTCACAATACGGCAACATGCTCTATCTGCCCGATCGCGATCAGGGCCTGCGGACGCTGGTGCTCGACGGGAGCGGTCACGAGTTTGTCGAGACTCCCCTGCTGGCCCCTGAGTCATCGACCCTCGATTTCCGAAGCGACGCCCGCATTGCCGGAGACAGCCTGGTGATCGAGGCGCACGAAAAGTGGAGCGGCTGGTTCGCCAGTTGGTTTCGATCGCGGCTGAATGTAGAGGGTAAGCGTAACGAGGAACTGACGCAAGAGATGAACTACCGCTTCCCGGGTACACGCCTGAGCAACGATACCTACCAAGGCCTGGACGATCTGAGTCCCGCGGCAGTTGTGACTTTCAAACTCGACATCCCGGGTCGCGTGCGAAACGAAGGCGGCACACTGCGCGTCAACCCGTTGTGGTCCTCGAACCTGGTGCGGCGCATGGCCCAGAAGCCGGACAGGCACTACGATCTGTTCATGGTCTATCGCACCAACATGACGCTGGTGAGCAAGTTGGCCATACCAGAGGCTGACAAGATAGTCACCTTGCCTCGCAGCCTGGAGATCGATAACGACCTGGTTCGCTTCCGCCAGGACTGCGTGGTGGGAGCCGCCACGCTGAATCTTTCGACGGTAACCTGCTCACGTAAGCTGACGATCAAGAAGCGTATAATTCCCATCGAGCGCTACCACGAGTTCCGCAAGATCTGCCGCCGTATTGACGAGGCCGAGGCTCAGGACATCGTTCTGCGACCGCTGTAATGAAGGCACTCCTTGCCGTTACGGCTCTTGCGGCTTGCGCTTGACGAGCAGGGTGCGGGTGCCTTCCTGAACAACTTTTTTGTGCTGGTTGATTATCTCGAGTTTGAACCTGATAATGCCCCGCTCGGGGTTCCGCGATTCGCGCTTGAACTCCACGGTTCGCTTCTGGTGGACGGTGTCGCCGATGTAGATTGGGGCGATGAACTTCCATTCCAGCGCCAGAAAGGCGATCAGACTGCCTTCCATCAGGCCCTCGCGCACGCCCAGGCCGGTGGAGATGACCGGGCCGATCATCCCGTGGGCGATGCGCTTGCCATAATAGGAATTCTTGGCGAACTCGGCATCCGTATGCAGCGGGTGCCAATCTCCGGTGAAGGAAGCGAAGTTGACTATATCGGTTTCGGTGATGGTGCGGCCGAGTGACTCGAAGACCTCCCCCACCTTGAAGTCTTCCCAGTACATTCCTTTTCTGAGTGCCATGTTTTCTATCTGACTCCCGTGGTGGACGAAATGCAAAAATTATTTTTACGCCGGATCGCGTAGCCAGCGAACGACCGTGGACAGGTCGAGATCGCTCTCGTCGGGGGTACCCGAGGTGGTGGCTCCGGCGGCCGGCAGGTAGCACGTCTGCGTGTAATCGTACACCATTCTTGCAGCATTGTAGCTCCAGGCCAGGCTTTGCAGGGCGTGTTTCACCCGGGCAATCCACCCGCGCGGCAGGCCGCTGTCGTCATGCTTGTAAAACAGCGCGACCACTTCGTCCTCCAGAACCTTCCTCAGTTGCTCCGCCTCGCGTCGATCCTGCTCTGCGGCATCCTTGTGGATCTTGCCGCTGCCGATGGCGAAGCCGTTGAAACCGTCGTAGGCCTCGGCCCACCAGCCGTCGAGGGTCGAGCAGTTGAGCCCACCGTTGAGCACCACTTTTTGCCCGCTCGTGCCGCAGGCCTCCATCGGCCGGCGCGGATTGTTCAGCCACAGGTCGACCCCCTGGACCAGGTGGCGGCCGACGTTGATGTCGTAGTCCTCGAGCAGCACGATGTGCCCCTGGAAGCGCGGATCCCGTCCCAGGCGGAAGATGCGCTGGATGATCTCCTTGCCACGGTCGTCCCTGGGGTGGGCCTTACCGGCGTAGATGATCTGCACTGGATGCTCGGGATTACACAACAGCCGCGCCAGCCAGTCCTCGTCCTCGAGCAGCAGGCCGGCCCGCTTGTAGAGCGCGAAGCGTCTGGCGAAACCGATTGTCAACGCGTCCGGGTTCAACAGGCTCGCCCGCAGGCCGGCCTCCCGCTGGTCGTCGCCGCGGAGAGTGGCCTGGGTGATCAGCCGCCGCCTGACGAACTCGATCAGCCGGCCCTTCAAGGAGCGATGGGTTTCCCATAACTCGCCGTCGTCCACTGCGTTGATTCCACTCCAGACTTCCCGCCGGCGGATGCGATTCATCCAGTCGCGGCCCAGGTGCCGTTCGTAGAGCCTGAGCATCTGGGGCGCCAGCCAGGAGGCGACGTGCACCCCGTTGGTGATGTGCCGAATGGGCACCTCGTGCTCGGCGCGAGCCGGCCAAAGGTCTTTCCACATACGGCGGCTGACCGTGCCGTGAATGGCCGAGACGGCGTTCGCGCGGTTGGAAGTTTTGAGTGCCAGGACCGTCATGCAGAATGTTTCTTGAGGATCGTCGTCGTGAACGCGGCCGAGGCCCAGCAACGTCTGCGTGTCGATTCCGAGTTCCTCGCGTAGCCGGCCCAGGTTGTTCTCGATCAGTTCGGGAGGGAAACGGTCGTGGCCGGCTTCGACGGGGGTGTGCGTCGTGAAGACGGTTCGCGCCGCCACGTAGGCCAGCGCCTCGTCGAAGTCCATACCCTGTTCCTGCATGGCCTGCCGGGCCGCCTCCAGCGTGGCGAAAGCACAGTGGCCCTCGTTGAGATGCAGCACGCCGGGGTCAATGCCCATGGCCCGAAGAGCCCGCAACCCGCCGACGCCCAATAAAAGTTCCTGCCGGATACGCACCTGTTGGTCGCCACCGTAGAGACGCTCGAGGTGGCCGCCCAGCCGCCGGTCTTCTGCAACGTTCTCTTCCACCTGCGGGTTGAGCAGGACGAGCAGCGAGCGGCCCACCCTGACCGTCAACACCTCGGCGTGCAATGTTCCGACGGGTGTTTCCAGTTTGATCGTCAACGGTGCGCCTTGTTGGTCACGGGCGGGTTCAATAGGCAGCATCTCGGGGTCGCTTTGGGTATAGCTTTCTTGTTGCCAACCATTCTTGTCTATGCGCTGCCGGAAGTAGCCCTGGTCGTAGAACAGGCCGACTCCCACCACCGGAACTCCCAGATCGGAGGCTCCCTTGAGATGATCACCTGCTAAAACGCCCAATCCCCCCGAATAGAGCGGGATGGATTCGTGCAGCCCGAACTCTGCTGAAAAATAGGCCACCGGTCTGAACTTGAGAGGGCCGGCATGGGTGGCTCCCCAGCCCCGTTGCGGATTCATGCCCTCCTGCAAGCGGTGGAAGGCGTAAATTACCCTGCTCTCGATGGCCAGCTCACGGGTTCGTTCCTCGAGACGCTTCTTGCCCAGGTGTTTCAGGAAGGCGACGGCGCTGTGGTTGCACTCGCGCCAAAGCTCGGCGTCGAGATCCTTGAGAATGTCGATAACCTCGGGTTGCCATGACCACCACACGTTGTGGGCGATCTGCATCATTTTGTCGTACAGGTTCTCCATGGAAGTCGCTCCCTGTCTTTTGTAAAACCCGAAGCATTCTCCCCGGACCGGGTCGGCCAGTCAAACAATATGAACTCAAAAGAGACGCGCCGGCCGGGACGCGCTTTGACAAGTGATCAGTTTGTGATACCCATGTAAAGGGTCACGGGGAGAAGACCGCTTCGGATGGATGAACTCGACGCCGCAAAGCGTGCCGGTTCGCAGGGCGATAAAACCGGTCTGGAACTGTTTTCACGGGTCGCGCAGCTCTTGCGCCGCCGGCGCGCCGGGGAATTGCCCCAGGACGAGATCACGCTTTCGGACGCAATGAGGGAACTCGAAGAGCATCTTGTCGCGCACCCGCAGTCCGTTCCCGCGTTGAGGCTGCTTGCCGAAAGCGCGCAGGTATTGGGCGAGTTCGGGCGGGCCCGTGAGTACATATCGCGGGCCGAGTTTTTGGATCCTTGGAACCTCGAGATCCTGATCATCTCCGAGTCACTCTACGAGACCGACGCAGGCTCGGCCCATAGGCGCCCTGGGGAACCCCTGAGGCTGCACTCCGATCTCACCTCGGGGGTGGTCAACGCCGACTCGCTGATAGAGAAGGCCATGGGATCTTTTCGGCTGGGCGATCTCGATCGGGCCCGCACGCTTGCCAAGCTGGCCTATCGCATCACACCAGAGATCGAACACCACCTGATAGACATCCTGGCTATCGGGTCGAGCCTCGATCCCCAGAGAACCTTGGTCGAGTTCACCCTGCTCGAAAAAGAGAACCCGCGCTCGGCATATCTGTATCTTGTGCTGGGCTCGATCTGCAACGTCCTGGGCAGGTACGACGAGGCGACCTCATGGCTCGCGGCCGGTGTCGACCTTTCATCCAAGGATCCATACTTACTGGCCATGCTTTACAACGAAATGGCATACGTCATGGCCAAACGCGAAATCCGCCTGGATCGTTGCGTGGCGCTGGCGCGCGCGGCTTTAGAAATGTTTCCGAACAAGAAGGCTAACGGTTTCATCCGTGACACACTGGGTGTAGCCTATCTCAAGAGCAAGGAAGTAAAGAAGGCCGTCCGCAACCTGCGTGAGGCGGTCAGCAAGGACCCGACGGTCATTCCCAGGTTTCACCTGGCCTTGGCCCAGTTGATGGACGGGGACACTGCCGGTGCCCAAACCGAGTTGAAGATCATCGCCGCTTCGCGGCCTTCGCTCGAATCACCCCACGTGGAGGAGACGGCCATTCTCGATCGCGTGCAGGCGAACATGGGGCGCCTGGAAGATTTGTTGAATCTCGGCGGCGCGGGCGATATTCAGGACGTAATGGAAATTCTGGCTGGGCTGATATAGAGCCAGGCCGGTTATGAACGGCGGGCAAAGGAGACCCGATGGCAGAAAAGAAGAAGAGCGACGGCGATAAGACCGCCAAGAAGAAATCCACGGATCAGGATGCAGATCCAAAACAAAAGCCGCTGGTGACTCTTGCCGAGGTGGCATCCATGTTGCGCTTGCCTCTGCTGAGGATTCGCAAGATGGTCCAGGCGGGCCAGATTCCGGGCGTCAAGGTGGACGGAGAATGGCGCTTCAATAAGGATCTGGTCGTTCAGGCAATAAAGCGGCGCTCTCGAGGACGCTGACGGTTACCTGAGCCAGACAATCAGCGCGGCGGCGGCGGCGAGCAGCACTGCCGGGACAAGCAGCCAGGCCAGTAACAATCGCCCGGGGTGCAAATTGCGGCGCGCGCAATTATGACATACCGCCAGGGGCTTGCTCAGGCCCGAGACGAGTTCGGCACACTTGGTGCATATCAACGCATGGCAAACTGCGCACATGCCGGCTGCCGGCCGGTGGCAGTATACGCAGTAGTCGCAATCCGGCTGAAATGGCGCCAGGCCGGGCATGCCTACTCGGGATAGCTTGCGAAGAGGCGTCCCCAGGGATCGTGCTCGTGAATGTCGCGAGCGATTGCCCGTCCCCTGGATGGCCACCAATAGTGATCGTGGTACAGGTATGACCCCAGCACAAAAGCGTACACGGCGGGGGTTCTGAACAGCAAGCGTTGGAATATCTTCAGCGGGCTGAACCAGAAGAGATCTCCGACGTGGCTGGCCAGGTTGTCCCCCACACCGAAGGCCAGGTTCAGCCCGGAGATGTCCTCGCCGACGACGTCGATCTCCTCGATCCTGCCGACACCGAGACCGCGCTCGTGGGCCAGCCTGATGTAAGCCAGCGACATGGGATCGAAGCCCATGATCTTGGCTGCCACCGCGTCGATGGCCACCGAGTCGGCCGAAGCCAGCAGCAGGTCGGCCCGGCAGGGTTTCATGGTACGCGGCCCGGGACCCGAACCGCATATCGTCCCGTCCATAACGGCGAAAATACCCGGGTGAATCTCCTGCTGAATGGCCAACAGGTCGACCAGTGTCTGATGAATGACACTGTGGGTGTAGTGGCGCCGGGTATTGAGCAACCCGCCGAAGGCATTCTTCATCGCGCCCGTGGTGGTGGTGTAGATGTGCGTCTTCATGGTCGGCAGGTGTACGATGTTTTTGCCGATGAAATAAGAAGGTATCCGGATTCCGTGTGGATAGATTTTATCGAGTACCAGCATTTTGGCCCGCGGCTCGTAGACCTGCCAGTGGATGTCTTCCTCGCGGAAGTTGTACAGCACCGGGATCTGGTAGCGTTCGAGCACTCCCTTGAGGCGGCACAGGCGCTCTCCCTTGAAGGGGTTGGTCACGACCGTGTTATTGCCGACGCATACCAGGTCGTCGAGGCCGGCGGCCTGCAGGGCCTGGATGGTTCCCTCGAGCTGCCAGGGAGTTGTATTGGCTCCCGGGAGCGGATAGTGCCAGGATATGTTCTCCTTCAAGATACAGGTCGCCCCGGGCTGCAAAGCTTCGCCTATGCCGGCTTGAGCGGTGATCGCACCAATATCATGGAGAACCCGCTCAGGAGCGGAACGCACCACCGCTACCTTGGAATGTATAGCCATGGCTCACTCGATGATCAACGTGTTCGATAAACTATCCGGCCGCGACTGGGATCATAGGGAGAGAAAGCCACCCGTACGTGATCACCGAGGACGATCCGTATATAATGCTTGCGCATTTTACCGCACACATACGTCAGCACCACGGGCCCTCCTTCGAGCTGGACGCGGTACATCCCCCCCGGCAGCACTTCCTTTACGACTCCTTCAACCTCGTAGGCTTGCGCTTCCTCGGGATTCTTCCTCACAGACAGATCCTTATATTCAACTCGACACCTCCTTGAAAAACGCGACGATTTCGCGATCAGAGAGTCTACACAGCCCCGCCAGGATGTCAACCTCGATCCGGATCACCCTCGCGGGCAATGATCCGGGCCAGGAAGACAGCCAGGTCACCGGCCGCGAGGCAAACCACTGCCTGGCGCTGGGCGGGACTCATGCGCGAGAGTTCGAGGACGCTGATCCCCGGCAGGGCCAGAGGTTGTTCGATGCAGTCTCGCCAAAGGGTTTCCCCGGAAGCCACGTCAACCAGGGAAACCCGAATCAGCCACTCCATTCCGGCAGCGTCCTGGGCCTCGCCGGCTGTCAGGCAGTATTCATCCACACTCAATGTAAACAGGGCGTCCGCCGGCTGGTTTTCATCATCAGCCCGCCAGCGCAGCAGCTTGTTGAAGGCAGCCGGTAGTTGCTCGACCAGGCAGGCAAGCAACACCGGCCGTCCAAACGAAGCCAGCACATTGCCGAAGCGAGTTTCGGAATACCCCTGGCGCGGGCCCGGGTTGATCAATATTCCCGAATCGAGACTCTCGAAACGTGTGAAGCGCAAAGTCGGGTTCTCGGCGACGCTGACGGCGAAGTCGATCGTCAATATCCCATGCAGGTGTTCCGGCAGGCGATTGATGTGACAGCAGGCCGCGCAGCAGACGGCCAAGACAGCGCTCGAGACTACATACAGGCGTCCCATGGCGGGCAATGCTATCACGGCCCGGATGAAAGATGGCATTTATTGACAGGCCTCGACCGCGAGAGGTATCTTGAAGATGCAACAGCTTGGAATATCGTCATGATCTCGACGTCTAACTGTTGAACTGTTGAAGAGCCGGCCGGGAGATATTTTTTTAAGGTCGGCGACGGGGAGGTAGTCATGAAAAAGGTTGGCATACTCTCGTTGGTGCTGGGCCTGGCGTCGATTTTCCTGGTGGACGTACCCGCCAGGGCCCAGGCGGCGCCGAAGGTGCTGCGAGGACGGATCATCGCCAACTCCAAACCAATCGACATACCGACATCCACCAGGGGCTTTCTCAAGAAACTGCGCAAGCAAGACCGCAAGGTATTTACCAAGAACGCGGACGGCCAGTGGGAGATCCACTTCGTGGCCTTTTTCAAGCGTTCGCTGCCTGTCGATAAACTCGGGGTAGTGGTTCTCGACGCCAAGAATGGGCCGGTGGCGGTAGCCGACGTAGCCGGCACAAAGGGACAGAAGACCCTATCCACGCACATCCTGGTCGACACGACCGAGACACCCAAGAAGAAACACATCCTGCGCGTGTTTTACGCCAAGGGAAACAAAGCCATCCCACTGGCCGAAAAACAGATCATACTGAAGTAAAAAAGTTACCGGATTCGTCTAAAGCACGAGATCCGATGGTTTCTGATAGAGGCGCTCGCAGTAGCGGCAGCGTACGGCGGGCTTCGATGCCTCGCCCTCGCGAATGAAGACCGTCTCGATTTCCTCGATGTTGGTTATGCATTTGGGATTTGGACAGCGGAGCAATCCCAGAAACTCATGGGGAACCTTTATCGGCCGCTTCTCGACCACCTTGCCGTTCTCGATGATGTTGATGGTGGCGGTGGGTGCCACCAGTGCCAGTCGATCTGTCACCGCTGCTGTCAGCTTGAGGTTTTCCACCTTGACGATATCCTTGCGGCCCAGCTTTTCGCTCTTGAAGTTGATACCGACGGTCAATATGCCGTCCTGTTGCACTCCCAGAATCTCTACGACCTTCATGGCCAGCGGGCTGGGTATGTGATCGATAACCGTGCCCCGCTTGATGGCATAGACCTTGTGCGCGAGTGTTTCCGTCATTGCATTGCTCCCATCACCAGTCCCAATAGCGCCTGCCTGGTGGGAATGCCGTTGTGCGCCTGGCGAAAGTAAAGGGCGTTTGCAGTGCCGTCCAGTTCTTCGGCGATCTCGTCGACCCGGGGCAGGGGATGCATGATGCGGCACTGCTCACCCAGCCTGGCAAGCTCTTTTTTGTCGATGCGGTAGGCGCCGGCAACTCGCTCGTATTCGAGGAAGTCGGCGAAGCGCTCTTTCTGGATGCGGGTGACGTAGAGGACGTCCAACTTCTGGTCGAGTTGGCTGATGTTCGCGACTTGCGAGAAGCGTGTGTCGTTGGTTTTCAACTCCGCGAGTGTTGTCTCCGGCATGCTCAGGGAGGGGGGCGCAATGAACACCTGGCGGGTGTCGAAAAGACTCAACGCCTTGGCCAGGGAGTGGACCGTGCGGCCGTATTTCAGGTCTCCCAGCATTCCGACCGTCAGGCCGTCTAAGTGCCCGAACTCTTCCTGGATTGTAACCAGGTCGAGAAATGTCTGGGTCGGGTGCTGGTTGGCGCCGTCCCCGGCGTTGAGCACGGGAACGCTTGCTACTTCGGAAGCCAGCCGGGCGGCTCCCTCGATGGAGTGACGCATGGCGATTGCGTCGCAGTAGCCGCTGACGGTCTTGATCGTGTCCGATAGCGATTCGCCCTTCTTTGTGGAAGAGACGTTGGCGTCGGCGAAGCCGATCACGCTACCGCCCATCGAAACCATGGCCGACTCGAAGCTCAGGCGCGTACGGGTAGACGGTTCGAAGAACAACGTAGCCAGCACCTTGCCCGCGAGCATGTTGGGCCACTTGCCGGCCTTGACCTCGAGGGCCTTGTTCACGATGGCTTCGATTTCCTCCCGCGGGAAGTCGCGGATGGATACTATTGAGCGTCCCTGCATTTCCACTTTCACAGTCCTCCTGAATTTTGCCGGAGTATAAGTGGCGTGCGGGAGACAGACAATAGAAATGTTTGTCTAGGCGTAGGCCACGGGATCCTTACAGCCTGCCGCGGCAAAGCCGGCCAAGCGCAGGCGGCAACTCGGGCAAAGACCGCAGGCCAGGCCGCCGGGCGTTGGATCATAACAGGTGTGGGTGTTTATGTAGTTCACTCCCAGTTCCAGACCGCGGCGGATTATGGCAGCCTTGTCCAGGTTGAGAAGCGGCGTGCGAATACTGATCGACTCTCCCCGCATGCCCATGCGGGTGGCCAGGTTGGCCATGCGCTGGTAGGCCGAGATGAACTCGTCCCGGCAGTCGGGATAGCCGCTGTAGTCGACCTGGTTGGCCCCGATGAAGATGTCCCGCGCTCCGAGGGTCTCGGCCCAGGCCAAACCGAGGGAGAGGAAGACGGTGTTCCTGGCCGGAACATAGGTCACCGGGATATCGCCCGCGGGCGGTTCCTTGGGCACGGCGATTTCAGTGGTCAAGGCGCTTCCCCCGATCTTGGAAAGCTCAACCCCGATTACCATGTGGCGCCTGACCCCGAAGGCCCGTGCCTGCAGCCCGGCCTTTTCCAGTTCGATGGCGTGCCGTTGTCCGTAGTCGAACGCCATCGAGTAGCAATCGTAGCCCTCTGATGTGGCGATAGCCAGGCAGGTGGTCGAGTCCATTCCTCCGCTCAGCAGTACAACCGCCCGTTTATTAGTGCTTTTCATTTGAAAGAGGCCTCGCTATTTGTACTACATGTAGGACACTGTGGGTAAAAAATTGACATGTATTCCAAGGTGGGATATTGTAGCAGTGAACAGGGCAAGGAGGGAAGACCATGAAATCGTCGCCTATCGCTCGAATCCGGTTGGCTGCCAGGTCCCAAAGGGAGCGCCGTACGACGCCCAGGGACCGGCGTATCCTCGACGGCACCATTAAGTACCAGGGCTGCTTCCTCAACGTCGAGGTTACCGACGTCAGTGAATCCGGGGCCTACGTCGTGGCCCCCGTTGTCCCCGAGCAGGCCGACTGCATCACCCTGGCGATCGGGCTTCCCTCTCTTGGCACCTCCGTAATGGTGACGGGAAGAGTGCGCCGTGTCGGTATCGGCTCGCGAGTGATGCGTCGTCCCGGTGGCTTCGGGATCCAGTTCACACGCTACTACACGCGGGTGGGACACTCTTCTCTCAAAGAGCACCTGGCCGCCTGAGACTCCAGGCCGCGGGGTTTTTCCCCGCGTCTCGGTTGACAGGGATCTCCCGGTGGGGTTAACCTGACAAGCAACGTCGAAGCCTAAAGCAATACGGAGCGGTAGCATGGCAAGCGCGCGGATCAAATCATGGTCCAATGAGCAAGGCTTCGGCTACATCGAGCATCCCGAGCACGGGGACCTGCTTTTCGACTTCGAAGCCTGCAGCTTTCAACCCGAAGTGGGTGACGAAGTAGTCGTCGAAGAAATCGGCAAACGCTACGACGGATCTCTCAAGGCCACGCGGGTCAGCTGCACGGCCAAAAAGCACAAGGGCAAAAAGCCGCCGCTGCCGGACCTGCCGATCTGACTCGCGCCGGTTGCGGATGCCCGCTCAGCCGAATTCCTCCGCCAGACTCTTCTTGAGCTTCTGTTCCACCTTGCCCCTGAGGGCACCAAGCAACATTGACAGCTCCACGCGGACGGAAACTTCTCCCTCGCGCAACAAGACATGCCCCTTGACTCCGGTTCGTTTGAAATCGTAGCGGTTTTCCCCCGTCCAACCCCCGCTCAGGCCGTATTTTGCGGCCAGTTTCTGTCCTACTTTTTCGATTCTTTCGTGAGACTCCGGCATCGAAAGGCCGTGACTGCGGCTGATATCGATCGTGGGCATGATTATTCCCTCGAGGTCATGTGGACGGTTAGTGTTTGCTCATCGCGTCTCTGAAGATCCGGTACTGGCGCATGTAACGATATGCCCCGCGCGGCGAGAAGAACAGGAAGTCGACCCTGCCGAAGGTGACCACGTCCCCGTCGTGCAAGTTCACCGGCTCTCCCGGCACGAGCGGTCTGCCGCGAAGCATGCTGCCGTTGGTCGACCCCGAATCCACCAGCGAGTAAGTGTCTTGCTGACCATTGTAAATAAGGCAAGCGTGCCTATTGGAGATTGTGCTGTGTGAAATGATGTAGTCGCGGCGCGCGTCCCGGCCGATGAATGCCTTCCGTGGAAACTCCCGGTTTGGATGCGCATTGGGCATCAACGGAATGAAATCGAGCACCCGCTCACTGAAACGATCGATCGTCTGGGCGCCCGCAGTGCTATCCACCAGCCGCGTATGCACGAACTCGTCGATTGCGCCAGGAGTTTCGGAAAAGAACAGGAAGGCATGCGGAAACTGCTCGATAAACTCTTCTATAGAAAGCGTGTTGACAACTTTGATAAAATCGCGAAAGCTTTCCATGAGACTTGCCTTCCCTCCCTGGCAACCGGGGTCAAGCACTCAAGAGATAACACGTGTGGCTTTCACCTGTAAAGCCCTCACGGGTTGTAGTACCAAACTTCGGCCGACGCACAGGGACCGTCGGCCGAGTTCACAAACCCACCGGCGATTAGCAAGCCTCCGGTTGTTAATAGGCTCACGCTGGCGAAAGCAATTTGTCGTCCGAGGGCGTTGGTGGCCGAAAAAGAAGCGCTCAGGGCTTCCTGGTCTATATGTGCCAACTCGGCCGAAGACAGAAGTGTGTCCTCGAAACCGTCGTATGCCTCGCCCGCGGCGTAAAGGATGTCAGCGTTCGGCAGGCGGGCGGCCACGAGCCCCCGGCGCGCTTCGTGACCGGCAGGCTCCTCGCCGGTGTCGAGGACGAAGAATCCCGAACCGGCTTCCGCGTCCGCCAGATATATCTCCGGAGCGTCGATCGACTGGAACGAATTATCGCCTCCGATTATCAATACACCGTCATCAGTCCCGATCGCCACGTGATCGATCCTCGGGGTCAATAGGCCACCCCGGGCATGTTCGCCGGAAGGAGTGATGTTCGAAAAAACGGTTCCGTCGAACAACTCACACGAGTCGAGAAGCCCGTTGGCGCTCAGTCCTCCGGCCGCGAGAACATCGTGCCGCCCCGGCCCGAAGGAGGTCAGGCTGAAATCGTGGCGCGGATGAACCAGGGAAAGATCGGTACGGGTGAAAGTCTCGGCCAGTACATCGAATAAAAGCGCGCTGGCGGTGAGCGATCGCTGTCCATTAGGGCCAATCTCGCCTCCGGCGACAAGGATTGTGTCCCGGCCCTCAGCGCCGTCTCGCAGGCTAAACAAGACGGCGGCATGCTTGGTTCTGCTCTCGACATCCGCGGGATCGTAGTTGCCCAGCTCGCGAAAAGTGCTCGTTGCGGGATCGAACAGCAAGATTGGCTCAACCAGCGAGCCCTGCTCATTCTCTCCTCCGAAGACCAACACCCTGCCCTGGGGGGTGGCGGTCAGGGTATGGCCAACCCGGCGGTCGGCCTCGGGGAAATCCGGACATCCCGCGTCGTCTGCGGCACAGCTTGTTTGCAGGGCCGGATCGTATATCTCCGGCGGGCGGAAGTTTTTGGGAGATCCACGCTCACCCTCGGAGGCTCCTCCGAAAAAAAGCACTCGTCCGTCCGGCAGGGCTGCCGCGGCGTGCGCGAAACGGGCATGTCCAAGATCGCCCAGTTTCGTAAACTCTCCCTTCCTCGCAAACAGTACCTCGAGTTCGGCCGGGTCTCCCTCGGACAGCTCGAACGGCGGGCTGCGCCCGCTTGAAATTACAGTCTGCCCGTCGAGCCCGAGCCCCTCGATTGTCAGAACGACGGATGAAGCGGGCGAGCCTCCCAGGACGAGCTCCGCAGAGGACACGTCGACAATCGAGACCAGGCTTTCCGTGCCGGGGATCTCGATCGTCACGCGCAGGGATGCCACCCCCTCCCAGGTGTCCTGGTCCGGCGGGGTGTGAATGCGCAGGTCGATGGCGCACTGCTTGCCGGGAACGTGCTTCACCTCGCCGCAGCCGCATGCCGCGAGCATGATTAATCCCGCCAGCAGGGGAGATCTTGCAAATCTCACGGGCCGATCCTCTCAAGCTGAATGTGAATCAGATCGGGATCATTTATTGTATCTTCGCCGCCTCCCAGGGTTAAAGCCAGCGAGGTTCCAACGATGGCCGCGGCTACAGCACCTACTCCTGTCCAGAACCACCAGCGCGTGAATATGCTTCCGCCGGCACTGTCCTGCACGGCGACGGGCGCCGGCGGCTGGGTGCCGCCGGAGACATTCAAACCAATCTTTGGCTTTTTCTGCAGGCGCACTAGACTGCTCGTGGCAAGTTTCTCCTTGGCGGACTCCCCAAGCAGGCGCGCGGAAAAATCCATACCCAACGAGTCGGGCGGGAGTGCCTTACTTCCTCGCGAGGAGAGGGCTTCGGAAAGCCGCCCGGCAAGCTCCGGCCCCAGTTCCACAGCGCCTCCCGTGCCGAGGGGCAGGCCAACGATCCGCGCCGTGTCGCCGTTAGCCGGGATGACGGCGATCGTCAGTACTTTTTTTCCGGCAATATTGAGCCCCAACTGGCTCAACACGACCGCCCCTGCCCCCGATATGTGGGCCAGATCGCGCGCGGAAGAAGACAACTTTTCCTGCGAGCCCGGGCCGGCGATCTCCTGCTGAATATCGGCGATCAGCCGGGAGAGGATTTGTGGGGACAGCTTCTCCTCGATCTTTGCGGATTCCCCCGCTGATACCTCGACGATTTTCCTGACAGCACGGTAGCCCGTCTTCGAAAGATACAGCGAGTGCAAGCCGTCGGGGACGCCCTTTTTGGTGGTCGGTGTGCGGCCAATCTTCAGCCCATCCAGTTCTGCCAGGGCGCCTTGGGGATCAGTGTTTACGGAAATAGAGCCGTTGACGTCCTTGGACATCTCGGCAGCCGTATCGAACAGTGCGCGAAACTTGCCCGGCACCTGGCCGGGATCGGGCACGTAGTTCGGGGCGACCACCAGGATCTCACGGTAGGCCGACCGGGCGTCATCGCCGCGGCCGGCGGCAGCCAGGCTCTCGGCCAGGCCCATTAAAGCGTCGATCAATGTTCCGGGATCGTCCAGCCACTGCATCCGCCGCCTGAGTATCACCCGCGCCGAGAGAAAAGAGTCAATCGCATCGTCCAGCGCAAGTTCCAGAAGGCGCTCCCGACCCTGCTTGGTGAGCGCTCGCGCCCGGCTGAGGTCTTTTCGGACATCGTCAGGCGTCTGTTCCTCCCGCCGCGCAACGAGCCGCGCCGCGTCGACGACCTCGACCTCTCCCGAAGACAAAGAGTTTTCGATCACTGCGCGGGCGCTAGCCGCCTCACTCGCATCCACGCCCTGCGCCGCCTGAGTATCGAAGAGAATTACCAGCGTCTTACCGGTTTTTTCTACAGGAACCGCCTGATCGCCGGTATTGTCCGTGCTCTCCGCCGGCTCAGTCGGTTCATCCTCCTGCGCCGCGGCCAATGGTGCGACCAGGGCCGCCAGGAAGAGCATGACGATCAGCCTGTGCATCCACGCCTCGCAAAGAAAAATCACGGAACCAGTAAAAACTTAACACAGCGTCGCAACGAGGGTCAAACAAGGTGAACACTGAATGCCGGAAAACGAAGCTACTTTGACACGATGGGACGAAAACGGCAATATTGACAGAGGTATTCAGTTCGGGATCGGAAAGGAGTGCTCGGATGAAGAGCACCATCTGGCTCGGTCTTCTTGTCTTTGGCCTGGGCGCTTGTCTGTTGGCGGGATTTTCCGGGTGCGGCCCCGATCAGAGCTTCGCTTCCGGGGATTGGAGCGAGTCTAGCGCTGCTGTCCGGCACGAGATCGCGAGACCGGATAGCCCGGACGAACGCGAAACCAGGCGGGTCGTTCTCGATGTTCAGGGAACGGCCACGTTCCAGCAGGGCATGCTGCCCGACTCTTCATATCAACACGCCGGGACTACCGTCTGGGCCTACTATCCCGACGACAACTACGGCAGCGACCCCAACTTCGGGTTCGGGGTCAACGGCAACTTCTACTGGCCATACATGAAGTTCGATCTCGGCGCGGCCGTGCCCGCAGGATCCCAGGTGTTGCAGGCCGTCCTGTCTATGAACGCCGAAGAACGCTACGGCAGCTACCAGAACGGCGCCAGCCACAAGGTGCTCTCGGCCTGGGGCGAGGCCACGCTTACCTACAACAACATGCCGCCAGACTGGAACAACCAGGTCTACGAATCGATAGTCTACGTAAACGGGCTGGGCTGGTTCGACTGGGACATTACCCAGATGGCGTCCGACTGGTTGGCCGATCCTGCCGCCAACTTCGGCCTGTCGATCATTCCCATAGACTCGCTCTACGATGGCGACTTAGTCATCTGGTGCAGCGACGACTACAGCTCGGTCTCGCTGCGCCCCAAGCTGACCGTCGACTATTTATTGCCCGAGCACCGCGCCACCTTTGTCAGCCAGGCCGCGCCGCCCGCGGCGCTTACCACCGGCCAGCAGGCCCAGGTCTGGCTGCGCTTCCGCAACGAGGGGGCCGACACCTGGACCGGCGCCGATAACTACAAGCTTGGAAGCCAGGGCCCGCAGGACAACACCAACTGGGGCTTCAACCGGGTGATCCTGCCGGGCGACACCCCCAAGGACGCCGAGGTCGAGTTCTCCTTTTCGATCACCGCCCCCGCACAGCCGGGCGTCTATACATTCCAGTGGCAGATGATTGAGGAAAGCGTGATGTGGTTCGGCGACCTGAGCACGCCGGTGAATGTAACGGTCTCAAGGAAGGCCAACGGGGATCCCTGCACCCTGCCCGCCGAGTGCGACTCGGGCGAGTGCGTGGACTCGTTCTGCTGTGACTCGGGCTGCTTGGGCAACTGCATGCGCTGCGATCTTACCGGACGGCAGGGGATCTGCAGCTATATAAGCGGGGGAGAGGATCCCGACGGAGAATGCGCCGGAGATCCTCCCTGCGGCTCGTACTGCAACGGCACAGGCGCCTGCGGGTTTCCCGCAGCGGGAACAACATGCGCGGACTGCGCGACCTGTAACGGTGCCGGCTCCTGCAGCCAGTGGGCGGCCTCGGGAAGCGATGCCGGGGACATCTGCGGCCTGTGCCGTGTCTGCCCGGGAGACGGGCCCGACTGCGTGCCGGTTGCCGTCGGCTCGGATCCCAACGGAGAATGTACTCCCGCGACCCCGGAAAGTTGCGGCTTCGATGGTAATTGCGACGGGCAGGGAGGATGCGCCTTTCATCCCCAGGGAACGGTCTGCGACCCTGAGCGCTGCCAGAACGATATTCACCACCCGACGGATGTGTGTGACGGGGCCGGGTCCTGTCAGGACTCGGGACAGGATGCCTGCCTGCCCTATGTTTGCCTGGATGCCAGCAGTTGTCGCACTGATTGTTCGCTGGACACGGACTGTGTCACGGGCAGCCACTGCGAGGGAGGCGCCTGTGTCGCCTACATCCCGCGCGGCCAGGCCTGCAGCCGGGACGAGCAGTGCATCTCCAGCCATTGCACCGACGGAGTCTGTTGCGACGTGACCTGCAATGGCTTGTGCGAAGTGTGCGACTTGCCGGCGGATCCGGGCGGCTGCCTGCCAGTGCCCGACGGCCAGGATCCGCGTGAAGATTGCCCGGGCACGGGCATCTGCGGCGGGGTATGCGACGGCGCGAGCGCCTGTCGGTTCACTCCGGCGAATACGAGCTGCGCTCCCTGCACCACCTGCGACGGTGCCGGCGCCTGCGCGGTGTTCGTCGCGGCCGCGAGCGATCCTTTCGACGACTGCCCGCCCTGCCAGGCCTGTTCGGGCACGGACGCTTCCTGCGGCATGGTGGCCGACGGAAGCGATCCCCTGGATGACTGCGCCCCGAGCGCGCCTGCGAGTTGCCAAGGCGACGGCGATTGCAACGGCTCGGGTTCCTGCCGCCAGTGGCCCCAAGGAAGCGAGTGCGTGCCTGCGGCCTGCACCGACGGATTGCTCGAACCCGCAGACTTGTGTGACGGCGCCGGTGCCTGCCAGGACAGCGGACAGGTCGATTGCCTCGGATACCAGTGCCTGGCGGCAGATGCCTGTCGAGACGATTGCGCCGCCGATGGCGATTGCCTGGATGGCTACCATTGCCAGGCGCAGACTTGCGAGGCGGACAGGCCGACGGGGGATTTTTGCGAGAGTGACGGGCAGTGCGCCTCGGGGCATTGCGCCGACGGCGTGTGCTGCAGTTCGGCCTGTCAGGCGGCCTGCGAGCGCTGCGATCTTTCGGGGTCGCTCGGGAATTGCGCCTTCGTCCCGGCCGGGGAAGATCCCGACACGGAGTGCGGCGACTCCGGAATCTGTTCGGGGGCTTGCGACGGCGCGGGCGCCTGCGTGCAACCCGGCCAGGAGACAGCCTGCGGGCCCTGTGCTCGCTGCGACGGTGTGGGAACGTGTTCGGTCATGATTGCCGCCGGCAGCGATCCCGACGACGCCTGCGGTCCGTGCCGCGTCTGTGCCGGAGATCGGGATGAGTGCATCAGCGTGGCGGCTGGTGAAGATCCGCTCGAAGAGTGCGATCAGCAACCGCAGGACGAATGCGGTCTCGACGGCGTTTGCGACGGCCGCGGAGCATGCCGGATGTGGGTTTCGGGCAGCGCCTGCGGAAGCCAGAGCTGTCTGGGCGACGTACTAACGCCGGCTCCTACATGCGACGGCCGCGGGAGTTGCGCCCAGCAGGGCACGCTCTCGTGTGCGCCGTACATTTGCGATGGTGATTTCTGCGCGGGGCCGACCGGGCTCGATCACGTCAGCATCGAGGACTCGCCCGACGGCAGCGGTCAGCCCGTGGGAGATACCGCCTTGACGACGGACGACCTGCTCGACGTGTACGCCGTCGGACGCGATGCGGGGGGAGCTTACCTCGATCAAATAGTGGTTACCTGGAGCGTGGATGGAGAGATAGGCACGCTGCAACCCGGGCCCAGCCGCAGCGCCACTTTCGATCCCACCACACCGGGCACGGGCAGGCTGCTGGCCGTGTTCCATGATCCTGCCGTCACAGACGGCCAAAGCGGGATTCTGGCTGTGGGGCCGGGTGTCGCCGCCGGAAGTGTGGATCTCGTCGCCAATCCTTCGATCATGCCCGCCGACGGCGTCTCCATCTCGACGGTGCTTGCAGGGCCGGTGACCGACGCTGACGGCAACCTGGTAGCCGACGGCACTATGCTGAGCGTGATCACCTCAGGCGGATCGATTCAGGGCGACGATGACGATCCCGCACTGGACGGATTCCAGCGGGCCACCAACCGGGGATTCTTTTCATTCGTCGTCATGGCGGGCACCACGGCGCAGGCGGCCAGGCTGCGGGTGGTCGCCGTTCCCCCGGGAACGGCCCATGGCGAGGGTCTGCTCTATTTCGGCGACGGCAAGCCGGTTGCCGACGCCGGGGACGACATCGCGACCTACTCGGGCAAGAGCGTGACCCTGGATGGCAGTGGAAGCTTCGACCCATACGGGCGCCCCATTGGCTATAGCTGGAGCCAGACTGACGGCGAGCCTGTCGAACTGGTCGGGGCCGACACGGAAATACCTTCTTTCACGGCTACTCTGTTCAGCGGGAGCCGGACTCTCACCTTCGAGCTGATCGTTTCGGTGGGCACGGATGAGAGCGCTCCTGACAGCGTGGACGTCTTCATCCAGGGTGAACCGGACGACCTGCCCGTCGCTATAATCGTTCTTGATCCCGATCGCGGCCCCGCCCCGCTCAGCGTCCTTCTGGATGGGCGCACGAGCAGCGCTTCCGGCGGCGCCACGCTGAGCGGTTTTCTGTGGAGCTTCGCGGACGGCTCCCCGGCGGTGAGCGGTCAGAGCACCAGCCGCATCTTCAACGAGCCCGGCGGCTACGGCGTGACTCTCACGGTGACAGACAGCAGTGGAAAGTTCGCCGTCGCCAGCGCCCAGGTGAGTGTTCTCGACGGAGACAACCAGCCGCCACTGCTCAGCCTGAAGGCGATCCCGGACCGTGGACAGGCCCCCCTCGAGGTGGACTACACGGCGGAGGCAACCGATCCCGACGGCACCATCGACAAGATCGAGTGGGATTTCGGTGGCGGCTTTTCAGCGGAAGGTGCCGAGCAAACAAAGTTGTACTCGCGCCCCGGGCGTCACACGGCACGAGCCAGGGCCACGGACGACAAGGGTCTTTCGAGCGTTGCGCAGATAGACGTTTTCGTGCTGCAGGCAGGATCCCTGCCGCCGGTGATCCTTTCCAGCCCGCCTGTGAGCGCGCGGGCGGGTGAAGCATACGACTACCTGCCGGTGGCAATCGGCACACCCAGCCTAGCCTGGAGCCTGGGCAAAGAAATTGGCGGCGAGTTGCTAAGAGCCCCTGCCGGAATGCAGACAGACCCCGGCAACGGAGTCACCCATTGGGTTCCCACATCAGACCAGGTGGGTGACGTTGACGTCACCCTGGTTGTCGCCAACGACGCCGGCGCAGACTTTCAGGATTTCACGATCCGGGTGGAGGGTTCGGGTTCCGCGGGCGGCTGCGGCTGCGGAACGCAACGGGGCTCGCTTCCCGGATGGCTCGCCATGTTGCTGTTTCTGGCGCTTGCCTCTTTCCGAACTATCGGGAAACGTTTACGACGCTAGAAGGTTGTCAAGGGTCGACTCGGGCACGGCGCCCGTCTGGCGCTTGAACTCCCGGCCGTCTTTGAAGATGATCATCGTCGGAATGGCCTGGATGCCGAACCCTCCGGGCGTTTGCGGATTGGAGTCGGTGTCGATCTTGGCGACCATGACCTTGCCCGCGTTTTTGTGCGCGAAACTCTCGAGGATCAGGCCCATCGTCCTGCATGGCCCGCACCACGGCGCCCAGAAATCGACCACAACCGGCACGGGAGACTTGGATATAAAATCGCGAAAAGTCGAGTCGCTCAGGCCGACGACCCCTCCGGGCACTTCCAGTTCCGTTTTGCAGGAACCGCAAACCGGTTTTTGACCCGCCTTCTCGATCGGCACAGAGTTGGTTTTTCCGCAAGACCGGCATTTGACGAGCAACTTGCCGTCCAGGTAGTTGACCATTTCACTCATGGCTACTTCCTTCGATCTCGCGCTGGCCCGCTCAGGCACTCTTTTCGAACAGGTTTTTATCCGCGCCGCAGACGGGACAGACCCATTCGTCCGGTAGATCTTCGAACTCGGTGCCCGGCCCGACGCCGTTGTCGGGATCTCCCTTGGCGGGATCATAGACATAGCCGCAGACGCTGCAGGTATACTTTTCCATGAGACCTCCTGATGCCGGAAGACCTCACCCGGCAACGGCAAAGATAGTCATCTTACCGCCAGGGGTCAAGAGGAAGTAAAAAGAAGATATGTGTCGGAGTCGCCGGGCTCAGATGCGCAGACCCAGATAGCCCATAGCTGAAATGTCCCAGCCGGACTTTCCGGTGATGTAGTGATAGCCGGCGTCGGCCGAAAGGCCGACTGCAAACCAGTCGCCGAGGGGAATATCCAATCCGACTCCGAGGCGGGCCTGGAAGCCGGCGGTGGCATCGAGCTTACCCTCGGCGTCGGGATCGAAGGCACCTTTTTTGGCGGTCAACATTATCAGGCCGACCGAACCCCGCACGAACGGCTCGATTGGGCCGAGGGGGAGCTTGAAATCGGCGCCCAGCCCGGCATGAAGGAAATCGGCGTCATTGAAGAAATGCTGATAGTCCACCATCAGCGAAATGAAGAGTATCTCGAGTTTTCCGCGCACGCCGAAGGTTCCCCCCGACAAGGTCGTGCTCTCGGGCGTCAGCGGCCGTTCGACGTTGCTTATCTGGGTATAGCCAGCCTGGGCGTCCAGGTCGAAGGCGAACAGGTCGGCCCTGGCCTGAGAAAGCGGCAAGACCAGGCAGATAATCGAAACAAGAAATGTTCTTCGCATGATCGGCTCCTTTGTCCCCGGGATTACGGTCTGTTCAGTGTGACGTCAGACACCCAAGCTGTGTTCATTCTGGATGCAGGCGACATGTCTGTCAAGCGCTGATTGTCCCACTCACTCCTACATCCCCAAAATATTTACGGAAACGACTTGCCATGTTCTGCCTTGTCTTGACAAACTACATATTAGGGGTATGTCGAATGTTTGTAAGGAGGGCGCATGTATAATTTGAAAACTCACGCGGCATTGATTGCGATCGTCACGCTTCTTCTTGCGCTGGGATGCCAGGATGACAAGTTGCACGGGTCGGCGCCCGAGATCGATCGTTTCCATTTTGGTCCCGCGGACTCACCGCCCATACTGGACGACTACACCCCCTTGCCGGACTCGGACGAAATCGTGATCGATTTCGGCCTGGTCGACGTGATGAGCATCTCACGGCGTTACCTTTTCATTCGCAACGAGGGCCAGGGCGACCTGATCCTGTCCGCACTGGAAATCTCCGCCGGCAGCAGCCCGGACTTTTTACTAGGCTGCCGCAAGGGCGGCATTTTTGAAAACGGCTGCCCATACTCTCAGGAGCACCCGCTGTCGATCGCCCCTGGTCGAGATCTAGCCGTCGAGATAACTTACGCGCCCGGAGAGGTCGGCCCCGATAGCGGTGACTTCGTGATGACCTTCAACACCAGCTTGCATCGAACCATCAGCGTGCACCTCATCGGTCAAAGTGTCACGCGCGAGATCCAGGTTTGTATAAGCGACTGCGTGGGCGACGAGCAATCGGCCGGGTGCCAGCAGGCCGCTGAGATCTGCAACGGGGACGTCGGTAAGGACAACCTGGTGGTCGCATTCGGCGACACCGCAATCGGCAGCGTGGTTGAGCGCACCATCAGCGTGCGCAACCTGGGCGAGCGAGGGCTTCAGGTGTCGGTGGTCAATCTGGCCGCGGGCTCAGGCGCCCAATTTGCGCTGGACACTTCCACAAGCGGCCTGCCCGGCGAGATCGCGACCGGAGACGGGACGCAGTTCATTGCTCTCTACACGCCCGATGGCGGACAAGAGCACTTGGGACGAGTGCGTATCATCTCGGACGATCCGACTGCACCCCAACTGGAGGTTGAACTCGTCGGCCAGGGAGTGGCTCCCCGGGTGTGCCCTGAGCCGGCAGTGCTCGATTTCGGCACGGTGGCCACCGGTCAGGCGGTCGTGAAATCATTCACAATCAACAACTGCGGCTTGATGCCGCTCGAGGTCTACCAGGTTGCCATGGCTGCCAATCCCTACAGCCCCGATTTCAGCCTGGTCGACCCCGGCTCTGTGCCCGGGACGCTGGGGGTCGGCGAGAGCGTCGATGTCCAGGTGCAGTATCTGCCTCCGACGGACGGCTCGGACGCCGGCGGGGTAGACATCTTTTCGAACGACATGGTTTCCGACCCGGTCAGCCACCTGACCGGCACGGTGGCCCTCTTCGGGCGGGCGATCTCGCAGGTTTGCGACCTGCAAGTTGTGCCCTTTGTTGGCAGCTTCGGCGTCGTGGAAATTGGCGCCCCGGCGACCGTCGACCTGCTGGTTTCGAACGCCGGCAACGGGCCTTGTACACTTTCCGATTCAGACATCAGCGCCAACACTCCCGATGGCGAGTTCTCGGTGGTGTCCGAGCCCGCGGCCGACACAGTCATCGATCCCGGCCCGGGAAACGAAGTCACCCTGAGCGTTGGGTACGATCCGATCGATCGCGGACAGGACACCGGCACGCTGAGTCTCTACGTCAACGATAAGGATACCGACGAGGTACGCGTCGATCTGAACGCCTTCGGCAACTGGCCCGGAGGCGATGGTCCCATCGCTATCTGCTCGGTCGATCCGCAGACGACGGTACCCTTGACAACCGTACGCTGGCTGGGCAACCAGAGCTACGATACCAACAACCGGCCCATCGCCGTCTATCGCTGGAGCATCGTTGCCTTTCCTGCGGGTTCGGCGGCCACTCTGGTCGGTATCGGCGCAAACCGTTCCACCCAAGTCGACCTGGCTGGAAGCTACACCGCGCAGCTGGTGGTGGAGAACGATATCGGCCAGGTCTCGGAACCTTGCACTGCCACTACCAGCGTGACCCCGACCCAGGACCTGTGGATCGAGATGTACTGGACTCACGCCGGCGACGACATGGATTTACACCTGCTCGCGCCGGGCGGCACGCCGCGCACCTCAAGCGACTGTTTCTTCTCCAACTGCGTCGGGATGTTCTTCACTCCCGACTGGGGACAGCTCGGCTACGACGGGGACGATCCCCACCTCGACCAGGACGACATCCCGCACACCGGCGCCGAGAACATCAGCATCGCCGACCCGGCCGACGGGGTCTACACCGTTTTCGTCAACGACTATCCGGGCAGCGTCTACGATCCCCCCAACAAGGTCTACGTCAACGTCTACATCGACGGGGCACTGGTGGCCGGATTCGATAAGGACATCTCGGGAGAGAACGTCGACTGGTACGTGTGCGAGATCGACTGGCCATCGGGAGTGATCACACCGCTTTAAGCTCAACTTTTTTGACCACTCACGGTCTCCCTCATACAATAGGCCTACAACTGCTTCCGGAGCCCGGATGGTCTTCGAGCCTACAACATTCGGCAGGTATATACTGCTCAAGCGGATCGCCATCGGCGGGATGGCCGAGGTCTTCCGGGCGGTTGCCTACGGGGCCGAGGGATTCGAAAAGCTGGTGGCCATCAAGCGCATGCTGCCGCACCTCTCCGATGACCCGCAGTTCGTGGACATGTTCGTCAACGAGGCCCGCCTGGCGGCCAACTTGAACCACGGAAACATAATCCAGATCTTCGATTTCGGGACGATTAAGGATCTTCTTTTTTTAAGCATGGAGTACGTGCGCGGCAAGAATTTCGCCGAGATCATCGATGTTCTCAAGGCGCACGATCTGTCGGCGCCCATCGAACTCGCCTGCCACGTCGCCATCCAGACGCTCAACGGCCTGGACTATGCACACCGCGCGCTCGATCGCCACGGCAACCCGGCCAATCTGATCCACCGAGACGTCTCGCCTCCTAATATCATCGTCTCCTTCGACGGCGAGGTGAAGGTAGGCGACTTCGGCATCGCCAAGGCCACAGAGACCGGCATTCGCACCGGCTCGGGCGTCCTGAAGGGTAAGTACGCCTACATGTCGCCGGAGCAGGCCGGCGGTTTCGACATGGATCCGCGCACGGATATCTTCAGCCTGGGCGTATGTTTCTACGAGCTTCTGACCTTGATCGAGGCATTCGGCGGCAACTCCGACCTGGGCGTCCTGCGGGCCATCAGGGCGGCGGAGGTCACGCCGCCCCGCGAACTGAACCCGGCCATTCCCGAGGAACTCGAGTCAATAATGTATCGGGCACTCGAGAAAGAGCCCGCCGATCGTTTCGAATCCGCGGCCGAGATGCGCGACGCGCTCGAGCAGTTCATGATCAGCAAGAACCTGCGTTTCTCCGCCTCCTGGCTTTCGAATTTCATGCGCGACATTTTCCGGGACGAGATTGAACAGGAGCGGGCGCAGCTCGTGCGGGAAACCCGGGAGGCCGAGCACCTGAGGGACGAGGCCAAGGCTGTCGCCAGGCTGGGAGCCTTCGACGCGGGTGACGTGGACACCATGATCTACCCGGATCTACTTGCCAAGATGGCCCGCCGCGCCGCCCGCCGGGACGGCCCCGCACCGGAGCCCCTGGACGACACGCTGCCGTTGGGCGCACAGGAAGATCGCGAGGAGAACACCGAGGAGATCGAGCGCTACCAGGAAGAATACAGTTACTCATCCAGCCGCCCCCGCCCCCAACTTCCCTCGCTTGATCCGGAGACGAACGACAATGTTGAGACGGCGGAGCTCTCTCCCGCCCTGGCGCAAACATCGGGTTTGATTTCGGCGGTAGATTTCATGCGCACGGACAGGGGCGCGCAAAAAGTGCGTGCCGATCGCGATAATGAAGACTTCGTGCAGACCGACGACTTGCTGGCCCAGGTGGGAAGCAGGCAACCAGAATACGAGCCGACCTCGGCGGAGGATCTGGCAGGCGACGAACAACCGCTTGCGGACCCCCCCGGGGGAGGCCGGCGCCTCGGGTTGATCGGTGCGATCTTTCTTCTTCTTCTGGCCGTCGTTCTCGTCGGCCTGTATCTGTACGCCACTCGCCGCCAGCCGGCGGCGAGTGAGGCCGGTGCCGACGCCGGGGCCCTCGAAGAGCAAGACGCGGGCATTGTAGCCGGCCAAGCGGACGGACAGTCGGATGCGGCAGACCAGGCTATCGAACCACAGCCGTTGGCGGATGGCGGGGAACCCGATGCGGACGGGCGGCTCCAGCCGTTGGCCGCTGATGCGGGCCCATCGCCGGATGGCGGAGTCGTTGCGGCAGATAGCGGAGGAGACAAGAAGGTAAAGCCCGTAAAGAAACGCCCAAGGCGCAAGAAGCGCTATCGTCATCACCGCAGGAAGACCCGCAAGAAAAAGCACAAGCCCCAGCGCCGTACCGGCAAAAAGAAGAAAAAATCCTCTAGTCGTCGTCGCTGAAACAGGTGGTCCAAGGGCCGCTTGACGGCACGGCGGGGCGATACTACAATGCCGCTCACTTGCCGGAGTGGACCGGAACGCGGGAGGCGCCAATGTACGGAAAAATAAAAGAAGATCTTGGCCGGGAACTCGCCGAGATGCGAACGGCCGGACTTTACAAGGAAGAATGGCTGATCACCTCGCCACAGCGGGCCGAGATCAAGGTTGCAGACGATCGCGGCGTGTTGAACTTTTGCGCCAACAACTACCTGGGATTGTCAGATAACGCCGATCTGATCGCGGCCGCCAAGAACGGACTAGACCGGCACGGCTTCGGGATGAGTTCGGTGCGCTTCATCTGCGGTACCCAGGATCAGCATAAGGAACTCGAGCGCAGGATCTCTGACTTTTTCAAAACCGATGACACCATCCTCTACTCGTCCTGCTTCGACGCCAACGGCGGCCTGTTCGAGTGCCTGCTCGGCAAGGATGACGTAGTCATCTCCGATCAGCTCAATCACGCCAGCATCATCGACGGCATTCGCCTGTGCAAGGCCGAGCGGCGCCGCTACGCGAACGCCGACATGGGAGAGTTGGAGCAGCATCTCGAGCAGACCCAAGACAAGCGCCGGCGGATGATCGCCACCGATGGGGCCTTCAGCATGGACGGCATCGTTGCCCCGATCGACAAGATCTGCGACCTGGCCGAGAAGTACGACGCTTTGGTGATGGTCGACGACTCCCACGCAACGGGCTTCATGGGCAAAACCGGCCGCGGCAGCGTGGAGCATTGCGGTGCCCTGGGCCGGGTGGACATCATCACCTCGACCCTGGGCAAGGCCATGGGCGGCGCCTCCGGAGGCTTCACCACCGGCCGCCGGGAGATCGTCGAGTACCTGCGCCAGCGCTCGCGGCCCTATCTGTTCTCGAACACGCTGGCACCGGTCATCGTGGCAACCACCATCAAGGCCTTCGAAATGATTTCCTCGTCGACCGCCTTGCGCGACAAACTGGAAGAGAACACCGGCTACTTCAGGCGCAAGATGACCGCCGCCGGGTTCGACATCAAACCGGGTGTTCACCCGATCGTGCCGATAATGCTGGGCGATGCCAAGTTGGCTGCCGACATGGCCCGCGACATGTTGGCCGAGGGCATATACGTGGTCGGGTTCTCATACCCGGTCGTGCCGCAGGGCGCGGCACGTATCCGGGTACAGATCTCCGCTGCCCACGACAAGAACCAAATTGATCAGGCCATCGAGGCTTTTGTCAAAGTCGGCAAGAAGCACGGCATCATCAAGTGACAGGCCCTGGGGAATATTGGATTTAGGTTCGAGAAGGCAAATGACATCAATGAGCAAGCGCCTGCTGGCGGCGACTACGGTTCTGGGTCTTTTTATGCTGGAAGCGTTGCCGGCCGCGGCCGCGGAGGGAGAAGCATCCGTCGGCAAGGACCTGTCCGTATTATGGGTGTCTTTCTTCGCGGTCATGCTTCTCGGCATCGCCGTTTTGCCACTGGCGGCCGAGAAATGGTTTCATCCCAATCGCAACAAGCTTCTCTTCTCGGCCATCCTGGGTCTGCCGGTGATCGGCATGTTCCTCTACATGGATCCGCACGCCGTGCTGCACACGACGCAGGAGTACATCTCTTTCATGATCCTGCTGGGGGCGCTGTTCGTCATCTCGGGAGGTATCCTGGTGCAGACCGACATGCGGGCGACCCCGCTGGTCAACACCGCCTTCCTGGCCCTGGGCGCATTGCTGGCCTCGTTCATGGGCACCACCGGCGCTGCCATGTTGCTGATTCGCCCTCTTTTATCCACCAACCAGCAGCGCACGCGGAAGGTGCACACGATCATCTTCTTCACTTTTTTAGTGGCCAACATCGGCGGTTGCCTGACACCGCTGGGCGACCCGCCGCTCTTCATGGGCTACCTGGCCGGCGTGCCGTTCGCGTGGACCTTCCGGCTGGTCGTCGAGTGGGCCACTGTGGTCGGTTTTTTGTTGCTGGTCTATTTCGTCCTCGACACCATCATGTACACCCGCGAGCCCGGTGCCGCTATCGAGCGCGACAGGCTCGAGGTGCGCCCGACACACGTAGCCGGAGCATGGTTGAACGTCCCCTTGCTGGTCGGCGTGGTTCTCTCGGTGGCTTTCCTGACCGAGAAGGTCGTGCCCTTTCCCATCCGCGAGGCGGTGCTGGTCGCGCTGGCGGTGGTCTCCTGGCTGCGCACCCAGAAGGAATTGCGCGCGGCCAACAAGTTCACCTTCTACCCGATCATCGAAGTTGCCGTGCTGTTCGCCGGAATCTTCGCCACCATGATCCCGGCCATTCTGATCCTCAAGGCGCGAGGCGGAGAACTCGGGGTAGAAAGCCCCGCAAGCTTCTTCTGGGCCGCGGGATCGCTGTCTTCCTTTTTAGACAACACCCCGACCTACGTCGTCTTCTTCTCGCTGGCCCAGGGATTGGGTCTCAAGCCAGGCGCCGTGGAAGTCGCCAAGACGGGAGTCGACCAGGCCATCCTGACCGGGATCAGCCTGGGCGCGGTTTTCATGGGGGCCATGACCTACATCGGCAATGCCCCCAACTTCATGGTCAAGTCGATAGCCGACGAGCGCGGGCTGAAGATGCCCAGCTTCTTCGGTTTCATGCTCTGGTCGATAGCCATCCTGATTCCCACATTCATCGCGGTCACGCTCATTTTCCTGTAGGCTGATCAAGACCGCTTGAAATGGCACGATCTTTACGCTCAGCTTCGCGAGTGCTGTTAAAGCCACCGAAGTTGCCGGTGGCAAGTCTTGTGCCGCGTAGGTTGCGGCGCCAGCTTTGACATCTTGGTGATCTGGTGTTATGGTTAGTTGGTGCGGATCCCGCAACTCCTTTTGGGAGAATGAGATGCCCAGGTTGACCATAACATTATCCTCTGAGATGCATCAGGCACTGAAGGAGGCCGCGCTGAGACGCGGCAGGTCGATTCGGCAGATCATCGAGGAAAGTCTTGCAGAGAGTGGATTGAAAACCACCTCAAGTGCCGCCTCCATCGTGGCTCGTGCGCGGAAACGCGCCGGCCTCGATGAGGCCCGGGCAATCGATCTGGCCGTAAGCGAAACGAAGGCAGAACGCCGTCGATGAAGCCTGCGCTTGCTGTCATCGACACCAACGTAGTCGTGGCGGGACTCATCACCGCGAGTCGTGATTCACCAACTGCCAGGATCCTGGATGGAATGCTGGCAGGAAGATTTTCTTTCTTGCTCTCGATCGACCTGCTTGCGGAATACCGTCTGGTGCTGCTCAGACCAAAGATAAAAAAGCTTCATCGGTTGAGCGAGCGGGAAATCGACAGACTGCTTACGGAGATCGCGGCCAACGGCAAGGTGCAAGAGGTTGGCCCGGCGGCGGCCGTGCAAACGGATGGACCTCCCGACCCAGAAGATCGCCACTTGTGGGTACTGCTCGAAGCTCGGGCCGGTTCGGTGCTGGTGACCGGCGACAAGGCTCTGCTCAAAAATCCCCCCAAATGGGCGAAAGTTCACACTCCCCGGGTTTTTATAAACGAGCTTGGCTGGCAGACCTGATGGTTTCCGCAGCTGCGGTCGAATCAGTTGGGCTTGAGCGGCTTCTTGAAGTACAGGGTGCTTACCGAGTAGGGAAAGACGCGTATGTCGTAGGTTCCCAGCGAAACCATGCCCGAGATGTCTTTAGCCAGGGCCGAGACTACGCCCCTGATGGGTGTGACATTGGCAGCACCGAAAAATCCTATAGCTTCAGTTGCCGTGGCATCGGTGCCGGGTATCCACACACCCGGTAGATCTTGGTAAACAAGGTAATACGTCGTCTCGGCCGCCTGTGAAATGCCTACCGTCGCATTGATGACGCGGTCGAGGTTGGTGCAGTCGATTACTCTGGCCAGTATTGAGCCCCGTAAGCTATTAATGACCAGGCCCGCGCCTTCTGTGTAAGTGCCGTAGAGGCTCTTCTTCAAAGCGGGCACGTCGATATCGAGTGTGCCCGAGCCGGCATCACAGGCATCCGCGCGCAGGTAAACTCCGAAGAGATACAGGCTAACGTGTTCGTTCGCGCCGCTTCCCCCCGCCTCGACTTCCAGCACGAGATCTTGTTTGGTCGGCAAGGCATTCGTGAACTGGTAGTAGCCCAAGCTGCCGTTGTCTGTGGCAATCGTGGTGTCCAGGGGACTGGCGATGTCGCCGGCCAAAATGTCGGCAAGAGAGTGCGCTTTGACCGTAAGCCCGATCGTGTCGGCGGTTCTGAGCGAACCGCTGCCTATCAGGCGGGTTACATATCCTTCGAGGTTGCACTCAGTGGCGCTGCCGTTATCCCGCGGCGCGCCGTTCCTGAAGCACTGCAGGTCGGGGCCGCTACCGGTGCTGCCCGCGTTGGTGGTCGGTACCAGCACGCAGGCACCGCCTTCGCAGCTCTCGCTCCCGCCGCAAACCCTATAGGTTGGGCACAAATCGACTCGCTCGCACTTGTTGTTGCCTTGGTTGCAGGAGTTGGGCTCAGGGTTTTGGGCGTTCGGCAGGTCTTCGCAGTCTGCATCGTTTGCGCAGTCGAGGAGGCAGACGATGTACTTGTCGTGGCAGTATTTGTTTTGGCCGCAGGGAATTTCCACCACCATGCCCGACTCATCATCACACTTCTGGATCGAGTCGTTGCCTCCCTGGTAGATGCATTCTGGGTAGTCAGATGGATTGCAGTCACCCTTCGCCTCGCAGCGGTGTGTTTCCTGGTTGCAGTAGTAGTCAGGGCGACTGCAGTCTGCCGTCGTCGCGCAGTCTTGGCTGGCGTCTCCGCCGTCATCCCCGTCGACGCCGCCATCTGTTGCAGCCTCAACGCATGTTCCCCCTTGGCACTCCAGCCCGCCACTGCATGCGCCGCCTCCATCGGCCAGCCCGATGCAGGGCTGGCCGAGCCCTCCCCGGGCGGGTTGGTATATAGCGCAGCCAACCATAGACACAACCAAGCCAACAAGCGCGGCCGCTCGTACCAGCATTGCCAGAATCTTCATCTTGGAACCCGCCCCTAAGAATCATTTATATAGCAGTATGGTAAGCCAACCGGCGATGTAATAAAAGGGCTGTTTTTACTGGTCAGTTGGGCTTGAGCGGTTCTTTGAAATACAGGGCGCTGACCGAGTAGGGGAAGACGCGTATGTCGTAGCTTCCCAGCGAAACCATCCCGGACGATTCCTTGGCCAGGGCCGAGATCACGCCCCTGATCGGGACGACGTTGGCGGCACCGAAAAATCCTATGGCATTAGTTGCCGTGGCATCGGTGCCGGGTATCCATACACCACCACCTGGTGGATCGGGCAGTTCTTGGTAAACAAGGTAATACGTCGCCTCGGCCGCCTGTGAAATGCCGACCGTCGCGTTGACGATGCGGTCGATGTTGGTGCAGTCGAGCACCCTGGCCATTAACAGGCCCCGTGACGGATTGATAACCAGTTGTGCGCCCTCGGTGTAGGTGCCGTAGAGGCTCTTCTTCAGTGCGGGCACGTCGAAGTCGAGCATGCCAGAACCGGCGTCGCAAGCATCCGCGCGCAGGTAGACCCCGAAGAGATACAAGCTCACATGCTCTTTGCCGTCTGTTAAACCCGCCTCGACTTCCAGCACAAGATCCTGTTTGGTCGGCAAGGGATTCGTGAACTGGTAGTAACCGAGGTTGCCGTTATCGGTGGCAATCGTGGTGTCCAGGGGACTGGCGATGTCTCCGGCCAAGATATTGGCTAGCGAGTGTGCCATAACCGTAAGTCCGATCGTATCTTGGGTTCTGAGCGAGCCGCTGCCCACCAGATCGGTCACGTAGCCCCTGATGTTGCAGTCCGTGGCGACGCCGTTATCCGCCTGCGCGCCGTCCTTGAAGCACTGCAGGTCGGGGCTGCCTGCGGTGCTTGTCGCGTTAGTGGTCGGCACCAGGACGCAGGCGCCACCTTCGCAGTTCTCGCTGCCGCCGCAGACCTTGTAAGTTCGGCACAGGTCGACCCGCTGGCATTTGCTGTTGGATGGGTTGCAAGAGTTTGGCTCGGGGTTCTGGTCATCGGGAAGGTCTTCGCAATCCGTATCGGTTACGCAGTCATCTAGGCAGACGATGTACTTGTCGTGACAGTACTTGTTGTCGCCGCAGGGAGTTTCCACCACGTTGCCCGACTCGTCGTCACACTCCTTGATCGAGTCGTTTCCTGCCTTGTAGACGCATTGCGGGTACTCAGCCGGGTCGCAGTCTCCCTTCGCCTCGCAGTGATGCGTGTCCTGGTTGCAGTAGTAGACGTCGCGGCCGCAGTCTGCTGTTGCCGCGCAGTCGGTTACGCAGGCGGATTCGTCGTTGGTGGGGCTTGTGAAGAAGCAGTAGCTGCCGCTGTCGCAGTCGCTGGGTACCCAGGCGCCCTCAGTGCAGGTCAGCAGCTTGCTCGGATTTTCCGGATTGCAGGCCTTGGCATCCTCCACGCAGGGGCCGGCGTCTCCGTCGCCGCCGTCGCCGCCGTCGGTTGGACCGGACACGCAGACTGACGGTCCGCCATCGCCGCTCGATATACAGTCGTAACCCGTAGGACAGCGATGATCCGAGTTGTTGCATTGCTTGCCCTCGACGCTCAGGCTGTAGGTGCAGCTCGATAGGAATCCCATGAGCAAGGCGGCCAGTAATGGGCTTAGGTATCTCATCGATTACGTCCTCAGAAGCTGAACGTTACCGCGGCACCGCCGGGCGTCAGGCTTACCACCGGCGTCGACACCTGATCGGGCTCGGAGCTTCCCTCGGTTAAGAACAGGATCAATCCGGTTACCAGGCCGGCCGCGCCTACGCCGAAGAGGATGTTGGCGGTAAGCGCCCTGGTTTCGATAGTGGCTTTCAGGTCGTTGGCCTTGTCGGCGAAGGGCTCCTTGTCGAAGTCGGTCTTGGCAGCCGAGGCCAGGTAGGCGCAGGTGCCTGCCCCGACCATGGCGGCACCGCCCAGGCCGACCGCCACCCAGGTCCAGACCAGCTTGCGGGGCGGGGGAGGCGGCCCCCCGTGGATGCCCGGGGGGTGGTTCTTCACCGGAGTTACGATTACCGGAGGCGGGATGTCGTCCTTGACGGTGTTGAACACGGCCATGATCTTGGGCGAGGTGTCAGGCGGCAGAGCCGCGTTGTAGTCGAGCTTCAGAGCCGCTTCGAAATCCTTCAGCGCGCCGTTCTTGTCTCCCAGCGTGAAATGAACCAGGCCCAGGTAAACGTGGACCCTGGCCGCTTCCTTTTTAGTCGAGTGGGTGTCTTTCAGCGCCTTGAGCAGGATACCCTGGGCATTCTGGTATTCGAAATTCTCGTAGGCCTCGATTCCGCGGGCCAACTCCTGGTTTTCAGCCCGCGCGGCCAGCGGTGCAAGCAAGACGACAAGGGCAAGCGCGCAACTTCGACCCGAATGCATCAACCGGCAACTCGTAGTTTTCATGAGAATATTCCTAGCACGTCGGCCATTTGAATGCAAGATGAGCCGATCTGCTATTTCGTGATATTTGACCTGGGCGGGCGATTTGTATATGCTGCGGCCCGAATCCTTAAAGCAACTCTCGTAAAGGAGAGCTATCATGAAAAGGGGAGCATGTGTCATTCTCGTGCTGGTTGCCGTGCTGGCGGCAGGTTCTACAGCCTTCGCGCAAGGTGCCGAAGGGATCGACAGCGAGCGCTTTAAGCCCGCCATGGACAGCCAGGGACTTTTCGTAACCAGCGGCGGCCAGGGAGAGCTGTCGGGTGATATCAACGTCGGACTGTTCCTGCACTACTCGCGTAACCCCCTGGTAGTGATGCGCAACGGCGACGTTGTCCAGAGCCTGGTCTCCGATCGCCTGTCCGGCAACTTCCTGGTCTCGATGGGCATCACCGACTGGTTAACGTTGGGAGTGGACGTGCCGGCGGTTTTTTACCAGGACGGCAAGATGCTCGACCAGAGCACCGGCGCGGACATGGGACTTTCCAGCGCGGCCCTGGGCGACATCCGGGTGTCCCCCAAGCTCACGGTGCTGCGCGAGAAGATCCACGGGATTTCGCTGGCGCTCGACGTGCCGGTCAGCCTGCCGTCCGGGGACGGCGGCGCTTTCCTTGGCAGTACTTCGGTGACCTTCAGCCCGACCTTGGCGCTTTCGCGGCACCTTTTGAAAGAACGACTCTTTCTGGCGGTCAACATCGGCGCCTGGCTGATGTCCGGGAACGCCGACTATCGCGATTTGGATGTCGGTCACGAAATGTTCTACCGTGTCGGCGCCGGATTCCGCTTCGCCGAGGGGTTCTGGGGCCTGGGCGAGATTCTCGGGGGCGGCAAGATCTCAAGCCTGTTCAAGAACAAGCCCAATGAGGCGCCCCTCGAGTGGCTGCTGGGGCTGCGCTACCGCGTGCCTTGCGACCTGTACATCACCGCCGGCGGCGGCGGCGGACTGCTGCCGGGCTGGGGCACTCCGAACTTCCGGGCCTTCATCGGCTTGATGTGGTCGCCGCGCGTGCGAGACATGGACAAAGACGGCATCGACGACGACGACGATCGCTGCCCGTCCGATCCGGGACCGGCCGAGAACGACGGCTGTCCCTGGGGCGACAAGGACGTTGATGGCATCAAGGACAACGTCGACAAGTGCCCCGACAAGGCCGGCCCGGCCGAGAACCACGGCTGCCCCTGGGGAGACAAGGACGCAGACGGCGTCAAGGACAACGTCGACAATTGTCCCGAAAAGGCCGAGGACAAGGACGGCTTCGAGGACGAGGACGGCTGTCCCGACCCGGACAACGACAAAGACGGCGTTCTTGACGGCGACGACAAGTGCCCCAACCTGGCGGGCACGGAAGAGCAGCAGGGCTGTCCATTCAAGGATTCCGACTCTGACGGCATCGAGGATGACAAGGACAAGTGCCCCACCCAAGCCGGTCCCAAGGAAAACGGCGGTTGTCCCTGGGGCGACAAGGACTCTGACGGCATCAAGGACAACGTCGACAAGTGCCCCGACCAGGCCGAGGACAAGGACGGCTTCGAGGACGAGGACGGCTGTCCCGATCCGGACAACGACAAGGACGGCATCCCCGATAACAAGGACAAGTGTCCCAACGAGCCCGAGACGATCAACGGCGTCAAGGACACCGATGGCTGCCCCGACAAGGGCCGGGTTGTCGTGATCATCAAGAAGGAGAAGATCGAGATCCTGCAGAAGGTGCACTTCACCAGCGGCAAGGCGGTCATCATGCGCGACTCCTTCAGCCTGCTGAACCAGGTGTCGCAGGTGCTGAACGGGCACACCGAGATCGAGAAGATCCGCGTGGAGGGCCACACCGACTCGGTAGGATCCGACCGGCTCAACCAGCGGCTCTCCGAGCGCCGCGCCAAGGCGGTCATGGATTACCTGGTCAAGCGCGGCCACGTCGCTCCAGAGCGCCTCGAATTTAAAGGTTACGGAGAAAGCAAGCCGATCGCCCCCAACAATACCCGCAAGGGCCGCGAGGTCAACCGCCGGGTCGAGTTCACGATCGTCGGGAGCGAATAGGAAAAGATTTTCCCGGATATCTGCGCAAGTCACCCGTCGAGGTATGGGACGACCGCATCGGTTTCGAGCGAGGCAGCCACGGCGCGGCCGAGCAGATCGACGCTTGTACCCCTTCCCGAAATCCTTGACAGTTAGGGTGTAGAAATAGGTGGACAAATTCCCTCCTTCTTTGAGGCGACGGGAGTCGTCGGAGAGGAGGAGCGGAGATGAGCGATGATCGGAAGAGAGACGAGGGCGGAACGGAGTGGAGGCGTAGCCGGAGCGGAGTTCCGCCCGACGGGCTGGATGCAATCGGGGGTGAGCCGGGAGGAGATGATCTGAACGCCCTCGACGGGGAAGCTGAACAGGCGGTCGAAGGAGAGTCTGAAGAGGAGGCTAGTCCGAAGTTCCCTATAACCAAGACAAGTCAACAAGGCTGAAGTCCAGTAGTAGTGTGTCCTTTTGCTGATTACGCGTCAATTTGAAGTGAATTGTGTAGCCATGTAAATGTGTATATT
>Ga0307379_10001201_pt1 | contig 41351 bp, 39 predicted proteins | sample UN2MG_FD_202237 | JGI IMG/M metagenome (GOLD analysis project Ga0307379, IMG submission 202237) | Soil microbial communities from Risofladan, Vaasa, Finland - UN-2 | ecosystem: Environmental > Terrestrial > Soil > Coastal area > Acid sulfate soil | place: Finland: Risofladan, Vaasa | collected...
TAGAGGCATACTTCTGGGCATGAAATTCACCCAGGTAGCCCACCCCAACAACACCTAATTTTAATCTCTGGTCCGTTGTTTTTTGTCGGTTGCCTGCCCGCCATCGCTCTCGCTCAGGCGAGGCGGGAGGGTCTGTTGTCCGTCCCTTCATACCGCTTACTCATTACTAGATGTCTATATAAGTTAAGATCTTAACATTTGTGTCAAGCCCGCCCTGGCGCGATATGATCATAACAAGCTATTGTCACTTTAGCACTAAGTGAACGGGAGCCATAAAATTTAACCCTTGCATGCCAGGTCTGGGCCAGGGTTTTCATAACGCAATTAAAGTGCACAGGATAATTGGGATCGTAGAACGGTTGCGGCCTTTCGGCCATGAGCTCAAGGCCGAATGGTTGCGAAACTCGAATCATTTGACATTTAATCCCGACATCTCGGGAAAACCAGCAGCCTCTCGGCCCTGAGACATGTCGACGAGCTCATGTCGAGTCGCAGCTCGAGGCCGAAGGGCGCAACCATAAAACATTAAACGAAACCATCATCACTTCGCCCCAAGCAGCGGTATATTAATACGCCTTAGGCGTATTAATCTCAACACCTTGTCGGTTTGAGGCAGAGCTTCGCTAGCTATTGCTTTATCTTGACACTATAGCAATGCCATTACTGTCTGCCAGCTGTATCATTTCCTCTTTATCAAAAACGAGGGTCTTGCCTGCTTCAATTGCCAAAACAGATGCATTAACCTTTGCCATAACGTTAACTGTGCTAATGCCAACAGCAGGTAGATCAAACCTAAGATCCTGGTTGGGTTTACAGACCTTAACAACAACTCCACCTTCTTTAGCTAATGCTCCTCCCCGTAATATCGCCTTATCGGTTCCCTCTATAGCCTCTACCGCTAAGACTGTTTTTCTTCTGACCACAACGCAATGCCCTATATCAAGACGACCCAATTCTTTAGCTACCATCCAGCCAAATTCTATGTCATCCATCTCCTCTTTACTCGGTTTTCTTTTTGTAAGACAGCCGGATGGTGTCAGAAGTTCCGGGAGATAATCAGTTGAACTCACAACGTTTATTCCTTCTTTTTCAAGCTCCCTAGCCACAGCCCTTAAAATGTCATCATCATGGAAAATTAATAATTTTCCAATGACTTCCAACCCTTTTAGATCCGGTTTTACATTAGCAAACATTTTGGCCTTAGTAATTGCTCCTGCCATCAAAGCATGACGTACCTCCCTTGATTTGAAAGCGCTGAGTAGATGACCAAATTGACCAATTCCTATCCAGGTAATTTCATCAACTTTATCAGCCAGCTCTGGCATAGTCTCTCCTCTATGCGCCACTGCAATTACCTTTAAACCTCTTCTCTTGGCTGATTCGGCTATCAAAAGAGGAAACTTTCCGCTTCCGGCTATAAGACCAATCCTATCTATTGTCGGTTGTCCTTTTTCCATTGTCCGTATATATTGTAAGAAATTGTTTTCGGGGTAAATTACTAAATTGGATACTTGGATCTTAAAACTTGATATTTCCTCCCGCTTATTGATTGTGATTATCCAGTTTTAAGTTTCCAGCCCGCCCTGGCGCGAGGTCACAGGAAAATGATCCTATTTTGGAAATATTTTCTGAGCTTTGAGTCTATAACTAATCCTTGCATGACAGGTCTGGGCCAGGGTTTCAAGATTCAAAACAGCAGGATCTGGCATAAATGTTTAACCTAATATTACATGATGGCTTGATACCAATTATCCTTTTTCTACCTCACAACCCCCCTTTTTGAGCTCACTAAAAAATCAAGCAACATCTGCAACTCCTTAAAAGGCGGTATCTCTTTCTTGACCCTTTCCAGTGCTTCATTCAACAGATGATGATCGCGCCATATAATCTTATAGGCCTTTTTAAGGTTAGTTATCACTTCTTGAGAGAATCCTTCTCTTTTAAGGCCGATATGATTTAATCCATACAATTTAACCCTGTCTCCAGAGGCTATCATGAAAGGAGGGATATCTTTGACTGTGGCTGATTTCCCTCCAATAAAAGCATAGGCTCCTATCCTGACAAATTGATGTATGGCTACCAGACCCCCAATGATGGCATGGTCGCCTATCTCTATATGACCACCAAGAGTTGCAGCGTTTGACATAATAATGGAATTTCCTAAAGTGCAGTCATGGGCTATGTGGGCATAGGCCATCACGTAATTCTTGTTGCCAACTTTTGTAACTTTATCCTGTTTAGTTGTAGCCCGATTAATGGTTACAAACTCCCTCATTATATTTTCATCCCCAATAATGACCCTGGTGTCCTCACCCTGATACCCGATATCTTGAGGAGGTAAACCAAGGGAGACAAAGGGGTAAATTCTATTTTTCTCCCCTATTATTGTATTTCCATCTATAACTACATGGGAACCGATAACAGTATCCCTGCCTATTGTCACCTTTTCTCCTATGATCGAAAATGGCCCGATTGTAACCCCATCAGCTATTTCTGCTTTTGGGGATACTACTGCAGCTGGATGAATATCTATTCCCATTTTTCTACCTTAATGCAGCAACTAACTCAGCCTCTGCCGCTATTTCCTTGTTTACCATTGCCTTGCCTTTCATTTTCCATATTCTGCTTCCTTTTCTCATAGCAGTTAGTTCAAAAATGATCTGGTGGCCAGGAAAAATCGGTTTTCGAAATCTTACCTTGTCCATAGCCACAAAGTATATGGCTTTATCCCCCTTGTTTGTCATACTTTCTGGTTCCGATAATCTTGCAAGAATTCCGCCTACTTGAGCCATGGCCTCTATCACCAAGACACCAGGCATAATGGGTTTTCCTGGAAAATGACCCGTGAAAAAATACTCATTAATAGTTACATTCTTGATCCCAACTACCCTCTCACCCACCTCGAGTTCCGTAATCATATCCACAAACAGAAATGGATGACGGTGTGGGAGTATCTTTATGATGTCCTTGTAAGTGAGTGGCAAATCCATTTCCTATCTATCCTCTTTTTAATTGTTCTTCTAATTCCTTAACCCTGTCTTCTAACTCTTTCAATCTTTCAGAATACTCGGGGAGTCTCTTGATATGGCCTCTTGTTTTCAGCCAAAGGCGATGAGGCATTGTCGGGATACCAGAAACCACTTGACCTGCCGGAATAGATTTGATCACACCAGATTTTGAACCAATCATTACTCGATCACCTATCTCAATATGATCAATAAACCCAACCTGTCCCCCGATAATGACATTTTTTCCTATTTTAGTGCTTCCTGCAATGCCCACCTGAGCAACAATAATGGTATTTTCATCGATAACTACATTATGCCCAATCTGAACAAGGTTATCGGTCTTTACTCCTCGCTTTATTACTGTCTTTCCAAGGGCAGCCCTATCAATGGCATTTTGTGCCCCAATTTCAACCTCATCTTCTATTTGAACAATACCTGTTTGGGGAATCTTTACATTTATATCACCATCTCTCGCAAAACCGAAGCCATCACTTCCTATAACAGTGCCTGCGTGAACTATTACTTCCTTTCCTATTACACAGTCAGACATTATTGTTACATTCGGATAGATAACACTTCCCTTTCCCACTGTGACCCTGTCACCAATATAAACACCTGGAAAAAGAGTGACTTGATTACCTATTATAGATTCCCGGCCAACATAAACAAAGGGATAGATAGATACACCTTTTCCTATGCGGGCTCCTTCTCCAATAATAGACTTTTCGCTTATTCCCGGAAAACGAGGAATCGGAGGGGCAAATATGGCCGCAACCTTGGCGTAGGCAAGAGAGGGATCAGCAACTATCAATTGTGGCCCTTGATAGAGACTGATGACTTCTTTAACAATAATAGCAGATGCCTTTGTTATCCTGACCTGATCCTTTAATCGTGGATCTGAAAAAAAGGATATCTCTCCTTTCTCGGCCAAAACAAGGGAATTGATCCCCTTTATTAAAACCTGATCATCACCTTCTACAGTGCCACATATTGATTCAGCTATATACTTAAGGGTTACTTCCAATGTTAACCAGTACCTGATATGTGCTGAAGCCCACCCTGGAGCCAGGCTCTTTTAATCAGCCTACTAAATCGATAAGTCAATACGTATTTGATCAACATAGTAAGCCTCTAGGCCAGCCTATCTCGGTGCGACGTGCTTAAATCAAACTATTACATGTGTAAGTGCTATATGTTTTTATCAACCTATTAAATTTATTGGCTTGGGTTATACGTTAAATGTTGGATGACTCTATTTAACCACTCACCCTATTATTAACCGTTCATGGGTTTGAAGGTTCAGAGCAAACCGAAACCCTCCTGTCATCTGGCGGGTAAGTCTGAACCTGGAAACGCTTACCCCGATTATTATTTATTTGCTTCATTCATCTGGTCGTAGGCCTTGATAACCTGGTCAGTAATATCAATTGACTCAGAACAATACAACACACCCCCTACCCGCTTCTCCATTATCAAGGTGTAGTTTTCTTCAGAACCTATCTTTTCAATAATCTTTTCTAATTCTTTGAAGATTCTCTGTTTTTCTTTTTCCTGTGACCTTACCATCTCTTCATTTAAATCCTTGTAAAGATATTCTAATTCTCTGGTCTTCCTCTCAATGGTCCTCTTTTTGCCTTCCTGGGCATCCATACTCAACATCATAGCCTGTTTATCCAATTCATTCCTTAATTCCAAAAGCTCTCTCTGCCCTGTATCAAGTCTTCTCTGGAGATCATCTTTCTTCTTCTTGAGAATCTGAAAGACCTTATGCCCTTCTTTAGATTCCTTAAGACATCTCTGAAGGTCAATTAAACCAACTCTGGCAAAATCCTCCGCTAAAACTACATTGTAAACTAGCAGGATTACAACGATAATACCAGAAAACAAGAAACTCTTTTTCATACCTCACTCCATTCTTGATGTAATTGCTGTTAGTTGGAAATATAGTAATGAAAAACTTAGTTTGAATACTACATTATTCCTCTTATATTAGTCAACCATGTTGGGATCATAATACACAAAACAAACACTAAAATGGAGTTCCGATGGTAAATTCCCATACGCTTTCCGACTCTTCAGGCTTGGGGTCAAGATTTTTTCCCCATTCCAACCTTAGAGGCCCTACTGGCGAATACCATCTTATGCCTACACCGGCGCCACTCCTAATTCTACTAAAGGTATAGTTCTCATCCTTAGTAAAGACATTTCCAGCATCAAAAAATAAAACACCCATTAATCCTTGTTCCTTCTGTAAAGGGAAACGGAACTCGATGTTGTAGACCATCATTTTTTCTCCGCCTATCCGATCACCAGTAGCCGGATCAATAGGGGAAATAGTTCCATACCGAAACCCCCTTACCGTATTCATTCCTCCTAATGTAAACTTTTCGTAAACTGGCAATTCGCCTCCTGGTCTCTGATCAATGTAGCCCCATTTTCCCTGCATAGAAAATGCTGAATCCAAGAAAAAAGGGAAAAACCATGCTGATCTGGCACTGTATTTGGTAAAATAGTTATCTCCTCCCAGGAAACCTCCTGCATATTCCACTATAAGGGAGTTAACAGAGCCATGTCTTGCATTAAAGCGTCTATCTCTGCTATCCCTGGAAATTCCAAGGGTCAGACTACTGGTAACATTTCTTCCAATCATATCCTTTATTATCTGAGAGGCTGTTTCTAAGACATCACGGATCTCAGCATCATCGTATGTATAAACAGCTGAGCCCCTGGTGAAATCAAGCCCTAAGGGAAAACCAAGCTTCAATTTTCCACCAGTGCTGTCTTTGGTATATTCGTCATATTCATATTCCCAGTTATAAAGATCAATGCCTCCTGATAACGGCTTATCAAAGAGCCATGGCTCAATAAAACTTAAGGTATATCGAGCAGCCTTGTTGCTCAGGGAAGCCTTAGCTGATAGTGACTGTCCCCGGCCAAATAGGTTGTCCTGTGAGATTTGAAGTGTCCCTATAGTATGTTCGGCTGAACTATATCCAATGCCAAAGGAAAACATACCGGTTGGTCTCTCTTTGACATGTATATCAAGAATCATCTCTTCATCACTGCTTCCTTTTTTTGTATTAACCTCCACCTCCTCAAAAAAACCGAGGCGATAAAGATTCTGAGTGCTTTTCTTTAACTTGTTCCCGCTAAAATACCCACCTTCAATAACTTTGAGTTCCCGCCGAATAACCTTATCCCTGGTTCTGTCATTTCCAGTTATTGTAATCCTTTTAAACCTAACCTTTTTCCCTTTCAAAATCCTATACGTAATATCAACCTTATGCTCTTTATCATCTTCTTTGATATCAGGAGAAACATCAACAAGGGCATAGCCTTCGTCCGAATAAATCTCACTTAAAGACAATGTATCAGACCTAATAACTTCTCTATTGTACACCTTCTCTTTTGTTATTTTAAGCGCTTGATAAAGTTCATCAACATCACTGATAAGATCTCCCTCAAAACTTACCTTACCAATAGCATATTGAGGGCCTTCATTAATAGTAATAGTGATGATAAGACCCTCGCTTGCTTTGTAAGAGATATCTGGCTCCCCCACTCTTGCCTTTATATAACCATTGTTCTGGTAAAATGATTTTATCTTAAATATATCACCTTCTAACTTTTTTTTATCCAGGTTTCCAGATTCAGTTAAAAAGGAAAAAAAACCTTTTTCGCTTGTCTCCATAAGATCTTTTAAATCATCATCATCAAATGCAACATTCCCCTCAAAACTAATTTCCCTTATATAGGCTTTATCTTTCTCATTAATTTTATAAATAATGGCCACTTCATTATTGGGAAGATCCTCAATGCTTTCTTTTATCTCAACATGATAATATCCTTTTTGATGGTAATGATCTTTTAACCTTTCTATACTATCTTTGATAGCCTTCCTATTAATAATAGAGTATTTTTTTATACCTAAGACATCCACTAAATCCTTTTGATCAATTTTTTCTGTCCCCAATAGTGTAATCTTTCCGATTGATGGTTTTTCGCTCACCTTGAAGGCAACCGATTTGCCTCCAGGGCTGTCCTCAGTGTCTATCTGGACATCCTCGAAAAAACCCATCTGATATATGGACCTAAGATCTTTATTGAGGATGTCTTGGTCATATTTTGCACCTTTCTGGCTCTCGATAACTGCAAGGATGGCATCCGTTTCTATCCTCTTGTTTCCTTTAATAGAGACTGAATCTATCTGGATAACACCTTTCATTCGGTTTGTTGCGGTTACTGCTACCCTTGCTATTATTTGATCTAATTTATCTATTCTGTCCCCTACAACAAAAATAGAAAAAGGTCTTTTTTCAGTTGATATAGGAATGATTGTAAGGTCGAGGCTTATCTTCTTACCGATCTGGGTAAGACTCCCCTTTATTATCCAATCGATCCCCTTCTCTTTTCCCATCCCTCTTGCAAAATCTAACTCTGATACTATTATTCGAGATAGTTCACCCTTATTTATAGTCACGGGATCGATAAGGTCAAATCCTTCCTTTGCCAATCTTGTAGTGAGCATTTCTTGGAGGCCTGAAACAAGATGATCCATAGGCTTCAACATATAAATCTTAAAAGGAAGAACTGCTATCTTCTCTGATGACAGTGCCATCACATCGGGAGGTATTAAAAAAAGGAGGAAGAGTAACAAAACAGAAAAAGGCCGTAATATATAGCTAAAATAGGAGAATGTCTTTTGAATCATCAAAACCTGCCATCAACTAATTGCAACTGTTTCGACATCTTGTGTGCCAGCTCCAGATTATGAGTAGCTATAATTAAGGCCAGGCCTCTGCTTTTATTAAGGGAAAGTAACAGCTTTGTTATCTCATCACCTGTTGCCTTATCAAGGTTTCCTGTAGGCTCATCTGCCAAGAGCAATTTAGGCCCCATAATTAAGGCCCTGGCAATTGCAACCCTTTGTTGTTCGCCTCCGGAAAGCTCTCCAACTCTATGTTTTAATCTATTTTCTAAACCCACCTGAGAAAGTATTGCTGAAGCCATTTCAGCGGATTTTGCCTTACTGTAACCTGCTATAAGGGCTGGTATCATAGCGTTTTCCTCAGCATTAAATTCAAGCAGAAGATGATGAAACTGAAAAACAAAGCCTATTTCCCTGTTTCTGATCTTACTGAGGCCTATCTCATCCATCTGATAGACATCGAGGTCTTTAAAAAAAACATTACCCTCTGACGGCGGCTCTAACGTTCCCATAATATTAAGTAAGGTAGATTTACCAGCCCCAGAAGGCCCTATTATGCCATAAGATTCACCCGGCAATACGTGCAAATTAATCCCTTTGAGCACCTGGATTATCTGGCCACTATTCTCAAAGGTTTTATAGATACTTTCTATCCGAAGCATAGGTTTCCTACCTACTCATATCTTAATGCCTCTACAGGATTTACTTTAGAGGCCTGCCAGGAAGGGTAAATAGTAGCGAGAAAAGATATAACTATTGCAGCCAATGCGATTGAGGCAACATCTAACCACTCCATTCTAACAGGCAGGGTAGTTATATAATAAACGTCTGGAGGAAGCTTAATAAATTTATATCTTGCCAGGAGCTGGCATAGAAAGGATCCGGATATCAAGCCCAAAAATGTACCAATAAGACCGACGAATAGACCCTGAAAAATAAAAATAGACATAATGCTTTTGGATGAGGCCCCCATAGTTCTCAGTATGGCGATATCACGAGTCTTTTCCATAACTAACATAACCAGAGAGCTAATTATATTAAGTGCGCCTACGAGCACTATCATGATCAAAATGATAAACATAGTCACCTTTTCGAGTTTTAAAGCAGAAAACAGACTTTTGTTCATCATCTTCCAGTCTTTGGTCCAGTAAGGATAACCAAGTTCTTCCTGAATAATTTTGCCTATTTTGTCACTCTTGTGTATATCATTAACCTTTAATTCGATCCCTGTAACCTCATCCCCAAGGGAGAGAAAATCCTGGGCATCAGTTAAGGATAGAAAAATCATTTTGCTATCGTACTCATACATGCCCGATTCAAAAAGGGCTGCTACCTTAAAGGTCTCTTCATTTGCTACCCTCCCTAACGGCGTCAATTTACCTATAGGTGATACCAGGGTTATGATATCTCCTGGCAGCGCTCCTATCTGTTTGGATAACTCGCTACCAATAATGATTCCTTGATTAGATTTATTTAACACATTGATGGAGCCTTTTTTTATCATAGAATTAATATTAATTACCGTACCAACTGTGACTGGATCCAGACCCCTGAGAATAGCCCCTGAAATGTTGCCAGCATGTTTAACCATTACCTCACTATAAATAAACGGGGTCGCTGAAAGCACACCATCTACTTTCAAGGCCTTCTCCATAACAGCCTCTGTATCCTTGATGCCAGCATTATAGCTTAAGATTAGCAAGTGGGAGTTTACACCGAGTATCTTTTTCATCAAATCCTCTCTGAAACCATTCATGACTGCTAGCACCACGATCAGGGCCATAACTCCTATGGTTATTCCCAAAATGGAAATACCAGTTATGATAGAAATAAATCCTTGCTTTCTCTTTGCTTTTAAGTATCTGAGAGAAAAGAATGTTTCAAAAGACACGGAATTAGCTCCACTTCGTTTCGCAATTTGGATTTATGGAATACTGGATTTATGGAATGATGGGTTTGAAGAAAGAAACAGAATCAAAAATGATTTTTTCCGCTCTTAATTCCCATTATTCCAGCATTCCGTATAGATAGCATAAATCTCCTATCACCAAAACACTCATGACTTAAATAACTTGTAGAAACTCCGATTAAGTAATCATTTCTTCCTCATTTGAGGGAAGAGGATAACATCCCTAATAGAAGGAGAATCTGTTAGGATCATAACCAATCTATCTATTCCAATTCCCTCTCCTGCTGTGGGTGGCATCCCATATTCCAATGCCTTGATATAATCTTCATCCATAAAGAGAGCCTCATCATCTCCCGAATCCCTTAAACGAGCCTGTTTAAGAAATCGCTCCCGCTGATCATCTGGATCATTTAACTCAGAAAAGGCATTTGCAATCTCTTTTCCACCTACGAATAGTTCAAATCTCTCCGCAATTGTGGGATTATCATCCTTTCTCCTTGAAAGGGGGCTGACCTGTATTGGATGGTCGACTATAAAGGTGGGTTGGATTAATTTTGGCTCAACCATATAGTCAAAAAGTTTTCCTAATACCCTTCCATCTTCTTCATTTCCCTCTAACTCAACCCCCTTTGATTTGGCAACATCTCTTAAGGCCTTGCTATCAAAAAGGGCACGCTCTTCTATACCACCAATGTCTCTCAGAGAATCAATGAGTGAGATCCTCTGCCATGGGGTAGTAAAATCTATACGATCGCCCTGATAGGTAACAGTCAACTTATTAAAGAGCTTTGTGAGGAGATGGAGGAAAAGTTTTTCTGTTAAATCCATCAGATCTTCATATGTTGCATAGGCAACATAAAATTCGAGCATGGTAAATTCCGGATTATGGTTAGTAGAAATCCCCTCATTTCGAAAATTTCTGTTTAATTCATAGATCCTCTCCAAACCTCCTACCACAAGTCTTTTTAAATAAAGCTCCGGAGCTACTCTCAAGTAAAGATCTATACCCAATGATTGATGATATGTTTTAAATGGTCTAGCTGTCGCGCCCCCTGGGATCGATTGCATCATAGGGGTCTCAACTTCTATAAAGCCTTGTTTATCAAAAAATTCTCGTATAGCCTGGATTATCCTACTTCTCAGGATAAAGGTATGCCTAACAGTATCATTAACAATAAGGTCGAGATATCTTTGGCGATATCTGGTTTCTATATCTACTAAACCGTGATATTTTTCCGGTAATGGACTTTGGGACTTTGTGAGAAGAACAACGGAAGATGCCAAGAGGGTTAATTCATTTGTCTTTGTCCTAAAAACCTGCCCTTTTAGTCCTACGTGATCGCCAATATCTATAAATGAAAAGATCTTAAAATTCTCCTCTCCAACTCTATCTTTCCGTATATATGCCTGGAGTTGACCAGTTCCATCTTTGATATGGATGAAAACTGCCTTACCAAAATCCCTAATAGACATAATCCTGCCGGCCAAGATGAAGGTATCAGGTACCTCCTTAAGTTCATCATTATCCATTGTACCAAAACGGCGTACCACTTCCTCTATTGTTATATCCCTTTTGAAGCCCGATGGATAAAGTTTAAATCCCTTTGCTCGTAGATCCTTAATCTTCTTCTTTATATCTTTGATAACTCCACTTGACTCATCCATTAATAAAACATTCCTTTCATTGAAAAAATCGTAAACGTCTAAGCTTTAGATTGGCAAGTTGCAGTAAAAACAAAAGGCATCGGATTTTCCGATCTCTTCATCCACAAGAAGAGCTAAAAAAATGAATCTTTCCTTGATTATTTACTTTTTTTATTTTATAGGTGGTTACGTTTAATCTAATTATGTTTTTTAGTCAAGACAAAAGAAAAAGATTAAAAAATCAACATGTTAACAAAATAACTTGTTAATAATAGTGTCACGTTTTTCTCTTTGAAAAAACTACAAAAAATATCTTTCAAAGGAGGTATTATATGGCTAAGCTGTTGTGGAAACCATCAGAGGAGAGGATCAAGAACTCCAATATGTACAAATTTATCCAATTTATCAACAAGAAATATGGGACTAACTTTACGGAATATCGTCCTCTGTATCAATGGTCGATTGAAAACATTCCTGAATTTTGGGCATCTTTTTGGGACTTTGCCGATATAAAATACTCCAAGTCTTATGATTCAATAGTAGATGATCTAACAAAGATGCCAGGGACTAAATGGTTCGAAGGTGCAATGCTAAATTTTGCTGAGAACCTTCTAAGATACAGAGATGATCACACAGCCTTTATTTTCAAAGGTGAAACCCAAAAATCAGCTAAAATGAGCTATGCAGAACTTTACGACACTGTGGCGCGCCTTGCAAAATCACTCCGGCAGATGGGAGTTTCCCCAGGAGATCGGGTTGCTGCCTACATGCCTAATATGATGGAGACGGCTATTGCAATGCTTGCTGCTACAAGTATCGGTGCTACATGGGCCTCCTGTGCCACTGATATCGGCTCAGGCGCAGCCATAGATCGCCTTGGTCAAATTGAACCCAAGGTATTATTCACCGTTGATGGATATTTTTATAAGGCTAAGGCCTTTAATTCTCTTGGCAATGCAGCTGAGATTGCAAAGGGAATACCTTCAATTGAAAAGGTTATCGTAACCTCATATACGGAAGAGAATCCTGATATCAGCAATATCCCGAACTCCGTATATTTTAATGATTTTCTATCTAAAGAGAGTGGGCTTGAAATTCAGTTCGAACAATTACCTTTTGATCATCCCTTATTTATCATGTTCTCATCCGGCACAACTGGAAAGCCAAAATGTCTGGTCCAGGGGGCAGGGGGAATCCTTATTAATCAACTAAAGGAACTGATATTGCAAACCGATCTAAAACGAGATGATATTCAATTCTTTATCACCACCTGTAGCTGGATGATGTGGAATTGGATGCTAACCTCCCTTGCTACAGGAAACACACTTGTTTTATATGATGGTAATCCCAACTATCCAGACCTCGATGCTATGTGGAAGCTCATTCAAGATGAAAGGGTCACCATGTTTGGAACCAGCGCAAGCTATATCAACTTTATCAAAAGCCAAGGCCTCAAGCCCGGGAAGAATTACGATCTCTCATCATTAAAAGAAATATGGCAAACAGGCTCACCCCTTTCACCTGAAGGCTTTGAGTATGTATATGATGAGATCAAAAAAGACCTCTGGTTCAACTCCTCTGCAGGGGGTACAGATATTAACGGCTGCTTTTGCACTGGAAGCCCTACAAGCCCTGTATATGCAGGAGAACTACAGTTTCCTGCCCTGGCCATGAAGATAAATATATATGATGAAAATGGAAATCCTGTAGTTGATCAGGAGGGAGAACTTGTATGTGAAGCACCTGCCCCTTCTATGCCCCTTTACTTCTGGAATGATCCAGACAACAAGAGATATAAAGATGCCTACTTTAATGTCTATCCCAATATATGGCGCCACGGAGACTATATTACGATGAATAGTGAAACAGGTGGGATAACTTTCTACGGCCGTTCTGACGCAGTGCTAAAGCCATCTGGAGTACGCATAGGTACAGCCGAAATATATAATCAGATTGAACAAATGGAAGAAATTGCTGATAGTCTGGCAATAGGGCAACAGTGGCAAGGGGATCAAAGGGTTATCCTCTTTGTTAAACTTGCTGAGGGTCATACTCTCACAGATGAGTTAAAAAATAAGATAAAAAAGGCCCTCCGTGCAAATGCCTCTCCACGACATGTTCCAGCCAAGATCATTGAAACACCTGACATACCCTATACCCTTAATATGAAGAAGGTTGAAGGCGCTGTTACCAATACTATACATGGCAGGGCAGTGCTAAACAGGGATGCCCTAAAGAACCCAGAATCACTGGATTTTTATGAAAATCTACCTGAGCTTCAAAGCTGAAAGAGAGATTTCCCTGACAGGGTAAAAAGGGCTTCATTTAAAAAACCCACTGTATAATCAGTGGGTTTTTTATATACGAGCCTTTTTATCCTAAAATTTTCTTCATCAATGCTATCAGTTCCTCTGGTTCTTCTGGTTTTTCGATATAAGCTTCAGGCTCAGGTACAGATTGACCAGCAAATTCATCCAATACTTTCTGGGAACGAAGAAAGCTTTTTTTAGGTATAGCGGAGAGCACAATCACAGGGATATCCTTTAAAGCTTCCTCGGTCTTCAATTCATGATACATCCTGATTCCACTCTCTTTTGGCATCAACATATCTAAAATAATCAAATCCGGTTTATGCTCTCTTACCTTCCCCATGCCCTCAACACCGTTCTTGGCTTCCATTGCTTCATATCCGCTTTTTTCCACAAGTTTTGAGACAACCTTTCTGATATCAACATCATCGTCAACAATAAGAACCTTCTTCATGATGCATCCTCCTCCTATTATTTCTTAACTTAAAATTTATATTCTCGCAAAAAGTCCTTTTTACGAGTTTGTCAAAATTAGCTCTGGATCTCTTTTCCCATTGCTCCCGATGTGGCTACATTTCTATATGGCAGTCGTATGGTAAACGTCGATCCCTGTCCGAGTTGTGAGTTTACAGTGATGGTTCCACTATTCTCCTGGACTACTTTCTGAGTATTCAGGAGGCCAAGACCAGTACCCCTTCCCTCTTTGGATGTAAAGAAGCTGGTAAATAGTTTCTTTTTGACCTCTTCATCCATGCCACAACCGTTGTCAGAAACCTCAAATCTAACCATGCCATCGTCTTCAAGAAGTGTTGTTACTCGCACTACCCATTTTTTCTCTTCATTAGAGTCGAAAATGCAGGCATCTCTTGCGTTGGAAACCAGGTTAAGCAAACAGCGATGAATGCCTTTAGGGTCCATAACTGCCTCACCTATGGATGGATCAAAATCTTTAATAATCTCTATGTCATATTCTTTTGTGCTCGCTTCCATAAGCTTACAGACCTCATTTGCAATCTCATTGGGAAAACATTTTTCATATTCTGGCTTGCGTTCTCTGGAGTATTCAAGTAAATCAAGGACCAGACCAGAAATCCTGCCCATGTTACTTTCTACCATATCCCAGCCGTCCTTAAGGGAATCTGTCTCATCTTCTTTAAGAGCTTTGTTTACCAAATAGACACCACCTTTGAGGCCAAACAAAATATTTTTTACATAATGGGCAAGGCTTGCTACGGTTTGCCCGATAGCTGCTAACCTTTCAGATTTGATTAGTTCATGTTCAAGGTGTTTTATCTCTCGTAATCTTTCCTCTACCTCTATCTTGACTGCGGTCCAGTATTTAACCCTCTGTGAAAGTTCTCTGTAATCAAAGGGCTTTGCAATATAATCATCTGCACCAATACCCAATCCTTTTACCTTGTCAGGTATCTTTCCTTTCGCAGTGAGCATAATAATGGGGGTACGTTTGGTACCTTCAGAACCTTTTAGCCTTTTGCAAACCTCATAGCCATCTATTTTGGGCATCATTATATCTAATAGTATTACGTCAGGCTGATATTCCTCTACCTGTTTCAGGGCCTGCTCCCCATCATAGGCTTCTGAGGTATGATACCCTTCAGCATGAAACCTCTTTGTCAGTAACTCAACAGTATCAACATCATCATCCACTATTAATATCTTGGTCTTGTTATTCATTGAGATTTCCACAAATAGGTTACGGATTATGCTTTAGAAAGTGTTCTATTTGCTTAGGTAATTCATGGACATCAATGGGTTTAGGGATATAGCCATCACAACCTGCAGCTAAGGCAACTTCCATATCCCCTTTCATTGCATGGGCTGTCAAGGCAATTATCGGAATACTCTTGAGATCTATATCGCGCTTCAATCTTCTTGTTACCTCATATCCATCTATCTTTGGGATAAAAAGGTCCATAAGAATAAGATCCGGGTTTTCAGCCCTCGTTTTTTCTATAGCCTCTTCCCCATCAACTGCCTCGATTACATGATAGCCTTTGATCTTCAAGACCTTTACTACCAATTCCCGGTTATCCTGATTATCCTCAACTACTAAAATTTTCTGTGATGAACCTTTCTGAATTCCTTTATTATCCATACCTATTCGTGTTTAAATCCGGTTTAAGTTTATATACCAGTATCTCTCGCTTTTGGCAGGAAAATATCATTACTCTTTTAAGCCAAACTGATTTTTGTGACACTCATAGAATAATGGAATTCTCTCCGCTTGTCTCTTGCAATACCATTACTCTTTTACAGGTAAAGTAAAATAAAACTTGCTGCCCACTCCGTATTTACTCTCCACCCAGATATTTCCACCCTGCATTTCAACTAATCCTTTGCAGATACTAAGCCCTAAACCAACCCCTCCGTATGGACGGGTTGCTGACAGATCAAGCGGTCTAAACTTATCAAAGAGCTTATTAAGATCCTTTTCTCTGATTCCCATGCCTGTGTCTGAAATACAGACCTCAACGAATTTAGGTGTCTGGGAGGGTCTGGCACTTAAGATTATGCGCCCTTCCGAGGTAAATTTAATGGCATTATCCAGTAGATTTGCTACCACTTGCCTGACCTTATCCGGATCTGCGTATGCCAAGGGCGATCTTTCATCAAAATCCGTATCTATAATTAGCCCCTTTTTGTTTATCAATGGTTCAAGGGCGTAGACCGTTTTTTGGATAATATCCTGTAAATCTACCTCTCTCAAGTCTAATTCCACTCTTCCAGATTCAATCCTGGACATATCTAAGATATCATTAATTAATGTGAGGAGGTTTTTGGCATTATTGTGTACCTTTGTCAGGCTGTTCTCTTGCTCTTCAGTGATATCCCCATCCACCCTATCTAAAAGCAGGTCCGTATAACCAATTATAGAATTTAGGGGGGTTCTGAGCTCGTGGGACATATTTGCCAGAAAGGTAGATCTAAGTTCGTCAAGCTTTTTAAGTTCTATATTTGCCTGCTCAAGTTCTGTTGTCTTCTGCTCCAATTCCTCTGTTCTACTGGCTACCTGTAACTCCAGATCTTTACTGAATGAAGAGATCTTTTCATACATTTCTCTCATATTTTTTAACATATGTAGCAAGGAATCACCCAGCTGGACTATTTCATCACCTACATGCATCTTATATACTGTACACTTACGGCAGCCCTCCAGCTTTTCTGGGAACTCTCTGGATGACTCTCCTTTACAATAGGTACTATCTATATACCAACACATTACATCAGTCTCCCTATGTGCTGGGCAGTCGATTTTATCACATCTCTCTATCTCCCAACATTTAACCTTCTTACCAAGATCTAATCTGGCATTTAGATTCCCACGGCTGACTTCATTCGCAAATTCGGTGACCTTCAAAATAGGTCGAGTAATATGCTTGGATAACCACCGGATTAAGAAAAAGGCTACAATTACCAGGGAAATCGCTGCCAGGATAATTTCTCGATTCCGCAATGCTGTTATCCTCTCCTCAATGGGTCCCCAGTTAATTCCTACAGTTAGGACCCCTAGTATATCCTTTTCACTTCCATGACACTTGAAACAGGGCTTTTCATTGTGAATGGGAATGGCATGAGAAAATACCTTTTTACCCTTATAGAGCTCAAGGCCCTTGATTAATTCTCTTGCGCGCAGGGCATTCAAGGTAATCTCAAACTCGTTAACCTCGCCTATGCTATCAGGATCTGTACTATATCTGATGATGCCAAATAGATCGATGAGTTTCACTACCTCAAGGCCCTCAAGCATACCTACTTTCTCCAATATGGCCTGTACATATTCCATCTCTCCGTCAAGCATGGGATACTCTATCCCCTTCATTACGACAGCACTGATATCGAATGCCCTTTCCTCCTGCTTCTGCAAATGGAATTTTATCCGTGCCACCGCCTCATAGTAAGTAAAGATACCTATTACTAAAACCAGAATTAAGCTTACCCCCAAAATTATCTTGGTTCTTAAACTGCGAAAAAGCAATTCAGTGCTTAATCTGCGCACAAGGGATATAAGTTTGTTCTCTATCTTTTCCATCAATACCCAATATGTTTATGCTGGTAGTGACAGGAAGTACAAATGTTTTTAGGAATACTTAAGGTTTTTAGGTGTTCTTCTACAGTAGGTGCCTTTATATGTAGACTTGCTGGCCCATGGCATGCCTCACATTGGATATTCTTCATATGTGGTGTTTCATCTACACTTTTAAAACCACCTTTTTTACCATAACCTGTGGTGTGACAGGAAAGACATTGAGGATCACGATCCTTACCTCTCATCTCCAGTATCCGGAAGTTTCTTGAATACTTCCATTCGGAGTATGTCTTTACATGCTCTGGGTGGCATGTCTTACATTTTTCCATTCCTACATAAACTGCTTTTTCCTCTTCCTTTTCAGCAAAGGCATTGAAAATCTGAAATTGAAACGTCATGCAAAGACACACAATACTAATAAGGAAGACAGCCTTCTTGACAAAAGCTTTCATTACTCCCCCCTTGCTAATCAGTAGTCGTTTTTACAACCTAATATCTTAAAATTTATTTCATGTTTTGTGGTTAAATCAAGTACTACTGCTTTTAAATTCGAATTTCTCAAATGTATATATTTAATAATAATGCTATCGATTTCTTGTAATCGTTTTACTAAAACACTCTACTAGGGAACTAATAATGTGGGCAATTCTGATACCTCTGCCACCTGATGGGAAACACTTCCCAACCACCTCGCCTGCCAAGAACTCTTTCCTGTTGTACCTGTGGCAATAAGAGTGGCATCACGTTCTCGGGCTGCATTTTCAATCTGGGAAAAATCACCAATATAGAGGTGAGATTCCGCTTCTATGCCCTCACCTTTAAGGGCTTCACATAATTCATCAAGTTTTTTTCGATTCTCTTTTTCCATTTTCATGAGACCCCTTTTCCCCAGACCTGCCATTTCCTTCTCAGTTACAACGTGGATTATTTGTAGCTTTTTAATAACATTTTTTAAACCGACTAAAAATTCCAATGCTCTATTAGCTGGAGGAGACCAATCCGTTGCCAGAAGTGGCCTCTCAAACAGCCTATCATTTACCTTGCCGGAGTCTAACTTGTATTTATGTACGAGGACTGGTTTAGTAGTTTTTCGAAGAAATTCTATTGTTTTAGAATCTATATAAAGCTTTTGCAGTTTGGTCCTCTTTTGACGACTGATCACGATAAGGTTTACGCTTTCCTCTTCTTCGGCTTCCAGAATTTTAGAAACCGTATCTCCCACTACGATATAGGATCCACATTCCATACCCTCTTCAAATAGGCTTTGTGCCCAATCCACAAAACGGACTTCAGCCATTGCCGTAAGCCTCTTTTTTTCATCCGTAGTATAATAGCCTATGCTACGATCTATCACATGCATGAGCACCACATGATCAAGGCCTGCGTTTCTAAGAACCATTAATGATCGTAAGGCATCAAACCACAATTCCTCAAAATCGGTTACAAACAGTATCTTTTTGATTTCCATAACTGGCTCTCCTCTTTTAACGTATTTTGGATATCTTACCCGTTTTACTTTTTTCTTTTCATCTATTCATGGCTTCTCTCTTCCAGTTCTAAAGTTTGTCACACTCAACAGGAAAAGGATCTTACCTAACACGACATTACCACGATGCCGCGCGAACAATTACTCAAAATATGCCCAAGACATAGAAAAAAATCAACCATCTTTAATTTTCCATAGGTAGAAAGCAGCAAGACCTGTGGATTCAAAAAATAAAATAAATCAAAGCAAACACAAAGAGGAGTATAATTGCCAAAAGAACTCCCACACCTATTGGTCTTCTATATAGATCTTCGTCATATGTCTCACCAGAAGAATACCCGCTTACATATCTCAACCCTTTTGTGATTCTTAAATAAACATATGCTGTTGGTATCTCGAGGATCGAGATGGGGTTTCTGGCTAATCGGGTAATGATATATACTGCCCTGGAAAAGCGCACCTGCAATGTGGACCTGAAGTTGCTCAGCGGCACAGTACATACCCATATCAGACCCCTTCCTCCCATTCGATAGAAATAGTCAAAATCTAAGATAGTTGCTCTGTGAGGCACAACCATGGCTTTGGCTAATATAAAAGCTACTCCGGCTAACATAAATAGTTGAATAACGCCAAATATGTGGGAAGGGGTGAAGGGATGATAGTGAACCACGCTATAAGGAAGTATGTCAAAGAGTACCTTAGGGTAAACGCCAATAAACAAACAGGCAAAGGCGGTCAAGCCCATGGCCAGTTGCATATTAAAGGGGGCCTCTTTGGAGTCTATCTCATAATTTCTGACAAAGAAGCAAAAGTAGCAAAGTTTCACAAAGGAGAGAAATGTTCCCACGGATGCCAGGATCAATATGAGCTCTAAGATGGGCATGTGAGCCTCTACAGCAGAGGCTATAACCATCCCCTTACTTACAAATCCATTAAATCCTGGTGCCCCGGAAATGGAAAGGGCAGCTATGATACAGGTAATGCAGGTGACAGGCATAAACCTTGCTAGGCCTCCCATCTCGCTTAACTTTCTTCTTCCTGTCATATACATAACCGATCCCATACACATAAAGAGTAAGGCTTTATATAAGATATTATTGAAGACATGGGCTATTCCACCATTTATACCCTGTGCAGTTCCCATTCCAACCCCTGCCACCATATATCCCACCTGGCTTATAATATGGTAGGCAAGGAGTCTTCTGGCATCATTCTGAAGTAATGCAAATGTGACACCATATACCGCCATAATCCCGCCCATGTAAGCTACTAGCTCTACACCTGAAAAACATCTGGCCAATACATAGACACCAGTTTTTGTGGTAAAAACTGAAAGAAACACACTTCCTGTAATAGTGCCCTCGGGATAGGCATCTGGTAGCCAGGTATGAATAGGGATAAAGGCGGTGTTGAGTCCAACCCCAATAAGCATGAGCCAATAGGCAGGACTGGGTTCCAGAAGGGCGACTGCAATGGATCCCTTGCTGACAGTATAAATAATAATACCAGCTAACAAGCAACAGCCGCCAAATATGTGCATCAAAATATACCTAAAACCGGCATTAAGGGAATCCTTGTCTTTTTGAAACCATATCAGAAACACCGATGCCACAGCCATAATTTCCCAGAAGGCAAATAGGCTGAAATAATCTCCAGCAAAGACTACTCCTAAAGAGCTTCCTATATACAGGAATGCCGCTATATGTTGCCCATCCTGTTTCACATGCAGACTATAGAGTATGGCCAAAAACCCTATAATGGTAAATATATATCCCATTACCAGGCTCAGTCTATCAACCGTGCAAAAGATGAGGTCATATCCAAGGAAGTGATATACCCAGCTTGTACCTGGAATTAGATATAAGATATCTAAAAAGGCCACTGCAGGGACCACAAGAATGTATACCTGCTTTAGTTTTCCCTTTAAAATGGGGATCAGCATTGCTCCAAGGATAAATATCAAGGCAGGCGGAACGGCCTTAATCATAGAAATCCTCCTTCTTTTGTGCAAAGGAAGTCAGTATCGCTGTGGCCACTATCAATATAAATGCCCCGATAACTCCAAAAACCGCATCAATTGAGGGTATTTTGTGCCAAAAAAAGACAGCATGCTCGTGCCTAATAAAAAATCCAACAGGGATACATACCACGGCCAATAGTATAAACAACCTTTTAAGTATCTTTTTCATATTAGACTCCCTTTATTTAAAGTAACCACCATGAAGGGCGAACTTAGGGGTTTCGCTCCAATTGGATTTTTGGAGTGATGGAATACTGGAGTGATGGGGTATCTGTCCAGCATCGTGAGCGATCAGGCGAGGCGTGCGGGGAAGATCAGAAACTATCATAATTGATAGTATCCGTTTTTACCAACAATATTCCATTATTCCAGTTTTCCAATTACTGATACGGAGCGTAGCAAAGTCTGTCTTTTTTATGCCTTAACGCAATCTTATAAAATAGATCAAACCATAAAGAAACAGAAGGATTATAGCTATAAGGACACCCAAACCTATAGGCCTTCGATAGACATTTTCATCATACCTCATTTCTTTTACTGCAGCAAGTTTGGATTCCAATTCCTTCAGTTCATCTATCTTATCATTATATATGTCAGATGCTTGGTAAAACCTATTGATAATCTTCAGGTGAATATACCGTATTGTTATCTCAGGGAGTAAGATGGGATTTTTACTTAGACTTGTAATGCTTGCCACCGTTTTAGTAAAAAAACTCTGTAGTCTAAGCCTGAGGTCTTGCATGGGATTACTGACGAACCAGAGGAGAAGCACACCTGGTTTTCTATAGAACCAATCAGTGTCAACGCTAATGGTGGCATGACCGCCGAGTTTATCTATGAATAGCCAAAATGCTGCGGCGGTGAATAATAGTAGTTGCATAGTCGCCACTACATGGTAGGATGCATAGGGATGATAATAGACTGGATAAGGTAAAATATCATAAAGGACTCTTGGGTAACAACCGATAAAGATACACAAAAAGGCAGTTAGACCCATGGCTATCAGCATATTTAAGGGAGGCTCTTTGGCCTCAATCTCTTCCTCTTCTATCTTTTCTCCCTCGGGAACCCTGCCAAACCAGGTGCCATAGGGAAGCTTTAAGGTAGTGCTTAAGAATGTCCCTATGGAGGCCAGGTGTAATAATAGGTTTATAATAGGTCTATGGAGCTCACCTGCTGCGGCAACAACCATGGTTTTGCTTATAAACCCATTAAATAGTGGTACCCCAGAGATGGAGAAACCGGCTATCAAGTAAAGGGAAAGGCAGATGGGCATCATTTTGTAAAGGTTTCTCCCCTGGAGTTCAGTAACCTTCCTTCTTCCTGTTACATAGATTACTGCACCCATACCCATAAAAAGCAAGGCCTTATACAAAATGTGGCAAAAAGCATGGGCGGTAGCACCATTCATGGCCATCTCGGTTCCTAATCCCACACCACATACCATATATCCAACCTGGCTGATGATATGGTATGCAAGAAGTCTTCTAATATCGTTCTCAAGGACCGCATAGACCACACCATATAACGCCATAATAGCTCCTAACCACATCAGGATTTCAACCCCGGGGAAGGCCCTCAAAAGCACATATACAGCGCTTTTGGTGGTAAAGGCGCTTAAGAATACACTTCCGGTAACAGTGGCCTCTGGGTAGGAATCAGAAAGCCAGGCATGAAAAGGGGGTACAGCGGCATTGATTATAAAACCAAGGAGTATGAGTTGAGAGGCAAGCCCCCCATATTCGATAAAACCAAATTGTGTGGATCCTGTATTTGATACATGTATGATGATGCCAGCTAAAAGAGCGCAACCGCCGAATATATGAACCATAATATACCTGAATCCAGCATCGAGGGCCGCTTTATCTCTTTGATACCAAATGAGAAATACGGAGGATACAGCCATAATTTCCCAAAAAACAAACAGGGTAAAAATATCGCCGGCAAATGTAACCCCCAGGGTGCTCCCTATATAAAGAAAGGCTGCCACATGCTGCCCTGCTTCCCTTACATGGAGGGCGTAGACCATTCCTAAAAAGGCCGCAATGACAAACACATATCCAAAGCACATGCTGAGCTTATCGACCCTGCCAATGATAAGGTCATATCCCAGAAAGTTATAGACCCAATAGGTGCCTTTATGCATATAGAGAAGATCTATAAAGGCTATAACAGGAATAAGGAGCTGAAATACCTGTCTCAGCCTCCTTCCCCGGAGAAAGGGAAGGAGAATGGCACCCAGAATAAATATAAAGGCGGGAGGCACTATATCAATCATAGTAATCCTCGTCCTTCTGGATCCCGTGATGGCCTAATGCCTTTGATCCCAGCACAATCACAATGCAGCCAAAAAATCCAAATAGTGCATCAAAGGCCGGAATCTTCTCCCACCAAAAATGCACATGTTCATGTGGAAGAAATACTCCGATCAACATACTCACCCCACAACCAATAAAGAATAGATATTTTAATTTCCTCCCCATCTACACCCCTCCAAGTATCTTCCCGGCTGCCATAGAAGCTATGTTAAAGAAATTAAAGAAGGCATTTGGAAATATTCCCAGTATAAGTGAAATAATTGCTGTTATCATCAGGGGAACAACCATTCTCATTGGGGCCTCATCAAAATGCGGGTTGATAGCCTCTTCAGGTATTTTAAAGAATGCGTTATAGATTATTGGGAAAAAGTAGGCTATGTCCATCATGGCACTTATGAGCAAAACAAAAAGAAAGACCCCCTCTTTAGCCTCAAGGGCGCCCAATGCCAGATACCATTTACTGATAAATCCGCACACAGGTGGGGTTCCTGCCATACCCATCGCACAAACAGCAAATGCGCCAAAGGTTAACGGCATCTGCCTGCCAAGCCCATCGAGCTCACTTATATTTTCTTTATGGGTCTTCACATAGATGGCCCCGGCAACAAAAAATAGGGTAATCTTCATAAAGCCATGGCTACCAATATGAAATATGCTCCCGGTTATAGCGCTTGGGGTGAGCAAGGCAGCGCCCATGACGATTATGGAAAGGTTGTTTATAGTAGAAAAGGCAAGTCTTCTTTTAAGATTATCCTGTGCAAGTGCATACATGCCGGAAACAATAACGGTGAATGCAGCAAAATAGGCCAATATAATCCACAAATCAAGTTCATGGAGAAGTGGCGGACCGAAAACATAGAGAATAATCCTTAAACAGCCAAAGACACCTGCCTTGACCACTGCTACAGCATGGAGAAGTGCACTTACAGGAGTTGGGGCTACCATCGCAGTAGGTAACCATTCATGCATTGGCATAAGAGCGGCCTTGACACCAAACCCTAATATAAGAATAGAGAACAGGAATATAAGCGTACCAGGGGAACCGTAACCTGAAAGAAAACCACCAGGCTTGAAGTCAAGGTTCCCTGTAAGGGTGTAGATAAAGATTATGGCAAATAAGATAACCACACCTGCTATAAGGGTGTAGGCAAGATATTTCCTTCCACCCATGATAGCATCTTCGGTCTCTTTATGGGCCACCAGTGGATAGGTAGCCACTGTCAGTATCTCATAGAATATAAAAAGGGTTAAGAGATTACCTGCAAAGGCAATTCCCATGGTTGCAGAAAGACAGAGGGCAAAGTTAAAAAAGTACCGTGTCTGGGCATGTTCATTCAATCCCCTGACATACCCTATGGAATACACTGAAGTTGCAATCCATAACGCAGATGCCAGAATACCAAAAAACATACCAAACTGGTCCACCCTGAACTGGAGGGAGACCCCTTGTGTAAGTGAGATAATAGTAAACTCTAATGTCTTTCCATCCAAGACAAAGGGAACCATGGAAAGAACAATGGAAAACTTAATTATAGAGGCAAGTATGGTCCAGAATTCCCGTAAATTCCTGTTCCTTTCACCTGTAAAGATGATAAGTAAGGAACCTATCAATGTTACCAAAACGGCTAATAATGGCCTTATGGAAACTATCGTCTCCATTAGAACCGAGCTCCGCTTTGCTCCGCAATTGGAGGGATGGCCTGCCCTGGCGCGACTTTTCTGGAGCATTGTGGTGCCTCTGTAATACTTCGGGAGTATAATCTATAAAACTCAGTTATTGCATGCCTGGTCTGGGCCAGGGAATAATGGAATAATGATAAGAAAAAAGATAACAACCTTAAAAACATTTTTAATCTCAAAAAGTTGTAGAATTCCCAATACATTGTATTATCCTTCACTGAATCCCTAAAAACCTGCAGGAAGAGCAAACTGAATTATAGTAGAAATAATCTTCCCACTCAGTACACCAAACGACAGTATCCCTGCTCCTGCGATAAGTGTTGGTACGAGCATGGTTAGCGGAGATTCCTCACGTGTGATAGCCAATTCTGAACCTACGCTGGAATTTTCAGCCACTGGCTCAAGGTATGCATTCTCTATACATCTGAAAAATAGTATAACATTTAAGAGGCTACTTACCAGCAACACTGCCACAAAAATCCACTTATTTGCATCAATTGCACCAAGGATAAGGTACCATTTGCTAAAAAAACCACAGGTTGGCGGAATTCCTATCACGGAAAGTGCTGCTATAACAAAGACTGCCATAGTAAATGGCATCTTTCTGTGAAGATACCTTAATTGAGAGATCTCTCTTTTACCAGACCTATACATAATGGCACCTACAACCAGGAAAAGGGCAAGCATCATAAAGGCATCATTGAGTATATGCAGTATTGCGCCTGTAAGTCCATTCCTGTTAGCAAGCCCTACTCCTAATGTGATATATCCCACTTCGCTGACCAATATATACGCGAGCATCCTTTTTAGGTCAATCTGTGCCAAGGCTAATATCGCACCAAAGAGTATTGCCGCTGCAGCCATCCAGCCGAGAATAGTGGTTACTGGAATCAATTCTATAGAGAAATATGGCGCAAATACGGTAAACATAACTCGTATCATCACATACGCCCCTACCTTGGTCATCAAGGGGGCAAGGAGAGCACTTACAGTAGATGGGGCATAGGTATAGGCATCCGGTAGCCATACATGCAAAGGGAAAAGCGCCATCTTTATGCTTACTCCTACCAAAAAAAAGGCAAAGGCAACCAGCACTACCTTAGAATGATATAGGTTGGGTAATATCTGAGACAGGTCAGCTATATTAAGTGAACCGGTAACTATATAAAGGTAGCCTACACCAAGCAGGTAGAAGCAGGCACCAATGGTCCCAAAGATCACATAATTAAAGCTGGCAAATGGTGCACCATCTTCTCCTACGGCTATAAGGGCATATCCTGCAAGGGATGCAATCTCTAAGAATACATAGAGATTGAACAAATCACCGGTTATCACTATTCCCAAAAAACCCGTGACCTGTAAGAGAAAAATGCAATAGAAAAAAACGATCTTTTCTGGTAGTTCCTGCTCTACACTTCTCTTTGAATAAATAGCTACCATAAGGGAAACAAATGATACGATGACCAGCACAAATGCATTGAGGTAATCAACCACATATTCTATCCCCCAAGGAGGCTTCCAGCCTCCCAGATAGTAGTGGATTGTTCCTGTGGTGATAACGATATGTAATGTATGAAGAGACGCGAGAAAAGAGAGGGAGAGGGCCACTAAAGTGATTGGATAGCAAAGGCCTTTTCTCCACCAACCAAAGAGAGGGTTAAGAAAGGCGAATATCAGGGGGATAACAATTACTAAAGCAGGAGACTGTAAAATCATTTTCTGAGCTTTAAGATCTCATCTTCTTCTAAGGTATTATACCTTTTGTAAATAGCTATTACTATAGCCAGAGCAACTCCAAGGGTACTGACCATGACCACTATAGCAGTAAGCATAAGTACATGCGGTAAAGGGTTTACATACGCTGTAGCCTGAATAGCATGGACTCCATGGCCATGCTCTATAATAGGCAAAGTTCCTCCCCTTTTTGCAGCAATAGAGACAAAAAAAAGGATGATCGCCGTCTGAAATAGGTTCATGCCAATAATCTTTTTGACCAGGTTTCTTTTGCCTATCATGGCGTAAAAACCTATCATCATCAGGATAATATAAATCCAGTAATTGTATTTGCTAAATATAAAGTCGAACATGATTCGTGTTTGTTGGGTTTTTTGTGTTTAACTACCCCAATCCCTCAATCCGTTTATGTTTTTTACCTTTAACTTTAGGCACTTAAATCGTAACAAGGCATAAATGCTTGGAATCACAACTGACAAATGACTAATGACCAATGACATTCTCTTACTTTCTTTGTCTTCTTCTTCTTAATATTAGAATACACGAAACGCCGGCAGTAAAGATTACGGTAGTCTCTCCCAGGGTATCGTAGCCCCTGTAATCTGCCAGCACTGCGGTAACTATATTTGGTGTGGCTGTCTCTTCAAGTGCCTGTTCAATATACTCGGGGGAGACATGCTTGCTTGCAGGAGAATTGGGATCACCCCAGTCAGGCATATCTACTGTACCATAAATAAGTATTATCCCTGTCATAATCACAGTAATAAGAGCCAATATCCTCAATCCTTACTCCTCCTCTTAGTTTTACTTACTGCGGCAATTAATAACACTGTTCCAATGCCTGCACTAACAGATGCCTCAGTAAAGGCAACATCAACAGCACCCATCTCAGTCCATAAAAGGCACATAAAGAAACTATATGCACCAAGTATATACACAGCACTTAACAGATCCTTTACAGAAATTGCAGCTATAGCACATATGATAACAAAAAGTAGGAGTATGAAATCAAAAACCGCTATCATTTTATCTCCTCCTTGTTTTTTACCCATGGCTCCAGGCCACATCTCATAGCAGCCCTGGAAATGGCATGGGTAGAGGTAGGCTGGGCAAGGAACATAAATACTGCGATAAACATTATCTTCAAGCTTGTAAGGGAAAATCCCTCATAGATGCTCAGGCCAATAAGAGATAAAAGAACTGCAAGGGTATCACCTTTTCCTGTGGAATGGAGGCGGCAGTAAAAATCAGGAAAGCGTAAAAGCCCAACTGTTGCTGCTAAAAAGAAAAAGAACCCCACAAGAAGAAATGGAATAGAAGTTAAATGGAGCATATGCATCAGACCTCTCCTTCCTTCTCTAAGTATTTGGCTGCAGTGATTGTGCCAATAAAATTAAGCAGGGCATAGACCATACTGATATCTATAAACATATCCACCCTATTATAGATAAAGCCCATAATTAAAAGAATAACCAGGGTCTTGGTACCAATAGCAGAGATAGCTGCAATCCTGTTTAGTATACCTGGTCCGAATATACCTCTGTATAGACACAGAAATACAAGGGTAAACAAACCTATTCCGAGAAATAATAAAAAGTTACTCATCTCTTACCCCTAAACCTTCCTCATCCTCAGGAAGCACTCCTCCTGTGGATATGTCAAAAAAGATTGAAAACATGACCGCCATTACAGCAATTCCAACGCCAATCTCAACCCCGAGTATACCAAGAGACCTTGCCTGGGCAGGTATTACCCTTAAGATAGTAGACAGCCTTCCATAATCCAGATAGTTGCTTCCCAAAATGAGACACAACAATCCAATTCCTGAATAGATTAATAAGCCAAAGGAACTAAAGAGGCCAGCCTTGAGCTCAGAAATCCTTTTTTTTGCATCTTTAAGACCATGGGTTATAAGATACAAAATAAAACTTGCACCTAAGATAACGCCCCCCTGAAAGCCTCCTCCTGGACTGTAATGACCATGCATAATAACATAGAGCGCATAAATCTGGATAAATGGTACAAGTACCCTCGATACAGTTCTTATAATGATATCATCTGTAATGCTTATCATTTGAGTGCCCCAAATATGCTCGCAACATCTAAAACATCCTGAATATATACGTGGTCTGCCTCCATAATGACATGAGCGATTTTATCTTCCATTTCTCCGGTATTAAGATCATAGGCAACCTTTCTATCCAGGGCATGTACAAAAAACTCCCCTTCCCTGATATCTACGGTAATGGTACCTGGAGTGAGGGTAATGGAATTGGCTAAACCAACCCATGAGATGTCACTCTCCAATTTTGTCTTAAACCGTATTATCTGAGGATCTATCGGCATCTTTGGGGATAGTGCCAGATAGGCCACATGCAGGTTTGCCGAAAAGATCTGGCCTAGGAACCAGGGGCCAGCTTGAAGGAACCTTCGAGCTCTTGTCCTAAAATCTCCAAGCCTGATGTTGAAAAATAAGAGATCGTGAGATAGGTACGCGACAAGAACCGAACAGATACCGCCAAGGGTAAGATGAAAGTAATCAAAACGTCCCGAGAGTAAAATCCAGAAGGCAAAGAGGATGAAGAAGGTTAGGGTAAAATTCCGTAGTGCTAATCTTGGTTGCTTAGCACTCAATAGAAGAGCCCTGGCTTCTTGTTTCTCTGTGAGGGATTTTGTTTCACTGGTGAACTTTGCAGAAGTGTATAATAATTCCCTGGCCTCTTCTCTGGCCTTTTCGCTATTTTTACCCTTCTCAAGAATCTCAAAGGCTTTATAGACTGCCTGCACCAATACCGTAACTTCCATATCTATCCTTTGTAACTTAAGGAATAATCAAAACAGGCACAGGAGACTCCTCTGCTACCCGATAGCACGCACTCCCTGAGGTAATTTCCTTCACGATGCCCTTTGAGCCATATCCCATTACAATAAGAGTGGCTTTATAGTCTTTTGCCGCTAATAAAATCTCTTCTGGCGTCTTGCCAGCATAAATATGAGATTCGGTATCTATCTTTTCCTCTAAGCAGATCTTTCTAATCTCCTCAACCCTGTCCCTCAGTTGCCTGATATCCTTGACAGTCGGTTTTTCACTCAACACATATACTGCGTCTATTAGTCCTACGAGCGCCTTCACACCTATAATATAAAGCAATGCCCTTTGAGTTGAATCAGACCAGTTGATAGCAAGAATTACATTATCAAACAAGCCTTTTGTGGAAAAACTCCTTTCCTCACCATTTTCATGAATAAGCAGGAGGGGAAGACGAGTATTTTTTATCAGATTTCTCACTACAGAGCCTTTAAACATCTTTCTCTTTTCTCTATTGAGGTGAGCTACAATAAAGGATGCATTCTCTTTATTGGCTGAATCTAAAATTCTTGGAATAAGCGGTCCTGATCCCTTATCTCTCTTGAGGTTTATTCCATGCTCATATAACTTCTCCTTCAATCCCTGTGGAAGGCTCTCGGAGAAAAGGATAATTTCCTCAAGTCCAATCTTCTTTATATCCAGCAATCCTTCAAGCAGATCGTAGGTTGGCTCTTTTAGGTAGGTTATGTAGAGGATTTTATTTATTTTTACAGGCACTACTATTTAACCTCAGTTGGCACAATCAAGACAGGTAATTCTGATTTATCTGCGAGAGAATGGGCCGCACTGCCTGACCATTTTTCCTTCCAGATACTTCTCTTTTTCGCTCCCACAACAATCATAGTGGTCCTGTGCTCAGAGGCTGCCTTTTGAATCTGCTCTTCAACTTTACCAATATAAAGATGTGGCCGTGCATCAAATCTTTCATTAACGAGAACATCACATACTTCATCCAATCTCTTTTTATTATTCCTCTCCAATTTTTGTGCTTCCATTTTGGATATTTTGGCAACATCCTTTTCGCTCATCACATGAACAATATCAACTCTCTTCACCGCACCTCTTAAAGCAAGGACATAGTCAAGAACCTTTTCAGAAGACACTGACCAATCAAGCCCTAAAAGGAGCCTCTCAAATGGGTTCTCACCCACCTTTCCAGACTGTGACAGATAATTATATATCAAAACCGGCTTAACAGTTCTCCTCAGAAGCTCCGATGTTTCTGAACCGCCATAAAGTTCCTCAAATTTAGCCCTTTTACGGCGAGCAGTTACAATGAGATCCACTTTTTCAATTTCAGTAACAGAGAGGATTTTAGGTACGATATTACCAATGGCTATATGGGCCACAACCTCCATTCCCTCCTCAAACAGAGTTTCCGCCCAATCAATAAATCGAATATCAGCTATCTCTTTTAACTTCCGTTCTTCCTGCTTTAAGTAACCGGTACCCCTCCGCATGGCTACTTTATCCCTGGATATTACATGGAGAAAAACCACATTATTCATGCCTGCCTTTCTTAGGGCCATCAATGATTGTAAGGCATCTAACCATAACTCCTCAAATTCGGACACAAAAAGTATCTTTGAGATTTTCATAATATCTCCCAATTCCTCTTAATTTAGATCAGCCTAAAATTTTCTTTAATGTTTCAGCCAGATCTTCTGGCTCTACCGGTTTTTCAAGATATGCCTGTGGTTCTGGTACGGTTTCTTCACCAAACTCAGTCAAGGCCGCCTGGGATCTAAGAAATGTCCTTTTAGAAACACCGGAGAGCATAACAACCGGAATATCTTTTAAGTTTGGGTCGAGTTTTAATTCATGATACATCTTAATGCCGCTCTCCCTTGGCATTAATATATCCAGGATAATTAGATCTGGTCTCTCCTCTTTTACCTTTTTCATACCCTCTGCACCATCTATTGCCATGATCGGTATGTAACCGTTTTCCTCCAGAACAGTTGAGACAAATGTTCTGGTATCGGCATCATCCTCAACATTAAGTACCTTTTTGGCCATATTAAATCCTCCCTTTAATAGAGTTTGTTGAGTTCGAATCACGTCAGGCAATCAGCAGGGAATATAAAATCTGCTTACTGCCTACTGCGTATTGCCTGCTTCTTTTTTTCTGTCTCTTGATATGGTAAATAGATGTTGAATGTAGTTCCATTCCCTTTTTTAGAGGCTACGTGTATCATCCCTCCATTCTCTTTGATTATCTTTTCGGTTACCAATAGCCCTAATCCGGTCCCTCTCTCCCCTTTGGTACTAAAAAGAGAGGAAAAAATTTTTTCCTTTGTCTCTTCATCCATGCCCATTCCGTTATCGGCCACCTCAAATTTGATTATATGATTTTTCATGATTGCTGAAGTTATTTTAACCTGCCAGGATTTTTTTGATGCGGAATCAAATATGCAGGCATCGATGGCATTAGAAACAAGATTCAATAGAGACCTATGGATAGCCTTCGGATCTATAAATACCTCGCCTAATAAAGGATCAAGCTCTGTTTTTATTTCAATATTGTTCTCTCTCGCCCTTGATTCCATAAGGGCATATACCTCTTTTACTATCTCATGAGGAAAACAATTTTCTTTTTCTGGTTTACGCTCCTTAGAGTACGCAAGTAAATCAAGAACGAGGTCCGATATCCTCCCTACATTCCTCTCTATCATCGCCCAGCCGCTTTTTATCTTATCTGTATTACTTTTGTCAAGTGCAACATTCAATACATAGGTACCACCTTTAAGTCCATTTAAAATATTTTTGATATAATGGGCAAGGCCTGCCACAGTCTGCCCTGTAGCTGCCAACCTCTCAGATATGATCAATTCTTTCTGCAGTCTTTTTATCTCTCTTAAATCCTGAAAGAAACCAACACAACCTACAACCTCATCTTCCGCGTAGAGAATAGATCCTGAAAATCTTGTTGGAACAGTCTCTCCATTCTTTGTGAGAATATCAACCTCCCTCCACTTTGATAGATCGACATGGCTTCTCATTTCTAACCCGGACCTGAATTCTGAAACTATTTCCTGTGGATAAAGTCTGTCAATATTCATCTTTCTTATTATTTCAGAACGACTGTGTCCAAATATCCTCTCTGCACCTTTATTATAGATGATAATATCACCCTTCTCGTCTGTAGCGATAACAGCGTCATTCGAAGACGTAATGAGTTTATTCTGAAACTCAGCTCTCCTTTTTACCTCTTCTGTAGCAATTCTCACCATTCGCTCAAGGTCATCGGTATATGCCTTCAGCTTCTGCTTTATTACTATCCTTTCCGTCGCTCTCTTCAAAGCCACTGAAAGTGCCTCATCCTTTATGGGCTTGTTAAGGAAATCTGAGGCATCGAGTTTAAGGGCCTCTATAGCCAAGTCCATATCCCCATGGCCTGTTATCATTATAACCTCGGCATCAGGATTCAATTCCTTGATCTTCTTCAAGGTCTCGACCCCGTCCATACCTGGCATCTTTATATCTGTTAAGATTATAGACGGTGATTCCTTTTTAAATATCTCAATACCCTCCTCTCCTCCTGCTGCTGCTGATACCTCATATCCATCGTTTGCAAGAGAGAGGGTTAAGACCTTCCTGATCCCCTCTTCATCGTCTATGATTAAAAGTTTGGACATATCTGTTATTTATAGTGTCCGTTGATAGTTGTTAGTTGTCCGTGGGTTTACTTACTTGATTTTTGGTTATTACCAATTGATTTGATATAAGCACTTAATTTAGGAGTTAGTTCTTCAATCAATTTCTGTAATGAATGTATCTCTGTTTCAGATAATAGTTTTCTTTTATATGCCCTCCTAAGCCAGTGCTTTAATTCAAAGAGAGATCCCCTTGCAATTTTAGCAAATCTCCTATTGTCGGCAAAGCTACTACGTCCTGTCCCTTTTTACCCTGTTAAATAAGATTTGAGCCTCCTTCTTAAAAACATCTTCCCATGAAATGTTTTCAATTATTTTTCCCTTCTTGTTGCATCATTTTGATCAAAACATGCCCCGGTTAAATATAGGCTAACACCATTTAACGGGGTAAACCTCATATTAGCTTAATTTAAATGGCCTGCCCTGTGAAATGCACTTTCTTCTATATTTCATCAGGGCCCTTTATCCTTTGTAGATTCAACAAGTTCCTTATTGTGCTGCTCAAATCTTAGCTTGAGGTTCTTGGTAAAACCTGTATAAAAATCTTCATCCTTCATACTATGCAATACATATGTGTAAAACACATCCTAACCTCAAGCTATTTAACAGGGCAGGTATTTGCACCTATACTGTCTGCTGAATTTACCAGTTGCTTGCCAATTGTACTCTGAGGAAAACTGCCCCACTTGAGAACTACTTCCCATACAAGATCTGTTATTTCTTCTGCTAATTGATAAACACGAAGATTTTCAAACCCTGTCCTCGCCATACCATTGTATCCTATCATATCTCGTTTCTATTTCTACAACGGACAACTGACAACGATCGACTGACATTACCTATTATTCTACACAAGGGAATTTCAATGTGAATGTAGTACCTTTATCTACCTCGCTTTCTATCTCTATTGTTCCACCATAGTCACTAATAATTCGATAACTAATGCTCATCCCTAATCCTGTACCCTGGCCTACTTCTCTGGTGGTAAAAAAAGGCTCAAATATCTTATCAATTATCTTCTTTGGGATCCCTTTACCAGTATCAGATACTGTTACGACAACTTTATCATCATACGAGAACGATCTTATCTTAAGCAATCTCTTCCATTTCTTATTGCCCCACCTCAAACCCTTATCATCCATGGCATACATTGCATTGGTTACTAAATTGATAAAGACCTGCTCCAGCCGGTTATGATCCGCCATAAGGTAAGGCAGATGTGGATCAAGATCAAGTTCAACACTTATCTGGTGCACCCTTAATTGCTGGCCCAGAACCTTAAATACGTCTTTAATGGGTTCATTTATATTCAACTCGGTTCTGGTAAGGTCAGATTGCCTGGCAAATTCTCTCATATGCTTAATAACTTTTGAGGCCCTGTCTACGTGGCTACCAATCTCTTCAGCCATAGCACTCAACTCATCATTGGATATCTTCTGCCCTTTTTTTAACTTCTTCAAAAAGAAATCACTTGCAATCTGAATCACATTCAAGGGTTGTGTTAATTCATGTGCCATCCCTGAGGCCAGAGTTCCCAGAGTGGCAAGCTTGCTTGCCTGTACCAGCTGTGCCTCTTTTTCTACATTCTCGTTAATATCGGTTGTCGTTGCTATAACACTATCCATGCCCATATGTTTCGCATGACATGCCACAATATTTACATAGAAGGGTTCTCCACCTTTTTTGATATGTCTCCTTCTGGGATAAAAGACACACTGATGGTCAGTGAGTTTCTTTAAACCTTCTTCAAGATCTTTATCCTCTTCAAATACCAGATCAAAAAATGTCTTTTTCAACAATTCTTCTCTTGATTGTTGATAACAATCCAGGGCTGTTGCATTGACATCTATAATGTTAAAGGTCTGCCCGTGCATGATGAAAATTGGGTTAGGAGCGCTATCAAAGAGGGTTTTGTATTTCTCCTCCGACCTGCGTAATTCCTCATTAACCTTTTCGAGTTCTGCTGTTCTTTCCTCTACCCGCATTTCCAGCTCATCATGCGCTCTCTGCAATGCCTCCTGAGCCTCCCTGCGCTCAGTTGTATCCCAGAGTGTTTCAATTGAGCCTACAGTCTTTCCATCAGCCGTTTTTATCGGTGCGGCTGTAAAAAAAAGCCAACTGCCTTTTTCGCCTATCTGTGGGAAAAAATCCTCTGCCTCATACGCGCCCTCGATGAGGGCCGAATTGCTCCACGTATGTCCATAATACTTCTTTATCTCTTTTTCATTCATTCCATCTACAATCACATCAGCCATGATTGGCCTTTCTTCTCCCCTGAAAGGTAACCATTGCTTATTCGTTCCAACTATCTCCTCAGCCTTATAGCCGGTTAACTTCTCGCAGGCACTGTTCCAGTGTGTTACAATATGATCTTTGTTTATGACAAAGGTAGGTACGGTACTTCCCTGTATTATCTGGGAGAGCGCCCGCTCCCTTTCAACGAGCTCTCTTTCCACACTCTGCAAGTGCCTGGTCCTCTCTTCCACTATCTTGGCAAGCTGCTGGGAAAAATGATCAAACTCTATTTTAATCCTCTCCGGCTCGGCTATATATTTTCTTAAATCCTTCTTAATTCTCACCCTTTCTTCTTCTATCTGAAGAAAGTCCCAGACTGACATGGCCTCGAAATGATCTATCAACCTTACTTTTGCTGGTTTAGTTATCTTAAGTTTCTCCAGGACCTTATTATCTCCTGTCAACTCGATAATTAAATTCAGACCTTTAATAGTAAAAAGATCCTTATAGTCCCTGGTAATGAATATCCCTCTTTCTTTTGCATATATCAAACCCTCGGCCTTATCATTTATATCTGCTACACCCAAGATGTTGAGTTTATGGTTAATAAAATTCTCTCCAAGGACAATTGCAAGGATAGCCTTACAAACCCTACCTCCACCCACAATAACAATGTTTGAATTTTGCAAGATTTCTCTCATCGTATTCCTTTTTTCAATCAGAATTTAAGTGAGCTAAAATGCCTAAAGCCCGCCCTGGCGCGAGGTTACTGTAACAAGCCAATGCCTCTTTAATAATTCTAAGCAGGAGCTACTAAACTCAGCCCTTGTATGCCAGGTCTGGGCAAGGGTTAAAAGTGCCTAAAGTGTAAAAAGAAAATCAGATTTTATTTTTTCCAGTATAATCAGTTAATAGGTAACTTACGTAGATAGATATTCTGAATTAATTTTAGATTGTGAATAGTTTAATACATAATTCATTAATTACTAAATTCGTAATTCCAGATAATCCTATCTATAACTTTAGCTCACTTTAGGCATTTTTACCCGCCAGACTTACGGCGGGTTAAACTTTAGGCACTTTTAATCAATAATATAAGATCTGATCGGCCTCTAACATGAGTTTGCAGACTTCATACAAATTAATAGGATCAATAAAGTCCTCAATATTTGATTTATCCTCAATTCCTTTTGCAAATCCATCAAGTACATGAAATGTGCCACATGAAACGATAGAAATCCCCATCTTATCTCTTTCAAACCGTGCAAGCTGTTCCATGTTATCCGGCAGTTTTTCTGCTTTTAGTCCCTCAAACTGAGAGGCAATTAATTCTTTTACATCAGCTGTCATGGTAAATCCTGCTAATGTACCTTTCTTAGTCATCTCCACTCCATGAGGGCCATACATAATTGTTACCTTTTTCGCCTTATAAAATTTCCGTGCCACCCAAGCAATAGTATAGGCTGCAAAATGATTGTATCTCTTATCAGGCCCTGTATTTATGAAAATAAGGATATTATCTACTACTGCCATTATCTTTATCCCCCTTTCTAATTATCTTACCTCATTTTTGACGAGAGAGTATATTCTTCTCCATTTTTCCTGTCAAGCCTCGGCCCGGATATTATTTCTTTTAGAAACTGGCCGGTATACGATTCCTTAGTACTGGCAATCTCCTCAGGTAAACCAGCACCAACAATAAAGCCTCCCTTCTCTCCCCCTTCCGGACCCAAATCAATTATATAATCAGCTGACTTAATAATATCCATATTATGCTCTATTACTACAACCGTGTTTTCCAAATCGACTAAATGATTTAAGACATCCAAGAGTTTCTGTATGTCTGCGAAATGGAGTCCAGTTGTAGGTTCATCCAAAAGATACAGGGTTCTTCCTGTGTTTTTTTTCCCCAACTCTCGGGCCAGTTTAATCCTCTGTGCCTCACCACCGGAAAGAGTGGTGGCAGGCTGCCCAAGTTTTATGTATCCAAGTCCAACGTTAAACAATAACTCTAACCTACCTCGGATCTGGGGGATAGGTGAAAAAAACAGCAGAGCCTCCGCTACTGTCATATCAAGCACATCTGCAATGTTCTTTCCTTTATACCGTATCTCAAGGGTATCCCGATTATACCTCAACCCCTTACACACATCACAGGTAACATATACATCCGGAAGGAAATGCATCTCAATTTTGATAATCCCATCACCCTTGCAAGACTGACACCTTCCTGCATCTACATTAAAGCTAAACCTGCCTGGGTTATACCCCCTAACCCGGGATTCTGGTAGCCGAGAGAATAGATCTCGAATATGTGTAAATACTCCTGTATAGGTTGCTGGGTTAGATCGTGGGGTTCTTCCGATAGGGTTCTGGTCTATATTAATTGCCTTATCCAGATACTTTATGCCCCTTACTCTCTTCATCCGACCAATCCTTTCCTTTGAATGGTAAAACTTTTGTGCCATTGCAGGATAGAGAATCTGGTTTATTAAGCTGCTCTTGCCAGACCCTGAAACCCCGGTAATGCACGTAAAAGTACCCAAAGGAATAGTAACATCAATATTTTTAAGGTTATTCTCTGCTGCCCCTTCAATGACTATTTCCTTTCCATTGCCTTTTCTTCTAAGGGCTGGAACAGGGATGGAAAGTCTTCCTGAAAGATACTGACCAGTGAGTGAGTTTTTGTCTTTCACAATCTCAGCAGGTGTGCCGGTAAATATCACATGACCGCCCTGCTCACCGGCCCCTGGCCCCATATCTACGATGTAATCTGCTGAAAGTATCGTTTCAGGGTCATGCTCCACAACCATCACCGTATTACCCAATTCCTTTAATCGTTTGAGGGTTTGTAAGAGTTTATTATTGTCCCTGTGATGCAATCCAATGCTTGGTTCATCCAAGACATACAATACACCGGAAAGAGAAGAACCGATCTGAGTGGCCAATCTGATCCGCATCTCTTCTCCACCTGAAAGTGTTGATGTTGACCTATCAAGAGAAATGTAGTCAAGTCCTACGCTCTCTAAAAAGCCAAGCCTTTTAATAATCTCTTTGAGTATTTGCCTGCCAATTGCCTCTTCTTTTTCTGTTATCCTTAGCCCTTGAAAATATTCATGGGCCCTAGTAATAAACAATGAAGTTATCTCAGCGATGGATTTTCCACCTATCTTTACAGCAAGACTTTCTCCTTTTAATCTTGCTCCATTACATTGAGGGCAGGGCCTAATATTCATGAATCTCTCTATCCATTCCTTAGAAACAGAAGAATCTGTCTCGTGGTATCTCCTGTTAAGATTTGGAATAATTCCCTCAAAGGGTTTTTTATAAAAATGGCGTCTATCGTCTCTGTCAAAATAAAATCTGATCTCCTCTTCTCCTGAACCATAGAGAAATGCCTTTTGAACGTGCTCTGGGAGTTCACTAAAAGGCGTGTATAAATCAATTTCGTAATGCTGGATAAGGGAGCCCAGCATCTGGTGAAAATATATCGAATGCCTACCCGCCCATGGTTCAATTGTTCCCTCTCGTAAGGAAAGATCGGGGTCTGGAACAATTAAATCGGGGTCAAAGTACATCTTGATTCCAAGACCACCACATTCCTCACATGCTCCTAAGGGATTATTAAAGGAAAACATCTGGGGAGTCAGTGGTGGGAAGCTAAAACCGCATACCGGGCACGATGCTCTCTGGCTAAAACGATGCTCTGCCTCACCAATGAGATCCACAATTGCCAACCCATCTGATAAGGTAAATGCCAATTCTAAGGAATCGGTAAGCCTCCTTCTTATGGTTTTGTTTACTATTAATCTGTCAATAATTACCCTGATAGAATGCTTCTTTTTTTTATCCAGGTTGATGTCAGAATCAAGCAACATGATATCACCATCAATCTCAACTCTTACAAAACCTTCCTTTCGCAAACGGTCAAGCAGATGAGTGTGCTCTCCTTTCCTGCCATCCACCACAGGGGATAAGATCTGGATCTTGCTCCCATCTTCAAAGGTCATTATTTTATCTACAACCTGTTGAACGGATTGGGACGTAATGGGAATATCACAATGGGGACAAAAGGGATGCCCAATCCGGGCAAATAGAAGCCTCAGGTAATCATAGATCTCGGTCACAGTACCCACTGTCGATCTTGGGTTTTTGCTGGTAGATCGACTCTGTATAGAAATGGCAGGAGAAAGACCCTCAATGGAATCTACATCTGGCTTATCCATCTTCTCTAAGAATTGCCTGGCATAGGTGGAAAGTGACTCTACATACCTCCTCTGTCCCTCAGCATAGATGGTGTCAAAGGCAAGCGTTGATTTACCAGAGCCAGACAATCCTGTAATAACAACTAATTTGTTCCTGGGGATAGTAACGTCTATATCCTTAAGATTATGCTGCCTCGCCCCTCTGATAACTATATCTGTTAAAGACATGTGTGCTTATAGTGTTTATTGGGTTTGTTGGGTTTATGGTGTAAAGAATTAAAGCAAAGGGCAACCCCCTAACCTTTAACCTTGTGCCTTTCGCCTTGCGCTTGCTATTTTTGCGGCCATCCTTATTGCAGCTATGAGACTGGATGGATCAGCTACTCCTTTTCCCGCAATATCATATGCTGTGCCATGGTCAACAGAGGTTCTGACAATAGGTAAACCAAGGGTTATATTTACTGAATCCGAAAAATTAAGCAATTTCACAGGAATTAAGCCCTGATCATGGTACATAGCAACAACCGCATCAAATTTGCCATTAATAGCATGATAAAATATGGTATCAGCAGGAAAAGGTCCATCTACGAGCAGACCATCATTCTTGGCCTCATCCACTGCTGGTTGTATTATCTCTTTATCCTCCAGGCCAAATAAGCCTGACTCCCCTGCATGAGGATTCAGGCCTGCTATAGCCACATGAGGTCTTTTAATAGCAAAATCCTCTTCTAAGGCACGGTAAGTGAGTCTAATGGTTTTTAATATCAGGCCCTTATTCAACCTTTGAGGCACTTCTCTTAAGGCACAGTGTATAGTCGCAAGAGATACTCTAAGTCTCTCACCTGCCAGCATCATACCATAGTCCTTTGTATTGGTAAGTTTTGCAAGAAGCTCAGTATGACCGTCAAACCTGTAACCAGCCTTATGCATAATCTCTTTACTTATAGGACATGTAACCATTGCTGATGCCTGACCATCTTTGTTAAAATCTACTGCCTTTACTATATAATCAACCATGGCTTTTCCACCATGTACAGTAGGCTGCCCTGGTATAAATGAGCCCCTCTTGAGATTTGAAACAGATATAACATCAACCAGCCCTGGACTTCCTGTCACCTCTGAAGGGGTTTTTATTGTATGAAAGGAAAGAGGCTCGATCCTTTTGGATACCATTCTAAGGACATTTATATCCCCCAGCACAATAGGCCTGCATACCTGGTAGACATCATCTCGTAACAAGGCCTTAAGGATTACCTCAGGCCCTATTCCAGCAGGGTCTCCCATGGTAATAGTAATACGAGGAAGATCATGCATAATATACTCCAAATATAATTTTTTAATAAATTTTTATTATCTTCTTCTTAATTATTCTATGTCAATATAAATTCTTGCTTTTGTGTTAGCTTAATGAAAATGTCCCCTCTAACTGCTGTGTTAAAATGTCCCCATTATGAAAAAGGATATTTTAACAATGAGTCAGAAAGAGAGGCAGAGGTACCATCTGTTAAAGATGGTAATAGAT
>Ga0307379_10001202_pt1 | contig 41342 bp, 27 predicted proteins | sample UN2MG_FD_202237 | JGI IMG/M metagenome (GOLD analysis project Ga0307379, IMG submission 202237) | Soil microbial communities from Risofladan, Vaasa, Finland - UN-2 | ecosystem: Environmental > Terrestrial > Soil > Coastal area > Acid sulfate soil | place: Finland: Risofladan, Vaasa | collected...
ACCTCTGGGTGTGTAGGAACTCCCTACCAAGTCAACCCCTGAGGAATGCCCCTCTTTGCTCTCCAGATCAACCCCGACTCAAGAACCTGGGACGCTGTCAAGATGTTGCATACTTGAATAGGTATGCAACAGTCGTCCATGCCCCGTCCTCGCGGGTGAGGCGGCGCTCTCCGCCCGTCGCCCCCTGGTCCCCGGCGCCGAAGGTCCCGTTCGCAGTGTGGCCTTCAGGCGGTCTCCCGGAATGGCGGCGGGGGGCAGGGATGCGGGCCGAGGGCGCGCCGCGAGCCTGGCTTCCGCCCCAGGCAGCGGCCGCAACGGAGACTACTTGTCCTCGATCTCGCGTGCGATGCGGAAGCCGATGAAGGCGCGGTAGGGGAGGAACCAACGGCTCCTGGGGACCAGCGGGTCGTCCTTCTTCCACCAGTCCTCCTCGAAGGCGCGGGCGGCGCAGCGGAGGTCGGCGGGCGGGTTGTCGTAGAAGCCGCCGCGGGCGACGTGGTACTTCCCCGTCGCGGGGCCGCGAGGGTTGACGCAGGGCTTGGCCTTCGCGTTGTCGGCGTAGGCGGTGGGGCTGTAGAAGTCGAGGACCCACTCGCGGACGTTACCGAGCATGTCGTAGAGGCCCCAGGGGTTGGGCTTCTTCTCGCCGGCCGGATGGGTCATCTGCTCGCCGGTGTCGCCGGAGCAGTTGTCGTCGAACCAGGCGTAGTCGTCGAGCTTCGCGGGGTCGTCGCCGAAGAAGTAGCGGGTGGTGGTGCCGGCGCGGCAGGCGTACTCCCACTCGGCCTCGGTGGGCAGGCGATGCTTCCTGCCCGTCTTCTGCCAGAGCCACTTGCAGTAGATCTGGGCGTCGAACCAGGTGACCATTTTGGCGGGCTGCTTGCCCTCGCCCCAGCCTGCGTTGATGGTCACGTGGGTGAGCGGCGTAGGGCCGGTGATGGCGTCCACGGGCGGCGGGGCGAGGGCGTCCTCGGCCTCCTTCAACGGGTCGCCGCGGCCGGGGTCGAGGCCCTTCACCTTCTGGTGGGTCTCGAGGTAGAAGGCGTTGTACTGCTCGAGGGTCACCTCGGTGGTGCACAGGTAGAAGGGCTTGAGCTCGACCTTGTGCTGGGGGCCTTCGTGGTCCTTGCGGCCCGGCTCGTCGGCGGGGCTGCCCATGGTGAACTTGCCGCCGGGGATGAGCACCATCTCGTAGCTGAACTTCGTGCCCCGCTTGGTCGTGATGGTCTCGGTGTAGCGCTTCGGGAGGTCGGCGGCCACGGCCAGGCCGGCCAGGAGCACTGTTGCCGCGAGCACCGCGGCGCGAGAGAGTAGCCGCTCAGGGCTTCGGGGCCTCAGCCGGAGCATCGTCCTTCTCCGTCGCTAGGCGGGCCGAGACCAGGACCACGATGCGCCCAGGGAGGGGGTAGCCGCGCTTGTCGAGCCGGGTGAGGAACTTCATGCTGTCGGCGTTCAGCACCTCGACCGGGCAGTCGAGGTGCTTGCGCACGGTGGCTTCGGTGGCTTGCACGGTGTGCTTGAGGGGAATCGCGACCGTGGTGCCCGCCTTGCAGGCGACGGGGTCGGTGGGGGCCAGCAGCCCCTCGGCGGCCAGGAAGATCGGCTCCTGCCAGACCAGGAGGAGCATGTCGCTGCCGACGTTCATGAAGCTCTTGCAGTCGCGCATGCCCAGCGAGTTGGCCATCCTGGGCGCGAGGGTGGTGAAGACGATCTGGTCGCCGTCCAGCTCCGCGCGGATGCTGAGGAGGAGGCCGTCGAGCACGTGGTGCATGACGGGGACGAACGCGGCCTTGGCCTGGCCCTCGGGCTTCTGGCGCTGGTAGTCGCCCAGGTAGTCGTAGCGGGTGGTCATGGCGATGGAAGCGGTCTGGCCGGGGATGACGGTGAGGCGGGGCGCGGTGATGACCTGGGCGCGGCGGGTCCGCAACAGGTTGCTCAGCACCTTCGTCTGCCCGCCGCCCGCGAGGGCCGTGAACGGCTTATCGCAGTCAATGCCCAGCTTCGCGAAGTCGGACGGCTGCCCCGCGATGAACCACGTGTAGACGCGCAGCCGAGGGCCATCCTTCTTCGGCTCCTTCGGCTCCTCGACCGCGGGGAGGGCGAAGGGCCACGCGGCGTCGGCCGGCTTCGCGACGACGGGGGCGAAGACCTGTTTGCCCCGCGGCCCGAACGCGCAGCCGGCGACGAGGAAGGATAGGGCGAGCCAGGGCAGGTAAGCGAGGCGTTGTCGCATCGGTCAGTCCTTCTCCTGTTGGCCTGGCCCGGACGCGTGACGCGTGACCCGTGACCAGGATGGGTAGCGGTCTGTGATTCCTGTCACGCGTCATTCCTTTGGCGCGTAGTCGGGATGGTGATGAGCCAGCCACTCCCGCTCGACCTTGCCGTTGAACACGCAGCCGATCGTGCCGGGGTTGGCGAACGAGCCGAGGTAGGCGTGGGCCAGGACGCACGCGATCATCAGGTAGGCGCACACCTCGTGGAGCGTGTAGGCCAGGGTCTCCCAGCGCTCGCCGCCCAGCTCGTAGCGCATCATCAGGCCGGTCGCGGCCAGGCACGCGACGACGAGGAGGATGAACCAGTAGAAGCCCTTTTGCCCGGCGTTGAAGCGGCCGGCCGGCACGTGGCCCTGGTAGCCCAGGTAGCCGCCCATCACCTTCACCCAGCCGATGTCGAGCCTCGAGAAGATCATGTCGCGCGCCCAGAACAGCACCGCGAGCAGGCCGCCGGCGATGAGCGCCCACGACGCCAGGTCGTGCAACCGCGGCACGCTGTGGCCGAACAGCGTGTCCTTCCCCACCGAGATGAGCAGGCCCGTGGAGGCCAGGCACAGGAACGAGCAGAAGAGCGCCAGGTGGCTGAGCCGCTCGATGACGCCGAAGCGCTGCACCAGATCGACGGGCACCTTGCGGTCGTAGCGCTTCGGGCCGAACAGCACGTAGTGGAGGAGCAAGGCGAAGGCCACGAGGCCCACGAGTATCCTGCCGTAGCGGCGGACGTAGCGCTCGCGGAACGAGGCGAGGCGGAGGTCCAGCTCCGACTTCCCGAGCTGTTCGAAGAGCGCCGTGCCCTGCGGCTTGCCGTCGGCGCCCATCGCCTGGGTGAGGGCCAGGGAGCGGAAGAAGGGGGACTTGGTGCGATGGCACTCGGTGCAGCCCTGGGCGCCGAGGGCCTGGGGGGCGGGTCGGACGTTATGCGCGAGCGGATTGTCGAGCGGGTCGCCCAGCGGCGTGGCCTCGCTCGTCAGCTCGCCCTTGTCGTCCATCTCGTAGACCCGTCCGCCCGCGATGTAGGCGGGGCTGACGTCCTTCTTCTTCAGCGCGCCCAGCATCGCCTTGATCTCGGCCTCGGTGTTGATCTCGGGCGAGCCGTCGCCGTCGTCGTCCTTGATCTCGCTCGCGGCGCGGCGGAAGCGGCCGGAGACGTAGGCCGGGTCGAACGGCACGAGGCTCTTGTCGGGCCGGCGATTGGCGTAGTACGTCGGCAGCAGGCGCTGGACGACGCCGATGGGCCCGCCCTCGGGCTCGGTGTAGACGGGGGCGTAGAAGGCGGGGCCGCTGGGCTTGCGGGTGCTCAGGATCACGCTCCAGGTGGGGTCGGTGGGCTGCTCGAAGGCCAACGGCACGAGGCGCGGCCTGGGGCCGACGTGGCAGGTCTCGCACGCGAGGTCTTCGAGGTGGAGGCGCGGCAGGCCCTGGTGCGCGGGCACGGGCGCGCCGAGGCGGCCGGCGGTGTGGCAGCCCTTGCAGGTGAGGGAATCGAATGCCTCCCTGGCGGCCCTCCTGTCGCCGGCGACGACGTGGTCGGCGCCCGCCCGATGGCAGTCCACGCACTTCAGGCCGGCCTTGGAATGGACGTCGGCGTCGAGGCAGTCGCTCCACTCGGCCTGGCCCTTGGCGGGACGCCGGTGGCAGAACAGGCAATTGGCGTCGGGCGGCTTGCCGATCTCGACGTGCACCCTGCCCTCGGGGGTGAAGAGCGCGGGGTCGTATCTCACCTTGATGGCGGGCCCGGCCGACTCGTCGGGCTTCGCGTCGGGGCTGGGGAGGGAGAGCGACGAGGTCTTGCCCTCGACGGCCCCGAAGCCGGCCCCGACGGTGGCGGCCCACTTGAAGTTCATCGAGGCGATCTGGCCGGCGCGCTCGACGTGGTCGTAGCCCTGGAGGGCGTGGCAGGCCATGCAGTCGTTCTCGATGATGCCGCTCTGGTCCCAGCGGGCCTGGAAGTAGTCGGGGCTGGCCTGGGGCTCGGTCGCGGTGCGGAGGGCGGCGTTGGCCGCGAGCTGCGTGTCGTAGCGGTTGCCGGCCGCGTCGAGCTCCAGGCGTCCGCCGCCAACGTGGTAGGCGCCGAACTGGAGGGCCAGCTTGAAGGCCGAAATGTGCGCCTTCGGGTCGAATGCCTCGGCCCCTGCGGGCAGCGCGCCGTGCGACAGCGGCGCCGCCATGCCCGTCACCCCGTCGAACATCGTCCACACGAAGCCGTCGGGGCGGTGCTTCACGGGCTGGACGCTTGGGTAGGCGCGGCTGTGGGTGCCGCGGGCGATGGTGTCGTAGTTGTGGCACTTCGAGCTGCTGCACGTCATCTTCGGGCTGTAGGGCACCAGGCTGGTCGGGCCGATCGGGTTGCCCTTCTCGTCCATCAGCGTGATGCGGTGGACGAAGCGCGACTGATCGGTCCGCGTGACCTCGGGCAGCGGCGGCTCCGCCGCGCGGGCGAGCGTGGTGGCGGCAAGGGCGGCGGCGAAGCTCAGGAACGACGTCCAGCGGGTCAACACGACTTCTCCTCGCTGTTGGCTGAGAGGCGGACCCTGTGTCTCCGTGAGGAACGGGGGAATTGTAGCAAAGGGGGCAGCGGCAAGCAAGCGGCGACCGCGGTCGGGCCCTCGCCCTCCCCCGCGCTTGACACGGGGGCCGCGGAGCGCTAACCTTGGGACATTCGTGTCCGCGTTCCGAGCGTTTCTCTTGCCCCAGCAGGATTAGGAGACGAGTGGTGAAGGAGCAGAGCGGGGTATCGCGGCGTGATTTCATGAAGGGGGCCGTCGGCGCAGGAGCCGCCTTCGGGGCATTCACGATCCTCGGCGCCACGGCCAAGGGACAGGGCAAGGCGTTCAAGGTCGGCCTCATCGGCTGCGGCGGCCGCGGCAGCGGCGCCCTGAGCCAGCACGTCGAGGCGGCCAAGATCCTCAACGGCGAGCTGAAGCTGGGCATCGAGATCCAGGTCGTGGCGTGCGCCGACTTCTTCAAGGACCGCGCCGAAGGCACGGGCAAGCGCCACGGCGTGCCCGCCGACAAGTGCTTCGGCGGGGCCGACAACTACAAGAAGCTCCTCGAAGTGCCGATGGACACCGTGCTGATGGCCCAGGCCCCCGCGTTCCGTCCGCCCCACTTCGAGGCGGCGATCAAGGCGGGCCGCAACGTGTTCATGGAGAAGCCCAGCGGCGTGGACGCGCCCGGCATCCGCAAGATCATGGAAGCAGGCAAGCTGGCGCAGGAGAAGGGCCTCATGGTCGTGGCCGGCACCCAGCGCCGCCACGAGCAGGGCTACAACCGCCAGTACCAGCTCATCAAGGAAGGCGCCGTCGGCAAGGTCCTCGCCGGCCGCGTCGCCTGGAACATGGGCAAGATCTTCCACAACAACCCCATGAACCCCACCAAGCCCGACGACCTGGTGCGCGGCGGCAACTGGCAGCTCTGGATCGAAATGTCCGGCGACCACATCTGCGAGCAGCACGTGCACAACATTGACATCGCCAACTGGTTCATCGGCCGCCACCCGGTGAGCGCCGCGGCCTTCGGCGGCCGCGCCCAGCGCAAGGCCGGCAACATGTACGACTTCTTCAGCGGCGACGTGGACTACGGCGACGGCGTGCACGTCCACTCCATGTGCCGCCAGGTCGGCGGCTGCTGGAACTGGGTGGGCGAGAGCTTCGTCTACGAGAAGAAGGCGCCCGGCGACTTCAAGGCCCAGGAGCCGCTCCGCTACTCCGAAATCCCGCAGAAGGGCGGCGGCCACCAGCAAGAGCACGTCAACATGCTCTACTACCTCGTCAAGGGCAAGCAGCTCAACGAGGCCCAGAGCGTTGCCGAATCCACCGCCGTCGCCATCATGGTCCGCGACTCCGCCTACACCGGCAAGATGATGACCTGGGAAGAGATGTTCGGCAACCCCAAGAAGAACCCCGAGATCTACAACAAAGCGTGCAAGCCGTCGTGGCAAGACTTCGAGACCGGCAACATCGTCTACCCCAAGGACGGCGATGCGCCTGTTCCTGGCACCGCTTGACCCACTCAACCTCCCGCGGGCTTCGGTGCCCGCGGGAGGGTCATCTCGATGCGTGACGCGTGACACGTGACGCGTGATAAGACAAGAAGAACGCCCAGGAATGGCCTTCTTCTCCTGTCACGCGTCACGCGTCACGAGTCATGAGGAGACCAGCAGTGAAGGCAAAGGATCTCTCCCGTCATGATTTCATGAAGGGCGCGACGGCGGCCGGCGCCGCGTTCGGCGCCTTCACCATTCTCGGCGCCACGGCCAAGGGCCAGGGCAAAACCTACAAGGTCGGCCTCATCGGCTGCGGCGGACGCGGCCGGGGCGCGCTCGCCGGCAGCTTCGAGGCCGCCAAGATCGTCGGCGTCGAGGTCAAGTGCGTCGCTCTCGCCGACTACTTCAAGGACCGCGCCGAGCAGTCGGGCAAGAAGTACGGCGTGCCGCCCGAGCGCTGCTTCGGCGGGCCGAAGTGCTACGAGGGCCTCCTGGCGACCGACGTCGAGATCGTGCTCATGGCCCAGGCCCCCCTCTTCCGCTCCGTGCACCTCGAGGCCGCCGTGAAGGCCGGCAAGCACTGCTTCGTCGAGAAGCCGGTCGCCGTGGACCCGCCCGGCTGCCGCCGCGTCATCGCCGCCGGCGAGGAGGCCAAGAAGAAGGGCGTCGTCATCGTCGCCGGCACCGAGATGCGCCACGAGCACCCCTTCCGCCTCACCCATCAGGCCATCGCCGTCGAAGGCGCCCTCGGCAGGCTCGTCGCAGGCCGCGTCGCCTTCTGCATCGCCCACATGTTCCACCGAGCGCCCATCAACCCCAAGACCGCCGACGACCTGGTCCGCTCCTGGCAGGACTGGACGGCTCTCTCCGGCGACCACATCGTCGAACAACACGTTCACAACATAGACATCGCCAACTGGTTCGCCGGCCACCCGCCCCTCAGCGCCGCAGGCTTCGGCGGCCGCGCCCGCCGCAACGCCGGCGACATGTTCGACTTCCACAGCATTGACTACGATTACGGCGACGGCGTCCACATTCACTCGATGTGCCGCCAGGTCAACGGCTGCTGGAACTGGGTCGGCCACGACCTCGTCTACGAGAAGGGCCGCACCAACGGCAGGGACCGCGAGACCCCCGCCAAGTCCCCCATCCCGGCCGACCTCCCCAAGGCCCCCAGCAGCAGCCAGCAGGAGCAGGTGGACGTGTTGTACTGCGTCGGGAAGGGCGAGCCGCTCGACGAGGCGCGGGCCGTCGCCGAATCCTCCGCCACCGCCGTCCTCGGACGCATCGCCACCTACACGGGCAAGCTCATCCGCTGGAACGAGATGATGACGGACCCCAAGAAGAACCCCGACCTCTACAACCTCACGCTGAAGCCCACGGCGGAGGATTTTGAGAAGGGCACGGTCGAGATTCCCAAGGAAGGGGTTGTGCCGATACCGGGCGTGGCGTGATTCCGACAGGACCCATAGGTCCTATTCGGCCACAGGAGGAGACCAGCAGTGAAGCAACAGGTGCCTTCGCGGCGTGATCTTATGAAGGGCGCGGTGGCAGCGGGCGCCGCGTTCGGCGCCTTCACCATCCTCGGCGCCACGGCCAAGGGCCAGGGCAAGAGCCTGAAGGTCGGCCTCATCGGCTGCGGCGGACGCGGCAGGGGCGCTCTCGCGCAACACCTCCAGGCCGCCAAGATCCTCAACGACAAGCTGAGCCTCGGCCTCGACCTGAAAGTCGTCGCCACCGCCGACTGGTTCAAGGACCGCGCCGTGGCGACGGGCAAGAAGCACGGCGTGCCCGACGACGCCTGCTTCGGCGGCGCCGACGCCTACAAGAAGCTCATCGCGGCCGGCCCCGACATCGTGCTCATGGCCCAGGCCCCCTGTTTCCGGCCCCCGCACTTCGAGGCCGCCGTGGCCGCCGGCAAGCACTGCTTCATCGAGAAGCCCATCGCCGTGGACCCGCCCGGCTGCCGCCGCGTGCTCGCCGCGGGCAAGGCCGCCGAGGCCAAGAACCTCGTCGTCGTCGCCGGCACCAACATGCGCCACGAGAAAGCCGCCATTGACACCCATCAGGCCGTGACCGTCGAGGCCGCGCTCGGCAAAATCGTCGCAGGCCGCGCCTTCTTCTGCATCGGCCACATGTTCGCCAAGCAGCCCATCAAGCCCCAGACCGCCGACGACCTCGTGCGCACGTGGCAAAGCTGGATCGAGCTCTCGGGCGACCACCTCGTCGAGCAGCACGTGCACAACATTGATATGGTCACCTGGTTCCTCGGGCGCCCGGCCGTGAGCGCCGGCGGCTTCGGCGGACGCGCCCGACGCCCCGCAGGCAACATGTTCGACTTCTTCAGCCTCGACCTCGACTACGGCGACGGCGTGTTCGTCCACTCCATGTGCCGCCAGGTCAACGGCTGCTGGAACTCGGTCGGCCAGGAGCTCACCTGCGAGAAGGGCACGACCAAGTGCACCGACGGCCTGAAGCCCCAGAAGTCCCCCGTGCCCGACGACCTGCCCTGTGACCTCGATGGCAAGCCCATCCCCGGCCACCTCCAGGAGCACGTGAACCTGCTCTACCACCTCGCCAAGGGCAAGCCCCTGAACCAGACGCAGGACGTGGCCTGGGCCACCGCCATCACCGTCATGGGCCGCATCGCCGCCTACACCGGCAAGCGCGTCACCTGGGCCGAGATGATGGTGGACCCCAAGAAGAGCCCCGAGATCTACGACCTCACCCTCAAGCCGACCGCCGACGACTTCGAGAAGGGCGCGGTCGAGGTCCCCGACGAGGGCGACATCCCGGCCCCCGGCGGCGCCACCGCCCCGCGCCCCCCGCGCAAGGGCGCACGCAAGGGCAGGAAATAGCCCGCATTGCGAGAGGGGTTCGGGGCAATCGGCCCGGTGGAACCACAGGCTGGAAGCCTGTGGGGCCACTCTCCGCAACAGAAACGAACTGGGCGCATTCCTCACAAGCCCGCGCCGGCGCGAGTGAAGCGCGCCCCCCTCTTGTCATGCTGAGCTTGTCGAAGCACCTTTCAGGGGAGTGAACTCCGGCAACGGAGCGTCCTCTCTCACGTTGCCTCCCTCCCCTGAGAGGCTCCTCGACTTCGCGGAGCCTGCCCTGAGCGAAGCCGAAGGGGCGGTCATTCTGAGCGAAGCGAAGAATCTCCCGAAGGACGAAGCTGTCGCGCCATCTCGGTCACATAATGCGCCTCGTCGAGGGTCAGCGGCCGGCCGAGCAGCCCCTGCTCCCGATAGCTCAGCCACTTCTTCATCACCTGGTAGCCCCCGATCGTATAGCCCCACACGCGGGACGGCACGTTCCGCCAATACGCCACGCCGTTGAGATACACGTCGAACGTCCTCTTCCCCAGACACTCGATGGCCTCTTCGCGCCACAGGCCCATCTCCTACGCGCCGGAATGGCTATTGACCCCTGCACAAGGAACGCAACAGTCTTGGCCCCCGAACGGGGGGCGGTTCAGAAGGCCATGAATCGCCCCTTCCAGGGGCTCATGAATAGGGGCCTCTTTTCCCAGGGCTCCCTTCGGTCGCCCTGGGCTACGACTGGCTTGCCCACTTCGTGGGCTGCTCGAGCCGCATTGCCCTCGATGCGAGATGCTGCACCGTGTGTTCAGAGGTCAACGAGGCCCGCGGGCGAAGTCGCCCATGTCGCGAAGGTCCCGCAGCGTCCAGACCTGCAGGCTGCTGATGAACGAGCCCAGCCTCTTGACCCTTCGGATGACCTCGGCTTGGTGGCGTTCGGTAACCACGCCGTCAACGTAAGGGAGAAGTGCAGAGACGATGACGTCGAATACATCCGACCTCGATGGCTGCCTGTTCCGGTCCTGATAGAACTTGTGGAGAACGGTATAGGCGATCATCTTGAGTGACGGAAACGCGTCCGTATTGACAGCGCAGCCCTTCGCTAACTGCTGTTCGGCGAACTGGCGATTCCGAATCGCCACCTGCTCGAACACTACAAGCTGGACAAAGGACCGGACCTGAGACTCGGTATAGCGTGATCCCTCCGGAGGGAAGTTGTGCACGGGCCCCAACATGCCATCGAGAACCCCATCTCGACCGTCAAGCCACTTCTCACCATCGGCAGCAATCGCCTGGGAGTTGACAAGCATCTCGAGTCCTGTGCGGCGGGACAGTCCTGGAGGGTAGGCAATGCTGAGTGGTGAGAGAAGGACTGGGTCTGCTGTTGACCCCGCTGGATAGAACGTCAGTTCATCCCGGATCAACTGCTCGTGGCTCTTCAGGATCAGGCATGGAAATGCTGAGAAGTAATCGAGAAAGCCACTGAAGACGGCCGGGCTTCGGCGCAACTCCAGGATGGAGAATACTGAGAAGCATGGCACGTGCTTCTCGGGGATGAACTTCTCAATGAAGTTCCGGAATTCACGCGCGGGGTTCTTGACCATCTCGCTGACGGCGTTGGTGTCGAGAAGGCACAGCTTGTAGGGTTTTCCATTGATGACGATCACAGCCACCCGATCCAAAGAGCCGACAGGTTCTGGAGCGCGGGGTAGAAGGAGGTCTCCGGTTGGTGCGCCCCGGTGGAGCGGATGAGGTGCAGGTCGCGCAGGTAAGCTTCGATGGGGTTCACGCAGAGCCTCCGTCGTCGGTCGGATCGTAGCAGGCGCGGAGACGAAAAGCAAGGGCCTCTCGGCCCACGGGCGCGTGTGATCCTCTGCGGCCGAAGGGTGCAACGCGGACGCGCGGAGACACCGGTGCGGGGCCGGCACACGCCAGCGCAGGGCCGCGTGGGGCTGCCGAGGCTCCGGCGGGAAACCTGCCGACTTGGACGAGTTGGACGACTTGAGCCTGTTGTAGTTTGGTCCGCAGATAGCCACAACCCGTTGGGCGTTCCGCCAGATAGTGAAAATTGAAGACCTGACCCCAAGGGGCGCGAAACCTGCCGACTCTGGCGAGACTGGACGACTCAGCAGATTGCGGTTCGCCCTGGAGACAGCCACAACCTGTAGTGTGCGTTCGCTCAAGCGAGGCCGCGCATGCGGTGGATGGCCTCGCCGGCAGGGACCATGGGGAAGACGTTTTCCTCGGGGTCAATGCGGAAGTCGAGGACGACGGGGCCGGGGGTGGCCAAGGCGTCCTCGATGGCGGGGCGGACCTGGTCGGGGTGCTCGACCCTGATTCCTTTGGCGCCATAGGCTTCCGCGACTTTCACGAAGTCGGGATTGCCGTCGGCGAGGTAGGTGGACGAGTAGCGCTTTTTGTAGAACATCTCCTGCCACTGGCGGACCATCCCCAGGTAGCCGTTGTTGAGGATGGCGATCTTGACGGGGATCTTTCGGCGGACGACTGTCGCTAACTCCTGGATATTCATCTGGATAGAGCCATCGCCGGCGATGTCGAAGACAATCTTGTCGGGGCAGGCGACCTGGGCTCCCATTGCGGCGGGGAAGCCGTAGCCCATGGTGCCGAGGCCGCCGGAGGAGATGAAGTGGCGTGGGTGGCGGTGGGTGTACCATTGGGCGGCCCACATCTGGTTCTGGCCGACCTCGGTGCAAATGATTGCCTCGCCTTTAGTTGCGTCGCAGATCTGCTGGATGACGTGCTGCGGCTTGACCTTGCCGTTGGAGGGGTCGTAGGCGAGGGGGTGCTTCGCTTTCCACTCGTTGACCAGTGCCAGCCATTCGGTGTGCTGGGCGGGTTGGACGGCTTTGAGCAGTTGGCGGAGAATGCTCTTGGCGTCGCCGACGACCGGGATGTCCACGGGGATGCTCTTGGCGATGGAGGCCGGGTCTATGTCTATGTGTATGATGCAGTTACGTTGTGGGGCGAACTCGTCGAGCTTGCCGGTGATGCGGTCGTCGAAGCGGGCGCCGACGGCGATGATGCAGTCGGCGTGCTGCATGGCGAAGTTGGCGTAGGCCGTGCCGTGCATGCCGAGCATCTTGAGGGCGAGGGGGTGGTCTTCTGGGAAGGCTCCGAGGCCCATAAGTGTAGTGGTTACAGGGAGTTGAGCGACCTCTGCGAGCTGGCGGAGGAGGTCGGTCGCGCCGGCGAGGATGACGCCGCCGCCGACGTAGAGGAGCGGGCGCTGGGCCTTGTTGATGGCCTCGGCAGCGAGGTGGATTTGGCGCGCGTTGCCCTTGGTGTGGGGCCGGTAGCCGGGGACATCGGCCTCTTTCGGGGTCGGCACATCGGTCTGGGCCGTGGAGACATCCACCGGGACGTCCACAAGGACGGGCCCGGGGCGGCCCGTGCGGGCGATGTGGAAGGCGGCGCGGAGGGTGGCGCCGAGCTTCGCAACGTCGCGGACGAGGAAGTTGTGCTTGGTGATGGGGCGCGTGATCCCGGTGATGTCTGCTTCCTGAAATGCATCGTTGCCAATGAGATACGTGCGCACCTGGCCGGTGATGGCGACGATCGGGACCGAATCGAAGTTGGCCGTGGCGATGGCGGTGACCAGGTTGGTGGCGCCCGGGCCGCTGGTGGCGACGCACACCCCGACCTTGCCGCTGGCGCGCGCGTAGCCGTCTGCCGCGTGGCCCGCGCCCTGCTCGTGGCGGGTGAGGATGACGTCGATCGGCGCGTCGTAAAGCACGTCGAACAAAGGGATTACGACGCCGCCGGGGATCCCGAACAGGTGTTGGACCCCCTCGTCCACGAGTGTGTCTACCAAGACCTGTGAACCGGTTCTGCTCAAGGGAGGATGCCTTCTCCAAAACTGTGGTCGCCGTTTTCGTCCTGGCGCTGGGGTGGGGACGCGCCGCGGCCCGCCTCGGGGCCGGCGGCATCGTCGAAATAGTCTTCGCCCGCGTCGGGCAACACGTCAGCAAGCGGCTGATAGCCGGGTTGCCGCGAGCGCTCGAGCTCGCGCTCGTAGGCATCGAGGATGATGCCCTGAAGGTAGCCGCGGTACTCGCGGTGAATCGGATGCGCGATGTCGGCGTGGAGCTTCGCCCTGCCCGTCGCATCGCGCGCGGCGCGGTCGGGTGCCAGGCGCTCGCCGCACTCGTTGCAGAACCGCGCGCGCAGATGGTTCTTGCCTCGGCACTTCGAGCACACGTCGGTGAGCTTGCGGCTCGGCATCGCCACGAACGACCCCTTGGTGCCGCGGATGATCTTGATGTCTCGGACGACGAAGCAGTTGTCGAACGTGATCGTGCAGAAGGCCCTCAGCTTGTCGTCTCGATCCCCGGCCAGTTTGATGCGCACCTCGGTGACTTCCATGCGGCCACCTCACTCCCGCCCTTGGCGGGGCACCCTCCACGCCGACTCTGAGGCCAGCCACGAATCGAGCGACGCGCTCGGTCCCCGACCATCCCCTTCCGCGGCTTCACAACACGCCACCCGTGCCGACAGACCCCGCGCGGGTCGAGGAGTCCCCCGCAGCGTCGGTTGCCGGCGGACCACGCGCCTCACGTTGCCGTGGGGCCGACGCCGACCCCGTCGTGCACGCTCCGAACGGCGTACACGTCGCCCAGGCCAAGGCGCGCAGCAGTGTCGTGGGCACGCTCCCAATCGTCCGGGCGGCACAGACCGAAGACGCCCGACCCGCTTCCGGTCATGCCCACCCCGGCGAACAGGCCCGTCCTCGCCAGGCGCTCCTTCACCTCGTGCAACTCAGGGCGCAGGGCCAGGGCCGCGTCCTCCAGGCGATTGAAGAGCCGCCGGCCCGTGCCCTCGACGCTGCCTTCGGCGATCTGTGCCAACAGTATGCTAGCGCTTGCCCGCGGATAAGTCAAGGCTCCCAGCCGCGCAAAGGCCTCCGCCGTCGAGACCCCCACGCGCGGGCACACCAGCACGTAGTGGAACACCGCGGGCGCCGCGGCCGGCTCCACGATCTCGCCACGCCCCGTGCAGCGGGCGGTCCCCCCATAGAGGAAGAACGCCACGTCGGAGCCGACCGACGCGGCCACGTCCCGCAACTCCTCCGTCGCCAGCCCGAGGCCCCAGGCGCGGTTCAGGCCGGCCAGTGCCCCGGCCGCATCGCTGCTGCCGCCGCCCAGGCCGGCCTGCATCGGGATGCGCTTCGCCAGCTCCAGGCGCGCCCCTCTGCGGCAGCCGGTGCGCTCGCGCAGCGCGAGCGCCGCGCGGACCGCCAGGTTCCGCGAGTCGGTCGGCAACGACGCCTCCGAGCACGCGAGCGACACCTCCTCGCCCTCCTCGCCCGGCGTGATGCGCAGCTCATCGCACAGGCCGATGGCCTGCATCACCGTATCGAGGTCGTGGTACCCATCCGCCCGCTTCCCCACCACCTCGAGGAACAGGTTCAGCTTGGCGGGGCAGCGGACAGCCAGCATCACGTGCGGGCGTGACCTCTCGCTCTTCACCACGGCACGGCCCGTCCTCGGGGAATCGCGCAGACACCATGAACCGCAGGGATAGAGTAAGGCGTGGGAGGCCGGAAGTCAACCAGGCATCCCGCTGCTGCTGGCATGCGGTGAGGGATGGGCGCCGAGCGTCGCCGCAAGGTCAGGATGGGGGCTCAGGGCGATGGCTGCTCGTCGCGGCGGTCCTTGAGGGAGAAGACGATGAAGGTGGTCACGGCGACGACGAGCGGGAAGACCAGGAGCGCCGCCACCCACACCCACGCGGGAATGCCGCCCCTGCGGGCATCCGCCGCGGGATGCTCGGCCTCGCCCGCCGTCGCGCCGGGCGCTGCGTCCGTGTGCTCGATCCCGGGCTCGCGGGGGCCTTCTCGCTCGGCGCTCGGCCGCGGGCTCGTCGCCGTGCCGGGGGCGGCGCCATCCTGATTCGCTGGGGGCAGTTGTGCCCCGAAGGCCGACCGGCCGAACACCCCTTCGCTGACGGTTTCGGGGTGCCCCAGGTGCCACAAGGGCATTGGCCTGTTCTGCGAGTCGTCGCGCGCCGCTGTCCACGCCGCCTGCACCGCGGCGTCGTCGAGGCCGAGGTCCGCTGCCTCCGCGGGCTTCTGCCAGAGCTGGCAGGACTCGATGGCGGTCACGAAGTCGAGGCAGGCCAGGCGGGCCGAGTCCAGAAGCTCATCCGCGAGGAATCTCTGGCGCGCGGGCTGGCGTTCCATGCACAGAAGCTCCCCGTCGGGGGTCGAGGTGCGGATCGCCCACGGTGCGTAGAAGGCCCCCTCGCTTCCGCTCTGCGAAAGCGCGCTGGCGAGTACCGGGCTCGCCTGCAACGCCGGGTGGCTGGCGAGCGCGTGGCAGAGCACAACGCCCAACGCCATGCGCACGCGCGCCCCGGGTCCTGGACGGCCACCCATGCCCACCTCCGAAACAACGGGGTAGTTGCACAGTTCGGAACACCTGCCTCAACAGGCGGCGTCCGCCTGTGACTGCTGGCCTCCCCATGCAGTCACCCGTGCAGCTACAATTCTACCCAAATCCCCCCGCGCGTGCAAGCCCGCTCGCCCGCGAGGTGAGGCCGGCGGCAGATCACGGAATCCGCAAGGCGCGGAGCTCGGCAGGGCGGAGGCTGAGGGTGAGCTTCGAGCCGTCGGTGGGGACGGGTTGGCCCGTGGCCGCGTCCTCAACCTTGCCCTGTGCGGGCAGGGCCACCGCCACGTCGCTCTTCGCGGCGAAGCCGGTGTTGACGATGGCAAGGTAGGTGCCGTGCTTCGGGGTCCTGATGGCGCGGACGACGACGTCGGGGTCGCTGGCGGCGTTGGGCACGATCTCGCTCGGGAGCGCGGGGAGAGCGAGGAAGGCGGCGTGGAACGCGCGGACGTATTCGGGGAAGCCGCGGTGGTTGCTGTTGCCGGTAAGTGAGCCCAGGTACCAGGGGTCGCCATAGGCCACGGCACGGGCCTCGGCCATCATGCAGTAGGGGCCGGAGCGCTCGACGTCGCAGATGAAGTAGCCGAGCGGCTCGTCCTTCCCCACGTTCATCTCGTTCTCGTTCAGCGAGTAGTGCCGCACGATGGCGAGGCCGGACTTCGTGCGGTAGTCGTCGAATGCCTTGGGCGAGGAGACGGTATAGAGGCGGTTGCAGGTGTAGGTGAGGAGCACGCCGTCGGCGTCCTTGTAGGTCTGCGGGTCGTTGGGCGGGGAGGCGTGGGACATCTCCCACTTCGCCCAGTTCTCGTGGAACGTGGCGAGGCCGCGGGCGTGCATGTTCTTCGAGACGACGTCGTCGAAGGCGTAGGGCTTGACAAACTTGTAGTGCGACTCGTCGGTGAGGATCTTCTCCCACGTGGGGAAGTCGTCGGTGACGACCACCTGCATCCACTGCCAGGCATTGGGCTTGCCTTCGCCCGTGATCGAGCGCGGCAGCGAGCGGCCCGGCTCGCTCGTGTCGTTGGTGTAGAGCAGGAACGCCTCGGGGCCGAGGGTGGCGCGCAGGTGGTCGCGGAGGGCCTCGAGGAACTGGCGCCGCTTGCCGAACCACCACTGGTAGTACTTGCCGAGCAGCGGCTTGTCGTTCTGGAGGTGCGAGCGCGAGATGCGGGTGCCGTCGTTGGCCTCCTTGGCGAACAGCCGCAGGTTGGCCTCGTTGAAGCTGATGGGCATGGCGGTGGGCCGCTGGCGGAACCAGGCGCCGACGAACTTCACCTTGTCCTTGTACTTCGTGATGGTGTGGTCGAGGATCTTCTTCGCGTCGGCGACGGTGTCGGGGTCGGTGATGTCGGCGTTCTTGCCCTCGCACCACGAGATGTGGGTGTAGGTGTCGCCGCCGTCGAGGCGCTTGCAGCGGCTCTGCGAGCCGAGGGCGAGCGCCTTGTCCTGGCCGATGCTGCCGCGATATTCGTAGTAGGGCAGCACGGTGACCCCGTGCTTCGCGGCCCGCTCGAGGATCGCCGCCCAAAGCCACGGGGTCGAGGACTGGTTGACCCAATTGCTCCCGCCGCCCTCGGCGGAGTCCCAGCCCTGGTTGTGGCCGAACTCCAGCAAGTCCTTGGCGTAGGTGTTGATGCCGAGGAAGGCCATGACCTTCATCTTGTACTCGTGCCAGGCGGCGATGTCCTTCACGCCGCGGAGCGTGTCGTCCTGCTCCTCGGGCTTGTGGCCGAAGGCGACCACGCCGTCGGCCATCTCCTCGCGCGAGAAGACGTGGCGGCGGGGAAGCCCGTCGGGCGGGAAGTGGAGCTTCACGGCCAGGGCGGCGGGGTCGGCGACCTCGAAGAGGCGAATCTTCGACACGGCGGCGCCCGCGCTCAGGGGGTCCTGGAAGGCGGGCGGCTGGGCGACGGCGACCCAGAAGCCGTCGGCCGGCACGAGCGGCCGCGGGCCGAGGCCGCGGTGGCGCTTGATCTCGGGGAAGCGGTCGTGCAGGTAGAAGAGCTGGGTCCAGCGCTGGAGCTTGCCCGAGAGGGGATAGTGGAGCGATTCGGGGTTGTTGGGCACGTACTTCCCCTTGAGCACGTCGCCGAGGGCCGTGCCGGTGGCGAAGCCGAGGGCCGTTTCGCAGCCCCAGTTGCAGACCCACATCGCGCGGGGCTGGTCGTCGGGGAACTCGATGCTGAGGACATAGCAGCCGCCGGCCTTCAGCCCCTTGCCCTCGGCGATGCGATAGGCGAAGTACTTCGGGTCGTCGCCCTTGTTCGGCAGCACGCGGCAGGGGGTGCCGAGGATCTTCTCGACCTTGCTCGCGCCGGCGGGGAACTCCATGAACAGAAGGTCTTTGTTCGCCGCGGCGCAGTCAATCTCCTGGAGCAGCTTCTGGGTGCCGAAGGGCGGCCCGGCGTCGGAGGGGCCGGCCTCGGCGGCCGAGGCTGCCAGGGCACAGGAGAGCAGGTGGGCAAACGCGGCGGCGAGGCAGGTCCTCATTGCGGTGCGTGCTCCTTGTTGGGGCCGATGACGCGCTGGAGGCGCGCCGCCTCGCCGGCGGCGAGGCAGAGCTTGTGGCCCGGTTGCGCGCGGGCGATGCGCAGGCCGATGCTCATCGCGCGCTCGGCGAGGGCGCGCGCGGCGTCGAGGTCGCCGAGGGCCTTCAGTGCCTCGGCGGCGGGGAGCATCACCTTGGGGTTGTTGGGGTCGCGAACGAGGGCCTCGTCGAACTCCACCGCGGCGGGGAGGTAGAGGGTGTTCGGGCCGAGCGCGCCACGTTGGGCCAGGCACGCTGCAACGAGGGGCCGAAGGGCCTCGACCGCTCGGCGGCCGGCGTTGGGGGCGGCCGCGGCCATGCACAGCCGGCCAAGGCCGAGGCGGGGGGCGGCCCACGGCCGGTTCAGCTCCGCCGCACGGCGGTAGAGCTCGACCGCCCGCCCGAAGAGCCGCACGTGGTCCGCCGTCTCGATGCGCACGCGGATGCGGGGCGAGTCGGGCGATTCCTCGTCGGGGCGGGGGCCGGGCACGGGCGGCATCAGGCGGCTGACGAGCAGCGACGCGTAGTCCATCCGCAGCGAGTCGTCGAGCGGGTTGGCCCGCAACGCCTCCTCGTAGTGGCGGCAGGCCTGGAGGAGCAGCTCGTCGCGCCGCTGCGGCGTCGGGGCTCGGCGCGGGTCGGCGGCATCCCGGAGCGCGGTTGCCGCGAGGTCGCGCTCCGTGGCGGCCCGCGTGGCCTGCCACAGGACGAATTGGAAGGCGGCCACGGCCACGAGCGCGCCGGCCGCCAGAGCGACCGCGGGCACGACCCCGAGGCGGCGCTCGGCCGCCGCGCGGCGCGGCCGCACGCTCAGCGCCGCCACCACCCACGCCGTGAACGCCACGCCCGGCTCCTGGTAATCGAAGTCCAGCGCGCAGTGCGCCAGGAACGCGATCACCCCGCACACCAGGCCCTTGCGGCACAGCTCGCCCGGCTCCCTGGCCGCGCCGCGCCCCAGCACCGCGAAGCAGCCCCACCAGCAGGCGAGGAACCCCACCAGCAAGGCCCGGTCGAGCCACGCCTTCTGCTCCAGCGACGCCGCGTCCTGGTCCCACCAGCCCGCGACCTCGAACGTGTCCATCGCCGTGGTGGTGATGAAGAAGGCGACGACGGCGACGGCGTAGGGCAGGAGCGCGGGAAGGCGCCGGGGCGAGCGGCTGGGCTTTCGGGGCTCCTGCTCGGCGGGCGCACCGGCTTTCCGGAACGCGCTGCGGAGCCAGGCGGCCCAGAGCCACAGGAACGCCGCGAGGCCCGGCACCCCCAGCTCGGCCAGCATCTGGAGGTAGTCGTTGTGCGTGTCCTGAACCGGGTGGGCCAGGAGCGGGCGGTAGAGGGGATAGTGAACGCCGAAGGTGCCGAGGCCGACGCCTGCGAGCGGCTGGTCGCGCGCCATGCCCAAGGCGCCCTGCCAGTAGCCCAGGCGCACGTCGCCCGAGGTCACGGCGTCGCGCAGCAACTGCGTCGGCACGACGCCGACGGCCACGAGCAGGACGATGCCGGCCAGTGCGGCCCCCACGATGCCCAGCAGGAGCCGCGCGTGCCGCACGAGCAGGCCCTTGCCCAGCATGGCCGCGAAGGCGGCCATCCCCACCGCGAAGGCCACCCAACCACCCTTCGAGAAGGTGAGCAGCAGGCAGGCGAGCGCCGCAGCCAGCCACAGCACCGACGTGCCCAGGAACCACCGCCCCCGCTCCCCCGCACGCACGCGGTCGAGCACGTGGCCCAGGAACCCCGGCACCACGAGCGCCAGGAAGCCCGCGAAGCTGTTCGACAGCAGAAACGTCGAGAAGATGCGCCCCGTGGCGCGGGCCATCAGGTCGCCGATGTGCTCCCGGCTCATCCGCAGCTCCGCCGTCACCCGCGACGGGTCCGCCGCGATCATCCGCTGAAGCAGGGGAAAGTTGACGTACTGCTGGAAGAGGCCGTACAGCACGACCACGAAGGCCGAGGCCCAGAGCAGGCGCAAGAAGTCCCCGCGGCCCGGCCCCCGCTCCCTCGCCACGGTGGCCACGAGCACCGCGAAGGCCGACCCGTAGGCCAGCCACTCCAGCAGCGTGGCCAGGCTCTCGGCCGGGTGCGGCGACCGCGCGGCGGACACCGCGGCGAGCAGGAGCAGCGCAGCGAGGGGAAGGCCCATCCCGGTCCGCTCCAGCCGCAGCCGCCGCTGCATCGCGGCGCGCGTGAGCCAGGCCAGCGCCGCGATGAACACGCACATCTCGACCCACAGGTTCGCCTCGTCGCGATGCCCCGGCAGAAGCGGGCGGAGGGCCACCGCCAGGGCCAGAAAGAACACGAGGATGCCGTCGAGCAGGCGAGGGACCGGGCGTGCCATTTCGGATTTTGGATCTCGGATTGCGGATTGGGCACTGGGGGACTTGGTCACCGGTTGTCGCCTCAGTTCCGCCTGCGTCCCGCGCGTTCCAGGAGCGCGATGAGGACGAAGATGATCACGCCGACGAGGAGGATGACGACCGCCCCCGCCTCGTCCAGCGAGCCGAGCAGCGTGGAGGCCAGGCCGAGGCAGAAGGTCACCAGGTAGATGAACACCACCGTCTCCCGCTTGCTCATGCCGATGGCGAGCAGGCGGTGCGAGAAATGGCTGCGGTCGCCCCGCCAGACCGGCCGCCCCTCGCGCAGGCGAATCGCGACCACCGTGAGCGTGTCGAACACCGGCAGCGCCAGGATGAACAGCGGCATCAGCACGCTGTAGAGCCGCCCGGACGGCGCGTCGCCCGACTCGTAGAACGTGAACAGAATCGTGAGCACGGACAGGACGAAGCCCAGGAACAGCCCGCCCGCGTCGCCCATGTAGATCCTGGCCGGCGGGAAGTTGAACAGCAGGAACCCCCCCGTCGCCCCCGCGAACGCGAGCGCCAGCCACGCCATCAGCTCCTGGTGCGACTGGAACCCCACGATGGCCAGCACCACCGACGCCACGAGCGCCACGCCCGCGGAAAGCCCGTCCGTGTTGTCCAGGAAGTTGAACGCATTGGTGATGCCGACGATCCAGAGCACCGTGTAGAGGAACGAGAAGACCGACCAGCCGGCGAACAGCGTCACGCGTAGCTCGTGCGAGGCCAGGTACAGGCCGCTCGCCACCGCCACCTGCACGGCGAGCCGCACCGCGGGCGAGAGGTCGAACGCGTCGTCCAGCAGCCCCAGGAGCATGATGACGAAGCCGCCGGCAAGGATCAGGCCGAGGGGCCTGGCGCGGGCGGCGAACTCGCCAAAGGGGCCGCCGGCCCCCGCAAGCACCAGCACCGCGGCGAGCGGCACGCCCCAGGCGAGGAACATGGCCACCCCGCCGCCCAGCGGCATCGGCCGCTCGTGGGCCTTGCGCCCGCCCGGCGCGTCCACCAGCCCCACGCGCGGACTCACCCGCATCGCGAGCGCCGTGAGCAGCGCCGACAGCACAAAGGGCACGGCGAACGCCAGCCCCGCAACAAGAACGGGATTCGCCAAGCGACTCGTCCTCCGAACTCCTCGACCCCGCCGCCGCCAAGCATAGCGCAACCCGCCCCGGATGGTCAAGGCCGACGAGTCCGCACGCACGCGGTTCTCCCTTGCCGCGATCTCCCGTTTGACACCGGCGAAGGGCTGTGGCATGACTGTGGAGCGCCGAGTTGCGAGAGCGGCCCTTGCGTGGCGGCGGGTGGGGTGGCGCAGGAGGCGCTGTCGGGGAGTGGGCAGGGCAGCGAGGGGACACCGAGTGCTCACGATTCGTGCCGAGCAGATGGCGACCTTCGAGAAGGTGATGCGGCAGCGGTTCGAGGACCGCATGGTCGCCCACATCGCCAAGGACTTCCCCGAACAATACCGGGAGATGCGGCACGCCAAGGGCAGCGACGCGCCGGTCCGCCAGTTCGTGTGGGACGGCGTGAAGCGGGCTGAGGGCTACGGCATCACCTCCGAGAGCAACGTCGAGCTCTTCCTCGACCTCCTGCTCGACCTCGGGACCGACTTCGATACCCGGGCGGACACGGACTGGACGCGCGAGGTTCTCGACGCTCCCGACCTGCCCGAGGATGAGAAGATGGACACTATCTACGGCGAACTCGACCGGCGCGGGTATGGGGAGGACGGAGCTGCGGCCTGGGGCTACAGGCGATGACGAACTGGTTCAAAAAGAAATGGCAGAACCGCAAGAAGAAGGGGAAGACCCCTCCCCGGATCGTCGGCAGCGCCAAGCAAGACTGCCCCCTCAAGCTCACGGCCTCCATGACCATCTACGTCAGGTACAAGAGGAATGGGCAACCCGTCGGGGGGATTACCGTGAAGGTCACCGGCCCGACGCCCTGGACGAAGCAGACGACCCCAAAGCTTGGCATGGCACACCAGTGGCCGGTCAAGGATGGCACCTACAAGATCAACATCATGCTCCCCCCCAATCTCCTGACCGACTACGAGCTGGTGCCGGAGCACACGGCGGAGGTGCCCGCCAACTCCAAGTACTCGCATACCTTCTACATCGTGAGGAAGCCGCGCCTCAAGGTGCGGGTGCTCGGGCGTCGGCCCCAGCGCCTGCGCACCCAGCAGAACCCTGCCGAGTGGGAGGTGCTCGATGGGGTCACGGTCCTGCCCCTGGAACTCGCCGGGCGGGTCACGCCAGGCGCCCCCGGATGGGCGGACTTCGGGGTCGTCAAGCCCGGCAAGTACCACCCCACGGTGCCGAACTGGGGGAAGCACGGAACGAAGTACGAGCTGATCCAGGCCGACCGGGCAGTGGAGGCGAACGTGGCCCCGGATGAGGTCGTGGAGGTGACGCTCCACGCCGCGCGGACCGGCTGGATCGAGTTCGAGGTGAAGCTCGACAAGCCGAAGACCGGCGAGAGGGCCGAGCTCCAAAGCGTCCGCGTCACCACCAAGGTGCCGACCAACGTGCGCGAGGGCCCGTTCACCACCATCCACGGCGTCGCGCGCATCGAGGAGCTGGATCCCGGGAACTGCGACATCGAGGGGCTGTCGTACGAGCAGGAGCCCCTGGAGTACGTGAGCGGCTGAGGCCGACCCACGCCGGGCCGCCAGGAGACACGCCGTGGGCAAGGAATACAAGGTCTACGACAAGCGCTCCGCCGCGACCCGGCACACGGTGGCCAAGGGCGAGACGCTCGACAAGATCGCCGCCAAGTACCCAACACAGGTGGCCGACTGGAAGGAGGTCGCGCTCTACAACTGGGGCACCGATATCCCGGCCGAGGCGAACCGGGCCCTCATCGAGCGCATCGGCTGCAAGACGGTGGACCCCACTGACCCCGGCAAGTCGGTTCTCGAGCCCACCGCAACCCCGAGCCCGCAGGTCCTCATCCCCAAGGTGTGGAAGAAGGCCGGCTACGCCCAGAAGCAGCGGCATCCCATCAAGGTCAAGCGGCTGCCCCGCCCCCCCACCGCCATCGGCTTCACGGGGCTCGACAAGTGGTTCATCCCCGGCGACGAAACCTGCTCCATCGGCTACACCGTCGAGGGCCTCAAGGAGTGCGCCGCGAAGGTGGACCTCGAGGTCTACGCCAGCAACTACTGCACGGCGACCCCGGTCCTCAAGGGCGAATTCCTCGAATTCACCTACGCCGCTTGCGCGGACCCAATCGTCCAGACGGCCCTCCAGCCCGACTGCGCGGCCCGGGCCTCGTACGCCAAGGACTGGGACGGCAAGAGCGAGGCGAAGACGGGCGTGCTCAAGCCCCGCGGCGGCGACGCCCGCTACATCAACGTCGCCCACTCCCCCTACACCGTCCTCCTGCGCTACTACAAAAAGGACGCCGACAAGAAGGCCAAGCTCTCCCTCGACCCTTTCTGGGTCCAGTTCGACAACACCGGCAAGCCCAAGGACGACACGCTGAAGGTCAAGTGGCGCATCGAGGGGGCCGGGACCCTCAAGCTCGGCATCCTCCTCATCTGGGACAAGGACGGCAACCGCGTGCTGCGCCACCCTCTCGGCTCCGGCGACGTGGGCAACGGCCCCCACGAGTTCGACTGGGGCACCAAGGGCGGCAAGACCGAGGCCAAGAAGGACAAGATGCCCTACCGCGCCGAGATCCAGGTCCACACCGATATGGACGTGGACGACGGCCTGGCCCTGGCGGCGATGCACACCGAGGTGCGCCTCTTCGTCCACGGCGACGTGGGGAAGGACCCCGCGAAGCCCACCGACGACCCGCAGTGCCTCGAGTTCGCCCTCGCCCCGTTCCTCCCCTACCGCAACGAGACCACGGACCGGCCCGCCGAGGGCACCAGCGAGTGGTACAAACTCAACCTGGCCGAGGCCGGCTACCACCCCGGCCCCGTGGGCAAGGACGCCAGCGGCACCGAGTTCACCCTGGCGCTCAAGGAACTCCAGCGCTCGGTCCCGAAGGGGAACGTGGCCCCGTTCAAGCGGCTGAAGGCCGACGGCTCGAAGAACGACGACACGAAGGCCGCGGTGAAGGCCCTGGAGTGGGACGCCCGCCCCATGTTCGGCGACCCCGACGACTTCGAGGACTGGGGAGTATTGGACGCCCCGGACCAGCTCAACAAGAAGAGCAGAGTCCTGTTCGTGTGGGTGGACGATCGCCACTACTACACCGACGGCGCGTGGAAGCCCGACCCGGGCGACTTCGGCGTCGGCAAGCTCCCGGCCACCCTGAAGGACATCTTCAAGCACTACGACATGGGCGACTACCGCGGGGATTTCAACATCGGGGACGGCCGCGTCGCGAAGGACGCCGCCTCGACCGCCCGGCCCTGGATTCCCCTCGAAGTCAAGGTGGCCCTCCTCTCGAAGAACCAGGCCTTGATGGAGCCGAAGACGGCCATGCCCGCAGTGACCGACAACATGCGCAAGGCCGTCGGCCCGCTGCGGATGAACTGGACCTTTGAGGAACTGCCCCCCCAGACCAACCACATCCCCCTCGGCACCGAGCGCGACGCGGCGAAGCTCGAGGTCACCTCCCCGAGCACCGCCGGCACCTTCAAGCTCACCTACTTCGGCCACACCACCGCGGCCATCGCGCGCAACGCCACGGCGGCCCAGGTGCTCACTGCCCTCCAGGGTCTCGCCTGTTTCCCCTCCGCGAAATGGAAGAACAGGCTTGCCGTCAGCGGCCCGGCTGGCGGCCCCTGGGAGATCGCCTGGGACTACGCGTTCGGCCCCCCGCCTGCCCGCATCACGGCCGACGCCTCCGCGCTCGCGGGGGGCACCGTCGTCGTCGCTTCCCAACCGATCCCTCGCGCCATCAACAGGGCGACCATCACCATCGACGCGAGCAGCACTGGCGGCACCTTCAAGCTCAAGCACAACGGAGGCATCAGCGCTGCCCTCAATCGCAACGCGACCGCGGGCGACATCCAGACGGCCCTCGAGGGCCTCGTCGCGCGCCTCGCCGCGAGCCGCGGTCGATATTTCGGCGCGTCCCATGTCGCCGTGGCGGGCGCCGCCGGCGGGCCGTGGACCGTAACCCTTGGCATGGGCTACATGGGCGACCCAGCCGCGGCCATCGTGGGCGACGGCTCGGGCCTGACCGGCAGCACCGGCACCATGACTGTCACGGCCTTGAAGCAGAAGGTGAGCCGCGCCCGCAAGTTCATGCAGGAGATCGTTGCGAAGGACACGGCTCCCGGCCTGGCCAAGAAGGCCGGCACGAAGCTCTACACCAACTGCCCCGAAAAGATCGGCGCGACGGACTGCGGCGGCATCCGGCCCGACAACCTCGCCAACTACTACAAGGCCCCCTTCGGCCTCGACAAGGCGAAGAGCCTCGAGCCCTGGCTCGCCTACGACGACACCGCCGAGAAGGTCGCCTGCTCCGTCATCCACGACGACCTGGGCCAGGCCGTGAAGAAGGTCTACCCCGACTGGATGGGCAAGGCCGGCGTCTACCTCAATCCATCGCGCATCGCGGGCGACGGCTACCAGTTCCGAGCCCAGGTGAGCTTCAAGAAGCTGCCTGGCACCACGGCCAGCCACCCGAACCGCGAGGTGCTCGAGAAGCGCTACGAGAAGCTCCCCCAGGCCCACACGGCCAAGATGCGCATCTGGCGCAAGACCTCGTTCCGCGGCTACGTCGGCTGGGTGAAGACCGTGGCGGCCGGCTGGACCGCCACGATGGACGCCGTGGATAAGTACTACCGCAACGCGCACGTCCACTTCGTGCACGAAGGCCCCAATCCCACGACCGCCCAGTCCTTCCCCGCCACGGGGGCGAACAAGCTCGTCAGCGCCGACGAGTTCAAGTATTTGGTCGCGAAGCAACTCACAGGGAGCCCATTCAACGCGATCAAGGGCGATGCGCGGCTCACCGAAGGGTACGTCTGGCCCTTCGTTCACAAAGCGCACTATGGCATGAAGAGGCACACCGGGGACCTCAGCAGCTTCCTGACCTGGCTGTGTCTCAAGAACGACGCGCGTGCGTGGTACCGCTACTCCATGGAGTTGATCCACCTGATCATTGCCAAGATCGAGTCGCAGCACGGGCGGATGCGGGGCCACGTGATCGCCGAGTTCGCCAGCTCGCCCCCGGTGCGCCTCATCGAGTACAAGTGCAGCCGCTGCCACGACAAGATCTGCGACGTGGCCAACGACCCCGCGGGGGCCCTCAACGCAGTGATTGGCGGCGTCAACACGAAGTACACGGAGAGGTTCAAGAACGCCAACTGCCGCCTCGCCTGCCACGCCTCGGGCAAGTACGTGGTCAGCGCCACGAAGGACATTGATGGCTTGCCGATGTCAGCGCTCGGGTATACCATTGGAGGCAGTTGGGTCTTCCTGCCTCGCGGCGCCGCGGTGTGGACCCACGAGCTGGGCCATCACAGGCACCTGGAGCACGCTCAGGCCTGGGCCGGGCAGAACAAGATCGCGCCGGGAGGCAAGGTGAAGCAGCACGACTCGGCGGCTCACCCCGACATGATCGCGGCCTGCCTGAGCGCCTGGCAGAAGGCCTGGGACCGCTTCTGCATCATGAGCTACGACAGTGCCGCGGCGCAGCAGTTCTGCGGGAAATGCCTCCTGCGCAACCGCGGCTGGGCCGTCGAGGGCATCACGAATCCCGCGAGCAACCTGCACGACTAGGACCCCGGAGCATGGCTCGAGCCGGACCGCTGCGCTTGCCGCTCGCTGCCCTGGTCGCCTGCGCCTGCCTCTGGGGCCCCGCGTGCGCCGAGCACGCCCCTGCGAAGGACAAAGGACGAAAGCCGATGGCTGACGCCGAGATGACACTCGATGTGCCCAAGCGCGACGTGATCACAGGGGAAAGCCTGGCACTGAAGGCCACGGTCAGGAACACGGGGAACGCGCCATTCGTGCTGCACGCCGGCCCAGCCTCTGCGCCGGAGTTCGAGTTGCGGTCCGCCGCCGATGGCCAGGTCCTGGGCGTGTTCTCGCAAGAGAGCTACATCAAGATCATGGGCGCGGGCCGCCAGGCGCCGCCTCTCCCCGGCGTGACGGCGGAGGTCCAGCCAGGCGAGTCCCACGAATTGCGCGAGGACCCCGCGCTCTACGCCACGGCCGGCCTGCCGCCGGGGCGGTACCACCTCGTGTGCAGGGCCGCCACCGACAAGGGCGAGGTGGCCTCCGCCCCCGTCGAGATCACGGTCCGCCCCGCGCACATCCGGCACCTGGCCAGCCTCTACTGCGGCTTCGCCAGCTCGGCCGCGATGGCCTTCGACCACACGGATGCCGAGGGCGCCGTGTGGCTCTTCCAGAACGAGACCGAGAGCGAGCAGGTGGACGCGGGGGTGTTCCACTGCCGCGGCAAGCTCGACGGGCAAGGCCCGCTCGATGGCCTGGCCCTGGCCGTCAAGACAGGCTCCGAGAGCGACGGCCGCTGGGTCGCCTGGCTGCGCGGGGGCTCGCTCGGCGGCGTGCTGGGCGAGAGCAACGCGGTCATCGGCAAGGCCGCGCCCGTGGCCGTGGACCTGGCGCAGCCGCGCCTGGTCGAGCCCGGCTTCCAGGCGGACGACGGCTCGGCCCTGTTCCTCGTCGCCGGCCTCAAGGGCGGGGCCGCCTTCGTCCAGCCCTGCATCGTCTCCGCGAAGGGCGTGGCGAAGGGGCAGGCGGCCCCGCTGGCCAGGGAACTGCCGGCCCGCATCCTCGCCAATCGCATCGAGGGTGACGATGGCGATAGGATTCGCCTCGTCTGGGCAGAGAAGGCAGGGGATGCCACGCATCTCTACGCCCGCGAGTACGGAGCGAGCGGGGCGCCGCTGCCCCTCGTGGCCCGGCGGCTCTACACCAGCGATGCGGCGCTCCAGGCCCTGGAGCTATGGCCCATGCCCATCCCCGGCGGCGGGGAGGCCTGTGTCCACGCCTTCTCCGGCCCCCAGAAGCGGGCGGATGCCCAGGGCAAGCCGCAGCACCTCTACACCCTCGCGCGCATCCCCCTCGACGGGCCTCTGGACGACACGAAGCAGCACGTCGTCGTCGCGCCGCAGGCGCCCGTGAGGGGCTGGGCCGTGTCCGGCCTGGAGGCCGACGGCCGCCTGCTCGTCCTCGCGAACCTGGCGGACGGCATCGTGCGCACGTGGGCAGGTGGCGACGGCGGCTGGGAGGGTTTGGCCCAGGGGCTGCGGGCCTGCCAGGGCCTGCGCGTCGTCGAGTCCCCGAGCGGCTACTGGGCCGCCGTGTGGACCGATCCCGCGTCGGGCGTCCGCTACGCGCCTGATCCCAGCTACGGGGCGGGCCGCTGACGCGCAACCCCCGGCCTCCGGCGGATTTTCGTGTTGACAGAGGCCCGGGGCGGCGCTAGACTACCGAACGCGTTGTGTGACGGGGCCTGTTGAAGCCCATCCCCTGGTGTGCGGGGTCACATCTTCATTTCGCACATGGCGGCTATGTGCTAAATGAAGATGTGACCCCCGCCCCAGATCAGTCGGGGACCGCCCCGATGTCTTCTTGACCCGCTCTTGTGCTGCGCCAGGAGGCACCCATGGCCTCAAGCGATACGTTCGTGCATCTCCATGTCCACAGCCACTACTCGCTCCTCGACGGGGCGTGCAAGATTCCCGACCTGGTCGAGACCGCCAGGCAGTTCGGCATGCCCGCCGTCGCGGTGACCGATCACGGGAACCTGTTTGGGGCGGTGCAGTTCCACCGGGCGGCCTCCGAGGCGAAGATCAAGCCGATCCTCGGCTACGAGGCCTACGTGGCGCCCGGCAGCCGCTTCGACCGCGAGCCGACGGGCGGCATCAAGGAGGCCGCCTTCCACCTCACGCTGCTGGCCGAGAACCGCCAGGGCTGGCACAACCTCATCCGGCTCGCCTCCGCCGCCTACCTCGAGGGCTTCTACTACAAGCCCCGCATTGACTGGGAACTCCTCCAAAAGCACAGCGACGGCCTCATCTGCCTCAGCGGCTGCCTGAAGTCCGAGGTCGCCCACCACATCCTGGCCGACCGCGGGAGCGTGGCCCGCGACGTCGTCTCGCAGTACCGCGAGCTGTTCGGCGACGGGCGCTACTACCTCGAGGTCCAGGAGAACGGCCTCGACGAGCAGCGCGTCGTCAACCGCGGCGAGATCGTCATCGCCCGCGACCTCGGCGTGCCCCTGGTCGCCACCAACGACATTCATTACCTGCGCCGCGAGGACTCCGCGGCCCACGACGTGCTGCTGTGCATCAACACGGGCAAGCTGGTGACCGACGAGGACCGCATGTCGTTCGGCACCGACCAGTTCTACTTCGCGTCGGCCCAGGAGATGGCCGAGCGCTTCAAGGACCTGCCCGAGGCCCTCGCCAACACCCTGGCCATCGCCGAGCGCTGCCACGTGAAGCTCGACTTCTCGAAGCGGCACTTCCCGCCCTTCGACTCGGGCACGATGACGAACGACGAGCACCTGCGCAAGCTGGCCACGGAGGGCCTGCGCGGGATGTACGGCGGCAAGCCCCCCGCCGAGATGACGGCCCGCCTCGAGGAGGAGCTGGCCATCATCCAGGAGATGGCCTACGCCAGCTACTTCCTCATCGTGCGCGACTTCGTGATGTACGCCTGCGAGCGCGACATCCCGGTCGGCCTCCGCGGCTCGGGCGCCGGCTGCCTCATCACCCGAGCCCTGGGGATGACCGACTTCAATCCCGTCGAGCACGGCCTCCTCTTCAAGCGCTTCCTCGACCCCGAGCGGCGCGAGCCGCCCGACATTGACGTGGACCTCTGCGAGGTGCGGCGCGAAGAGGTGATGAACTACGTGCGCAACAAGTACGGCGCCGACTGCGTGGCGCAGATCGTCACCTTCGGAACGCTGGGCGCCCGGGCCGCCATTCGCGACGTCGGCCGCGTCATGGACATCCCGCTCAAGGAAGTAGACGCCATCGCCAAGGAGGTGCCCGAGGTCCTCCACATCACCCTCAAGGAGGCGCTCGAGAAGACCCCCGAGCTCCAGAAGCGCTACACGGACGACCCCCGGATCCACAAGCTCCTCGACGTGGCGATGCGCCTCGAGGGCCTGTGCCGCCACGCCTCGACCCACGCCGCCGGCGTCGTCATCTCCGACCGGCCCCTCACCGAGCACCTGCCCCTGTGCAAGACCGGCGAAACCGTCACCACCCAGTTCGTCTTCGAGGACGTCGAGGCCATCGGCCTGCTGAAGATGGACTTCCTGGGCCTGCGCAGCCTCACCATCTGCCACGAGATCCTCGACCTCGTGGAGCAGGAGACGGGCGAGCGCCTCGACCTCACGAAGATCCCGCTCGACGACGCCGAGACCTACGAGCTCCTGAAGCGCGGCGAGACCGAGGGCGTGTTCCAGTTCGCCTCGCAGGGCATGCGCAGCCTGCTCACGCGCGCCAAGCCCGACTCCATCGAGGACATCATCGCCATCGTGGCCTACTACCGGCCCGGCCCGCTGATGAGCGGGATGATGGACAAGTTCATCAACTGCAAGCACGGCCGCGAGCCGATCACCTACCTGCACCCGAAGCTCGAGCCCTACCTCAAGGGCACCTACGGCCTGATCGTGTACCAGGAACAGATCATGCAGCTCGCCCACGACATCGGCGGCATGTCCATGGGCGAGGCCCTCTCGATGATCAAGGCGATCAGCAAGAAGCGAGAGGACAAGATCAAGAAGGGCCGCGACGCCTTCATCGAGGGCTCGGTCGCCCGCGGCCTCGACGAGAAGACCGCCATCGCCATCTACGATCTCATCGAGTTCTTCGCCGGCTACGGCTTCAACAAGGCCCACTCCACCGCCTACGCCTACCTCGCCTACCGCATGGCCTACCTGCGCGCCCACTACCCCGTGCAGTTCTTCGCCGCCTCGATGACCTGCGAGCGCTCGAACCGCGACCAGGTCAACGCCTTCGTCAAGGACGCCAAGGCCCACGGCATCGGCGTGCTGCCGCCCGACATCAATGCGAGCTACAACGACTTCCGCGCCGAGGGGGGCCGCATCCGCTTCGGCATGGGCGCCATCAAGAACCTCGGCGACAAGACGGCCGAGGCCCTCGCCGCCGCGCGCGAGCAGGGCGGACCCTTCCGCTCGCTCTTCGACCTGTGCGAGCGCTGCGACGGGCGTCTCGTGACCCGCGCCGCCCTCGAAGCCCTCATCAAGTGCGGCGCCTGCGACTCCCTCGCCGGCGCGCGCGGCCAGCTCCTCGCCGCCCTCGACCGCGCTCTCCAGGTCGGCGCCACTGCACAGCAGGACCGCTCGCGGGGGCAGGCCAGCCTCTTCGACCTCCTGGGCGACAAGCAGTCGCCCGCCGAGGAGCAGCTCCCCGACGTCGCCGACGTGCCGCTGCGCGAGCAGCAGAGCTGGGAGAAGGACCTGTTGGGCTTCTACGTCTCGGGCCACCCGCTCCAGGAGCACGAGGACGTGCTGGGGATGTACGCCACCGCCACCACCGCCCAGCTCGCCCAGCAGGAGGACGGCACCGAGGTCGTCGTCGGTGGCATCGTGGACAGCGTGCGGGTCAGCGTCACCCGCAAGGGCAAGTTCCAGGGCCAGCGCTGGGCGCGCTACGAGCTGGCCGACCTCGAGGGCTCCGCCACCGGCGTCGTGTTCGCCCAGGAGTTCGCCCAGTACGGCAAGTTCCTCCAGAAGGACGCCATCGTCTTCATCAAGGGCCGCGTGGACTTTCGGGGCAACGAGCCGACCCTCCGAGCCCAGGAGGTCGTGCCCATCGAGCGCGCCCACGCCATTCTCGCCGGCAGCATGGTCGTGGAGATGGACCCCGAGGCGGCCAACGAGGCCACGCTCACGGCGCTCCGCGACCTGTGCGCCTCGCACAACGGCCAGTTGCCCGTCTACGTCCGCATCCGCTTCCCCGACGAGGGGGCCTACGTCGTGCGAGCCGGCGTCGCCCTGCGCATCGAGCCGTCGCGCGAGCTTCTCGACGCCGCCCTCCAGCTCATCGGGCGCGACCGCGTCCGCTTCCGTCCACGCCGCAACGGCAATGGCGACGGCAACGGCAATGGCGGCCAACGGCCCCGCAGGCGGCAATACTCCGGCGCGAGACACCAGTGAGCCCCTTCCCCGACTACGAGCCGCCCGAGCTGAGCCTGCCGCCCGTCTACACCGTCGGCGTCAACCCCGCCCTCGCCGACTTCCTGAGGAAAAGGGGACATTCTGCTTTTCGCCGCAAGAAGTTGAATGTCCCCTTTCCCGAGATCGTCGTGGCCAAGACCTCCGCCGCCTACCGCGCCCACTCGTACCACACCAAGGTGCCGCCCGAGGGCATCGCGCCCTTCATCGAGCGCTACTCGCGCCCGGGCAACGTGGTGCTCGACCCCTTCTGCGGCTCGGGGATGACGGGCGTGGCCGCGCTCCAGGCGGGCCGCCGCGCCGTGCTCGTGGACCTCTCGCCCGCGGCCACCTTCATCGCAGCCAACTACAGCGCCCAGGCCGACCCCAACCAGCTCGCGCGCGAGGCCGACCGAGTGCTCGACGCCGTGCGGCCCGAGCTCGAGCCCCTCTACGCCACCCGCTGCCGCGCCTGCGGCGGACCGGCCACAATCGCCTACACGGTCTGGAGCGACCGCTACGCCTGCCCGGACTGCCGGCAGAGCTTCATCCTCTGGGACGTCGCCCGCCAGGGGCGCCGCGTCGCCGCCGCCATCGCGTGCCCGGCGTGCGCCCGCGAGGCGCGCAAGGACAAGTGGTCGCGCCTCAACCCCGTCCCCGTCCTCCTCTCCTACCAGTGCGCGGGCGGCTGCGGCCGCCAGGAGGCCCCGCCCTCGCGAGCCGACGCCCGCCTCGCCCGCGCCGCCGGCGAGGGCGACTGGCAGGCACGCTTCCCCCACCCCCGCACGCCGATCCCCAAGCGCGGCGACGAGATCGCCCGCGTCCACAAGCAAGGCATCTCGCGCGTGGACCAGCTCTTCACCCGCCGCAACCTGCGGGCCATCGCGACCCTGTGGCACACCGTGGCCACGCTGCCCGGCCTCGAATGCCGCCACCAGCTCTTCTTCTGCCTCACCGGCGCCATGCCCCGCGCCTCGCGCACCAACAAGTACATCCCTGCCCTCGGCGCGGCCCCCGGCCCCATCCTCGGCACCATGTACATCCCCGGCTTCCACCCCGAGCTCAACGTCCTCGCCCTCGTTCAGCGGAAGGTGGCCGACGCCGTTCGCTACTATCGCGTTTCGCCGTCTCTCACTCGGGGGGAAGTGGATGGATGGATGAGTGGATGCGTGGATGAATGTCAGAACAGGAAAGCTGATTCATCCAGTCATCCATTCATCCATTCATCCAATCATCCCCTCGTCCGCATTTCGACGCAGAGCGCGACGGATTTGAGCAACATCCCCGACGCCAGCATTGACTACGCCTTCACCGACCCGCCCTTCGGCTCGAACATCGCCTACTCCGAGCTGAACCTGCTATGGGAATCGTGGCTCGGCGTGCGCACCCACGTGCCCGACGAGGCCATCGTGAGCCGCACGCAGCGCAAGAGCGTGGACGACTATCAGCGGATGATGGCCGCGGCGTTCGCCGAGGTGCGCCGGGTGCTGCGGCCGGGCGGGCGCTTCAGCATCGTCTTCCACAACACGTCGGCCGAAGTCTGGCGCGCCCTTCAGAACGCCATTGACGACGCCGGCCTCGCCGTCGAGTCGGCCGTCACCTTCGACAAGGGGCCAAACCAGAGCTTCAAGCAGTTCACCGCCGAGGGCGCCGTGACCCACGACTTGGTCGTGACCTGTCTGCCCTGTGGGCGGGGCGTCCCTGCCCCGCGTGGCCAGGCTGCCACCGAGGCCGACGTCACGGCCTTCCTCCAAGGTATTCTCGCCGACCCCGCGGGCACCCGCGACCCCCGCAAGCTCTACTCCCTCACCATCGCCCACTTCCTGGTGCAAGGCAGCCGGGTCCCGATGGGCTTCAAGCAGTTCCGGCGTCTCCTCGCGGGACAGGAAGAGGGACTTGGCAACGGGCCTGTTTGAGCGTGGCCGGCCAGGGGGTGCGCGGAGGCCGGTTGCCCGGCCCTCGCGGCAGGCCCGCGAGGGCCGCCGCCAGAATGGACGCGCGACGCGACAACGCGGTCAGAACCTCACATTGAACACGGCTTGCACAACATCCGCCTGGCCAAACTCCGGCCGCAGCTCAGGCAGCGGATGACGATGGCAACTGAGGTCGAGCGACGCGTAGCGGGAGAAGAACACCCCGATGCCCACGGTGGTGGCGACGTTGCCGCGCGCATCGGCCGACACCGCGGCCCGCACGAACAGCGGCTGGAGCAGGCGATGGTCAACGCCCGCCGTGAACAGGTGGTGGTTGAGGGTGCCGCGCTCGCTCCAGTAGTGCCCGAGCTGATAGTCGAAGTACGCCGTGGAGAGCGGGGCGTACTCGTAGGAAACCCCCGGCCTCAGGATGGCCTGCTGCTGGGTGCCCTCTAGCTTCACGGGGATCGGGCCGAACGGGGTCATGGCGATGGCCGTGCCGCGATACGGCGCGGTGCCATATTCCATTACCAGGCCCAGGAGCCACTTGTCGGCGGGCTTGTGAAGGGCGCCCAGCCGCACGCGATAGCTCTTCGCGTCGGTGTCCGAGACGCGCAGCTTGCCCACCGGCGTCGGCATGTCGAATGCCACGTTGGCTCGGGCGTAGTTGAGCGCGACGCCGAAGGCCCAGTCGCCCCACCGCTTCCCCCACTGCACCTGGGCGATGTCCACGTCGTAGTTGAAGACGAGTCCCTGGCGCGTGGTCTCGCGGTTCGCACGGATCTGGCTCAGCGTGGGCTGGATGACCCCCCACCGCTTCGTGTCCCAGGTCACGGACTCGCCGCTGACGTGGACCCGCGTGCCGTTATCGAGGTCCACCTGGGAGTAGTAGCCGGCGGGGATGACGCCCCACTTGAAGGGCAGCGGGGTCCACGCCACCGACGCGGGGTTGATCGCCGATGAGAGGCGGTTGGCGACCGTTTGGCCCCCGGCGACGGAGACCTCGGTGAAGCGGATGAATGCCGAGGCCAGGCGCAGGCCGAAATCCTTCTCCGAGTAGTCGTCGCCCGCGGCGGCCAGGCACGCCGCGGCGAGCGCGCCGACGAAACCTATTCCCCTCAAGCGAGGCCACCGGCGACGGCGCTGCTGGGTCATGTGCCTCTCCTCCGTTCCGGCCCGAACGAGCGGGCACACAAGGGGGAGCCAGGCGCACCTGGGCGGGTGCGCCTGGCCTGTCGCGGCGTATCTCAGACGAAGAGGCGAAGGTAGCCCAGGCCCTTCTCGAGGCCGGCCTCGGGCGAGAAGGCGCCGTCCTCGTGCTCGATGCTCAACACCCCGTCGTAGCCGATCTGGCGCAGGCGGCCGACATACTTGCCCCACTCCACGCTGCCGTAGCCGGGGATGACATACCGCCACCAGCCCCCCGCCAGGCAGCCGCGGCGGGCCAACACCTCCGCCTTCATCTCCGTGTCCTTCGCGTGCGTGTGGAAGATGCGGCCCTTGTAGCGGTCCACCCCGCCCAGGTAGTCAATCCCCTGCCAGAGCAGGTGCGACGGGTCGTAGTTGAACCCGATCGCCGGCGAGGGCACGGCGGCCAGAATCGCGTCCCACAGGTCGAAGTGCTGGAGGAGCGTCGGATACCAGTTCTCGAACGCGATCTGGATCCCCTTGTCCTCCGCGTAGGCCGCGAGGGGGGTGAACACCGCCTTGAAATCCTCCGCAATCGTCTGCTCTTTGCTCTTGCCGGGCACCGGCATGCCCGCCAGCGTGCACACGACCGGCGTGCCGACGGCCACGGCCGCGTCAATGTTCTTCTTGAACGTCGCGATGGCGGCCTGACGCTTCGCCGCGTCGGCGTCGAGCAGGTTGCTGTAGGCCGCGATGCTCGAGATGCCCACGCCGTTCGCCGCGAACAGCTCCTTGACCTTCGACGTCTCCTGGAGCGCCCGGTCGGCGGGCAGATGGCCCGTGGAGACCTCGAGGGCCGCGAAGCCCGCCTTCCCGGCGAACGCCACCACCTCCTCGAGCGGCTTCTTCCCCATGCACGACGTCAAGAACCCAATCTGCATCCTCTTCTCCTTGCCTGTCCTCCCGGGGGATTGGATGAATGGATGGGTGGATGAGGGGAGGATTGCCAGAGAAACCGTGGCTCTTCATCCATCCATTCATCCACCCATCCACCCATCCTCTCTTCGTGCGGTCCAGCACTCGAGCGACTGCTCCTCGTTCGCACGCTATGATAGGGAACCCCGCGAACTTGTCAAGCGAGGCGCGGCCGCCGCGTCGTGTCCCGGGTGGGAATGGTGGCACAGGCGTCCCGCCTGTGGACGACACAGGCACGATGCCTGTGCCACCAGCATGGGCTCCGATGGCCGCGTGGCGCCGCCCGGCGGAATCCGCTATGATCGCAGGCCATGAAAAGGCGCGCCCTCATCCTCGGCATCCTGGCCTGCGTGTCCTGGAGCACGGTGTTCGTGCTCGGCAGGCTCACCATCAGCCGCCACGCCACGGACCCCGTGGTGCTCGGCCTCTATCGCTTCGGGATCACGGGACTCGTCCTCGCCGCCGGCGTCCTCGCCCTGGGACGCGGGCGGGAGCTGGCGGCCTTCGTCCGCGAGCCGGGGCAGTTCCTGTTCCTCGGCCTGAGCGGCGGATTCGCGATGGGCTTCTTCGTCTTCCTCGCCCTCCAGCACACCCACTCGATCGTCGTCCAGATCATCATGAACTCGAACCCCGTGCTCATCGTGCCGCTGTCGCTGCTTGTGGGCGAGAGGGTCGGCGTGGGCAAGGTGTGCGGAGTCGTTTTCGGCGTGGTCGGGTGCGTGCTCGTCCTGAGCGGCGTGTCGCCGGGTCAGGTTCACGAGAACCCTCACCACCTCCTCGGCGGAGTTCTCGCCGCGTTGTCGGGCCTCGCGTGGGCCGCCTACACCGTCTTCGGGCGGCGCGTCGTACAGCGCCACGGCGGACTCGTCACCACCACGATCAGCATGCTCATTGGCGGCGTCGCGTTCCTCGTCGCCTGCCTCGTCATGGGCAAGGGACTCGTCCTTCCGTGGCAAGGCGCCCTGTCGGGAGTCTACCTCGCCCTCATCCCCACCGTCTTCGGCTTCACCGCCTGGTATGTCGCCCTCAAGGACTTGCCGGCCAACGTCCTCGGCCCCCTCCAGTTCATCGTCCCCATCGGGGGTGTCGCGTTGGCCATCGTGATCCTGGGCGAGCAACCCACCGCCCTCATGCTCCTCGGCGGCGCCCTCGCCCTGGGCGGCGTCTACCTCTCCACCCGCCAGCGCTGAGACGGCCAATGTCCGTGTCAGCTATCGTCCTCGTCCTCGATCCTTGGCTTACGGGGAGAAGAGTCGAGAACGAGGACGAGGGACGATTAGCGCAGAACGCAGGCTCCGCCGGGACTGGGGGCGAGACCCTGTCCCGGGAAGCTCTGTTTCCGTTCTGGTGCCTGACACCCATAGGAGATTGCCCTGCAAGGAGTTGCGCTGGGTCGAGGCCCGCAGCTCTGGTGGGAGCGCCCATCTCGACCACTTTCAGGGGGTGAAGGTGTGGTGCAAATGGTCGAAGTGGTGGAGAGGGCGGCGGGCGAGGGGGGGGTGATCATCTTGACGGGGGGCGGGAGCGGCGGGGACGGAGGATGGGCAGAGGTGCATGTGGTTGACATGACGACGCTTATGGCGATGAGGCGGCGCGGAGGGGCTGGCCGTCAAGATGATCACCCCCCGTGTTGCGCGCGTGATCATCTTGATCATCTTGAGGCAGGTGGCTACCAGGTGCAGTTGCAGGTGGGCCGGGAGGGGTCGAGGCCACAGGCGTGCCAAACCTCGGGCTCTTCGAGGCAGAGGCCGACGGGGAGACGCGGGGCGCGGCGGCGGACTTCGGCAATGACGTGGCGGTAGAGCTCTGCCCGCAGGCCGCGGGGAAAACGGCGGCGTCCATCCGGCGATGGCTCGCGCTCGATGTGCCGGGCAATCACGTTGTCGCTGCCCAGCGCCCCCGCCGTGAGGCGCAGCGCGGTGGCGTAGCTGCATATGCCGCCGAGGGTGATCCGCTGGGGGCTAGTGGCCGCGAAGATCGCCTCGACCAGCTCGGCATAGTGCCGCCGCCAGCCGTCCACGGGCAGCATCGGCATGACGAGGAAGCGGATGGGGTAGCCGGCCTCCTGGCAGCGGCGGGCGGCGGCGAGGCGCCGGGCCAGGGGCGGCGCGCCCCGCTCGAACTCGCGGCACACCGCTTCGGGGTTCACGCTCCAGGAAACGGCTGTGCGGCCGCGATGGCCGAGGCCAGGCAGGTTCCCCACGCAGTCGCTCTTGGTGAGCAGCACGAGCCGGGCAAGGGGCTGCTCGGCGAAGTAGGGCACGAGGACGCGGGAGAAGCCGGTGAGCGGGTCGAGGGCGAGGGCGTCCTGGAGCTTGCCCACGTAGAAGCTGGTCGGCTCGCGCAGCCCGCGGGCCTTGCGGGCGATGGCCGCCAAGGCGTCCTCGAGGTTCACGTAGACCTTAGCCACGGGGGCGACGACGGTCGAGCACGAGCCGGCCAGGTAGCAGTAGGCGCAGGCGTAGGTGCAGTAGGCCGTGGGCGAGAAGTGGAGGTAGTTGGGGCACACGATGTGGCGCTCGCGCGACAGGCGGAGCGGCGTGGCGAGGGTGCCGACGACGAGGGTGCGGCGGCCGGCCTCGCGGCGCGCGGCGTCGCCCGCCGGCAGGAGGCCATGGAGCTGCATGTGCGTGCGGTCGAGGGCCTCGACCCGCTCGGCGTCGGGGAAGCGCGCCAGCAGGCGCTCGACGAATGCACGCCGGGGCGGCGTGTCGAGTGCGCCGCGGGTGAGGACGACGCGGCGGGGCTGGAAGCCGCCCTCCCCGCTCGGCTCGTAGCTGGCCAGGTGATCCGCCACGAGGTCGGGCATGGGCCGCGCCTCCCGCACAAGCTACCAGGGCACGCGCAGGGCACGGAGGGGATGGAGGACGCAGAAGCGGAGGACCCGCTTGCGAAGCTCGCGGCGGCGCGCGCGGTCGGCGCGCGGGGTGTCGCGGCAGAGCTGCCAGGTGAGGGCGGGCCGCAGCCAATACTTGTCGATCTCGCGGTACAGCCGCCCGAACCGCTTCGTGGGGATGGCCGTGATGTTGACCGGGAAGTCCGCGTCCTCCAGGTACGTGCAGTCGGCCCACTGGAGGGCGGCGCGGTCGGCCTCGGAGAGGGACTCGTGGATGGCAGTGCCCGGGAGCGGGTAAAGGCGGGCGAAGGAGAGGACCTCGGGCCGTGTGTGGCGGACAAAGCGCAGGGTGGCCCGCAGGTCGTCCTCGGTCTCGCCGGGCAGGCCGACCATGATGTCGGCGTAGATGCGCAGGCCGGCCTCGCGGGCGAGGCGGGCGGCGCGCAGGTTCATCTCGACGGTGGTGTTCTTGTTGAGGGCGCGGAGCATGGCGTCGGAGCCGGACTCGAAGCCGAACTCGACCTGGAAGCAGCCTGCGGCCTTCATCGCGCGAAGGGCCTCGGGGTCGGCCTGATTCGCGCGGAGCAGGGCGTCCCACGTGACGCGGCGGTGCAGGTCGGCGCGGCGGATGGCCTCGCACAGCTCGAGGAGACGGGGGCGCGAGGCGCCCAGCGTGTCGTCCTCGAAGTGAATGGCCTCGACTCCGAAGCGCTCGACGGCGAGGCGCATCTGCTCGATCACATAGCCCACGGAATGGAAGCGCACGCCGAGTCCGCTCACCAGGTGGCCGGCGCAGAAGTGGCAGGTGTTGGGGCAGCCGCGGCTGGTGCGCAGGTTGGTGGCGCGCACGGGGAGCCAGCGGACCATCCAGCGGTCGCGGGCCGTGTAGTGCTCCATGTCGAAGAGGTCGTAGGGCACCGGGCCGAGGGTGTCGAGGTCGCGCACGCGGGGCCGCGGGGCGGTGCGCTCGGGATGGCCGTCCCGCCGGAAGCAGATGCCGGCCACGTCGTCGCGCGGGCCGCGCTCGGCCAGCTCCACGAGCGTGCCCTCCCCTTCCCCGAGGACCACGGCGTCCACCTGGGCGCACTCGGCCAGGGTGCGCTCGGGGAGCGCGGTCGCGTGCGGCCCGCCGAGGACGACGAGCGTCGCCTCGCCGCACGCCTCCTTGGCCAGTCGGGCCAGAGTGGCCGCCTCGGGCATCGCGGGCGTAGTGACCGAGAGGCCGACGACGCCGGGGCGGAACTCCTCGAGGAGCGCGCGGAGCCGCGCGTCGGCCCGGTCCCAGTCGAAGCCGTCCTTGATGAGCTGCTCTTCGCGGGAGTGGACTCGCACGTCGTGGCCGGCTTTGCGCAGGGCCGCGGCCAGGTAGGCAAGGCCGGTGGGCACCCATCGCGAGCGGAACGAGCCGCGGGGCCAATGCGTCCGCGGCGGCGAGGGCTGGACAAGGAGGACGTTCATGGCCGCTCGAGGCGCCTCCCGACCTTTGGGTTGGGGCGAGGTGGCCGGAGGGAGGCAGGCCCTACGGAACGAGCAGGGAGCGCGCACCGGCGGGCGGAAGCCCCCGGCGCCCTCTCCTGCGCCGAGGCCCTCTCAGCCGGCGCGGCCATCGGTGACGACCGGCTGGGTCGACTCGGCGACCTTGACCAGCCTGTCGCGCCGCCGGAGTCTGGGCGCCGCGTACTGCTTCTTCTCTGCCACAGGCGATCTCCTGCACGGGCTGCGCCCCGCGCCTCAGTTCTCCGGCCTCTGGCCGTCGGTGACGACGGGCTGGATGGCCTGCGCCACCTTGGCGAGCTTCTCGCGCCGCTGGAGCTTCGGCACCACGTAGCGCTTTCTGTCAGTCACTGTTGGCATCCCACAAGGGTCGCGATGGGCACCACGAGACGTTTCACCAAGACTAGCAGACACCCGCCGGCGTGTCAAGCAGCGATTCGCGTGGGGGTGCGTGTAATCTCCTTCGAGACAGGTGGCCGCGTTCTGAGCCTCCGAAGGAGGCGGAGGAATAAAGCCCACGGCGATGCTTTGGGAGCCGTGGGATGGTAGGCGCAAGAGGGCCCAG
>Ga0307379_10001203_pt1 | contig 41262 bp, 33 predicted proteins | sample UN2MG_FD_202237 | JGI IMG/M metagenome (GOLD analysis project Ga0307379, IMG submission 202237) | Soil microbial communities from Risofladan, Vaasa, Finland - UN-2 | ecosystem: Environmental > Terrestrial > Soil > Coastal area > Acid sulfate soil | place: Finland: Risofladan, Vaasa | collected...
TACTGGCCGCGATTCCTGAAGGCCGGTGGCCTCCATCACCACCACGCGAAAAGCCGCGGGTGAGCCCGGATCCAGCTCGTCCGGCGCCGAGATGAACACGTCCTGCACGGCGGCGGGCTTGGACGCGACGGACACATTCAGGCCGGCCACCGCGGCCAACAGCATCGCCAATAAAACAACAACTCTCTTCATGGCATCAAGCCTCCTTTGCTCGGTCTTGGAAAATTCACGGGTCCCCTATCCGATCATCATACCACGCTCCGCTCGGCGATTTTCAATCCGGGGCGCGGGGATCGAGATCGTTGCTCATGTAAAACGGACGGCGGGCGGGAAAGTTTTAAGGGGCATGGAAAGTTGCGGATAGGTAGAGCAGGTGTAGAGCAAGCCCGATTCATCGGGCTTTTTTCTCCGGCGTGCAGGCCCGCCATTTATGGCGGGTATAGAGCGGCGAAAAGGTACAGGAAGGGCGTTTTAACGTCCTTGCCTTGCCCTGGCTTTAGCCGCCGGATAAATCCTCTGTTTCGAGAATCCCGTTAAAACGGGGTCCGGGCACGGGTTGCAAACCCGTGCTACCACCCTCGCTAAAGCACGGGCCTATACCAAGGCCCAAGGCCGGTGAACCGGCCTTCTCTGGTCTCCTATTTGCCCCGCGCGCCTTTTTCCCGTTCCAGGATTTTATTCGCGGCCGTGACGCCGGAGCGCATGACCCCGTTCTGGCCGGCGGCGTTGGTCCAGGCGCCGGCGAGGAAGAGGTTGGGGATGGGGGTTTGCTGGGGCAGTCTTTTGCCTTTCTGGTCCATGGCGCTGTCCCAGCCGTAGACCGCGCCTTTCGGGTTCAGGGTGAAGTGTTCCATGGTCCGGGGCGAGCCTACTTCCATGACCTCGACGTGCGAGCTAAGGCCCGGCAGGATCTTCTCCGCCCGCCGGACCAGGATTAGCGCGACCTCTTCCTTCAGGGCCTTGTACTTTTCGTAGCTCTCGTTTTCGTGCCAGCCGTTTTGCCAGTCGTAGGGCATGTAGGTGGTGATGCCGATGACGTTCTTTCCTTCAGGCGCCGCGCCCGGGTCCACCACGGAGTAGTTGACCAGGGCATAACCCACTTTTTCGGGGACGCCTTCCCGGCCGTAAGAAAAGCCTTCCATCGTGTCATAGGTTTCCGCGACGGAAATGCAATGGGCGCGGCCGAAGATCGGCCGGTAGTCATAGTCCACGCCCAGGTAAACCTGGAAGATGGAGGGGCCGATGCGGAGAGAGTCGAGCTGGGCCAGATATTCCGGCGGCAGGTTCTCGCGGCCCACCAGCTTGTTCATGGTGTCCGGGGCATTGGCGTTGGATACCACGTAGCGCGCGCGATACTCGCGGCCGTCCCTGGTCTGCACCGCGGCCGCGCGGCCGTTTTCGATCACGATCTTTGTCACCAGGCTTCCGGTCTCGACCTTGCCGCCGTTCTCCTCGATCACCTTTGCCAGAGCATTCGACACCGCCTGCGAGCCGCCCACGACGTACCAGGCGCCGCCGTAATGGTAGCTGGCCCACATGCCCAGGAATTCCTCGGCCGGATAGTCCTCGGGCGGAACGCCGGCATAGTTACAGAGCCAGGTGAAGACGGCCCGGAGCTTGGGGTCGTGAATGTAATTGTCCATCATCCGGGAGAGGCTCTTTTTGGAATACTTTTTCATGGGCCATAGGGCAAGCGGGTGCTTGAGCAGCGTCATGCCGGCTGTTTTCTGATCACCGGATTGCAGGGCGATCAGCGCCTGGATGGCGTAACCCATGTTGTCCATGGTGCGAAAGAGCTTCTCGATGCCTTTCTTTTCCTGCGGGAACTGCGCGATGAGCAGGGCCTTGTATTTTACGGGGTCAGTTGGAACGTCCATGGTGAAGTCCGGGTAGATGGCGCGGTAAAATGGGTCCAGCTCGACGAGCTTGACCTTGTCGAGGATGCCCAGCTCGCGGAACAGCGGCCGGTTCATGCCGAAGTCCTGGTTCAATCCGTCCAGGGCGTGGAGCGAGACCTCGAAGACATAGGGCGGCCGCTCGAAGGCCGTCATGTATCCGCCCACCTTGTCATGCTGCTCCAGGACCAGGACCTTCATCCCGGCCCGCGCCAGCTTGGCCGCCGCGCCCAGGCCGCCGCCCCCGGCGCCGACCACGACCACGTCGTACTCGATAGCCGCCGAGCTCCGAAGCTGCCGCGAAAACACGAAGCAGACCAGCACGGCCATCAAGATCAGCAACAATCGTTTCATGGGTTCACTCCTTCATCTGCAACACAAAGAGGCACGGAGTTCACGGAGGAAAATCAGAAATTCTTCCCTCGGTGAGCTCCGCGCCTCCGTGCGAATCTAATTCGCTGAAAATTCTTATTTAGGCTCGATCGAGAAGGATTGCGTGCTGCCCTGGGCGCGGAGCTTGCGCTTTCTGGCCTGGCCCTTTTTATGGCGTTTCATTTTGCGGCGGCGGTCGGTGAATGTTTCATCGCTGACCATGGTATGGTTACCCCCCTTTCAAGGTTTTTGCTAATAAGTGGAGACAGGCGGGGCCTGTCTCAAGATTATATATAACACGGAAGGGCGGGAATTGCCAGTCGGCTTTGGAGTGCGGCGGTTGCACCGCTGCAAGCGGCACGACGCCGCACTCATTGGCGTCGCAACGCCAATAGCGCTGAATATCACCGCGGAGCCGCAGAGAACTTAGAGAATTCATTATGATATTTTTATCTCTGCGCCCTCTGCGTCTCTGCGGTTAAAAAAATCTTCCCTTACGCTCAACGCCAATGAAAGCGGCGTCGTGCCGCCGCACTGCAAATGTCACCATCCCAGTGTCTTCTTGTAAGACCTCTTAAGATCGCCCACGTCCGCGTCGAGGATGACGTCGCCGGATGGTCCGCGGGCCATGAGTCGGCCGGTGTCGGTCACTTTGCCGATGAGGTCAATGGGTTCTCCGGCCATGATTTTCTCGAAGGCGTCGCGGCTCGTGGGGGCCACGGTGACCACGAAGCGGGAGAGGCTTTCGGAGAAGAGGATTTTATAAGAGGGCAGGGGGCATTCGCGGGGTAAAGATGAGAGGTCGAGGGACAGGCCGCACTCGGCGGCCATGGCCATTTTGGCGAGGGTGAAGGCGAGTCCGCCGGGGCCAATGGGCGCGCAGCTCGCGAGCAGTCCGTTCTCGATGGCGCGAAAGATCTTGCCGTAGCGAGCGCGGGCCTGGAGCGCGTCCAGGCGTGGGACGTTCAACCCGACCAGGCGCTCTTTGCCGTCGCGCTCTCCCAGGTAGGCGTAATACTCGGAGCCTCCGAGCTCGTCGCGGGTCGTTCCGATCATGTACACGAGGTCGCCCAAGATTTTCGGGTCAAGCGTGACGCATCGGCGCACGTCGGGGACGATGGCGAGGCTGGAGATGAGGAGCGTGGGCGGGATGGAGATTTTGACGGGATTGTCCAGGGCATCGTAGCCCTTGAAGTCGTTGAACATGCTGTCCTTGCCGGAGATGAAGGGCGCGGCGAAGAGGGAGGCGGCGTCGTAGCAGGCGCGGGCGGCGCGTTTGAGCTGGCCCAGGCGCCCGGGCTCGTTGGACGAGCACCAGCAGAAGTTGTCGAGGATGGCGACGCGGTCCGGGTCCGCGCCCACGGCGACGACGTTCTTGATGGCGGTATCAATGCCGGCTTGGGCCATGGCGTATGGATCAATGTCGCCGTACCAGGGATGGATGCCGGAGGACAGGGCAAGGCCGGCCATGGAATCGAGCAGGGGTCGGACCACGGCGGCGTCCTGGTGCACGTCGAGGTTCAGGCCGACGAGCGGCTTGATCACGCTTGTGCCCTGGACCTCGTGGTCATACTGGCGGACCACGTACTCGCGGGAGCAGAGGTTGAGTCGGCCGGCCATGGCGATGAGGTCGGAGGTGTAATCTTCTTTTTCCTCGATCTCCGGCTCTTCGAGCTCGGGCGGCGACCATGACGATTTGAGCTTGAGCTGGGGCGCGCCGTCATGGAGGAAATGCATGTCCACGTCCATGACGGTCCTGTTGTCGAATAAGACGCGGCAGCGGGAGGAGTCGGTGAACCTTCCGATCACGGTGGCCTCCACGTCGTGTCGCTTCATGACGGCCATGAACTGGTCGAGGTTTTCTGGAAGCACGGCGTAGGTCATGCGCTCCTGGCTCTCGGAGATCCAGGTCTCATAGGGGAGCAGCCCGGCGTACTTGACCGGGACCTTGCTAAGCTCGACTTCGAGGCCTCCGCTCTGGCGGGCCATCTCTCCGACCGAGCTGGACAGGCCGCCGGCGCCGTTGTCGGTGACCGAGGTGTAGAATCCCTGGTCGCGGAGCTCGAGCTGGGCATCGTGCATTTTCTTCTGGGTGATGGGGTCGCCGATCTGGACGGCGGAGGCCGGGCTGCCCTCGTGGAGTCCTTCGGAGGAGAAGGTGGCGCCGTGGATGCCGTCCTTGCCCACGCGTCCGCCGGCCATGACGATGAGGTCGCCGGGGCGGGCGTTCTTCTCGTGCGAGCCGCGTCCGTTCAGCGAATGGGGGATGAGGCCCACGGTGCCGACGAAGACGAGCGGCTTGCCCATGTAGCGCCTGTCAAAGAAGATGAAGCCCCAGGGCGTGGGGATGCCGGACTTGTTGCCGCCGTGCTCGACGCCGACGCGCACGCCCTCGAAGATGACCTTGGGATGGAGCACGGGATTTTTCGCGCCCTTGCCGCGGAAGGGCAGCTCGCCTTGGTAATAGGGGTCGCCGAAGCAGAAGCCGTACATGTTGATGGCGAGCTTGGCGCCCAGGCCGGTGCCCATGGGGTCGCGGTTCACTCCGACGATGCCGGTGATGGCGCCGCCGTAGGGGTCGAGGGCGGAGGGGCTGTTGTGGGTCTCGACCTTGTAGCACACGTCGTAGTCGTCGGTGAAGCGGATCACGCCGGAGTTGTCGGAGAACACGGACACGCAGAAGTCCCGCGCTCCCATCCGCTCGCGGACCTCGCGGGTCGCGGCCTTGATGTAAGTGTTGAAGATCGAGTCCACCTCGTCCAGCCGCGCGGCGAAGATGGTGTGCTTGCAGTGCTCGGACCAGGTCTGGGCCAGGGCCTCGATCTCGACGTCGGTGGGCTTTCTGCCCTCGTTGCGGAAGTAGTCGCGGATGACGTGGAGGAATTCGAGGTCAAGGGCGAGCGGCCCGCGCCGGACCTCATGCCCGCTCTCGTCAACGTGGTCGAACACGCCGTCCTTGCCCAGCCGGATGAGCTCTTCGTCGGAGACTTCGAGGTCCACCTCGTCCACCCGGCCGCTGGCCAGGAGCTTGACCTTCGGGACCCACGGGTCCATGCCGCCGCCGTCCTCGAACTGCTCGAAGCTCTTCACCTGCACGCGCTCGATCAGCGGGTTATGGAGCCAGGCCGCGATCTTGTCCACCCGCTCGCGCGTGAGCGCGCCCTTGAGCAGGTATTGGCGGGCGTAATAGACGCCTTCATCGCCGGTGAAGCCCGTCTTGAGCAGGTCCTTGACGGCCTCCCGCGCGGTGTTGCCCACGTTGTCGGTGACTCCGGGCAGGAACCCGATCTCGATGGCCCAGTCAAAGTCCTGGCCCACCGGCCGTCCGGCGGCGGACTCCTGGTTCAAGGGATCGGTGAGCAGCTCGATGAGACATTTCCGGATGTCCTCTTCGGAGAGGTCCTTGTCAATGGTGTAAACGTCCACGGCATGGACGGCTTGGAGATGAATGCCCAGGTCCTGCTCGAGGCGCCGTTTCTTGGCTGCTCCGATGGCGTCGGTGACGCCGGGCTTGAATCTTACTTCAATGCGCTTCACCATGTTCCTGCTCCTGAGAATTCTGGTCCGGTCTCGCGGACGCTGCAGGCCATTATGGCAAAACGGGGATGAATGTTCAATCCGGGAAGGCGGATCATGCATCTAAAGGAGGGAAGGGGGCTTTGCGGCCTTGACCGGGTTGCGGCTTGCGGGAGGTTGGGTGTTGGGTTATTTTGAGGACATGCAGGAATTGCGAGGGAGGAGAGCCCGGCGATGAAGGTTGCGGTGATCGGCGGCGGCGCGTGGGGCACGGCGCTGGCCCAGCTTTGCGCGGAGAACAAGCACCGGACGCGGCTGTGGGTTTACGAGGCGGAGGTTGCGGCGGACGTCCGGGAGCGTCGGGAGAACACGATGTATCTTCCCGGCATCCCGCTCTCGGCGGCGATCGAGCCGACCAACGACATGGCCTATGCGCTTACGGGCGCGGAGCTGGTGCTCTCGGTGGTGCCTTCGCACCTGGCGCGCAAGGTGCTGCACGAGGCGGCGCCGTTCATCCCGCGCAATGCGATCCTGGTGACGGCGACGAAGGGGATCGAGGACGAGAGCCTGCTCACGATGACGGGTGTGATCGAGGAGGTGGCGCCGTCGGAGATTCACCGCAAGGTGGTGGCGCTTTCGGGTCCGAGCTTTGCCCGGGAGGTTGCGCTGGGTGTCCCGACGGCGGTGGTGGCGGCGTGCCGTGACATCCGGGTGGCGGAGGAGGTGCAATACGCTTTGTCGTCGGACAGCTTCCGCATCTATTCGCAGACGGACGTGATCGGGGTCGAGCTGGCGGGAGCGATCAAGAACCCGGTGGCGATCGCGGTGGGAGTGGCGGACGGGATGGGCCTGGGCCTCAACACCCGGGCGGCCATCATCACGCGCGGCCTGGCCGAGATGGCGCGGCTGGGCGTCCGGATGGGCGCGAACCCGATGACGTTCGCGGGGCTCGCGGGACTGGGCGACCTGGTGCTGACCTGCACCGGCGACCTGTCGCGCAACCGGCAGGTGGGCCTCAAGATCGGGCAGGGCAAGACGCTCAACGAAATACTGGGAGGGACCAGGAGCGTGGCGGAAGGCGTGAGGAACGCGGCCACGGTGTACAAGCTGACGCAGAAGATGGAGGTCTCGATGCCGATCATCGAGCAGATTTATCTCTTGCTCTACGCCGAGAAATCGCCGAAGATGGCGGTGCACGACCTGATGACGCGGCGGCTCCGGAGCGAGATAGGACTTTAAAAAGTAAAAAGGAAAAACAGTGCTGTCCAAAATAAACGGACCGGAGAACCGCCAAGACGCCAAGAGCGCCAAGGATTATTTTTTAACATGATTTAAAGAGGGCTTGGGTGCGAATGTTTCTTGCTTGGCGCTCCCGTCGGTCGGTTCGCCAAGCCGGTTGGGGCCAACGCTCCCGAGTTGTTCTTTGCTGGGCCGCCAAGAAACATCAGGTTTTACTTGGCGATCCTTGGCGTCTTGGCGGTTTTCTTACGGCCTATTTTGGACAAGAGTGAAGGAAAAAGTAAAAAGTCGAGAATCACAAGGGTGGAGGATGGCCACGGAAAACAACAATAATGCGGGCAAGAGCCTGATCGGGGACAGCAAGGTGATCACGATGGAGAGCATCACGGACCTGCTGCTCCGGGAGGGCGCGATGACGCTCACGCAGAAGAAGGAAGTGATCGTAAAGGAGCGGCCACAGCGGGCGCGCCTTGCCAAGCAACTGCGTGAGGTCCAGTTCGTGAGGAAGGGGCGGCCGCAGGTGCAGACCAGTCTGTCGCCGATCGAGGTCCTGGCCTCTTTTCAGCTCCCGATGCCTGACAGCGGGGGCAAGCTCCTCTTGGAGGACCGGATCATGCAGGCCCTGGCCAAGGATCTGGGCATGGAGTTCGTGAAGATAGACCCGACCAAACTGGACATGGACCTGGTGACGCGCACCATCTCGCGGGCGTTCGCCCGGCGGCACCGGATGGTCCCGATCGGTCAGGAGGAAGACACGCTGCTGGTCGCGGTGGACGATCCGTTCGACCAGGAGGGCCTGGACCTGATCCGGCAGGCCACCAAGAAAAAGCTCAAGCTCGCGCTGTCGTCGCCCTCCGACATCCGCAAGATCATCTCGGAGTTTTACGGGTTCCGTTCGTCGGTGGTGCGGGCGGAGCAGGAGCTCCAGCCGGGCGCGGAGATCCAGAACCTGGAGCAGTTCGTGGCCATGAAGTCGGACGGGTTCGACGCCCAGGACGCCCCGATCATCCAGGCGGTGGAGTACCTGTTCCGCTACGCCTATGAGCAGCGGGCCTCCGACATCCACGTCGAGCCCAAGCGCGACTCGAGCCTGGTGCGCTTCCGTATTGACGGGATCCTGCACGACATCCACAAGGTGCCGCGGGTGGTGCACCAGGCCGTGGTGAGCCGGATCAAGATGCTCTCGCGCATGGACATCGCCGAGAAGCGCCGGCCCCAGGACGGGCGCATCAAGACGGAGTACCGGGACAAGGAGGTCGAGCTCCGCGTCAGCACCATGCCGGTGGCCTTCGGCGAAAAGGTGGTGGTCCGGATCTTCGACCCCGAAGTGCTGATGCAGGACCTGACCGAGCTCGGGTTCTACGAGCGCGAGTTCAAGCTGTTCAACGAGTTCATCTCGCGGCCCAACGGCATGATCCTGGTGACCGGGCCCACCGGCTCGGGCAAGACCACCACGCTGTACTCCGCGCTCCGGGCCGTGAGCTCTCCGGACATCAACATCGTCACCATCGAGGACCCGATCGAGATGATCTACGAGGAATTCAACCAGGTGGGGGTCCAGCCGCGCATTGACGTCACGTTCGCGTCCGCGCTGCGCACCATCCTGCGCCAGGACCCGGACGTGATCATGGTGGGCGAGATCCGCGACCACGAGACCGCGGCCAACGCCGTGCAGTCCGCCCTCACCGGCCACCTCGTGCTCTCCACCCTGCACACCAACGACTCCGCCACCGCGGTCACGAGGCTTTCCGAGCTCGAGATCGAGGCCTTCCTGATCGCCAGCACGGTGGTGGGGGTGATGGCGCAGCGGCTGGTGCGCAAGATCTGCCCGCACTGCAAGACCGAGACGTTCCTGGGCGCGGACGAGCTCCGGGCGCTGCGCATCCCGGTCAAGGACGAGAAGCAGCGGGTCAAGGTCTGGTACGGCGCGGGATGCCTCGACTGCCGCAGCACCGGATACTTCGGCCGCACCGGTATCTTCGAGGTCCTGCCGGTCAGCCCCAAGGTCATGAAGCTCATCCGCGATAACGCCGACGCCGCCCGCATCCAGAAGGCGGCCCAGGAGGAGGGCATGATGCTGCTCCGCGAGGTCGCGATCAAAAAACTGGGCGAGGGCGTCACCACCTTCGACGAAGTGGTCAGGGTGACCGCGCTTTGAGCCGGGAGATCAAGGAGAGGTTCAATTTCGCACAGAGGCACAGAGAACACAGAGAAGAAAAAATAAAAAATCTCTGTACTGCTAACATGCAAGATGTATAAATTTCTTTGCACTTTGAGATGTTCGAACTATTTTTTTGACAGGATTAACAGGATTTACAGGATGCTCGGAAAGTGCAAGCTGATCTTCTTCCATCCGGTAAATCCTGTTAATCCTGTCAAAAAATCTTTTCATGATTTCAATGGAACTGCCAAGACCATGTTTTGGTTGCGGCCAAAGGCCGCGCGGGGATCTCTGTGCCTCTGTGTGAAACCATAAACTAAAAGACTCCTGCGTCTCTTGGTCTCGGGAAAAGGAATTATTGAGTCCATGAGCAAGGTCCTTAGAATCGGCGAGTACCCGGCGCTCGGGACGATGCCGTATTATTTCCCGCTCAAGCACGTGTTCAACGAGCCGAACTGGACGTTCGTGCAGGGCCAGCCGGACGAGCTGGACGCGGCGCTGGCGCGGGGGGAGGTTGACGTGGCGCTGGCGTCGCCGCTGGCGATCGCGCAGGCTCCGCACGACTACCTGATTTTTCCGGACCTGGGTTACGCCGGTCACGCGCACATCAAGGACATCCTGCTTTTTTCGGACCTGCTCTTGGACGACATGGACGAGATGACGCTGTCGCTGCAGGACGGTCACTCGGTGGCGGCGGCGATCATGCGCATCGTGCTCGGCCGCTACCTGCAATATCAGAACGATTTCATCATGGGCTGGGGCAACGCCGAGGCGTACCTTTTAGCGGGCGACCCGGCGCTCCGCGAGCGGCTGCTGGCCCGGTACGCCTATGTCTACGACGTGGGCGACCTGTGGCGGCACTACACGGGCAAGGCCATGATCTATCACCTGTGGGTGGTGCGCAAGGAGTTCTCCCGCGAGAAGCTCAGCATGCTGGTGCTGTTCCAGCGGCTGCTCAAGCAGGCGGTGGCGGTGGCGCGCTCGGACTATGGCCGGCTCGCCTCGCTCCTGCCCGGATACGACTGGCTCAAGAAGCCGCTGTTCACCCAGCTCTGGAACCAGGTGGAGTACGAGCTCATGCCCGCGCACTTCGAGGGGCTGCACAAGTTTTACGAGGACTGCGCCGACCTCGGCCTGATCGAGGACGTCCCGGACCTGGAGTATTTCGAACATGACTGAAAAAACCGCGGCCAGGGAGCATGGTTTGCGAGAGGGCATTCGAACGTGGGGCCTTGCGCTCATCGTCTCGGCGCTTTGCTTGGGCGGAACCATGTTCCTGCCCGGCCGGGCGCGCGGCGCGGACATCTACAAATACGCGGACGAGCGCGGGGTGGTGCACATCGTCCAGAGCCTGGACGAGGTCCCGCCCGCGTACCGCGGCAAGGCGGTGAAGGTGTCCGGGAGCGTGTCGGTGATCAAGGGCGGAGGAAACGGGTCTAACAGTGAAGGCGGCGGGTTTCAAGTGCCGGAGGCGCTGAAAGGGCTGTTCGGCGAGGCCGAGGATGTCCCGGCGCCCACGGCCTCGCGGACCCGGATCGTGATCTCCGAGCTGTGGCGCTCGCGGCTCGGGGTGAGCGCTTTTTTCGCGGCGCTGTTTTTCGCCGTGCTGGTGGCCGGCCAGGTGCTGGCGCGCGACGTGGTCAAGAAATCAAAGCGGTTCAATCACCGGGCCCTGCTGGCGGCCTCGTTCCTTGCCTTCGTGTTCTTTCTCTGGCTCGGCCCGGCCGGGCGGCAGACGGCGCGTTTCCTCGAGGGCTGCCGGGAGAGGAGCGAGCAGGGGCTCATGATGCCTGGAATAAAGCCGGCCGAGCGGGAGCGGCTGGCGCGGTTCCGTAACCTCTGCTCCCGGTGGGAGGACCGCATGGAAGGCGCGGGGCAAGGGTCCGGGTCATGAGCATGGAACCAGCGCCGCTTTAACTCTGGGTTCTTCGCACTGGAGAATGGATAATATGTGCGGCGCGGATCGCGTAGAGCGAAGGGCGAAGGGCGTAAATCAAATCGGCGCCAACATAGAGGTCTTTCACGCCCTCCGCCCTGCGCTCTACGCTCTACTCGCCTCCGGTTCCGCTCCCATGTTATGTTTCGGATCCACTCTGGAAGGTGAAGAGCCTAACTTTGATGCATCGCGCGCCTCCCGCGCTTTTTACTTGACATTGAGAATTTAAATTTTTAAACTTTCCGGGAAACGGGACTTGGCGGCGGGACCGGCGGGTTCGGGTTGCCCGGCGTCGGTTGTTAAGGCGGGGCCGGTTGCGGCGGGCCGAAGGCTGAGCAGGTAGAGGAGAGGTTATGGATTTTCCCAAGGATCTCAAGTACAGCAGGACCCACGAGTGGGTCAAGCTCGAGGGCAAGGAGGCCGTGATCGGGATCACGGCTTATGCCTCCGATGAGCTCGGTGACATTGTGTACGTGGAGTTGCCCGAGGACGGCGAGGATCTGGAGAAGGACACGGCGTTCGGGGTGGTCGAGTCGGTCAAGGCCACGGCCGACCTCTATGCGCCCCTGTCGGGAAAGGTGGTCGAGACCAACGAGCCTCTGGAGGACGCGCCGGAGGTGATGAACGAGGACCCGTACGGCGACGGCTGGATGCTGCGCCTGGCTCTGGCCGACGCCTCCGAGCTCGATGAACTCATGGACGCCAACGCCTACCACGAGTTCGTGGAGGAGGAGCGGGAAAGCTGAAATACGAGGCCAGAGAAGGCCTGAGGCTTGGGGCTTGAGGCTTGGGGATACGAAACCCAGGCCCCAAGCCCCAGGCCTCAAACCCCATGTCGGCCGCGGCGAGTTGACTCTTCCGGCGATTCATCATACACTATGCCCTCCGGTATGCAAGAAGCAATCAAAGCGGAGCTCAAGATCATTCCCCTGGGCGGGCTCGGGGAGATCGGCCTCAATATGATGGTCCTCGAACAGGGCGGGGACATGATCGTGGTGGACTGCGGCCTGATGTTCCCGGGCGACTCCGCGCCGGGCGTTGACTACATCATCCCCGACTTCACCTATCTGCTGGAAAGAAAGGAGCGGGTCAAGGGCCTGATCCTGACGCACGGTCACGAGGACCACACCGGCGCGCTGCCGTTCCTGTTGCAGCAGATGCGGGTCCCGGTCTTCGCCACCTCCCTCACCTTGGGCCTGGTGCGCGAGAAGCTCTCCGAGTACAACCTGAACGGCTCCACCCGCCTGGAAACGGTCTCGGCCGGGCAGACCCTGTCCATCGGCCCGTTCGACGTCGAGTTCATCCAGGTGGCGCACTCCATCGCCGACAGCGTGGCGCTCGCGGTCAAGACCGCGGTCGGCAACATCATCCATACCGGCGACTTCAAGCTCGACCCCACCCCGATTGACGGCAAGCGCTCGGACCTGGGCGCGCTCGCGCGCTACGGCGACGAGGGGGTGGTGGCGCTCTTGTCGGACTCGACCAACGTGGAGCGCGGCGGCTACACCCTGTCGGAGCGGGAGGTGGGCTACGCGCTGAACGAGGTGATGCACGAGGCGCCGGGCCGGGTGATCGTGGCCATGTTCGCGTCGAACATCCACCGCGTCCAGCAGGTGATTGACGCGGCGGCGCGATACGGGAGGAAGGTGGCGCTCATGGGCCGGAGCATGGAGGCCAACTCCCGCATCGCCACCGAGCTTGGCTACATGCAGATACCCCGCGGCGTGATGGTTACTCCGGAATCGCTGAAACGACTGGCCGACCGGGAGGTCGTGCTGCTCACCACCGGGAGCCAGGGCGAGCCGCTCTCCGGGCTCTCGCGCATGGCCCGCCGCGAGCACAAGCAAATCTCGATCAAGCCGGGCGACACCGTGGTCCTGTCATCCCGCTTCATCCCCGGAAACGAGCGCGCCATCGCCTGGCTGATCAACGAGTTCTACCGGCAGGGCGCCGAGGTCATTTACGAGAAGGTTTCGGACATCCACGTCTCCGGGCACGCCAGCCGGGAGGAGCTCAAGATGATGATCTCCCTCACCCGGCCGCAATACTTCATCCCCATCCACGGCGAGTACCGCCACCTGGTGCGGCACGCCCGGCTGGCGCGCGAGATGGGCGTGCCCGACGAGCGGGTGCTGGTGGCGGAGGACGGGGACATCGTGATCTTCGACGAGATCGGAGGCGAGCGGGTGGGCCGGGTCGAGTCCGGACGGCAAGTCGTGGACGGGACCTGTGTCGCCGACCACGAGGACTGCGTCCTCCAGGAGCGCAGGCGACTGGGCAACGACGGCATCCTGATCGCAGTGGCCAGGCTGGATCCCGCAACCGGAAGGATCGCCGGCCCCATCCACTTGAAGAGCCTGGGACTCTTTTACGAGGAGGAAGCCACGGACGCGCTGGAGGCCGCGCGCCTCTACGCCGAGGCCGAGCTCGCACAGGTTGCCCCCGAACTGGCCGGCAACAAGGACGCGCTCGCCCATGAAATGCGCGCCGCGCTCAAGCGCTACATCAAGAAAAACCTCTTCCGTTTCCCGGTCATCATCCCGATGGTGGTGGACTAGCGCAGGGCGGAACCAAGTGGAAAGGCCATAAAAAAACTCCAAGACGACAGGAAGAATAATTATTTATATTCTTATGGTTAGAACATGATATTCATGTATTACATGACGCATGTTCGGGTCTATCTGAAAGGAGGAAAGGCATGAAAAGGAAGTTGTGGTTCGCGGCCCTCGCGCTTGGTTGTGTGATCGCGCTGGCCCCGCAAGTGAATGCCAAAAAGAACGTGGGTATGGTCCTGGACCTGTCCGGCAACGGCCGCTTCTTCGATCTGCCTTTCCCGAGTGAGTTGCGCCGGAACCCGGACGGAAGCATCAACATGGACCGCTTCCCCAATCCGGCCGGCCTCAAGATGGTGGACCGCACCGTGGACGCCGTGGCGCACGGCTACGGCGTCAGCACCGCGCCCACTATCTACTTCCGCTTCGACGGACCCGTTGACGCGGCCAGGCTCCCTGATCGCAGGGCATCGCTCGCGCCCGGCTCCGTGATTTTCCTCATTGACATAGACCCCGACTCGCCCGAGCGGGGCAGGCGCTTCCCGCTCGACGCGCAGTTTTATCCGAAGCACCCCCGGCTCATCAGCCACGCCGATAACCTCCTCGCCATTATGCCCGTGCCCGGGTTCATCCTTCGCGAGAACACGCTGTACGCGGCGGGCGTGCTGCGCTCGCTGGGCGACGGTCAGGGCGCTCCGCTCCGGAGCTATGCCGAGGTTGCGGCGCAGGGCACGTCGGGCGCTTTGGGGGAGCGGGCCAGGGAGCTCAATGAGACGGCTTATAACGCGCTGGCCGACGCCGGCGGGATCGCCCCCACTGACCTGGCCGCGCTCACCGTGTTCCGCACCGGCGACCCCACCGCCCGGACGCGGCAGCTCTTCGACGGCGTGAAGGACCTGCCGGTCCTCGAATTCGAGACGCCGCTCCACCGCACCCGCGAGTATGACCTGTATTACGTGCTGGAGGGCGTGGTGATGATGCCGCAGTTCCAGGACGGCACGCCGCCCTACGGCAAGGGCAAGGGCGGCCGCATCCATTTTGACGCGGACGGCAAGCCCATCACCCAGCGCATGGCGCCGGTCCCCGTCGCCTTCTCCGTGCCCAAGTCCGCCATGCCCGCCGCCGGCTTCCCCATCATGATCTACATCCACGGCACCGCCGGCGTGTCCACCCAGTTCATTGACCGCGGCGAGGTCCCCGGCGAGGGGCCGCCGATCAACGGCATTTACCGCGGCAACTTCGCCGAGCCTAAAGGAGCCCCGCCCGGCACCGGCCCCGCGCTCATCTATGCCCAGCACGGCATCGCCGGCGTGGGCGCGGCCCAGCAGCACGCGGGCGAGCGCGGCGGACTGGACGCCCAGCTCTGGTGGTACAACTTCCTCTCCCCGGAGGCCCTGCGCGACAACATGCTCCAGGCCACGGCCGAGGCATCCATGCTGTTGCGCCTCCTGGAAAAAATCTCGATTGACCCGGCCCTGTGCCCGGACACAGCCGCCAACGGCGCTCCCGTCAAGTTCGACCCCGAGCTCATCTTCGGCATGGGCCAGTCGCTGGGCAGCCTCATCCTCGGGCCGTGGGGCGCGGTCGAGACCGACCTCAAAGCCCTGATCCCCTCCGGCAACGGCGCCTACTGGACTATCTTCATGGCCCAGGAGAACCCGCTCGACATGAAGCATCTCGCCCAATCCGGCCGCGGCCTCACCACCTCGCTCGGACTCGACATCTTCAATCCCGTCATCACCATGCTGGGCACGGCCCTCGCGCCCGGCGACCCCGCATCCTATCAGCGCCGATACTACGTTGACCCGTTCCCGGGCCGTAAGCCCAAGCACGTCTGGGCGTCGTTCGGGCTCCACGACCACTACTTCTTCCCCTGGTCCCAGAACGCCGCCATCCTCGTTATGGGGCTCGACTTCGCCGGCGCCATCCTCGAACCGTCCACCAAAGACGCCCTCGACCTGGCCGGGCTCAACCAACTCGATTACCCGGTCACGCTCAACAAGCAGACCCCGCAAGGACCGGTCACCGCCGTGGCCGTGCAATTCGACGAAAAGGGCGCGCTCGACGGCCACCACGTCAACTTCCAGCGCGACGACGCCAAGTACCAGTACGGCTGCTTCCTCGAATCCCTCGTCAACGGCGCCCCCACCGTCTCCGCGCCCAAAAACCAGTGGAACGCTCCGTGCGGGCCGTGAGATGGCTTGAGGCTTGGGGCGTGAGGCGTGGGGCTTGAGGCGCGGGGCTTGGGGAAAAGGGGAGGCCGGTGGCATCAGTTTTAGGCCACGGACGGGCTTGGCCGGAAATTTCTGAAAAGTCGCCTCAATAATTTCCATGACTTCCACCCCGCGCCTTGACTTGGCTTGGCCTGAAAAATGCCCTTCGTGGCCTACACGCTGGGACACCCATGCCCACGTTTCAGGCCGCGAAACCGCCTCCGTGTCCCAACCGTCAGGCCGCGAAAAGGCCTCCGTGTCCCACCGTCCAGGCCACGAAAGGTTGCGCCAAAATCCCCTCCCCGGACCCACAAAAAGGACCAAAATAAAAATATTTCGTAGAGTCGCTCTCATCAAAACCTCAAGAATAGCCAACAGGGATGCACAGGATGAACAGGATATGAAAATTGTTTTGCCCGGACTATGAGGCGTCGGCGGCGCTATGGAGTGCGGCGGTTGCACCGCTGCAAGCGGCACGACGCCGCTTTCATTGGCGCCGATGTCCAGCGACCCCCAAGATTCTAAGAAAAATGCCGTAGTTCGGCGCATCAAGTTGCGAGGTGAATAACTGGCTCCGTAACCCTTTAACCTTTAATGACAGCGGCGTCGTGCCGCCGCACTCCAAGGCGGATGATCCGCCCCGCCATCTTCAACCTCAAACCACAAACCTCAAACCCCAAACCTCTCCTCCCCTACTATTGTATTTTGGTTGCACCCCGACCGGAAAAAAAGTAATGCTCCGGGGAGGTTTGTGATTTGGGGTTCGAGGTTTGAGGTTCGGAGCAGCGCTGAAAGCGCGACCTTCGTTAACCCAGTGGCGGGAGCCCTGGGGACTGGCCGTCCAATAGTCTTTAGCGCTGAAAGCGCGACCTAAGAGTCTTGGGCCGCCCTTACAGGGCTTAACGGTTATCGCCGCCGTCTCTCACCCAGGGCTTCCGCACCTGGGTTAACGAAGTTCGCCCCGGCGGGGCTTTGGATCTAACCCCAAACCACAAACCCCAAACCTCAAACCTTATTTGGTCTTCAACCCCAAACCCCAAACCTCAAACCTCTTCCTTCCCTGGCTACTGGCTACTCCCTTTTCAATCTTTTTCATTTTGTGCTTGACAAACGAATAAGTAATGGCATAATGGGGAGCGTTAGAGGAGAGCAGGCCGAAGCCGGAAGACAGGAATGGAGAGAGGAGAAGGGCAGGGAGAAGGCCGACCCCTCCAGACCAAGGGAGAAGAAAAGTCATCGCAGACCATTACGAGGAGGCTGATGTTGCATGTTGAGACCTGACCCCAATCTTCTCGGGACGGAAGAGGCTGCGGGCGCCGACTGGCCCAGCGTTGAAACGCTGGGTTATTAAACGGCTGCCCCTCCGGGGCAAAGCAGCGGAACCAGGAACGCGGAAAAAATATGAACCACGAAGGCACAAAGATCACGAAGAAGAAAAAAACCTGCTTCTTCCCTTCGTGCCATTGGTGCCTTGGTGGTTCAATTCTCTTTCTTGTACTTTTCTCTTGACATGAAACCAGGAGGGTATATGCTGGCGGAGAGATTACGGAAAGGAATGAAAGGGTTAAGACCCGGCCGCAATTTCCGAAAGCCGGCGACGACTTCGGGAAAAAGGCCGGGAAGAGCAATGATCGAGGCCGAGGCAGGGAAAGGGTCCGAACGTCAGAGCCTTGTTTTGTTAAACAATTAAACAAGGGTTTGACCCACATCCGACCCGTCACAGAAACTACAAGCAAGGAGGTTTATCATGGATGACCCTAATTCACCTACTAATTCCCCTAATTTCCCTCTGCACCCTGAAATTAGCCGAGGGGAACAGCCGATGAAGTTTTTTTGGCTATTCATTCCGCTGTTGGCTCTCTGCATCGTCTCACTGGCATGCGCACAAAGGCCATCTCCAGAAGATGTTCAGAAGATAGCCGTCCTGAAGACTGAACTTGAAGAGGTGCGTTCGGAGGTTGTTGCAGCTGAAAAGAAGAACTCTTTACTCGCAGGTGGCCTCATCAAAGCTTTGGTTGAAGCACGTCTGGAGATCCTGAAGACCACAGAAGCGTTGATCCAACAGCGCATCCATGCCTTAGAGACAGGAGCGACAATCTCGATTAAGGTATCCGGAACGGAACCCAACGAAGAACTCGCAGCGCGCTTGGGGCAGGAGATTGAAACTCAACTGGTAGAGCTCAGCAAGGCACAAGCGGAGGCAGATAAGTATAGTGGTGGTCTTTTAGCGGTTATGAAACAAGCGACAGTAGCCACCCAGGAGCAGACCGTTGCGATGTTACGCCAAAGGTACCTAGCAGCGAAATACGGGCTACCGACAGTAGTACTACCTGCCACCACCGGCGGAGCATCAGAACAAGGGATCGGTGCCGCATCGCCTTCTACATCTCCATCGATGAGTGTGGACGTCCCCTCGGCTGACGTGAGCGCTGAGATCGTATCTGTGAAGCTTCTGGGAAAGCGATTTTCCAATCAGAATTACCAGCAATTCATCTTGCTCGACATGGAGTTTACAGCCAAGGGCCTGGACAAGCCGGCCCGGGCAATTAAGGGAGTCCTGAATCTCCAAGATCTTTTTGGCGAGCCCAAAATAAGTATAAACTGGACGATTGATGAGCTAATGATGCCAGGTCAGACATTTGTAAAGAAGGGAACTGGATTTGAATACAACCAGTTTATTGATTCACATAATTGGGTTCGGTCGACCGATCTTCAAAACATGACCGCAAGTTTTGTAGTAATGAGCATCTTGTACCAGGATGGGAGTCGACGCGATTTCTGAGTTGCAGAACGGTAAACAAGGGTCTGATACCATCCCCTCGGAAAGCCGTATGCGGGAAAACCGCACGTATGGTTTTATAAGAGGGAGCAGGCCGCCGGGCCTGCCCCCTACGCTACCCAAATTCACCAGACCCCAAATTCACCAAATCCAAGGGGGGACAGGCCTATGGCCTGTTTACTACTCTACCCGGCTCCCCATCTAAATCCATTTGAAATAAGAAGCGATGGAAAACGCGGCATCTGCCGCGATGACTAGAGTAAGCACGACCAATATCCAATTAAGGCATATTATCTTCTTTGATAGGACTTCATTTGAAGCAATGCTCTTATCAACTGATTCTTTGAGGGCGCTAACTGATTGGTTGATTTCGATTGTTGATTTTATTGTAGCCTCGATAAGATTCCAGGTTGCAAGGGTTTCTGGAGTGCCAATACCGCCCTTCTTGCGTTTATGAAAATCATCCCATGTCATTTTTGCAATATCATCAGTAGTCATTTGCATCCCCTCCTGTTCTTCGCTTTACAGGTTCATGGTCAACGGAACAATTTCCATTCAACAAGTTTAAAGACTACTTGTGCAAGGGACGTTATACCAACTATCCACAGGCCAATATAGGATAATCTCAATTGTCGTCTTGTAATGGCAAGGTTTTCTTGCATAGTTTGGAGTCGCCCTTCATTAAGTTTCAGGTCGGCTTTTGTCAAGTCCCTGTCTTTTTGCGCTTGCCGATCTGCAAGTTCGATCTCCTTCAATATTTTAGCCGCTTCAAATGTCATATTGTGATTGTACAGTTGCCAAAAACATTCATCTCTACGATCTCTATTAATAGCATCATTTTCAATCTGTTTTCTATCCGATCCCGGTATCCCTTTCTCAAACACTCCCCAAAAACAAGCAAGATTGTTTGGAGCCCATTCTTCTCCTATTAATGCCTTTTTTCGGTTCCCGCTATGTATGTATTGATAATATATATCCTTGTCTCGATAACCGCTTCTGGATTGCCTATCACAAAGAAATTGACACGTAATACAGGTATGCTTTTGCTCTTCTTCCATGATCTCCTCCCTTCTTTTTACCGTAAGCTATGGGGGGATCGGGGTCAGGTCTCAACATATAACATACGCGCTCGGATGATGGGGGCACGGTTTAAATATCCCCTTCGGGGAACAATAGGTTATTCGTGTCGCTCCCCAGGGTAGTCCGGGGCCAACCCTGGGCTTTGTTAAGGAGCCCTTTCGGGGCAGGCGGATCTTCATGGCGCCCGTGTCGCCTGCCCTATCCCGCGGCCGGGGGCCGCTCCAATCATGAAAAAATGGCCGGCCGGGCCACAATAGTGCATATTGTCAACGGCCAATGAAATCTTTTTGCAAGAGGCTCGGATGTTAAGGATTAACAGGATAAGTAAGAGTCTGGAATTTATCCTTGGCATCCTTGGCATCCTTGTTATTCATTAAATTCTCTGCGCTCTCCGCGCCTTTGCGGTTAATAAAATGCCGGCTTTCACCGGCCCGTCGGAACTTATCCCTCACGTGCCCTTGCCGAAAATCTTGTCGTAGCGCAGGTTGTCGCCGGGCGCGACCTCGTAGCAGTCCGTGGTGGCGAAGGCGGGGCCTAAGTCAAGCAGCTCGGTCACGGTGACGAACTCGTAGCCCATTTTTTGCAGCATGGGGATGAACCGGGGCAGGGCCTGGGCGGTGCCGTGGCCCCGCCCGTTGGCGTGCATGATGATGATGGCGCCCGGCTTGATCCCGTTCATGACCGCGCGGGTGATGCCGCCCGCCGTCTGTTTTCTCGACGAGTCGCCGGTGACGATGCTCCACTGGATGGCGGGCAGCCCGGCCGAGGCCAGGAACTTGAGGGTATCGGGGTTGCAGGTCCCGTAAGGCAGCCGGAGCGCCAGCGGGACCGGCGGAATCTTGTTCATCTCCGCGGCCCCGGCGCCCCGCGCGCAATCAAGGGCCGCGAGCTCTTCGCGCACAAGCTCATACTGGGCCTGCGCCCACAGCACCTGGTCCTCCATCTCCCGGCCCTTGAGCACCCTGAGGTTCCCGTGGGTCCAGGCATGGTTGCCGACCTCGAATCGAGGGTCCGCCATCAACTGCATGGCCTGGTCCGGGTGCGAACGCATCCATTTCCCGCCCGCGAAGAACGTGGCCTTGATCCGGTTGGCCCGCAGATAATTGACGATGGCCGCGTCGTACCCGGTCTTCTCATTTCCGCGCTCGCACAGGTCAAAGGTGAGCGCCACCACCTTTTTGCCGTCCGCCGGCGTCACGGAGCGGATCGAGTTTTGCCTCTCCGGCGGCTCAGGTCCCCGGATGAATTTCGGGCGCGTCCGCTCCGGCCGGTCGGGCAGCCGGTCATGGAACGGCTTCACGATCTTCTTGTCCGCGTCCGACCCGCGCAGGGCCTCCGGCGCCCAGCAGCTCTCCAGGATGGCGCCGGAGCCGAAGGTCGGGGCCGCGTTCTCCGGCGGGGCATTCTCCGGCGGCACGGACTTTTCCGCGGGCCGCGGCGGCGGGGCCGGCTGGACGCGATGGGGTTTGCCGAGCAGTGACGGAATGGCCACTCCCAGGAAAAGGAAGAAGGCCGCGAGAAAGCGGGCGGGAGTTATGGTCGGCACGCTCCGGCGCATGCGCTCCACCTCGATCGCTGGAATGGCTCACGGACCTTGTACTCCATTCTAAATCCGATTGTGCGAACATTCAACCTGATCTGATAAACTTCAGACGGGATTAACAGGATTTACAGGATATTCAGAATGCGCCTCCCGTCTTTTCATCCTGCAAATCCTGTTAATCCTGTCTGAAAAAATTTTCATGATTTCAGGGCGCTGCTCCGCAATATGAATAAATGTGCGCGATGCCTGCGCGCCCCGGATTGCCTGGTTCCCGCGCCTGTGATATTTTAATAGCCATCCGTTTTGCCCGGATGGCGGAATAGGCAGACGCAGGGGACTTAAAATCCCCTGAGGTAATCCCTCGTGCCGGTTCAAGTCCGGCTCCGGGCACCAGACTCTACTCAAAGAATTTAAGACCGGATTAACAGGATTTACAGGATTTTCAGAATGCGCCTGCTGTTTTTTCATCCTGTAAATCCTGTTAATCCGGTCTGAAAAATTTTTCACGCTTTCAAGGCGCCGAAAAAAAACGGCGGGGCCCGATGGCCCCGCCGGTTGCCGTATGGGGTCGCCTGCTCTAGCGGCTGCTCTGGCGCAGGCGATAGGCCGCGGCCGGGGCCAGGGCAAGGAGGAGCATGAGGATGGCGTTAGAGGCGGCGGCCGGGGATGCCGCATTTCCGACCCAGCACCCGAACAGCCCGCCGTTCACCGAGGTGTCCTTGCCGTTGCCGGCGGCCGGGGTGTCATCGAGGCGCTCGGGCATCTTCCCGCCAAGCGCGAACAGCGAGAAGTCGTGGGTCTGCGCGGTGACGGTGTTGCTGGCCGGGTCCACCTGCGACGGCAGTTGCTGCCAGGCGCTGCTTTCACCGTTAAAGTTATAGACCGCGAGCTCGCTCTCCATGAGCGCCGTGCCGTCCACGAACCCGTCGTTGTCCTCGTCCTTGTAGCTGATGGACACCTGGGCCGGATCGGCGTCAAGCCGGCTTTGGCCGTTGGTCAGCTCCACCTTGATGAAGTCACCCGTGCTCAGGAAGGGCGCGTCGGCCACGACCTCTTCATAAAGGACCGGCTCGCCCTGGGTGAGGATGGCGTACGTCGGACCGGCGAGCTCGCCGCCGGGGATGGAGACACTGGCTTCAACGGCCGCGCCCCGCGTCAGGGGCAGGTCCAGAGTCGTGGTCTGGTCCGGAGGCGCATCCTCCACCACCTGGATTTCGCCCAGGTAGTTCTGGCCCTCCCAGATGTTGACCTCCACTCCCACCAGCTCCACCAGCAGCACCGTGTCGTTGAAGTCCCAGTCCGCCTGGTCCGCCGGCAGGTCCTCGAAGCCCACGATGTAGCGCAGGGGATCGGTCCGCTTGACCCGCGCGAACTCCGAGTCCGAATAATGGTTATACTCGCCCAGGCCCAGGCTCCTTCCATCAACATGGATATGGAACACCAGCTCGTCAGCAGACAGAAAAGGAGTGGAGACGACCGTGCCCACGTTCTTGAGGCTCTTCTTGATAAGGAGTTGGGAGATGGGCTCGTCAATATAAATGTCGCTGGAGAGCCCGGCGCTGGCCTCCAACAGGGTCACCCGTAACCGCCACTGGCCCTCTGGTATGATTAATTGCTTGCATGGGTTCTGGTCCGGAAAGTCCAGCCATTGGGTGGTGTAAATGTGCCAGGCCGGGGTCATGTTGGTCGAATAAAAATACAACGTGTTGGTGCATTCGTTATAAAAGCTTGCCTGTTCTTCATCGTCTTCGGCATTGATCGGATCTGGCAGTCTGACGGGCTCCTGCCAAATGCCGTTGATTTTGACGGAGCGGAAAATATCAGATGCCACTCCGTCACCCCGTCCGCCCCGGCTCATGAAAAGGTACTTACCTGTATAGGACAGGCTAGGGCTGTCCTCATTCAGGTCCGTATAAAAGGGCGCACCCATGTTGACCGCGTCCTGCCACACGCCGTTGACCTTGTGGGCTATATAAAGGTCTCGCTCGCCGGGGTTTCCCGAAGAAAAGATCAATGTTTGTCCGTCAACCGAGATGAAAGGCGTGCAATCCATTGTAGTGCTGTTGACGCCGAGGGGAAGTACAACCGGCTGCTGCCAGACACCATCTATGTTCTCGGACATCCAGATGTCTAGCCCGGTGTCGGCGTCGGTCCCGCCGAAGCCTCCAAACCTGCTGGAATGAAAGTACATGTAATGTCCGTCCAGGGTCAGGCTGGGGTGCCCGTCACGCGAGATGGGGTCATTGAGTGGCGTCGGCAAGCGCTCCGGTGTGGTCCATTGCCAGCCAATCAGGTGGGTTACAAAAATGTCGAGCTTGTAGAAATCGTCCTCAGGACGGTTGGAACTGAAATACATGGTTTTGCCGTCTGCCGAAATCCAAGGCTCCAAGTCATAGTAATTAGAGCTAATTTCAGGGATTTCTAATGGCGCTGACCATTGTTCCGTGCGTCCCCGAGAAGGAGCAATCAGTATTGATAGAATAACTACCAGTATCAATCCGTTAAAGAAATTAAGGCGTTCCATTCGACGTTCCTTTCTCTTGGCGATTGAATAAGTCCCTCATCCTCCCCTGTCGAAAAAAGAAATTCCAGGGGAATCCTTCAATACTTCAAGATCAGTCCCTTGTAAATATTAAGGGAAATGGTTTCAATCTCATTGCCTCCGAAGAGGCAATTGTTCTGGTCCGCGCAATCAACCGCGACCGCGTTCCAGCGATTTCTAGGCTCCATGATTAGGTCACCAGCGACCTGCCACTGGCCGCTGGAATAGTGCAGGATCAGGCCCTGGTGGGTCGCACTGGACCAATCAGTTACGCCGACCGCCCAACCCTCATCCGGGCTGACAAAGAAAACGTCAATAAGGGCCCACACGCTGCTGCCGACCGCGGGCGTCGGGTCGAGCTGCCAGGAGCCTCCGGCGTAATGGTAGATGATGCCGTCGCACTCTGAGTACCAGTTCGGGCAGGCCATGCCCACAGCCCAGCCCTCGTCCTCCGCAGGGAAGCTAACGGAGCTCAAGTACCATCCTGGCGCCGGATCGGGAAGCGTCACGTTCGTCCACACCCCGGAGTCATAATGCAGCAGAATCCCCCCGTCGCCGGGCTCGGCATCACTACACCAGCTCTCGGGACCACAATGCGTCCCCACGGCCCAGCCCTGGTCCGGGGACGGGAATTGCACATTGGTCAAGTACCAAGTGGTTGATCCGGTCTCGGGCGCGGGCACGCTGACCCATGTTCCTGACTGATAATTCAGGATGACCCCATGACTCAAGTCGGCGCCGTCCTTATATTCGCCCACGGCCCAGCCCTGATCAGCGGCGGGGAAGTTCACGTCGTAAAGATACCAATTGTTCGGACCCAGGTCCGGGACCGGATCATCTGACCATATCCCCGAGTCATAATGGAGCACTCCTCCCACGTACTGGCCTGAGGCAAGAGGGTAAGCTCCTACAACCCAGCCCAGAGAAACAGAAGGGAAATCAACCGCGTACAAGTGCCAAGGTAGGCCCCACGCGTCGGGATCGAGGTAATATCTCCAGTACCAGTCAATGAAGTCAATTTTGGCGTCGGACCATGCGCCGTCCTGATAATGAAGGATCATTCCACTGCCATCCGAGGGAATGTCTCCCACCGCCCATCCTTCGGAAGCATCCGGGAACGAAAGATCCGCGAGCCGGAACTCGCTGTCCATAATGAGCGGGCTGGACGCGGTCCAGGCGCCGGCGTCGTGGCTTAATATCATAGCGTTGCGGGTGCCATCGGGCGGTCCCATATCATCTCTGGTCAAGAATGCGCCTCCGATCCATCCCTTGTCCGCGGTGGGGAAATGGATCGCGTTAAACCAAGAGGGATACCACCCAATACCATACTCCTCGTCATAAAACGAGCCCTGGATATAAGGAGGCATAACCTGGCTCCAGGCGCCGTTCTGATAATGCAGCAGCAAACCCGGATAATTGGGATTGTATTCATCCATTAAATCCTTCCCCACCACCCATCCCTCGCCGGGTTTCGGGAAAGAGATCGAGACTAAGGTCGGCAAGCCGTATAAATGTCCCAGGGAGGAGATGTCTTCGAGGCTCCATGAACCATGCGAATAGTGTAAAATCACGGGACCATCCCAGGAAACGCCCACGGCCCAGCCCTCGTCCGCGGTGGTGAATTGCACGGAATTAAGTTCCATATAGTCGAATATGTCCAGCGGAGCGCTCTCCAAAGACCAGGTCCCGCCGGAATAATGGAAAATGACTCCAAATGCGAAGCCGGAGGCAAGTTCTCCCCATCCGACCGCCCAGCCGTCATCCGGGCTTATGAAATATACGGTCCTCAGCCCCCACCTATCCGGCAACGGGCCTGACAGATCAACCGCCGACCATGATCCTGAAGAATAATGCAATATGGTATTATCGCCCACGGCCCAGCCCTCGTCTACCGACGGGAAAAAGACCGAGTTAAGTGTCCAGTTGGCGCCGCCCATGTCCGGCGGGGCAACCTGTGACCACTGGCCGGATTGGTAATGCAGGATCACACCTTGATCCTTCCACCCGCTCAAATAGATATGGGTTGTTCCGACCGCCCAGCCTTCGTCCACGGACGGGAAATGGACCGAGTTGAGCCCGGGATTGCCGTCCGCGACGGGATCATCCACCACCTTCCAGACCCCGGATTGATAGTGCATGATGAGGTCCGCGCCTTCATAGTTATAGCCCACGGCCCAGCCATCATCCTCGGACGTGAAAAACAAGGACCGGATCTCCACTCCCCCCCAACTCGGCAGCAGCGGCAGGTATTGCTCCACGATGTTCTTGGTGAGCGGGTCGGTGCCCAAAAGGAGCTCGTCGAGGTTGGAGATGCCGTCGCCGTCGTCCTCGGGGAAGGTGAGGGAAGAGAAGTCGAAGATGATGTGGTTCATGCCGGGCCACAGGTACACGGTCATGGAGGCCTGGCCCAGCGCGAGCCTGGCCTGGCCGGTGCCGGCCTGGGCCGCAGCCGGGACGTACATGATGAAGAAGGACATGGTGAGGGTGTGGGTCCCGGCGAACACTCCCGGGATGAAGGCGGAAAGCGTCCCGTCCGGATTGAGCGCCACCTGATAAGCGCCCCCGCCCGCGACCTGCAGCTCGGCCTTAAGGCCCGTTGGAGTGGCCCCTTCCAATACAGCAGGCAGCACGCCCCGTACGTCGGATGTTGCGATTCCAATCGAATCATCCTGGCCGGAGGAGCAGGACAGGACGGATAACCAAATTATTGATGCCGATAACATGAGGATTGTAAATTTAATCATAGATTTCCTTAACCCCATTTTCAGCCTCCTTTATCGAAATCTACTCGATAAGAAAAGCAAGTACCATGCCACGCGTCATTTTATTTTCTCAATTCGTAACTTATTGATATAAAATGATTTTACCTTTAAAATCGGCGTCCATTCCCGCTTCAGTGTGAGATTTCAAGGACGCTGTGGTTTAATTATTCTTGCCGATAAGCCTTGTGCGGAAAGAAAACTTGTTGATTTTTTTGAAATTAATCCTGACTGAGAACTGAAATGCCCTTAGCCGTGATGTCTAACTCACACCAGACGGATAAGTTCGTCCCCGCTAACCCTTCAAAAACTTTAATAATTTAGCAAGCAAGGGCAATCCGCAAATTTTTCAAGAGAGGTGAACAGCGGTTCACACATGGCATTTTTCATGTAATGCACTGAAATTCAATAATAAATTTTGCTCCACCTACTGATTTTTCCGCCCTGATCTCTCCCCCGAAGCCTCGCATGATCTGGCGGCAGATGGAGAGACCCAGCCCCGTGCCCTGGCCCTTTTGCTTGGTGGTGAAGAACGGGTCGAACACATGCTCGATGAACTCCTCCGGGATGCCGGGGCCGGTGTCGGAAAATGACACGAGCAGCCGTTCCGGGTCGGTGCCCAACTCCGCCGCGACCTGGAGCCCGCCATTTTTCCCCGTGGCCTCGATGGCGTTGATGATGAGGTTGACGAAGACCTGGACGCACATGGTCTTGATGGCCATGACGCGGGGGAGATCTGGCGGCAGCTCGCGCTTGATCACGAGCCCGGACTTGGCGAGGGGGTGGCTGAGGACCCGGATGGCGTCGTCGAGTGCTTCGCTTACGTCCACGCTCTGCATCTGGGTGGGCGGGGTATGGGCGTAGTCGAGGAGGTGGTTGACGATCTCCTTCATGCGGCGGGCCTGGGCCTGGATGGCGGCGGCCTTTTCGCGGTTCGGCCCCTGGGGCAGATCGTCCATGAGCATGGTCACGTCGAGGAGGATGGAGTTCAAGGGGTTGCCGATCTCGTGGGTGATACCGGAGGCCATGCGGCCGAGGCTGGCCATTTTCTCCTGCTGGATCATCTGGTCGAGGGTTGTTTTAAGGTTCTCGGCCATGCGGTTGAACTGCTCGGCCACCGCCCCGACCTCGCCGCCGCCCGTTGTGTCAATCCTCTCATCGAAGCGGCCTTCCCCGATTTTCCTGGCGCCCTGGGCCAGCGCCATGAGCGGGTCGGTGATGCGCCGCGCGATCTGGACGTTGATGAGGATGGCGATGGTCATGAGCACCAGCGCGGCCACGATCATGGCCGCCTGGATCCGGGCCATCACCCGGTCGCTCCCGGCCAGGCTGATCGTCACCTTGACCTCGCCGACGGCCTTTCCCGCCTTGCCCTCGCCTGCGCCTTCGAGGATGCCGATCTCGTCGCTGAACGTCTCCGGGACGATGGACAGGGTGTACGAGTAAACGCGCGCCGCGGCGGCCTGTCCCGACCGCTCGGCCCGCGCCGTCTTGCCGGTGTCCAGGGACTTGAACTCGACGGCTACGATCTCCGCCTGGCGCAGGGCATCGCGGGCGATCTGATCGAGCGCGGCCAGGTCGCCGGCGCGGATGGGCAACTCGGCCATCGTCCCCAACTGCTCCGCCACTGCCTGGCACCGCTTCTCGATCTCCACGTCATGCGCCTGCCGCACCCGCTCGAACACGAGCACGCTATACACCACGGTCAGGGCCACGATCACGCTCACCGCGCCGGCGATCAGCCGCGCCCTGAGGCTTAAGCTGCTCCATGAGGCCTTCATGGATACACCCTCTCGAAGCGCTGCCGCGCCGGCCGCGGGACCTGCCACCCGATCTCCTCGGCCACCTTGGTGTTGAGCGACCATGCCAGGTTTTGCGGAGCGAGGATGCCGATGGACGAGGGAGACTTGCCGACGATGATCTCGGCCCCCAGCCTGGCCGCCGTCTCGCCCTCCAGCCGATAGTCCACCGACACCGCCAGCAGCGCTCCCGTCCGCACGTGCGCGTCCGACAGCCCGATCACCGCGACCTTCTTATCCAGCGCCTTGTTCAGCATTGACTTCAGAAAATCGGGGCCGGGCAGCACCGCCGGGTCCGCCACCAGCCATAGCGCGTCTATCTCCTGGAGCAGGGCCAGAAACGCCGGGCCCGGGTCCTGGCCGGCGGCAACCAGCCGCGGCACCGCCACGTGGCCATATCGGGAAAGCGCCGCGATGATTGCCTTAAGCTCCGCGTCGTCCCGGCCCGCCGGATACAGCACGCCCACCCGGAGCTTTTCCTTGCCCCGCGGCCTCACCGCCTCCAGCGCTTCCACCACCTTTCCCGGCGGCACGCGCAGGCTGAGACCGGCCACGTTCTCCCGGCCCGTGAGCCCGTGCCGCTCCGGGTAATAGACCATGCTGAACAGCACCGCCTGGCCCCGCCGCGCCGCGAATTCCGCTGCGGACGATCCGATGGCGAAGATCAGCCCCGGCGGGTCGGAGGCAATGGACGCCGCCAGCCGCGCGGTGTCCGCGTCCATCACCGCCACGTCAATCTTTCCCTCGAAGCGCGCCTTGATGCCGTCAAGGTTCTCGCGATAGGGAGGGGCGTTGGAGGTGAGGATGCAAAGCGCGCGGCGCGGCCCGGGAATGATGGGTCCGGGGAAAGACAAGACCGCTGCGGTGAGGATCAGCAGGATTAGTCCTTTAAACTGGCGGGCGCGCAAGCTCCGGAATTTATTGACGGGATTAACAGGAGTTACCGGATTGCGTGGATGCTCCAATGGATGGTCCTTATTCATCCTGTAAATCCTGTTAATCCTGTCAATAATTCTTTTCATGATCTCATGGCGCCGCTTCGCCGCAATCACGGCCTTCGGGCCTCACCACCCCGGCTCCCACCTGACCTGCACGAAATAATACGGACTCACCGGCGCGTAGGTCGGCGCTTCAAAGTGTCCTTCCCCGCCGAGGTCCGACGCCGTGACGCTCAAGGACAAGTCGTGGACGAGGACCAGCTCGACCCGCGCCGAGATGGTCCCGTAGTCCTTGATCTCCACCCGGTTTCGGAACGGAGCGTCAAAGTTCACCCCCGTCTGCGTGCCCACGTACCGGCCCCACACCGACACCCGCCAGCGACCGCCCGCGTAGTTTACCCCCGCGTTCGCCTTGTGCCGCGGCGAAAACGGCGCCGCGATGTCCTCGCCCTCCCGGTGATACACGGCCTCGTTGTAGCTGTAATTGGCCCAGGCCGCGAGCCCCCGCCCGAGCGTGGACTTGGCCTCAATCTCGCCGCCGTACGACGTGGCCCGGTCCTCGTTGGCGAGACCATAGCGCCGCACCAGGATGGACTGCGAATCAAGCTTGTAGATGATCAGGTCATGGATCTCATGGTGGAACAGGGTGGCGGAAAAAGACCGGCGGCCGTCCTGGTAAAAATAATCCAGGTTCCAGCTCGACACGCCCTCCGGCCGGAGCCCGGGGTTGCCCGCGAATTCCCACGGCGGCGTAAGCTGGTCCTCCCCGTAAAGCTCATATACCGACGGGCTCCGGAAGGCCTGGCCCCATCCCAGCTTCACCGACTGTTCCGGGCTCAGGATATAAACGATCCCCGCGCGAGGAGACACCACGCCCCGAAGCCCCTGATACCCGTCCGCCCTGACCCCCGTGGTCAAAAAAAGACGCCGGCCCGCGAGCGCGGCCTCGTTCTCCACGTACGCGCTCGCCACCGCCTGCCGGACCTCGCGTCGCTCCGCCGCCAGCAGCACGTCGTCCTGCACCTCCCGGTGGCTCAGCTCCATCCCGAACACCACCACGTCCCACACCGCGCAACTCCAGGTCGGTCCGGGCAAACGTCTGATACGGCCCGGAAGGGAAGGGCGGCGCATTCAGCTCCTGGTCCTGACCCAGGACCCGGAGCCCAAGCTCATACTCCACCCCGTGATCCCGGAACCTGCTGGTAAGCGCGATGAACGCTGACCGGTCAAGGGTGTGGAAAGAAGGGTAGAGGGTCTCGACCTGCGCATAACCGCCGGTGACCACCGGCGAGCCGGGCGCATCCGGCGCCTCGAACCGCCCCAAAGCCCGCCGCACCCACGCGCTCGCCGCGACCGGCTTAGCTCCCAGATCGTCCAGGAGCTGGTTCGGCACGCCCGCGCCCTTTCCCGAGAAACGGTCCAGGTCAAGGTATTCCGCGTAAACGCTCCAATGCCGCGCCGACACCCCGGCTTCAGCCGCGTAGCTGTCCCCGGTCCCCCCGCCGGCCCCGGCAAGCGCCGAATCAGTCCCGCTTTTCCTCGTGATAATATTGATGGTCCCGAAGAAAGCGTTCTCACCGTAGAGCACGGACCCCGGACCCCGCACGATCTCGACCCGCTCGATCGCGTCAATCGGCACCGGGATCAGGTTCCAATTCACGCCGGCGTCGGCCAGATTGAACAGCGGCCTCGAGTCCAGCATCACCAGCACCTTGTTGCTCGAATACGAGTTGAACCCGCGGATGGAAATCTCGACGTTTACCTCGGACCGCCGCACCGCGTCAACGCCGGGCGCCAGCGCCAGAACCTCCGGAAGCGTCAGCGCCCCCGAGAGCCGGATGTCATCCCGGCTGATCACCGTCACCGGCGAAGGCGATTCCTCCATCGTCTGCGGCCGGCGCGACGGGGTGCTCACCGTCTCGCTCCCGTAGAACAGCACCCCCTCCTCGTCCGAAGGCGCCGCCGGACTCGCCATGGGAAGGATGAAGAACAGGATGAGGATGCAGCAGAAAAAACTTGACACTCGGAACATCAGCACTCCTCGCCGCCCCGGAACTTGATCCCCAGCTCCCGCATCATGGTGATCAGGTGGCGCCGGCTCATGCCCAGCGCCCGCGCCGAATGCGTCACGTTGCCCTGGTGCGCCCGGAGCGCCCGCCCGATCAGCTTGCGCCGCGCCAGGCTTCCCACCTCCCGCAAAACCTGCTTGTAATCGCTTGTCTCCGCCGGGATCTCCACCCGCAAGCCGCCCGCGCTCCCGGAACCGCCGCCCCGAAGCTCCGGCGCCAGCGCCATCGGACCGATCACCACGCTATCCGAGAGCAGCGCCGCCCGCTCGATCACGTTCTCCAGCTCCCTGACGTTCCCCGGCCACGAGTAGCGGCGCATTAACTCGAGCGCCTCCGCCGACACCTCCAGGTCCCCGCGCCCCAGCTTCTTCAGGCAATTGGCGATCAGCGGCTCAACGTCCTCCGGCCGCTCCCGGAGTGGAGGCAGGCTCACCGGGAAAACGCTCAGCCGGTAATAGAGGTCCTGCCGGAACCGCCCCTCCTTCACCTCCAGCGTCAGGTCCCGCTGCGTCGCCGCGATCAGCCGAAAATCCAGCCCCACCGGCCGCGGATCCCCCACCCGGCTGATCTGACGCTCCTGCAGCACCCGCAAAAGCTTCACCTGTAAATCAATGTTCAGCTCCCCGATCTCGTCCAAAAACAGCGTGCTCCCGTCCGCACGCTCAAAATAACCCTTGCGGTCGCCCACCGCGCCCGTGAAAGCCCCTTTCACGTGCCCGAAAAGCTCGGCCTCCATAAGGGTTGCCGGGATCGCCGCGCAGTTCACCGCGATCAGCGGGAGGTCGCTACGCGGGCTGTTGGTGTGCACCGCGCGCGCCACCAGCTCCTTGCCCGTGCCGGACTCACCCGTGATCAGGATCGTCGTGTTCGTCGCCACCACTTTCTTCAGCGATTCGATGAGCTCCAGGAAGCGCGGGCTCATGGTCACGATCCGCGAGAAGTCGTACTGGCTCTTCACGCCGCGCAAAAACTCCTGGTTCGCGCTGAGCAGCCGCTTCCGTTCCGCGATCCGGCCGATGACCAGCTCCAACTGCTCGAACTCGAACGGCTTGATGATGTAGTCCGTGGCCCCCAGCCGAAGCGCCGACACCGCCGTGTCAACCGACGCGAACGCCGTCATCATCACCACCGCGTACTCCGGATCGTCGCGGCGCAGCTCGCGCAAAAATTCGATCCCGTCCTTGCCCGGAAGGTTGATGTCCAGCAAAATGATGTCAAAACGGCCCTCCCCCAGCCGCGCCTCCGCCATCGCCGGCTCCGAAGCCGTAACGACCACGTAACCCCGCCGCGCCAGAATCTGCTCCAGCGACCGCAGGACCATGGGGTCGTCGTCAACGATCAATATGGAAAATTCAGCCATTGGCAATAGGATTAGCAAATTATATGCCGTAATAAAAATTCGGCCAAATCTCAGAGCAACATCCGGCGGGATGCCCTATGCCAATTTATCGAGGCATTACAACTACCGGCTGCTTTTCCTTCCCGTCCATTACTTTATTTCCTTTTGGCTGCGACCAATTTACGAATAATAGAGGGCCTGATCAGGGAAGGTAGAGACGGGTTAAAAAGTCATTCAAGAATAATGAACAAAGATATGCAGGATGAACAGGATAAGAAAATTTCGGAAGTTATCCTTGAAATCCTGAGCATCCTTGTTCTGAACTGAATCCTCACGCAACCCTAACCGAATCCTGACAAACTGACGCAATAATCAGAACCGGAAAAAGGAGTAAGACCATGAAACCATGGAAATGGATAGCTCTGCTGGTTGCCCTAAGACCATGAAAGGCAATTGAACCCCTTATCCCGCGGTGAAATTTCGGTTCTTCACGTTATGGAGTGGATAAGAGCCGGCCGCATGGAAACCGGGGCAGCCCACAGTCTCGTGTGGCCGCCCGCGGCTCCGCCCTGTCCCTCGGGGCCTGCGGAAGGGGGCGCGGGCACCCTCACCCGCGCAATTGCCCACGCTTTCACCCGCGCCTGGTTCATGCGCTTGCATCCCCGAAATAAAATTAATTTTGCTTGACAAGCCACGAGGGCGGCAGCCAGGAGCGATGACCCAGGAGCGGGAATCGAGGACATTTTCCAAAACCCTCGATCCTCGATACTTTTTTTCGCCGCGTCCAAATGCCCTGGTTTTAGGCCACACAAGCCGTTTCCCCGAAAAATTTTTGCCCGGCTCAACACGATCCATAATGCAATCCGGGCGTTGGCAAACCGTGGCCCAATTTTTGAGGCCCAGCGTCCGGGCCGCGAAGCCCCTTTCGTGGCCCAACACCCGGCCTCCCGCGGCCCAATGTCCAGGCCACCCGCGGCCCAGAAATAAGGCCGCGAAAAGGCCTCCGTGACCCAGCGTCCAGGCCACGGAAGGTCGCACCCAAACCGGCCCTCAAATTGACCGATCTTGACTTCAAACCTAATTTTTCGTAGAGCCATTCTCACCTCGGAAAAATAGTGGCAAGTAGCCAGTAGCCAGGGTTCAGACCTCAAACCACAAACCTCAAACCTCAAACCTCCTCAGGCCCCAAACCTCAAACCTTTTAAAGCCCCCCCTACTATTCGTAAAATGGTCGCACCAAATTGGAAAAAAAGTAATGGCGGGAGCAAAGGAAGTGACCAGTAGCCGGCAGCCCGTAGCCAGGGGGAAGGAAAAGGGGGATAGAGGGCGAAAGCGGAGTATGGTTTGTGGTTTGAAGTTTGTATTGGCAAATCTCTAATGTCGAGGGCCTGTTGCCCAAACCCTTTCAGCCCCAAGGGGGCGGCATTCTACAGCCCGGGGCACAAGCCCCGGGAAGATAGCGCACGTGATTTTCGAGCTCCGAAGGAGCGGCATAGCCCGGCGTTATGGCGCGCCTTCAGCGCTCAAAAAACTGAATTTTTTCCTTGACAACCTCTTATGGGGGGGGGTACAATATTGCAGAACAATATATTGGAAAAATTCCCAAAATTCTCCGCGCATGTGCAATTCCAACGTAATAAGGATTTAGGGAGGAATTAATGAAGAAGCTTTTGCTATTAGCATTATATCCCTTGATTTTTCTGCTGCCGGTCCGCGGCTTTTCCGAAACCGCAGTTTATAATGGAACCTGGCTTGTCCCTAGTGTCATGTCAACTTTGAAATGTCGTAAAGAATGGCGTATAATTCCTTTCTGTGGGAAGGAGGAACGCCATGCCGACAATCAAGTACAAGGTGACGTTGGAAGCGGAAGAACGGGCGATGCTCCAGGAGATCGCCACTCATGGGCGGCATAGCAGCCAGAAATTGCTCAACGCCCTCATCCTGCTCAATTGCGACCAGGGCCAGTTCCAGGAGCAGAGCTTGACCAATCAACAGATCGCCGCTGTGCTGCCGGTGAGCATGAAGAAGATTGATCGCGTCAAGCGACGCTTTGTGGAACAAGGCCTGGAAGCGGCGTTGGACAAGCGCTCGTCGGCGCGCCCCTGCCTGCGCAAGATGGATGGAGACGTTGAGGCGCATCTGATCGCCCTGAGTTGCGGCAAGCCGCCGCGGGGCCATGCGCGGTGGTCGTTGCGCTTGTTGGCCGACAAGATGGTGGAACTCCGCTACGTTGATTCGATCTCTCACGAAACGGTTCGGAGCGTCCTAAAAAAAACGAGTTGAAGCCCTGGAAGAGGGAGCAATGGGTGATCCCGCCCGAACAGAACGGCGATTTTGTCGCTCGGATGGAGCAAGTGCTGGAGATTTACAAGCGGCCCTACGATCCTCAACGGCCGGTGGTGTGCATGGATGAATCGCCCCGGCAACTGATTCGGGAGACGCGGACGCCGCTGCCGGCCCGCCGGGGAGCGGCGGCGCGGCACGATTATGAATACGAGCGTTGCGGGGTTTGTAATGTGTTCATGGCGGTCGAACCGCTGGCGGGCAAGCGGCTGGTCCGGATCACGGAGCGGAAGACCAAGCACGATTGGGCGCATTTTTTGGAGGAGATCGCTGGCGCCTACGCGGAGGCGCACCGGATTATCCTGGTGATGGACAACCTCAACACTCATGGGCCGGGGTCGTTTTACGAGACCTTCGCGCCAGCGGCGGCCAAGGCGCTGTGGGATCGGTTCGATTTCGTTTACACCCCTAAGCACGGCTCGTGGCTGAACATGGCGGAGATCGAATTGAACATTCTCATCAAGCAGTGTCTGGGGCGGAGGATCGCAGACATCGCGGAGATGCAGACGGAAGTATCGGCATGGGAGGGGCGTCGCAACAACCTCAACGCCAGCATCGATTGGCAGTTTACGACGGCTGATGCCAGGATAAAGCTAAGGCGACTTTATCCGACACTTGACAATTGACATGACACTAGTCCGTGTAGTATGGTTTATTGAGTCCGGGGAAAATGCTCCCCGGCTGGTCACCGCTTATCCATGCAAGACGAGGGCGAAGCCATGAAAGAACTTGATACCATCGTGTTAACAGACGACCTTCCGGACATCGGCCTGGCCCAAGGCGACATCGGGACAGTGGCCCTGGTCCATCGCGGCGGCCAGGCCTATGAGGTCGAATTCACCACCTTGGACGGAGAAACCGTCGCCGTCGTCACCCTCTTTGCCTCCCAGGTCCGCTCCATCGCGCCCAAGGAAATAGCGCACGCCCGCATGGTTGCCGGCCAATAATTTTGTAAGGCTACGTTATGGGAGATATAGCTTTATCTCAATTGCATCTGTTTTTTATGCTGACTATCCTAGTTTTGTCCACTCTTGCATTTCTTTTATACGACAGATTGGTCGTACGAACCCATCGCCAATATCTGAAGCACTTGGCCGCGGACTTCGGTACTGAAGCGATAAGCGATTGGGCCCGCGCCATGATTTTCTTTATTTCGCAATATCAAGGGGCCAGTATCATGATTGGGATAAGATTTGCTCAACTATTGCGGCCCCCGAGGTTAATGCTGAAATTAGCCGCCGACATAGATTCAAAATTTATCATTTGCCCACGGGGCCTTTTGACCAGAATAATGGAGGGCTTGGGATTGATCCGGGGCCTTCCGATCGGAGTGCCGTCATTGGCCACCGATTTCATTGTCCAATCCAGTGCGCCCGAGTTAACGCGTCTGGCGTTTGGTCACCCCGCCCGGCTGTCCGCGACAAACAAACTTATTTCTTCTGGTTTTAATCGCCTGGAAAGCGACGGCAAGGTACTTATTGCAATGAAGAACTACCTCAAGATCAATGACCATGACCACGACAGTCTCGGTTCGTTTCTCCGGCGCTCAAGGGGTTTGACTGGAGTAATGGCAGATGAACTAAACGCTTCGTCCCTGAAATCATATCTGGATCTTATGATTGAAATTGCCAGCAAGTAATTTCTGCAAAGCGAAAGAAAAGATGAGTGACTTGAAAAAGTACGTGGAAAAAAGGAAAAAGCGGGACCGGAAGTTCGCCGATGGATACGAGGCGGGCTACGAACGGTTCAGGGTCGGCGCCATGCTCCGCCAGGCGCGGCTGGACGCGGGGATGTCGCAGGAAGAGCTGGCCCGCCGGCTCAAGACCAAGAAGACGGCCATCTCCCGGATTGAGAACCACGCCGAGGACATCAAGCTCTCGACCCTGGAAAGGGTAGCCTCGGCGCTGGGCAAGCAACTGGAAATCAGGATTGCCTAGGTCGGGGAGGCCGCGGAGGCCGTTCCTTCCTGAGCATTGTCTTGCGGAACTTTGAAGTTATAATGAGATAAAGGGGGTTGAGCCATGGCCCGGATAAAGGGTTATATCGTGGTGACCGTGAGGTTTTCCGAGGAAGGCGGCCAATGGAGCGCGATATGCCGGGAACTGGGCACCGCGGCCTGCGGCGACACCTTTGAACAAGCCAGGGAAGCCATCGAGGACCTGATGCTCCTGCATATTAAAGCATTGGAGGACGCGGGCACCCGCCAACGGTTCTTCAAGAAGCACGGCATCAAATTCTTCAAGCAGAAACCTAAAACCGTAACCTGCGGCTCGCCCCTTCATGCCGGCGAGGTGGTCGCCCCCATTACCCTGCCGGTAGCGGCGTGAGAAAGCGGCGTGTCGGGAAAACTTCCCGCCTTGAGCGGCGTACAACTCATGAAGCTGCTCGAACAAGACGGCTGGATCAAGGGGCGCTTCACCAGGCACGGCGCGTCTTTTCACAAGACCTTCCCCAGCGGCGAGACGCGCGTAACCGTTGTCCCCAACAAGAGCAGGCCCCTGCCCGAGGGCACCTTGCGGGCGATATTAGGGCCCAAGCAAACCGGGCTTGGCCGCCGGGGGATATTGAGATTGCTGGAAGAGAACAAAGCTAAATGATCGGCCGGACTGCATTCAGGTCATGAGATTCCGCTTCTTGTATTCCTCGCGTACCGCGACGTGAAAAGATATTACACTTCTTGAATGACCGCTGCCGCGGAAAAGCCCGATGAATCGGGCTTGAGTATGAAAGGACCCGTAATGCCCTCTCTAAATTGGATCAGGCTGGCCACGCGGATCGAGGAGTTGCTCAATGAGCGGCTGGGCGGCGATGAGGACCGGCACGCCTCATTTCTGGGCGCGCTGTGCCATTTGATCGTGACCGCGGGCGCGGACGATGAATCGGGCGCGTTCTTGATGAGGAGCCGGATCCCGGGACTGATCAAGCTGCTGGATGACTTAATGGCCGCGCTCGTGGCCGAGAGCAACGTGCACAAGGCCCTGTGCGCGCGGTATCTGTACCGGCAGTCGGAGGCCAAGGCCCGGCGGCGCTGGAAGGTGCGCGACTCGGAATGGAACTACATTCACAAGCTCGCGCGGCGCTGCTCCTGCGATTTCGACTTGATCTACGGCATCTTCGAGGAGTTGTTTCTCGATGCCGACTGGCACGACGAGTTGGAGGAGCAGTTCACGCAGCGGGAGGTGATCCTGGAGACCAAGGCCATCGAGGACCTGTTGATCCCGGTGATGGAGGGATACCTGCGCACGCGCAAGGTCGGAGGGAAATACAAGGCCTATGAAGTGTATGGCATCTGCCTGGGCATGCGGAGCGTCCGGGAGGCCGGGAAGGGCAGGGGGCCGCGCTCGAATTCCCTGGTCAACATCATGCGCTGCCAGCCGCAGTTGTCCGCCCACTCGAAATCCACGTGGGTGATCAGGAGCGAGCGGAGCATCAAGGCGTTGATGCAGGCCACCCAGTCGCTCTTTCCGGCCTATGAGCTGATCGGCGAGTTTCATTCCCACGCTTACGACACCCTGTCCGATCTGGAGACGAACCGGGGATGGGAGTTCTCCGAGGGGGATGAGGGGGACCTGGTTTACTGGGCGCGCGATATGAAAGACAAGTTGGGCCAGAAGCCCGCGGTTTCTTTGGTCGCGGCCATCGCCTCCTGCGAGCGTAACGCCGAGCGCAGGCATCACAACGGCATCAAGTCAACGCTGGAGCTGTCCGCCGGCGGCTGCCGGATCATCATCAACGCCTACCGCGTGCTGGGGAGCGGCCGGCCGTCCAACCAGAACGTAATCCTCAAGGCCCCGGGCATGATTGAGTGAGGAATTGATGCGGCCTTGCCGATAGGCTATCATGGTTGGTATCGAACCAGGGCGGAGAGGGGGACACACAAATGAAAATAAAAGTCGTGGTCCATAAGGCGGAAGAGGGGGGCTATTGGGCGGAAGTGCCGGCCATTCCCGGATGCGCCACTGAAGGAGACACCTTCGAGGAACTGCTCAAAAATCTCCATGAAGCCGTGGAAGGATGCCTCTCCGTTGACGTTAAAGACATTACAAGCGCCGGTACGGATCAGATTGTGGAAATCGCCATATGAAGTCAGTTACGGGCAAGGAACTTTGCAAAATCCTTGAACGCCACGGTTGGACCTTGAAACGCATTAACGGAAGAGCCTCTTGCAAAAAGATTCCGGGGGGTAGCGCCGGCATCTTGCCGGCAACGTAACCCCCTAATATTACTGGTGCCTGTTTTTGCCGCCAAGATGGCGGCGCTACATTTTGCAAGAGGCTCGGAAGCCATCATATTTACGGCAAGTCGGGAAGCATCGTGCGTCTGTCCGTTCCCGTCCACGGCAGCAAGCCTCTACGCATCGGATTATTAAAGCACCTCTAGAAAATGGCCGAGATCGAGGAAGAAGAAGTCTGAAGTAAAACCTAATGTTTCGCGGCGGAAATTTTAGCCGCCGCTGATTAGCGCTTCTCCACCCTTCCCCCCACCACGATCTCCGGGATGCGCAGCGTCGGCTGGGCATCGGCGACGGGGACGCCCTGGCCGTCCTTGCCGCAGGTGCCGATGCCGAAGCCGAGGTCCGAGCCGACCATGTCAATTTCTTTGAGCACGGCCGGGCCGTTGCCGGTCAGCGTGGCGCCGCGCACCGGCTCGCCCTGCTTTCCCTTCTCGATCATGAAGCCTTCCTCGACCTCGAACACGAAGTCGCCGTTCACGGTGTTGACCTCGCCCCCGCCCATGCGCTTGACCAAGAGCCCGCGCTCGACGGAGCGGATAATCTTTGCGGGCGGCGTCTCGCCCGGCGCGATCATGGTGTTGGTCATGCGCACGATGGGAGGAGACCCGTACGACTCGCGCCGGCCGTTCCCGGTGCTTTTGTTCCCCGTCTTCATGGCGAGGCGGCGGTCGTACAAATAGCCCTTGAGCACGCCGCGGTCCACCAGCACCGTGCGCTGGGCGGGCGTGCCCTCGTCGTCAATGGAGAACGACCCGCGCTTGCCGGGGATGGTGGCGTCGTCGAGCACGGTGACGAGCGGCGACGCGATCCGCTCGCCCACTCGTCCCGCATAGACCGAGAGGCCTTCCTCGGCCAGGTCCGCTTCCAGGCCGTGGCCCACGGCCTCGTGGATCATGGTCCCGCCCGCCTGGGCCGCCAGCACCACCGGCATGGTCCCGGCCGGCGCCGGCCGCGCCTTAAGGTTGCGCACCGCCCGCCTAGCCGCCAAGAGCGCGACCTCCTCCACCGAGAGCTCGTTGAACATCTCCAGGCCCGTGGTCCCGCCCAGCGACTCGTGACCCACCTGGATGCCGGCATCGTCCGCCGCCACCGCGATCACGTAGAAGATGATGCGGGTCACCTGGTCCGCGGCGCGCAGGCCCTCGCTGTTGGCCACCGCGATCCGGCGCGATCCGTCGGAGTAAATCACCTTGACCTGGCGGATGCGGCGGTCGGCCTTCCGGGCCGCGCGCTCCGCCCGCCACATCAGCGCGAGCTTGTCCTCGACGCCCACCCCGTCCGGGCTCTCGGCCACGGGCATCCGGAAATTTTTCCAGCGGCCGCCCGCCTTGATCCTTCCCTTGCCGTTTTCCCGATGCACGGCGGCCGCGGCAAAAGACGAGCACTCCATGAGGGCGCGGTCCAAGATCACGTCGGTGTAGCTGTAAGCGGTGCGGTTCGATTGCAGCACGCGCACGCCCGCGCCCGAGCGCCGCCCCTGCACCAGCTTGTCAACGCGCCGGGCTTCCACCTCGATCAGCGTGCTCACCGTCTCCTGCGCGAAAATGTCCGCGAACTCCCCGCCCCGCGACAGCGCCTTTCGCAAAACGCGGGAAACGTCAACCTGATGGAGTAAGATTTTATTGTTCATGCGTCAAGAATACCTCCCGATAGCTCCTCATGCCGCATGGCCGCGACCAGAAATCATAATAATTTTTTCAGACAGGATTCACGGGATGAAAGATCAAGAGCCGTATTCTGCACATCCTGTCACTCTTGTCCAAAATAGGCCGTAAGAAAACCGCCAAGACGCCAAGAGCGCCAAGGATCGCCAAGTAAAACCTGATGTTTCTTGGCGGCCCGGCAAAGAACAGCTCCGGAGCGTTGGCTCCAACCGGCTTGGCGGACCGGCCGACGGGAGCGCCAAGCCAGAAACATTCGCACTCAAGCCTTCTTAAAATCGTGTTAAAAAAT
>Ga0307379_10001204_pt1 | contig 41243 bp, 25 predicted proteins | sample UN2MG_FD_202237 | JGI IMG/M metagenome (GOLD analysis project Ga0307379, IMG submission 202237) | Soil microbial communities from Risofladan, Vaasa, Finland - UN-2 | ecosystem: Environmental > Terrestrial > Soil > Coastal area > Acid sulfate soil | place: Finland: Risofladan, Vaasa | collected...
TTCGTCGGCCGCCAATGTGCGCTTTCATGCCTACAGCATATCATAGCTGCACCAAGAAATCAAACCTATTACGCGAGATTCAATAAGTACCCGGTGGAATCCCTGCGGGACCTGGACCAGATCCGATCTATCCCATGGGAATTGCCACACGGCCTTGCGCCTCCTGACCTTGCACGCCTACCGAGCGATTTCCAAGCAAGGGGAGCGCTCTGGACTGATATCTCTTCGCCCTTCGTCTGCGTGGCAGGGCTGATGTCGTATCAGTATTTCCTGGAGCTGTGCGCGACTGAGCTGGACCTGATTCGCGAGCTAACCGCTGAGTGTCATCGAAGAATTGCCAGCGTGCTCGAGGTGCTGCTCGCCGACCGGTCAATTGAATGCGTGTGGATGGGCGGATGCGAATGGCTTACCCCTCCCATGGGGTCCCCGAGGCTATACGACGAACTGGTGCAACCGTTCGAGGCGGACCTGATCTCGCGAATCCACGATGCGGGAGCGCTGTGTCATGTGCACTGTCACGGCAATGTGCGCTCGACGCTAGAGGCCGTGATAAGGCGCGGCGCGGATTTCTTCGAGCCGGTCGAACCTCCGCCGGACGGCGACATAACATTCGCAGAGGCAAAGGCTCTGGCTGCCGGCCGGATTACACTGGGTGGCAACGTTGAGGCGCGGGTTCTGGAGAACGAAAGCGTTGACGCGGTCGAAGCAGCAACGCGGGCGGCCTTCGAGGGCGGCAAGGAGCGCATGGTCTTGAAGCCGTCTGCCAGCCCGATCGGCAAGATTGGGCCTTCCATGCTTGCCAACTACCACCGCATGTTCGATGTTTGGGAGGAATGCTCTCCATTGTAGAGGCTGGGCTGCGGGCGGCACGAGCGGCCTTGCGCCCTCATCAAAGTCAAACAGCAATGTGTGTGCTTGATGTCAAATCGCAATGAGACACGTCCGGGAGCCCTCTGGGCTTGCCTGTGATTCGCTTAACTGACCCCGACCCTCAATTCCCCGCTGCACACCCGTTTGCGCCCGACGTCAGTCACGGTCGGCGTGAGCCGTCAGAGGCGGTCTCAAGCAGCCTTGACAATCACACCTTCTCCCATCGCCGTGCTTGCGCATCTTCACCGCCCGGCAAGGGCCGCCAGCGCTCGTCGCCGGGCGGCGTTGATCGCCAGGGGGTCGTCTGCGTTGAGGATGCTCGTGAAGTGGTAAATCTCGATCGTCGCCGGCCCCATGCACAAGGATGCATTTGCACCGCAGCCTATGATCTCGTCGTATGCGCCGCGTCCGCGCGCTGCCAACAGCTGTGCGAAGAGTTGGGCATCGCGCCACCCGTCCCGAAAACCAAGGTACGGCGGCGACACGGTGACATGCGCGGTCGCATCGTTGATCCACACAAGCTGCTCCATGGGACAGTAGAACGCCCACATCGCATAGCCTTGGTAACCCCCGTCCAAAGCGATCTGCGGGTAGACCCACGCGTCGCCGTAGGAGCCGCGATACGGGTTCTCGGCGCCGCCATAGAACCATATTTCGTCCCCAGGCTTGATGGCTGCCAGGGGCTTGCCGCGCGAGGACTGCTGTGCCACCGTAAGGCGAAGCTGGTAGCGATGGCCCGCCGGGTCGCGGCCGTCAGCGGGGCTGACGTACAGACGGTGCTCCCGGCTGTCGCCGGCGATGACCACCCCACGCTGGTTGTTGCCCCACGGGCTGCCTTCGCGCAACTGTAAGGGCCGGCCGTCCTCCAGCAGCTCCAGCTTCTTGACTGATTCAGGCGCGACGCGGGCAACGCCCTGCTGTCCGAACACCCGCACGAGCCACGTTTTCTGGGCTCCGCCGTCGGTGTACGGTGACCACGGGCCGCCCAGGTCGAATGTCTGCTCGGTGGTCTCGTAGTCTGTGGTCAGCACGCGGAAAAACTCGTCGCGCGACATGAAGCCCAACTGCCATTGGTCGCAGTAGGGATTAAGGGCGTTGATATGGCCCGGGGTGTGCGCGACGATACCGCTAATGGTGGTGAACGGACGCCACCCGGCCATCCGCACCACCTTCGCCGTCTCGACGTAGCCTGGTATCTCCTCGGGGGTGATCTCGTCCTGGATCTTGCAGAAGAAGCCCTGGAACCCCCTGGCCTCCAGATAGCGCTTCGTCTCCGCGTAGAACCAGACGATAACCTTGTCGCCCTCGGGGGTGCCCGGCTTGACGCGATCCTTGCCCAGCGCCACGTCGAACAGGGCGCCGCGCCAGGAGGGGCTGGAGGGGTGCACCATATAGCTCTGGACCATGGTCACCCCACGGCGCTTCGCGGCATCGAACCAGGGGTCATAGTGCGAGAAATCCAGGTGCGGGAGGTGGTTCAAGTCGAGGGTCTGGCCCACCTTCGTCAGGTTCTCGCCGGTGCCGGCGATCTTGGTGTTGGTCACGATGGCCTGCCACCCGCCGACCCAGTCGAAGACGTCGCCACCCATGTCAGCGTAGGCGTGCAAGATGCGCTCCAGGCGCTGCAGGCTGTGCGCCGTGACCTCGAACCCGCCCGCCATCACGCCGATGCCACTGGAGTAACCATAGACGTGAAATGGACGCGCATCACTTACCCGCACCGGCCAAACGTGGATCCCCAGGTTCATGACCGCCTCCGCGCCACCGACGAGCAGGCGCACCGGCACAGTGTATTCGCCCGCCGGCTTCCCTACCGCCGACACCTCCAGCCACAGGTTTTGCCCGATGCCCGCGGCGAACGGCCAACTCTCCGGGGGCGGGCCGAGCACCTCCACGCGATTCTCGCTCGCCGTCTGCCATGACGCGCGGATGCGCCCGCGCCAACCGCGCGGCACTGCCACGCGCACCGGCGCCGCGAAGTCTGCGAGCGCGTTGATTGTCACCCCCAGGCAGCGGCCTCCGTCGAGCGGCAGGTCCAGGGGCAAGGGATCGGGCAGGCGCTGACGCGCCGAGCCGTCGCCGATGGAGAGCCAGAATCCGCGCTCTTTCTCCGCCGAGCTAACGCGGAACCTGGTGGCCTCTTCCTCCCATCCAGGCATCCGGGTGACGGTTGCTTGCGGCACGCCGGGCGCATAATGGGCGACGAGGGCCTGCCAATCGGGCGGTTGCATCTGTCCCTGGACCGCGATGAGTGCGACGCCCGCCGTGAGACGATGCCCGGGCGCCAGGCTGCCATAAATCCATTCAAACGTCGGGTACTCGGCCGCCTGTAGCCAGAAGTAGAAACGGTCGGCGCCAGGCGCGTACGCCAGTATGGCGTCCCCGGTGGCGCGGTCCCATAGCGCCGAGTATTCGGGCTTCGCCACAGCGTAGTACCCGCTGACCTGGTCATGGCCGATCGCCGGTTCCCTGCCGCGGGAGGGGTCGGCGTTGATCCAGTACAGGTGCTCGGTCGTACGCGGCTGGTGCCCAGGCAGGAGGAAATTGCGGATGAAAAGCTTGTGCGGGCTCTGTGAGCCGTTGTCGAACTCGTAACGGACCTCGAGCGCCGACGAGCCCTTGCGCGCGGTGATGATCTTCACCAGCTTGAATCCCGATTCGTTCGACACCTCGAAGCGGACCTGCCCGACCTGCGGGCCCTGCTCGGTGACGGCAGCCTGGTAGCGCGCCGAGGTGAAGGTGGCGCGGTCGTCTAGCGCGCCCCCGTACTCCGCCGGGCCCTTCCACATCGCGATCATCTCGCGCTCCGACGGCTTGAGCACCCAGGAGCGGATGCGCGCGCCGCCGGCGCTGTCCACCTCGACCCGGAAGTGATCGTTGTCAAACACGTACACGTCGCCCTGGCGCTGCACCAGCGCCTGCGCACGGGCTGTGCCCGAAAACAGCGTCAGGGAGAGGCCAATCGCCAATAGCAGTCCGGTCAGTGACATATGCCTGCTCCTGTCGGTGAGCATACCACTATGTGTGGTGGCAGGCGCCAACCTGATTTGGACGTGGACATCAATGCGCGCGATTCGCTCCGGAGAACCGTGATCCGCTGCAGATGTACTGCGGTTGCGCGGATTTCACCTTCCTTGGCGCGGGAGGTCAACCGGGTTCGCGCCCGTGTCCGCGCGAGCTTTCGGTGATGCTCACGCCTCGCCACCAAGGTCCGAATCTGCAGCGCCCCTGTGCGAAGCCGGGACGCCCCGGCCCCTTTGGGGCATAGGGGCGCTTTTCGCCGGGCCGGGATAGGCTTCCCTGCGGGAATGGTATGTGCCCGCACCACGCGCGCCGCTGTGGACAAGGCAGCTGCTATCGTCACGGCGTAGCACCATGGAGGTTGCTGGTTCGAATCGGGAGCCAGATCCGCTGCGCGGTCAGACCCCTAGCAGGCCCGGGTGCTACCGCTCATAATGCGCCGGGTCGGGCGTGGGCGTTTGGCCGGTGATATGAAACGGCTCGGTCGCCACGCGCTTGTACCGCTCCTGCCATCCCCCGAACTCCGGGTCCAGCCAGCCGAAGTTGTTGTACGGCTGGTACTGCGGGTTGCCGTTAGCGTCAACGCACAGCAGATACCGCGCGAACGCGGCGCGGCCTTGCAGCTCCGCGGTGGGGATGCGCATGTCGGGCAGCGGCTCCGGCGCCGCTGCGGCGAAGGCGCTGGCCGCGCACAACAGCGGCATCAATAGCAAACTCAATACGATGATGGTGACCGTCTTCATGCGATTACCCTCCTTCCGTGTGGCTGCGCGGGAGGCGAGACGCGGAAGCTCGGCCAACATCACCAGACACGGCGCCCGCCAGGAATAGTCCTTGGCGGGATCTATGCCCCCGACGGCCGCTTCGCAGGTCACCAGGGCGTCGGCCGGTCGCGATGCTCAGCTATTGAGACGGAATCGGTTCCAACTGCCAATCGTGCCCCTTGCTGGCGCGCCCCGGCAACACCTCGACGCCGGAGACCCGCGGATCAGTGGTGAACACCGGGCTCACCGCGTCAGCGTTGCCGATAGGCTCCCGGTATGTCAGTCGCCACGTGTCACCTTCGCGACGCAGCCCGAACAGAATGAACGACTGGCTGCGGTTGCGCAGTGCCCCCGTCTGTGGGTCCGTGCGAACCACGGTCAGGCGGCAGATCACAGCGGCGCGGTCCCCTTCCGTCAAGACTCGTTCAACGGCGAGCGCCGCCTGTCCCTTGGTTCGTTTGATTTCCTCTTCCTTCTCGGCATTTCTTCGTTCGTACTCGATGCCATTTCCCCATTCGTCTCGGAAAGATTGGGAGTACAGCTTAAGTCGAGCGCTGAAGTCCCGGGCGTTGCCCAGCCTTACATAATTGGTGAGGACGTCCCTGATGGCCTGAGCGTCTGCGGCCGTCGGTTCGCCAGGCTCGCCTACTAGGCTTCGAACACCTACCACGTCCCGGTATCCTTCGGCGTGAATTCTGAGATCATAGATCCCGGGCGGGAGACTCTTCATGATGTACCTGCCAGTCTTCCCATCGGCCATTACAGCGGCCTCTTTGACGAAACCTTCGCTGAGATCGCGACTCACGGCGCGGATTTCCGCCTGGATGCCAGCGGGCGCGATGCGCCCTGAGATGGCTCCCGCCGCTGCCAGCACCACTTGGCCAAGGTCCACTGTCTGCCCAGCGGCTATCTCCACGTCGCGGTCCTCGGCAACGCACCATGCCGCCGTCAGTAAGACCATATACTTTCCCGACTGGAGCCCCTCCATACAGTATGTGCCGTCCTTAGGGTTCGCAGCAGTTCGCTTGAGCAACACCAGGTCGTCGCCGCGCATGACGTACAGCGCCGCCTGAGCCCTGACGTGTGCGGGCAAGAGCGTGCCGGTGATTCGGCCACCACTCGCCTGTTTCGTCGGCTCGGAGGTGGCCAACGAACAGACTGCGGCAATCGTCGAGAGAACGATCAGCATTCCCACCATTTTAGTAGAAGACCTGCGAGCCATTGCTGTTATCCCCGTCAATCTACGAAATGGAGCTTGTCGCCGTACCTGCACCCTCGCGAGTGCAGTATTGCGCGAAGATGGCCGCCTCCAATTCCGGACGCGCCTCCGCGTAGCGCCCCTGCCGGTAGTGATTGAAGCCGATGTTCTTGCGCGCTCCTGCATGGTAGAAGACACTCCTCGCGTCACTGCGCGACAGGAGGTCGTTGTAGGTCGCCCGCGCCGGTACGTCCGCCTCCCGGGGCGTCACCACCAGGTGCACACGCGTTGGACATCAGGCAGCAGCCCAGAGCCACCGGCCCATAGCTTCGCGCCGGTCCCCTGAGCAGCGCCGCTCACCGTCCCCCCAGAACACCTCCCACCCGAAATAGGTGACGGTCCCCAGTTTGCCCGAGGTAATACAGCAGCGTCGGCGCGTTCCAGTAGCAGTTGGCGATCGGGTTCACCGACTTGTCCGCGATCGTCCGCCGGTACGCATCCCGCATGCTCTGCGCAAATGCGTCGTCGCCCGTGAGTTCCCACGCGTAGCCGACCGCCGGCGCGATCAGCACGTTGTAGTTGCTGCGCTTGCTGAAGTGCGGATTATGCGAGTAGCCGCAGTAATCCCCGGGCCCCTCCGGCGAGGTGTTGTCCTCCATGATGGATTCCGCCAGCCCGACCACCGCCTTCGCTGCGTCGAGATCCCCGCTCTGCCGGTAGTAGAGGTACAGCGGCTCCATCAACTGCGCGCACATCCATGGCACGTTGCCGCGATAGTTGTAATTGCCGTGTACCTCGGAGTAGCACCCGCGCCGCGCATCAATCCGCGACAACGCGTCGTGCGCCAGCCGCCGCGCCGCCGCCAGGTACTTCGCGTCCCCGGTCTCGTCGTACGCCCGCACGAGGGCGATGAGCGAACCCGCGTGATCTCGCACCGACACGCTGCCCACCCCGGCCTTCTCGCGCACGATGAAGTCGGCCACGCCGAGAAACGCTTCCAGCGCATCCGGATCACCGGTCAGGCGGTAGTACGTATCCATCCCTTCCGCGCGCAGCATCGCCGACCACCACGAGGTCGTGTGTTTGCCACCCGGCGCGTACAGCACCCCCAACCACTCCGGGTGATCCGGCCGCCCGTGACACGTGTCAACGTCCATGCAGTGCAGGCATTGGTCCTCGCCGCGGTCGAACCACCGCGGATCCCCACCCATGAGATACTCGCTCAACGTGCCCTGCATGATGTCGTAGTAGTTGTTGCGCCAGGCGTCGGGCTTGCCCTGATAGTGCGCGTCGGGGAAATCGCGCATGCCGAGCGTCCCGTTGAGTACCGTCGGCCCGACCCCGCCGTACGTCCGCTGCTGATGCTCGTGGAGCTCCGTGAACTGCGCGGCGCTGTGCGGAGCCGCGTAGCCCAGCCCCCCCGACGAGCAGAACCACTCCGCCGAGAACAGCCTCGGCGGTCGCATGAACGCGTTCACGATCTCTTCGGCATCGGCGCGCGCTGCATCAGGCGGCAGGAACGCCAGCAGCACCTCGTGCCGCTTCGCCTCGCCGGGCACCGGCTCGTAGTAGCCGCCCGCTCCGCCTCCCGCGAACAGGTCCGCGCTTACGCCTCCACCTGCGACGCGCAGCGACTTCGGGAAAAGCTGCCAGAACCCGCGCACCGCGACGACGACCACCGCTTGGTCGCCTGCCGCCGCCGCCCAGCCCTGCGAATGCTCGCCGCCGCCGACTGCTTGCGCGCCTTGCGTCACCGCGAAACGATCGCCCCCCGCCTGCGTAATGGCGACCTCTCCCCCCGGCTCCAGCGCCTCGCAGTCACCGCTCCATACCGCGCCCCCGCCGCGCGTCTCCAGGGTCAGCCCGAATCGCTTGATCCGCAGCGTCTTATCCGTGTCGTTGAAGATGCGGAAGAACACGCGCACGAACGGTTGCCCCGCATACGCGTTCAAACGGAACACGAATCGCCCAACGGAATCGTCAGCGTTATCGCGCCCGACGAGTCGCCCGGTCGCCTCAACCGTCGCGCGAACCGGCCCTCGCGTTCTGACCTCAAGTTTCGCCACCTCGGGAACGTAAAGCACATCGCGCCCACCGCGTCGCGCCACGACCTCGCCTGTCAAAGGTCCGCCCGCTCGTCGGCGCGATTCCGTGAACACAACGCTGTCAGTTAGCTGGCCGCGCTCGCCGCCCATCGTGATGGTGATCGGCCCCGTATCTATGAGCACGCGGCCGGCCGAGCGCCGCACGCGCGCCGGCTGCGGCGGCGCCGGCGCCGATAGCGGTCTTGTCGCGAAGCGCACACTCCACGGCTTTGGCGGGATGCCCCCCGGCGCGATGAAATCGAGCAGCACCCATCGCAGGCTCCGGTCGCCCCAGCGGTTCAACGCCGCGGCCTGCACCGGCACCAATGCGCCCCCCGGATCGCGCAGCGCAATCTGATCCAACTCCGTCACCCGTCCCGCCGGCAGCGGCACGCCGCACGTCACGGGAAACCCCGCGTGTGGAATCGTGTCCGCCATCTCGAGCGTCAACTTCGCCGGCCCGCGCTGCGCCGTGCCGAAAGGCCGCAGCGGCCAGCGCTCCGCATGCACCCGCTCGACCACCTCCTCCGACGGCCGCCGCTCGAAGCGGGCCAGCGCCTCGGGACTCACCCGCCCCCGCAGCAGTACGACGTCGCCCCAATAGACGTGGGTCATGAATCGCGCGGGGTCGCCGGCCTTCTCGGCCTGCGTCTCCGTGGAACCAATGTGGTGGAAGTCCTGCGGCAACTTGGTGGCGGTTCCCACCTTGTCCAGTACGCGCAGCACCAGGCGGAACGGTGTGCCCGGCCGGCAGTAAGGGGTCACATCCACCTCGAAACGCGTCGGCACATGCGGCCCCTCCGCATCGGCGACATCGCTTTCCCACACCACCTGCCCGTCCACCAGTACCTGCTTGAACCGGTGTCCGGCAAACCCCTCCCCGCCGAGCCAGTCATCCGCCTTCGGGCGCCAGTCATCGTTGACGTAGTCATCGGCACAGTAGAAGCGCACGCGATACGGCGGCTGCCAGTCCCCGGGGATCGTCGCCTCACGCTCGATCACCCCGAAATCCCCGTCGCCTGCCGCCGACCAGGGGTGGGTCATGACGAAGAGCGCGCGGCGGTCCGCCCGCCCCTCGTAACCGCCCCGGCAGGTGAAGGTCCACGAGCGCGCGTCCGTGACCTCCAAGACCGCAATGTTCTTCGGCATGGACGTGCTCCCGGCGGCGCTGGACGCGATCACGCAGGCCAGACACGCCGCCTCTGCGATAAGAGATGTCCGGTGCATAGTCACCACCTCCGCACTGCCCATATTGCTTCGCCGCGCCACCCTGATTATCTTCTTGCGCCCTGCCGTTGCGCTAGACTGGAGCCGCCTTCCAGCCGAAAAGACCGAGAAGTCCGTCGAGCCCGGATGAGCTGCTACTACAACCAGGAGCGTTTCCACGAGGTTTACCCGCCGCTGGCGGGTGCTGAGAAACGTCACCCCGGACGATGTCAATTACGGGCGCAGGGAAGCGATCCTGGCGCGCAGAAGAGCGCCCCTATGCCATAAGGGGGCGGGGGCGCCCCGGCTTCGCACAGGGGCGCTGCAGATCCGGGCTTTGGTGGCCAGGCGCGACGGTAATCGCACGGGCGCGCGGACGGAACAAGGTGCAAGATCAGGGACACCGGAACTGGGACTTGATTCACCTCCTGATTCGCCCCGCCATCGGTGAGGACCGACACCGCGAGTAAGCGCCTGTGGCGAAACAGTCTTACGGGGTGGCATGCGCAGGCTCCGTATGCCACGCCATATCCAGGGCCATGAGCCGACCACCTGCGGGCGGTTACGCGAGGCTGAAAGAGGAGAACCCGTCTGGGAGCACGAAGGAGTTGCCTGACGGTCGAGGGGCGAAGTAGTCCCGGAGCAGATGGGATGGGTGTCAAGGCCATTGTGGGGTTGATCCTGTGGGTAGTGGTCTCGTTCTCTGCGGGGCTTATCGGATCGCAGTTCACTGGTCCGGCAGTGGCTACGTGGTACGGCAGCATCGGGAAGCCGGCGTGGACGCCTCCCGGTGTCGTATTCGGCCCGGTCTGGTCCGCGCTGTACCTGATGATGGGCATCGCCGGCTGGCTGGTCTGGCGAAGGGCAGGTTTCTCGGGTGCGCCAGCGGCCATACTGCTCTTCGGGCTTCAGCTCATCCTCAACGCAGCTTGGTCGGTAATCTTCTTCGGCCTTCGTCGCTTCGACCTGGCCTTCTTCGAGATCGTCATCCTCTGGGCGCTCATCCTCGCGACAATGATCGCCTTCTGGCGGCATGACGCCAGGGCTGCCCTTCTCCTGCTCCCCTATCTCGCTTGGGTGAGCTACGCCAGCGCTCTCAACTTCGCGATCTGGCGCCTGAACCCGACCGTGCCTTGAGAGATGGCAACCGTCGTCAAACCGGAGTGGGTTAACCTGCCGGAAAACCAACGGTGGTGGTCATCTGCCCGTAGAACCGGGCTAACTTGCTCTGAAGACATTCCCCGGCTCATGGGCTGCCTGCACATCCCGTAGCCCGGCCTGGCCACCGTCAATGCTGTGGGTACGGCATGCGGGATTGCCGTGCATGGCGATCGAGCAAGCCGCTGTTCTCGCAGCAGGGAGGCCATCCTGGCGCGCCGAAAAGCGCCTCAGATCCGGCCCCTGGTCGCCAGGGGGGAGCGCTGCCGGAAGATGGCACTGGGTCATAGGAACACACGGGCGGGGACACCTGAAGCGTATCTTGGCCCAACCCCCGAGTTGTCCCGCCAGCGCGGAGGAACGACGCCGATGGGGGCATGCCTTGCTTACAGAACGACGGAGGCTGCGCGAATGACAGTATGTGCCTGGCTGTTGGGGGCTGCTTGCATCAGCTTGCTGGCCTGGTTGGCGTGCCCTTCCTCGGCGACCGCCGGCGAGCCGGACTTTCAGATTCCGGTGGGACAGCGGCAGCTCTTTCTGGACGATTACGGCATCGCAAGCAGCGACAAGTTGGCGCGGACGATGCACCAGCCGCTCAAGCGCGGCGCGGTCATCAAGCCCGACCTGCCATGGGAGACCACCCTGCAGACGCGCTGCGCGCCAGCGTGGGACCCCCAGCACAAGGTGTTCAAGCTGTGGATGATCACCTCGAGCTCCATCCCCGGCGTCGCGGGCACCACGTACGCGGAGAGCGCGGACGGCGTCCACTGGACCAAGCCGGTTTTGGGCCAGTATGAGATCAATGGCTCGAAGGAAAACAACTTCGTGACCGTTGATCCCACACTGACTTGGCCCGCCAACGCAATGGAGAACGTCGTCTATGATCCCGACGAGACGGATCCGTCGCGCCGCTACAAGGGCCTCGGCCACTGCTACAGCCGCGAACCCATCGTCAGCCCGGACGGCATTCACTGGCAGCGGCTGAACGTGCCCGCGATCCCTTCGGCTGACGAGTCGAACCTGAACTATGACCCCCAGACCCGCACCTTCATGGCGACGGTGAAGACATCTGCGGGCGGGCGGCGCGCGGTAAATCTATCCACGAGCAAGGACTTCGAGCACTGGTCCGAGCCGGCGTTGGTCTTCAGCGCCGATGCCGAAGATCAGGTGCTGGCTCGGGAAGTGATCAGCGCCCGGCTTGCGGATCCGACGCTATCCCAACCCACGCACGTCAATCCGGCTGAGTACGCCGCCGATGTCTATAACATGCCCATCTTTCGCTACGAGGGTCTCTACATCGGCTTGCCGGCCATCTTCTACCGTACCGCAACCCAGGCCGGCGACGGATTCCATCACGTCCAACTGATTTGCAGCCGGGATTTGCACGACTGGAAGCGCCTGGGGGAGCGGCGCGCCTTCATCGGCCCCTCGCCAGTGGACTCAGGCGCCTATGATTTGACCCAGATCCTGCCGCCCAGTCGCCCCATTCTGCGCGGCGATGAGCTGTGGTTTTACTACACGGGGATCAAGTACCGCTGTGGCGCTCCCGAGGGCGCTCGTGATATGGGCGCGGTGTGCCTGGCGGTGCTGCGGCGGGATGGCTTTGTCTCGCTGGACGCCGGGGAGGAGGAAGGAGCCGTCCTCACCCGTCCCTTCACCTTGCCCCGTGGCCACCTTCATCTGAATGTGGACGCGAGCAATGGCCAAGCGGTGGTGCAACTCTGCGACGACAATGGCGCCGCGATCGCCGGTCTGGAAGCATCGGAACCGATCACCGGCGACCAACTCGATGCCGTGGCGCACTGGCCGAACGCCAAGCTGGAGGCGCTTGCCGGGCGCCGGGTGTGCTTGCGCATCAGGCTGCGCCAAGCGCAACTGTACTCCTATTGGATCCAGTGACGGCTTGCATGGATCGAGGTCGAGGGTCCGCTTTTGAGGTAGCCGGTGCGCGCTGACCGCGAGTGCTTCCCTCGCGTACGGACGCTTACCCTCCTGCCGGCCACCACTCGGGATCCGGCGGCGTCAGAATCCCCTGTTCAACGGCGATGGCATATAGGGAGCCGAAGACGGAAGCCATCGTGCCCTCGTAGCCGTTGGCCATCCCTTCCCAGGAGTGGAACTCCGCGCCGGTGTAATTGCCGCCGTCAAACACGCCATAGGCATAGGCCTCGTCCAGCTCACGGGCCAGCCGCCGGGCGTGCTCCTTCAGCCCGCAGCAGGACAGCGCGCGAAGGTAGTAGAGCGCGTTGCCGTAGAGCGAGCCATCCGTGTAGTTTTCGAACGTCGGGGTAAGCTCCCCAAACCATCGCCCCAGCATGTGGTCGCCCGGGCGAATAGGCAGGAGATTCAGAGGCAGGCCCAGCCGCGCCGACCCAATCCTCTTTTCCCGCCTCAGCTTTTCGAGATTCAACAGCGCGGCGCAGGCGGCTTCGCGTTCGAGCAAGCCGAAAGCGGCGGCCATGCCGTTGATATCGAGGAAGGCGTAATCATGCAACTGGCCGTCGCGGCTGCGCCAGCCCGCCACCCAGCCGGTCTCGGGATTGAGAAAGGCTGTGGCGTAGGCGCCGAGAATGCTCGCCGACGCCTCGCGGCATCGGTCAGCTAGCTCGCGCCGTCCCAGCTCGGCCAGCAGCGCCGCGGCGTTGCGAAAGCCGCGGTACGACAGCGCGTTCACGTAAGCGTCCTGGTGTCCGAAGCCGACCACGTCCATGGAGTTCGTGCTCCAGCGATGCGAACCGGTGTTGCCCGAGAGATCGCGGCATCGCGCCAGGCCCTCCGCATCCATGGCGTCGAGCATGCGAGCAACCGTCTCCGCGAGACCAGCTTCCACCCCGCGCAGCCACTGGAGATCGGGCGCGACCTGGTGAACGCGCCCGGTGGAAATCATGATCTGCGGGTCCGCATCCATGAAGAGATTGCGGAAGTAGCCATAGCCGCCGCCGTCGAGAAGGGCGCGGCCAATCGTGAACCGGACGAGGTCGAGGGGACTCGGCCCGTGCTCGGGCGGGCGCGTGAAGCAGATGGCCTCGATCACATCGGCCTGATTGGTGTGGCAGTTCACCGACGCCGAGTGATCCGAGAACCCGCCCAACTCCGGCCGGAAACACGCAAACGGGACCGACCAATGGGAGGCGATGCCGGGCCACGGTTCCGGCCCTTCCGTGCACTGGGCGGGCGCCAGCGCGGTGACCGCGAATTCAACCAGCGCTCGCCGCGTGCCCGCGGGGATCACCATGGGGGCGTCCAGGCTGCACCGCTCGCCCATCCACAGCCCGCCCGTCAACACGTTGCGGCAACGATAGCTCTCCACCTGCAAATGCGGGGAGTGCTCCATCCCCTCCAACACCCGGCACGACAGGGAGCCGGGGCCATCGCCCGCCCAGTGCATCGGCAGGCAAACGTCGCCGTTCCTGCCCGGCAGCAGGGTTGGCATGGCGGCGGCGCCGGTAATGGCTGCCCCCAGGTCCCATGCGAAGCGCCATGCCTCGAATTCCAGCGCCGGCAGGTCCTGCCGGCAGTGCTGGGCTACTTCGATATAGAGCCGGTCCGACTCCACGGTGAAGGTGGCATCAACTGTCGGCCCCTCCACCTCACAGCGCAGATTGCGATAGCTCACGCGGTTCCCTTCGACCGCAACCTCCCCGGTCCACAGGTGCGCCCCACAGTCGGTGGAAAGCGTGCGCAGCACCGGCCCGCTGAGGCCGACGGGAACGGGAAGCGGCTGGCCGACGCTGTCACGGGACTGCGCGAGGTCCACCATTATGCGCCGAGCCAAGCGATTATCGCCGGCTTGACCGCGCCCGAAAGCATCCCAGCCGAGATGCATCAGCATCGGCCGGCGCAGCGAGAACCCCACTGACAGCCGGTCACTCTCGTACAGCAGCATGTCCGGCCGGTCCTCGACCGTCATTCCCGCCGGAGCCTCCGGACCGCAACGCTCCACGGCAAGCAGCGGCGGAGGCTGCGGCCAACGTTGGGTGTCGGACCGCCTATCGCCGAACGCCTGAAGCGGGCTCAGGATGCAGAACGGCACATTGAACGGTCCGCCGTTCATCTCGCCGTGGCTTGGCCACACCGGGTGCTCGCGGTCGCATTCGACGCGTAGATGATCGGTGCGCAGCCTATCCAGTGGAATGACGTGAAGCACCTCCCTCCTGGCCTGCTCCAGGAGGGTGGACATGTGCTCGGCAGACATGTCCTGAGATAGGCCCCCGCCCGCAATCACCGCATTCGCCGGCAGGTCCACCTCCTTGACGGTGCGCCACCGTCTGCCGTCTTCGGCGAGCACCGAGATGATGATGTGCGCCGGGTGCGTGGGCACGTTCGGCTCGATGCGCCCGGAACCGCCGCCAGGCACCAGCCCCAATTCCAGCCGCTCGACTCGCACCGGTCGCAGGAAACGTAGGTACCGTACACATGTCTGTCCGTTGATCCGCACCCCTAGCCGCGGATGGAGCACCGGGCGAACGCCGCCATGACTTAATGCGTAGTGCTTGAGCAACTCAGCCATATCCCGTATCCTGTGCCAGTGGGTTGCCGCTGGAGGTCGGTGTCCTTATCAAGTCGCAATGAGACACGTCTGGACGGCGCGCCGCCAGTTGGTGTCTATAGTGTGATAACCGCAATCATGCGCTAGTCGCCTCGACCAAGCAGCGACCCCCCGGTCACATCAATGAATGTTCCCGTTATCCAGCGCGCATCGGAGGAGGCAAGGAACGCTACCGCGTCGGCGATATCCTCAGGCAGGCCCAGACGGCCCAGCGCGGCGACCGAGGCAGCGAACTTCCGCGCCTTGGGGTCTCGCAGCCAGTCCGCCTGGAAGTCAGTGTCGGTGATGCCGGGAGCCACCGTGTTGACGGTGATTCCTCGCGGCGCAAGCTGCTTGGCGAGGCCGGTCGTCAGGCTATCCAGAGCCCGCTTGGTCATGGCGTAGGCGACTTCTTCCGGCATGGCGATTCGGGAGGTGCCGGAAGAGATGTTGATGATCCTCCCTCCGTCCCGCAAACGTGGGAGAGCCTGCTGGATGATGAAGAACGGGGCTTTCATGTTGACAGCGACCAGTTGGGCGAACTCGGCTTCGCTGGTCTGTTCGATGGTGCCACCCAAGGATATGCCGGCGTTGTTGATGAGAATGTCGAAGTCACGAACTCCCAGCGCATCCTGGAGGCGCTGGGCCATCGCTTCGAAGAGAGCCCCAACGCCCTTCATGCTGCGGAAGTCTGCCCGGACCGGGAACGCCCTCCCGCCATTCTTCTCGATCTCGCGAACGGCAGCCGCGGCGGCTTTCTGGTTGCGCCCGTAATGGACTACGACGAGAACGCCATCCCTCGCAAGCCTTGATGCGATGGCGCGCCCGATGCCTCCGCTCGCGCCCGTCACCAAGGCGACCTTTTCCTCCGATGCGCTCACGTATAGCCCTCCCCATCCCTTGCGCAGCCGGCCTTTGCCGCGGCCGTTGACATCAACCATCAATGCCTTGATGCACCGACTTTGCGGAAATCTATGTACCCTCTCTCAACGTCCACAGATATCAGCTGCACGCGAACCCGATCGCCGACATCAACTCCCTCGAACCCATGCGCCAGCCTTCCTTCAACCGGCATCTCGAGAAGCCGCACCCACGTGCCTTTGGCGGAAGCACCCGTGACCAGGGTGTCGAACTGCTCCCCGATTCTCGATTCAAGCAGCAGCGCAGCCGCGGACTTGCCGACCTGCCGTTCGACCTTGTTGGCGGCATCCTCTTCTTCCGTGCAGTGCTGAGCCAGACCCTCCAGTTCATCTTTGCCATAGGGCGAAGGCCTCGCATCTATGGCGGCCTTCAGCAAGCGTTGCGTGATCAGATCGGTGTAGCGGCGATTCGGAGCTGTGGAATGGGTGTAGTCCCTGACCGCGAGACCGAAGTGCCCTGGAACCCGGTCGCCTGGCTCTTCAGCAACGTACTCGCCAGGTCCCAGTAGCTTGATAACGGTGAGTGATAGATCAGGGAATCGAAGTGGGTCGGCTGCTTGCTCCTTCACCAGGAACTGCTCCAGCGCTTTGGGATCCGGGGCATTGGGGAGCCTGGTCCCATGCGCCCGGGCGAGTTCGACGATTCGATCCCATCGCTTTGGCGTGCGCACTACGCGGCGGATCGAGGGCAGCTGTTTTGACGGGAGATAGCGGGCGGTCACACCGTTTGCCGCGATCATGAAATCCGCGATAATGTCCTTGGCGCGGTTTCTCTCTTCTACCTCAAGATCACGGATCTGGTCGCCGTCGAATGCCGGTCTCGCCTCGATGGTTTGAAGAGTCAGCGCTCCGTGGGCAGTGCGGAGATTCTTCAGGCTCTGCGCCACCCGGTCCTGGATGCGCAGATTCTCATCGAGTCCGCTGGCGGCGGTGATCGCCTGGGGCACCGGGCTGCTCCCCTCCAGCCATGCGGCCACACTGTTGTAGGCGAGCTTCGCATGATTGCGGACCCGCGCCCGGTAGACATCGGAATCCTGAAGGGATCCCTCCGCGCCGATCACCATCTCGACGATCATCGCTGAGCGGTCCTCATTGAAGCTCAGGGAGGTGAGGTCGGTGGACAGCTTCTCGGGAAGCATGGGGAACACCTGGGCAGCCGTGTAGACCGAGGTCGTGTTGTGGCGAGCGTGTCCATCAATGGCGGACCCATCCCCAACCAGCGAGTCCACGTCAGCCACGGCAACCAGAATCTTGACTTTGCCGCCCGGCATTGCCTCGGCAACGGTGAGCTGGTCCAGATCACGGGAGTCATCGTTGTCGATCGAAGCCCAGAGGAGGTCCCTCAGATCACGGGCGTCCGCGCCGTTGGTTGCTGCGGGGGTCTCAATCCCGCCCAGTTCGGCAAGCACCTCGGCGGAGAAGTCGGGGAGCAATCCTCGCTCGAGCATTGCCCTCCGGGCGATACTTTCCAGAATGGCACGGTGCTGTCCGTCATCCGATTTCATGCGGAAGTCCCTCTCACCCGCGCGTGCCCAGCACCGTCAGCGCGCCGTCGCCGGCGGGGGCGATGATCTCGAGCCGGCCGTCGCCGTCAAGGTCGGCGACGACGGGCTGGCCGACGCTGGCGCCGACACCCGTTTTCCACACCACGACCGGCCTGCCGTTGTGATCGCCGACCGCCCACAGGTAGCCGTGGCTGTCGCCGAAGACAAACTCATCGTGGCCATCGCCGTTGATGTCACAGGTGGAGACGGGACCAGCGGAGGCGCGAATCGGCAACCGCCAGCGCTCGCGCCCGGTCCGCGCATCGAGGCATTCGAAGTCGCCGTCCTGCCGGCCGAAACCCATCAACCACTTGTCCTCCGATAGGCGCGCAAATCCTTCGGCGGCGGTGATGCCCTCCCCCACCTCAGGCAGTTTGTACCAGTACGGCTGCGCGCGCAGGCTCATCCCCGCCTGGAAGTAGTGGCCGGCGCACAGCACCACCAGCGGCTCTCCCGGCTGGTCGAGAATCGCCGGCAAGGTGTACAGGCCCTGGCTGGGCTGGTGGAAGATGTCCGGCGGAAACAACGGCCCTCGGATCATGTTGCCGGTGCGACCATCGGCGACGCAGTAGTAATCCGGATTGGTGAAGACCAGGTCGTCCGCGCCGTCGCCGTTGGCGTCATAGGCCGCGGCCTGATTCACGGTCGGGCCCCAATAGCGTTCGAGGCCTGGGAACTCGTCCTTTTCCCACCCTACCTTTCCGGTCGCGCCCTCCAGCAGTAGGCTGCGGACTACCGGCGTGCCGAACAAGCAGTAGACGTCGGCGCCTTTCCTCCCCGTGAACCGCCCCGCTTGCATATACACCTTGCGGCCGTAGGGCAGGCTGTGGCGGGTGGTCGGCGGAATCCGCGACTCCCATACCAGCGTGCCGTCGAGCCGATACGCTCGCACTACCGGCACGCGGGAGGCGTCGGCGCTGCCGATGATGATCTCGAGCTTTCCGTCGCCGTCAACGTCAGCCACGACCGCGTTATCGCTGGGCGAGAACTCGCGCACCACCTTGAGCCCGCCGGCGCGCGTCCAATGATAGGCGGTGGTCGTGCCTGCGTAGGTCTGGATGATCTCCGGCGTCCGGTCGCGATCGAGGTCGGCCACCAGCGGCGCGGGAGGCAACTGGCCGGCCGGGGCCTTGATCCGCGACAAGTCCGGGCCGGATGGCGCGGGTGGTTGCGTGAATGGCTGCGGCGGGAGCGCGCCTTCGATCCGCAGGGTCTGGTCGCGCGAGGTCACCAGGAACACTTCGCGCCCATTGGCTGACGCGAGCTTCGCGCTGGCGCGCACCCCATCAATGTGCCGGTACTCCACCGCCTTGCCGTCAACAATGCGAATCATCGCCGCGCCGCTGATGACGGCCCGCGTGGGGTCGTGGCAGTCGTCCGCCAGAATCTCCGCGCGGCCGTCGCCGTCCACATCGGCCAGCCGCGCCGCAATGCGCCCCGAGATGCGCGCCTTGAGAGCGCCGGTTGCGGCGTCGTAGACGCGGATCGCCCAGTCAGGATCGCCCTCGTCGTTGAACATGGACACCACGACCTCCAGCCGGCCGTCGCCGTCCACATCGGCCACCGGCGGCGTGGGCCAGTTGGTGGCGACGTTGGAGACCGTGACCGAGTTGTCCCAGCCCTGGGCCCAGGCGAGCTTGAGCTTGCCGTGGTGATTCAGCAGCACCTCGTGGTGTTGAGCGAAGTCGGCGATGCACAGGAAGTCAGGCAGACCGTCGCCGTTGAGGTCGCGGAACTCGTTCAGACCGTAGCTGCGGATGTTGGCGGGCGCGACGTCCCACCTGATGAATTGCTTGACGGCGCCGGTGAGCGGGTTCAGGACCCACATGCGGCTGTGGGAGATGACGCAGATCTCGTTGACGCCGTCCGCTTCCAGGTCCGCCGTGCGCAAAGCCGGCATGCAGGTATATTGGTGGAAGTAGTATTTCCAGCGGGCGACGGGCGGATGGCCGGGAGCCGGAAAGTAAAACAGAGCGATGTAGCCGTTGCGTTTATCCGGCGGGTAGCCTTGCTCGAGGACCAGCATCTGCTTGCCGGCGCGCTGCGGCAGGTAATGGCCAACAAAGGGGTACCAGTGATAGGACATGGGCTCGACGTCGTAACGCCACAGGAGGCGTCCGCTGGCGGCGTCGAGCAAGAGCATCGCCCCCAGCGGCGGCTCCGGGCGCCCGACGGCGGCGACGATTTCGACCCGGCCGTCGCCGTCAACATCCTCGACGGTGACGACCTGCTGGAAGTTGATTCCCGGCGGGTGGCTGGCCCATAGGAGCATGCCAGAGAGGTCGTAGCATTGCAGCCCGCGGTCAACGCCAGCCAACGCGCGGTCCACCGCGCCCCCGGGCTTGGAGGCGAAAGGAATTAAGGTGGCGCTGCCGAGCGCAACGGGTGTGCGCGTAAGCGCGATGGGCGCGGCACGCAGGTTGCCCGCAACCGGCTGACGCGCGGTCAGGTGGTTGTCATGGCGTAGCGTGGGCCAGTCGGCGGGCATGGCGAAAACGCGCCCCGCGGTCAGCAGCAGAACCCAGACGCAAAGAAGCCAGGGCGCAGGTCGCCCTCCCCCAGGGCTCCTCGGCGCAGATGAGTCGCGAGATGTCCCCGTGTCGCCGCAATCCCGCCGGCGCCGCGATGTCGGCTTGAATGATGGCCGGGCACCGAGGGCTGTCAGCCTTGGGAGTGAAGTTTGGGATTCGCGAGCTTCCACTGGTTCAGATTGTCTTGACACGTGATGGCTCCGTAGGTCTCGGGTCTGCGGTCGCCCAGGAAGCAATCCTTGAGGGTTGGGTAGCGCCGCTTGAGGTCCCCCGTGCCCCAGTACTCATACACCTCGTCCAGATCCACCTCCGCCACCGCGACTCCCGGGCGATGGCTGGTGGACGCTCGGGTTCGGCCATAGGGGTCCACCACGCGCGAGTGGCCCATGGACTTTCCGGCAAGATAGGGCATGTTCACGTAGTGGCTGGTCACGACGTAGACCTGGTTGTCTATGGCGCGAGCATTTACCACGGATTCGCAGAGGTCTCCCGTGTAATCCAGCCACATCGTGGGGTGGGCGATCACGTCCGCTCCGCGGAGCGCCAAGATGCGCCAGGGCTCCGGATAATGCAGGTCCATACAGATCATGACCCCCAGCTTGCCGAAATCCAACTCGAAGACCGGGTAGTCGTCGCCCGCCTCCACCTCCGCGTCTTCACCAGGGGCGAGATGGGTCTTACGATACTTGCCGACGAGTTCGCCTTGGCGGCTGACGACCACGCCCGCGTTATATACGTGATCATCCTCGCGCTCCCGCAGACCGATTACCAGATTGGTCTCGGCCTCACGCGCGGCCCCAGCGAACCGCTCTACCACCAAGCTGCCCGGGATGCTCTCGCCGCACTTGGCGCAATCTTCGGCGCCGAGAGCGACATAGTCGAGCTCCTCCGGGAAAACGACCAGGTCCGGCTTCCAGGCGGCCGCTGCCCGCAGCGCCTCGAAGGCCCGGTGTATGGTCACCCCGGGGTGGACCGACTCCGAGTCCAGCAGAATTGACGTTGTTGCGAGAACGGCTTTGCGGCTCACTTTGTCAACCCCTTAGCCTTCCGTCAGCGACTGCAATAATGGTCCCGTCGCGTACCCCGGCCGTGAACGCCGCGCATCCCGCGCGGGGGCCGAAAAGGGTAACGGCTGCACCGTCAACCTGTACCGATAGTGCCTCGGGTGCCAGGACGCCGGAAATCTCGAACGTAAGCTCCCGCCTCTGCACGCGCTCGGGCAGCGCCTCGATGCTTACCCTGAAGCCGCTCCCGCACGGCTCTATCCGAGTGTGGCGCTTCAAGTGCAGGTAGTCAATCACGTCGTCCGGGTTTGCGTACCAGCACTCGGCGCCGCCTTCGGACACCACCGCCTCCAGCCGCTCGCGGTGGTGGGCGGCGGTGCAGTCCTTGTAGTCGTGGGCGGCGGTTTCGAGCGGGCAGTGGCAGTAGTCCACGATCCAACCGTGTTCTACTTGCGCCTGCCGCAGGCGCTTCCAGGGGTCGAACGCGCTGTCGAATACGCCCCAGTAGCGCTCGTGCAGCGGCACCCGGTTGACCCACGGCAGCGCATCGCCGTCAACACGGTTGATGTCGTCGGTGATGCTCATTCCCGCCAGATAGCCGCTCCCGCTAAGCCTCTCCACGACCTCGGGCGTAAGATTGTCATTGCTGCCAGGGGCGGTAAAAACGGTCACCGGGACGCCGACAGCTTGTTCGATGGTTTCGCGGGCCACGCGCAGTTCCAGGTCCGGATCGTCCATGACCCGCTGGTGGCTCCAGGAGTGGCAGCCGATGCCCCAGCCAGCGGCGGCGATATTTCGCAGTTCGTCGGCCGCCATGTGCCGATAGCCGTCGTACGAGCTCCCGCCCACATCCCGCACCTGGCCGATTTGTGACGCCACAACCTCGACGTGCCCGGGCAACCCCAGTTCATGGTGAACCCGGAGCACGAACTGGTCCAGATCCGCCAGCGCCTCGTCGTAGGTTATCGAGTAAGCCCAGGACTTGGCGTGCTTCCACCCGGCAATGGCTGGCTTCGGTGCAGAGATTGACAACTGGCATACCCCTTCGGGCCCGCTCCTGCGCGCTGGCGACGAGGCTCGCCACGGGGACAACGAACCGCCCGCACCGTGCGTGTTGCTAGTAGTCGCCGCGGAGCTTGCGGTACCCGGCGGCGAAGGCCGCTCCGTCATAGGCGAAGCCGTCCTCGGCGAGATCCTCCAGGCGCACCGCCCGGCCCCGCCTGCGCTTGCTTTCCTGCGCCGCGATCGCCGCCAGCTCGGGCTCAATCAGAGCTGCAGGGGATAGCGGAGGCTCGTCGGTTTCCCCCGCCATGTAAGGCAGGCACTTCTCCAGCAGTGCGCGATACAGGGTCGTCGAATCGGCCGTGATCTGGTGGACGCAGCGCTCGGTGACGATGGTGGCGTAGAACGGGAGCCAGCCGGAGGTCTCGCCGACGCAGAGGTACCCTCGGCGCCCCTCAGGCCACGCAACCTCTATCTTGTGCTGGCCGTTTACGCCCAGGTGTCGAACCGCCTCCGCTCCGCTCCCCATGATACTCCACAAGAGGGCATAGGCGTGAATCCCGTAGTTGAAATCATCGATCCCGCAGCCGGCGAACACGGTCTGCGGGCATCCGCGCTCATCGAGCGGCTGAGCCAACAACCTTGCGACATCGAAGTTGAACCGCAGCGACGAGCCGCCGCATATGCGGTGTCCCGACGCCGCCAGCTCGACGATGCGCCGCAAGTCGCGCACGTTGCCGGCCAGCGGCTTGTCTATCAGGATCGGCTTGCCGGCCTCCACCAACGGTTCCATCCGCGCCAAGTGCAGGTCCCAGTCGCAGGAATGGATGATGGCGGCGTCGGCCAGCTCCGCCACTTCCGCCAGCGTCTGCGCGGCTACCGCAATGCCGTGCTCGGCGGCGAACCGCTCCGCGTAGCCGGGGCGAAAGACGGTACCGCCGTCCCATACCGCGACCACCTCGTGGCCCAGCTCGCGGATGATGGGCAGCCAGCTCCCAGGATGCGACGTATCCAGGTCTACGACGCCGATTCTCATGCTAGTCGTTCGTCTCCTTTCGGTTGCGCTCCGCCACCCGGCGGATGATCTCGGCGGCTATCTCGCAGTGTTCGGGAGTGTACTTGTCGCAAAAGGTGCTCCAGCGGATGAAGCGATCAAGGAACGCGTGCGCGGTGGGGCACGTATCCGGGCCATAGTGATACGCGCGCGACGCGGGCGGCAGCGAGAATGGATAGGTCTGGGTCTGTGCCTGCTCCTGCAGGAAGTAGAGCGCCTCCGGCATCAGGTAGTACCGGCCCGTCCCCGCGCCCGGGATGCCTTTCCTCGCGACCTGCGCGGCGAACTCGTCTGCGCCGCAGCCAAACGCCTCGCGATCAAGGCTGAAGCCGTACATCCAGCACGAATAGACGTCAACGTAATCCGGAATCGGCAGCGGAGTCACCCCCGGGATCTGCGCCAGCATCTGGGTGAGCAGGCGCGCCATCGCGTCGCGGCGCGCAACCTGCGAGTGGATGATCTCCAGTTGAGCCAGTGTCACCGCGGCCGTGCACAGCGGCATGCGATAGGCATAGCCGTGCTCGACGTGGGCGCGGCCGAACCCCGGGATCTCCGCCGCGCCCCGGCTGTGGCCCATCAGGCGCAGTCGCTCCGCAAATTCGTCATCGTTGGTAAGGATGCAGCCGCCCATGTCGGAACCCATCGTCTTCTCGCTGTCGAACGAGAAGCACGCCGCCTGCGACAGCGTGCCCGCCAACCGCCCTTTGTAGCGGCTGAAGACGGCTTGGCAGGCATCCTCATAAACGAACAGGCCGTGCCGGGCGGCGAGCTCATTGATCGGGTCCATATCGCAGATGAGCCCGGTCTTGTGCACAACCAGGATCGCTCGCGTGCGGTCGCTGATGCACGGCTCCACGGTCCGCGCGCTCAGGTTGACCGTGCCGGGCTCGGTGTCGGCGAAGACCGGGATGCAATTCTCGCTCAGCAGTCCGCACAGCGTGCCGTAGTCGGTAATCGGGCTGACGATGATCTCGTCGCCCGGCGCGAAGGGCAGCGCCGCTGCCAGCACCGCCAGGGCCGGGGTGCAACCGGGGGTCGCGACACAGTGTCGAACGCCGTGAGCCTCGGCAAACGCCTTCTCAAAGCGGGTGACCATGTCTGCGGTGAGACCGCTGGTGACCACCTCCTGCAGGTACTTCAGGGTGTTCGGCCCCATCTCCCGAGGGAACGGGTTGGGCAGCTTGCCCTGGAGGTTGGCGACCCCAGCCGCGCCGAACTTGGCTCGGTCAGGACGCGATGTCATTGTCCTTATCTCCTATGCTGACGATCTACCCGCCAATGCGAGATATAGGGGCATTCGACATGTCGGCTTCGAGTGCCTGCTGGAAGGGCTCCTCCAGCGCCCGCAGCGTCCGGCGGCCCGCGCCTTCCACGTAGCCCGGGCGGTAACCGTTGCGGTAGCCCCGCCCGGCAGGCCGCTGGTAGCGCTCGCGGCCCAAGGCGTCATGCTGCTCGGATTCCAGCGCCTCCTGCGGTACCACCCGGGCGGCGAGCCCCAGCGGGGCCGAGGCTTGCCCGCCCTCGGAGGGTCGGCGGCTCCTGTTCTTCGATGCCCTGAAGAGTCTCGCGCATTACAGGAACGACTGCGCGCGCTGCAACACGTGTGTGGCACAGCCGCCCCCGGCTGTGTTGGCGCCGCGTACGCGGCGCCAGATTGAACAGGCGAAGGCGCCTGTTCCACATCCGAGAGCACGATCCCACCCCTCGGCGCCTCAGCCCTCAAATCGGTGGCTCAGCATACCGCTAATAGCAGACTTTCGCTGCGGGCCACTCGCTCGACTGCGGGGACGCCCCGTGTCCTTGTCAGGGACTCGTGAAGCCGGCGCAGGTGAAGGGAGGGGAAGAACTTCCTCTGGGAGGCGAGTAGACGGGGATCAGGGATAAGATGAGTAGAGGCGACTCGACGAGTCGCCTCTACTGGCCTGCAGGGCGGGGCTTCCGTGCCCCGCCGGCTAGCATTTCTCCCTAGTCCTGCCGCAGCTTCGGCGCGGGGCCGGGCACCTTGATCCAGCCGTCCTCGACCGTTTGGTCGAATCCAGGACCGTGGATTCGCGCTTTGCCCATGATGTAGTACTCTTTCCGGGCGGGCGAGTACCAGATGCGGATTTGGCGCATCGCGCCTTTGTTCAGCGCCTCGAAGTCGCAGCCGCCGTTGGCGATGCCGAAGCGGTTAGCGTTGCCGACGGGCCAGCAATGACCACTGGACCGGACGAGCAATCTCGCACCGGCCGCCACGAGCTCCTTGCCCTTCGCGTCCCACTGCGCCCTCACCTCCGGCGGCGGCATGTGCCGCTTTGACTCGGCGCGAATGCGCGCCTCTTCCCGCGCTCGTTGGGCTTTCCACTGCTCGATGCTCACAATCGGCGGAGTCGGTGCAGCGAACTCCTCATTTGTCAGAACGCGTCGGAATGGCCCTCTCACATCTTCCACCAGGACTCTCCCGAATATGATGTACGTGTTCTGAGGTGTGTAGAGCATTGCCGTGCCCTTATTGTCGAGAAGCTGAAACCGAAGATTAGGGTGAAAGTCACCGATGTCCGAGAGCCCGGCCGGGCCTTTTCGCGGTGGACATTTCCAGATAAGGTAGGCACCCTCAGCTTCCAGCTTCTTGATCGCAGCCTCAACTTCCTTCCAACCTTCCACCGAGGCTGGTGATGGAGGCGCGGTCTCATCGGTTACAACCGCGTTCTCAGGAATGCTGACCTGGAAAGTGGAATCGGGGATCGCGACATTGTATTCGATCCGCTCTAGCTTGTCCACGAGGCTGCCGGCGCTATCGTATTCCTCCAGACCCAGGAGAAGATCTGTGTCCACATCTACGATCAGAACACCTTTGGCCAAACCAGGGCTGCCGGGAGAGATCAGGATGGCCTTTTTCGCTTGCCGCCCGTCAGGAAGTCTGATGGCTTCCCACCTGACCGCCTCCATTCCCGGCTCAAGCAATACCCCCCTGAACAGATCGAGGTAGGTCATGCCCTCGCTTAGCCCTACATACTCTCCTGGCGGGCTGATTGTTGCCATCACGAGGTTGTCCGAGATGCTGAGCGTGACGAGCCGATTACCGTCGTCCACGACATCTTCTGTCCCTTCGGTCACCATGCGGAACTTCCGCCCTTTGACCCAGCCCTCGACCGAGCGGCGCTGCCCGGTTCCGCGATCGAGCGTCGATCCCACGAAGTGCGCGCTCGTGACGTTTGCCATGGCGCGCGCAACAGCCGCCAGCGCCGTATCGCCTCTCCGGCCCGGGAGCTGCCAGAGTGCTACGCCTGCCAGCACACCCAGAAACACAACCGCCATCACTGTCCGTCTCATCGTCATTACCCCTTGTCTACGCGACTGCTGGACGGGGAGTGAGGGACCATGCGTGCGTGCGGAAGCAGCCGCTAGCAGCGCGTCTGCGTGAACGCATTCGCCGAGTGCCGGCGGAACAGGCTCGTCTTCAAGCTGCTCAATCTGGCGGCTAAGACGCTGCCACTCCGCTGCGTTGAGCCGGCACCGGCCGCACAGCCGCAGGCGCGCGGACATGACCAGCCGGCCGATAGCACTCAGCTCATCATCCAGGAATGCTCTCAGGTTCTCGCACATCATTGTCTCGTCCCTCGCTTCGCCCCAGCTTCTCGCGCAGAAGTCTGAAAGCGACATTCATCCGCGACTTGACCGTGCCGATGGGGACGCCGAGGATCGCTGCCGCTTCCCGGTAGTTCAGCCCCTCCAGATGTACCAGGCAAAGCGCTTCCCGGTAGAGATCAGGCAGAGCGTAGACGGCTTGCCGTACCCGACGTCGCTCATCGGCCTCCAGGAGGAGCGCATCCGGGTTGGCCATCTCCCTCTCGTGCCGGGTCTCGTCGAACTGCGCAGTCTCGGCATTCGGCTTGTCCCGGTATCGCAGGAACTGGTGGTAGGCGATGCCGAAGACCCAGGTCTTGAACTGCGACTTCCCCTCAAAAGAGCCGATGCTTTGCCACAGTGCCACGAAAGTCTCCTGCGCCAGGTCTTCCGCAACGTCGGGGCTGCGGGAGAGCCGTAGCAGGAACCGGTAGACGGGGCCGAGCAGCAGGCTTACTACGGCCGTGTACGCGCCGTCCTCGCCGCGCCGCAGCGCCTCGACTGTCAGTCGGTCAATGCCTGGCATTCGTTGCTCAGTCGCGGATTGCGCTTTCATGAGTATGTCAGGTTTCCAGGGGAAACGGTTCGGTGACCATCAGCTCCGGTCAGGCTCTAGAGCCCCTTCTTCGCTCTCGAGTCCGTTTCACACTCCCGGTCGGAATCGAAACCGTGGACAGCCGAGTCTCGCAAGCCAAGGGAACCCGGCTTTCTCTAACCCAGATTATGCATGAGGACAAGTCAACGTCATTCTGAGCGCAGTGGCTAGGGCCGACGGATCGGCCCGCCGTGGCGGTCCTTCGGGCTTAGCCGCTCGGGATGACGCACTCATTGGGTAAGGACCTCACGTTGACAATGCATATTGACTCCGACATAATGAACGCAACGAACTGGCGCTTGAAGAAGATGCCAATATGTGCTTGAATATCTCCGTTGAAGCCCACCCTGGTTGTTGGATTGTTAATGCAGAGCTCAATAATCCGGGTTAGAGGGACATCACCATGTTGGGGTAGGCAAGCTGAGGAATCAATAGGGAATGCGGATTCCCGAATCTGATATGGGTAATCCCGGCTCGGAGGTCAATCTTATCATGCCCGGCATCGCTCTCAACGAGGATAGTTCGCACTTCTTCATCAGCCGCGCGGCCCGGCGCCTGGACGCCGAGCAGGTCGCCGCCTGGGTGGATCAGTACGCGGACACGCAGGTTCAAGAGCTCATACTCAACCCCAACGCCATGCGCACGAGCTACGCCAGCGAGGTCTGGGATCCCATCTGGCGCGGGTACGACCCGCAGCGCGGCGACGACCAGCCGTTGTTCGCCAGCCTGTCGGGGGAAGCGCGGCAATCGGCGTTCAACTGGGTGCACACGGCGTGGCAGTTGAACCGCGACGGCATTGACGTTTACGCGCAGTGGATCGCGCGCTGTCGCCAGCGCGGCATCTCGCCCTGGATCTCGATGCGCATGAACGATGTGCACAACGCCGAGGATGAGAACAACTTTATCCACAGCGAGTTCTGGCGCGCGCGCCCGGACCTGCGGCGGGTGTCGTACCGGTTTCATGAGTGGACCGACCGCGCCTTCGACTACGGCCAAGCGGAGGTGCGCGAGTACCACTTGGCGCTCATCCGTGAGTTGGCGGAGCGCTATGATTTCGACGGGATGGAGCTGGACTGGATGCGTTTCGGGTTTCATTTCCGCCCCGGCCACGAGAGCGCGGGAATTCCCCTGCTGAACCAGTTCATGGCGGAGGTGCGCGGGCTGCTGGACGACTGGGGGCGCAAACGCGGGCATAAGATACTCCTCGGCGCGCGGGTGCCATCTCGGCCGGAGACCTCCCTCGCCCTGGGCATGGAGGCGGTGACGTGGGCGCGGCAGAGCCTGGTTGACATGCTCGTCGTCACGCCGTTTTGGGCGACCACCGAAACCGACATGCCGATCGAGACCTGGAAGGCGCTGCTGCACGGGACACAGGTCGTCCTGGCGGCCGGGCTGGAGATACTCGTTCGCCCCCACCCCGCCTACTGGGAAAAGTCCCCCATCAACTCCCTGGAGACGGTGCGGGGGGCGGCGACGACGATGCTCGACCGCGGCGCCGACCGCATCTACCTGTTCAACTACATGGACGACCCCAGCTCGCAGGTAGCTGGCAAGGACTACCCAAAGCTGCTGCGCGAAGTCGGCGATCTGCAGACGCTCAGCGGCAAACCGCGCCGCCATGTCCTCACCTACGCCGACACCTGGGCGCCTGGCGAGCCGCGGGCCATCGCGCTGCCCGCCAGGTGCGGTCCCGGGGCGAGCGCAGCCTTTCGCCTTCCGACCGGCCCGCAGCCCGAGCCCGGCGAGGTGACGGCCATTCTCGGAATTGAAGGCGAGGCGGTCGCCGGCGACGAGGGGATGGAGGTGCGGGTCAACGGCGAGGTGTGCCGTGCGGTCGGGCGCGTGGAGTTGCCCGAGCCGCGGATGGAGGTCCCAACCTACGGCTTTGTCGTGCCGCCGGCGGCGATGAAGCGCGGGCACAACCTGATCGAGGTCACGCCCCGGCGCGAGGTTACGTTCTGCTGGGTGGAGTTTTACGTGCGGCCGTGAGGGCGCGCCCGGAGGTAATTGCGGTCCCTGCGGACCGCCACCACCCGCCGCAGGGCTAAAGAAAACCAACCCTTTGCGATTCTCACTTTTCAACTCAGCAGGACCGGACTGTGTATCGGTCACCGCAAGGATAGCATTCCTCTCATCCGATTCCCACTCTCCGCGAACATACCCCAAGCCTCCGTCCATTTGACTCACCACCGTTCCTCGCAGGAAGCCGTTCGAGAACGCAGAAGTCTCACTCAGGACTGGTTGTGGTGACGCCGCGGTATCACCGCGATTGGAGGGGAACCATGAGAATCCTCGGCCGTCCATGCGTCCTCATGCCCGCAGCGCTGGCGTTGCTGACCACGATGACCGTACCGTCCTGCGGCGCGGTCACAAGCGCGCGCCACCGGGCGGCAGTGAAACCTAGCACCAGCAGCAAAGAGCCAGCTGGAGTCGCCACATATGTCGGACCGAAGCCCCTGCCGGCGGGGCCCAAGGCGTACACCGAACGCCAGTATGCCGCAGTGCGCTTGGCGTGGCGCCGCAAGGTGACGGTGGAAGCCTACCGCGCCGTCGGGCTGCGCGACCCGGCCTGGGATGAAGCCGCGCTCAACCTGCTGGAGGCGTACGCGCGCTGGGTCGGGCAGCAACCCGATGCCCCCAGCGCGAAGCAGTTCATGGCGGCGGCGCAGCCGCTGATGGACACCGAGTGCAATGATCCCTTGGTTCTGTACTGCGTCGGCAGCGCCCTGCAGGAGGTCGGCAAGGCGAACGAGGCGGAGCCGTATATCCGCCGGGCGATCGAGGGCTACGGGGCGACGCGCTACCCCAGGGTGAGCATGTGGGCCGCGCCCTATAACCTTGCCCAAGTGTGCAAGGCGATCGGCGGCGACAAGGCCAAGGAGCAGGACCAGTGGCTGGAGGAGCAGGCGCGATGGATCGGCGAAGCCGTGCGCGGCTATAATTGGACCGGGCCGGAGCGCCGCGTGCTCTGGGCCCCCATCGAGTTTCTACTTGGCCAGGATCTCGAACCGAAGGTGAAGCAGGTGTACGAGGCGCTCACCTCCAAGCCGGGCGCTGACGAGTGGTTCGTCAACATGGCCGGGGGCGAGTATCGGATCGACGCCGCGTGGGAGGCCCGCGGCACCGGTTGGGCTTCCACGGTGACTGAGCAGGGCTGGAAGACCTTCTATGAGCAACTGGAACTGGCGCGGGCGCACCTGATGAAGGCGTGGAAGCTGCACCCCGACTACCCGGAGGCAGCGTGCAGGATGATCACGGTGGCGAACGGGGCCGGCGATGGCCAGGCCGCGTGTCGTTTGTGGTTCGACCGCTCGGTAGCCGCGCAGTTCGATTATATCCCAGCCTATCAGAGACTCCTCCAGTTTGCCCTGCTGCCTCGCTGGGGTGGCAGCCACCGGGAGATGTACGATGTCGGACTCGAATGCCTTGCCACGAAGCGCTTTGACACCGACGTCCCCGTGCAGCTGTGGCACGCGGTGTCTTTCATCAGCGAATGTGACGGCGACGACACCATCTGGCACCAGCCCGGCGTTTATCGGGACCTGCGCGCGGTGTTCGAGGGCATGGCGGCAGAACCGTCGCGGGCGAAAGAGATCCCGCAGATAAGGGCCCAGGAGGCAGCGCTGGCGTGGCGCTGCGCAGCCTACGACGACGCGCGGCGCCTGGTGGACGGGTTGGGCGGGCAGATCCCTGAGCGCCGCCCCCGGCATACGGTCTTCGAGGATTACTATAGAACCCCCACCGAGTCGGCCCTCAGCGAGATCTACGCGGCGACCGGCTCCTTTGCGCCTCAAGTCAGAAAGGCCGAGGGGCTGTATCAAGCGGGCAACGCATCCGGGGCGCTGCCCATCTTCAAGCAGGTGCTCCACGATAACACCGACCGGCTGGCTGATGGCTACCTGCGATCGCGAGCTGGAAGCTGTCGGATTGAATCCGAGCTCGACACCGGCAAGTGGGTAGCGCTCACCACATCACTGGACGCCTGGCGTGCGCGCGACGGGGAATGGGGTCTCGCCAGCGACGGCTCGGTCAGCACGACGGGCCCCCGGGGCTGGGTGAGACTGATATGCGCGGCGCGGATGCCGCGCAATTTCGAGATGCGCGCCGAGGTGGAGCTCAAACCTTCAGGCGGAACCATTACCGGCGGTGTCGTTTGCGGCCTCGACCGGATGGACAAGGGGCGGTCCATTTACATAGCGACTCAATCGGGCGGCCAGGCCAGCGTGTATGGCGCCCACGGCATCCTCGAGAGCAAGCGCGTGAAGCCCATGGATCGTTACATCCTTACGATTCAGGTCTGGGACTACAAGCTGACGGCATATGTGAACGGGGAGCTGGTTGACGAAGGCAGGGAGTTCAAGTGGGATCTCAACCCTTCGTCGCCCGCCCAGGTCGGGCTGGCGGCATATGGCTCGCCTCCCTCAGACTCAGACCGCGCCGTGTTGTTCCACAACGTGCAGGCGCGATCCCTTGAAGAAGCGCCGTCACCTCCAGAGGTCCAGGCGTCGGGCGGCTGAGAGCTCCGTGACCGCTGACCTCTGCCGTCGCAGCGCTCCTCGGCGGCCATGAAGGGGGCGCGTGCAGCAGGTAGTGGTGCTGGTAGGCGGCCTGGAGGTCCTGCGCATGCTGTGTCGCCTGGCCTGAGTCGGAGTTCGGCGAATCACCGGGGCGCGCCGACAACCTGTGTCCTGGGATCTGACCATGTGTGAGTCCATCGCCGAGTCGCCCGCATGGCAGTACCTGCACGCCAGCGCGATTGTCTGGCTGCTCCACGATCATTATTACCACCGGCTGGATGCCAACCTAGCCATGCGGGAGGGCGGCGTGACTGCCAAGACGGTCATGCCCGTGGCCGACGTTGCGATCTATAACGACAGCCGGAATGAAGACGACTGGGAGTTCTACGTGAGTTCGCTGGCCCAGACGGAGGGCTGGGCGCGGGATTCCCTGGTGCGGCTGGAACGAGCCCGTCGGCTCTACGAATCGAGGCCGGATCGGTTCCTGGTGGCGCAAAAGGCACAAGATGTGCTGCGTGCCAAACGGGAAGGGAAATCCGCCATCTTCTTTGGCTTCGAGGGCTGCAAGGCGCTGGAGGGACGGATCGAGCTGCTTCAGGTCTTCCATCGGTTGGGCGTGCGGCATATGCAGTTGACCTGGGATCGCCCTAACCAACTGGTGGATGCCTCCTCCGGTGAATGGCGGCTCTCTGGCTTTGGGCGGGAGGCGCTAGCCGGCATGAATGAGTTGGGGATTGTGGTGGATGTTTCACATGCCCCCTGGAGCTTCTTCGCAGAGGTCATTGAGTTCAGCCGGCAACCGGTAGTAGTGGCGCACGGAGCGCCCAGCGAAGCCCACCCAGGCTGGGGAGACATGGAACGCCGGCACCTGGACGCCCTCAAGGGATGCGGCGGACTGCTTGGGCTGCATTTCTGCCGCCACTACATCAACGGCCCGTTCGCCACCTTCAGCGATTTTCTGGACACGGTGGATCACCTGGTCGAGCGGGGCTATGAGGACATCATCGCCCTGGGCGGAGACTTGTTCGAAGACGATGCCTATTTCCGACGGCGTCATCCGGCCCCCGCAGATGCCAGTCACCAGGAGTGGCGCCCGTTCATTGATGAGCTGAGCGATATTAGCCGGCTGCCCAATGTCACCTGCGGCCTGGTCTCCCGGGGCTATCCGCAGGCAGTCATTCGCAAGCTCCTGGGTGAGAACGCCCTGCGCGTGTACCGTCAGGCGCTAGGAGGCTGAAAGTGATCATTGACACGCATGTCCACCTCATCCGTCCGTTCGATTCCCATGGGAATCCTCAGTGCTACAGCCCCCACAAGCCAACCGGCGCCGAGGACTACCTCGCGGTCATGGAGGACGCCGGCATTGACCGCGCTTTTTTCATTAGCTGGTCACCGGAGGACCTCCCCGCCGATCTGGAGGGCAAGGGCATCGCCTTCGAGAGCGTGCGCGAGACAATGGCGCGCGACTATGCGCTGGAGGTGATGGCGAGGTTTCCCGACCGCTTCTACTGGTTCCCCTGCCATCTCGGGCCGCAAGTCCCAAACCACATGGCGCTGGCGCGCGAGAGCCTGGAGCTGGGCGCCGCCGGCCTCAAGCTGGCGGTCTCCTTCTGGGGCGAACTGCCCGATGACCCGCGTCCGATGCGGATTTGCGAGCTGGCGCGCGAGTTCGATGCGCAGATCATCTTGGATACCTCCTTCTGGTATCTGGGCAAGGACCGACCCGCCGATCCCGACTCCTTACCCCAGGGATTCCGCGAAGTCGCCAAGCGCGTCCAGGATTTCCCCGACTATCTCAGCCACCTGCGAGCGGTTATCGCGGCATATCCGACCATCAACTTCCAGCTTGCCCATGCGGGCGCGTGTGATTGGACGGTCGAACGCGCCCGCGAGGTCGGGCGCTTCATGCGCGAGCACCCGAACGTCTATGCCGACCTCGGCGCCGTGCCCCTCACCGCGCCGGGACTGGAGTGCCTAGTGGAGGCGGCGGGAGAGGACCGCATCATGTTCGGCACGGACTGGCCGCACTTCGCGCAGGGGCCGAAGATGCGCGAGGCGCTGGACAGCATCCGGCGACCGGGGAGGTTCGCCGCGAGAGTGGCGGAGAAGATCGTGGGCGAGAACGCTGTGGCCTTCGTCAAGGGCCGGGAGCCGGGGCTGAAGCAGGCGTAGAGGACGGCGGCGCAGTTGACTGGAGTCATCTGTCCTAGTCAGGTGCCCGTGAAGCCGGCCTGCGATCGTGCCGCCAGCCTGTATGCGGTGGTTCGAGTGTCCGGGAAGAACCGGCACCCGATGCTACCCCACACCCGCTTCGCGCAGAGCGCAGGCCGCTGCCAGTGGTCGCCACGGTGGACGATCGCCGGTACCGTGCCGCCCAGCGTCATGTGGCCGCGATAGCGGTTGTGGCTAAGCCTTCGGCGGCTAGGCCGCTGGTCGCCGCCCCGGCCGCAGGCCTATTGAGCTTCGCCTAGTATGTCGGACTTCCTGGACTGGTTGTGATATAGGGCGGGCATGAAATCGCAATCGCAGCCCAGCTCGCCAAACGCATGGCGGGCAAGTCGCAGACGAGATTTCGCAGACCTGGAGAAGCGCCGCCGGGAAGCGGCCCGCCTGTTCGCCGAGGGCAATTCACGTGCGCAAGTGGCGCGCGCCTCGGGGGTTAGTGGCAAGCAGCCAGCAACTGGTTCCAGGCGTGGCAGCAAGACGGCGAGGAAGGCCTGAAAGCCGCCGGGGGGCGCTGGGCGCTGACGGCCGAGGGGAACCATCACTGCAGGTATGACCGGCGGGACCTGTACTGCATGTACCACCCATGGAAGACCTCGAGGACCGGTGACCATGCCACGCTGACGATAACGGTGACCATCCCCAAGGGGTGGAAGCCGCCGTATGGAGTGGAGTCCTACTGCTCAGACAGAGAGGATACGGCCATCATGGATTCAACCATCGTCCCTTCCCATGGGGCGAACGGGTACCGCTGGACCGAGATTAGCCCGGCTGCGCCATTCGCACCGCGGGACGGGGCCGGCGCAGTAGTGTTTGGTGGGAAGATGTGGCTATTGGGTGGCTGGAACCCGACAGACAAGGAACACTTCCCCCAAGCATGTAACAGCGAAGTCTGGTCCTCCAAGAACGGCATCGACTGGCATCTGGAGAACCCTCGCGCTCCGTGGGAACCACGCCATACCGCGGGTTACGCAGTGCATAAGGGCAGAATGTGGATCGTTGGCGGCGATCCCCTACAGGGGCACTACCAGAACGACGTTTGGAGCAGTGGGGATGGTATCCACTGGGGTCTGGTATGCGACAAAGTTCCTTGGGCTGAGCGCGTGCTGCACTACACGCTGGTGCATGACGGCAAGATTTGGGTTATGGGCGGGCAGACCCTCCCACAGTTCGCCCCGGCGACAGAGGTGTTCTACAACGACGTCTGGAGTTCGAGCGATGGTGTTGAGTGGACTCGCGTCACCGCGCGCGCGCCCTGGCGGCCGCGAGGCATGATCGGTAGTTGCGCCGTACTCAAGGGCAGGATGTGGATCCTTGGCGGCGGCACCTACGAGACCCCGGCGACGCCCACGAGAGAGTTCTACAATGATGTCTGGAGTTCAGCTGACGGCGTTAACTGGCAAAGGCACGTCGAACATGCGCCTTGGGATCCACGACAGTACCACGAAGTAGCTGCCTTTGACGACAGGTTGTGGGTGCTGGAGGGGATGCACGGGGGGCGCAATCGGAATGACGTGTGGTATTCCTCTGACGGTGTCAACTGGCATGAACTGCCCAATACTCCTTGGGAGCCCCGACACGCGGCAAGTGTATGCGTTCACGACGACGGACTGTGGGTGATCGCAGGGAATAACATGTTCTCGGACGTATGGAAGCTCACTCGCGTGGGGACCCGTTAGAGTATACGAGTATACGGGGAGGCTACGTGTACCGCGACAGGCGATGTGCAGGTGCTCCTGGTGTCGACGATACGCGGATGGATGCAACAGGCCCTGTAGTCGGCCATAGTCGAGATGATGGTTGCGTTTGATGCCGGTTGCGGATCTCAAGCACCGGTGAAACCAGGTGCGGGTGTCAGGCGCAGCTGAGACCAGCTCGAGTGGACTGATACCGATCCTTCTGGGCACCTGGGCGGCCCAGCGGTCATGCAGGTCAGCCCGGCTGCAGGCCGAACACTCGCTCGGCGCAGAGCGCAGGCCGCTGCCAGTGGTCGCCACGGTGGACGATCTCCGGTACCGCGCCGCCCAGCGTCATGTGGCCGCGATAGATGAACATGCCCTCCTGATCGGTGATGGCGCCAGAGGCGCACAAACGCCTTCCGGAAGAGGAGGCAAAGCTAAGTCTAGTCATGGCTCCCCGCCGGCTGCAACCGATGCCGCAGGCGCTCGATATGGGTGGCCACCTCGTTCCGGTGAGCAAACATCACCTCCGAGTTCTTGGTAAACGTGGCCAGATCGCTGGAGATTGCCGGGCCAATCGTTAGCAGCGCCCGCGATCTCGCCACAAGCGCATCTCGGTCGTATGCATCACTCGCCTCCAACGCCTCCTGAAGCGATTGCAGAACAGCAAAATAGTCGTAGTCCTCCATGCCGTCACGGAAGATCTCAAGTCGCACGCTGCTCCAGAACGCACCCTCCGGTCCAGGATACACGAGTTGCGCCTCGCCGTTCACGTTCAGATAGGTCCATGCGTTCCACGGCACCTCCGGCCAGCGCTTCCCCAACGCGATCGCTCGGTCAATGGCAGGATCTCCAGACCACGGCACCATATTCGAGCCCCATTGATCCAGGCACCAGTGCAGCAGTCCCTTCGCCTGGTACTTCCAGCAGTGCCAGAAGGTCATGCGCTCTTCAATGCCCGTGTAGTCTACGTACCAGTTAGTGTAGGGACGTTTCATCGTCGGGCCGCCGTAGAACCACAGCTCGTCACCAGCGGCTTGACGCGCCGCCACCGCCTCGTAGTTGAACGCGTTAGCCGTCACGACCCACGTGTCGATGGCACCTTCTAGACCCTCCGCCGGCGGGGACGCCGTGCACACGCGGTTGAGCCCCGGGAAGTGCTTACCGATCTGCTCCATCGTATGCCGGACATCCGGGTATAGGCTTGGGTCTGGCTCATCGTGCGCGTATATGAACGCCATGTCGAGCAGGTCCTGCTCCTTCAGGTAGCTGTAATGCCGCTCGATTCGTGCTAGCGTGGCCTCTGGCAACGGCCACGAGGGCGCGCTGCCCAGTTGCACCGCATTCAGGCCCCGCTCCAACGCGAACTCGAAATTGTCAATAGGCTCAAGCAGGTTCCAACCGGTCGCCGGGTTGACACGATACCTGAGGAGAAACGCCATCTCATTGCGCCGTACGTGCTCGGGAATCTCGTCCCACCCGTTCCAGTCCCTGATGTATCCCTCATTCAGCCAGAAAACGGTCTTGAGCGCCGGCCACCGAGGCAAATCGAAATCGTAGACGCGCACACGAACCGGCACGACAGCGTGCGCGCCATCAGCCACACGAACCTCCACGGTCCCCGTGTAGACGCCCGCCGGAGTGCCGTAGGGGATATGTAGGGACACCCAAACGGGCTGGTGAAGCCGATCTATCGGGACCGTGCGTCGTGCATCGGTCATTGGGATGAGCGGGTCCGGAAACCAGCCGATGTAGTCGATAGGATGACGCGGCTGGCGCGTCTCCACGAAGTCTACCCACTGAAACTCGAACTTCCCGGAAGGAATGGTGGCGCCACGGGGACCGCGCAGGTCTGATGCAGCCAACGAGACGTCGGCTAACTCGTCGCCGCCGGGGATTAGAACGAGCTGAAGGCCCTCGTACTCCCCACGTGCTGCTGCGATCTCAAACTCGTCGGCCAGCGGGCCGGCAAACGCGCGATCCCGGAGCAACTTCTCCAGGGTCGATGCCTTCCCTACGGCGAACGCCGCATCCCCCACGTCATGGTCCAGCCACCATTTGAGCTTCTGCGCTCTGCCAAGCAAACGCTCGAGCGGACTAGCGAGTCCGTGCCATTCCGCTACGGAAGTCTCCGCCTCTGCCAGCTGCGCACGCCTCTTCTTGGCCTCGCTCTCAAGCCGCACCAAGGACTGCCAAATCCATCGCGGCGCCAGCGAATCGCCTGCCGCCAGGCGATCGCGGACTCTGCCCAGAGTACACTGTGCCTCGTCCAGGGTCGCTCGGTTCGCCGGCACATTGACCGCGATGGACTGCCGCAGGAACGGGCGTCCGCAGCCGCTCTCAGCCACTTCGAGGGTCACAATGCCAAGCGTGCCGTCAGGCAGTACATATGTCAGTGGTTGACGAAGACGGCCACCCGCTGGAATGGAAACTTCTTTCGTAAGCAGGGTCTGCTTGCCATCTACTTCCTCTAGGATCAAGCGGATGTCCGCCGAGGCAGTGGACGCACTGTGGTTCACGAACTGTACTGTCAACGGATTCTCGCCCACATGCGGAGGCGCGACTTCCTGCAACTCTGCGGTCAGCGCATTGTGACCGCCGAAATAGACGTCACCGAAGTACTGCGGTTCGTAGAACCAAGCGTAGGTCACCGCCCACGAGGCGTTTCCTATTCGATTTGGAAGGCGGCGCCCCAGATTCATCCGCCACGCGTCTCCCCTGTCCGGTGCAGGGACGTCGACCCCGGCGAGCGGCAGTGCGAGTTCGGCCGTCCACGAGCCGTTCTGCGTAGATGCTGCCCCCCGAGGATCGGCACGCCACTGGCGTGCGCCGCCGCCGTACTGCCGTGTGACAAGATCGCCCTCCGACGTTAGCGCCGCTTTGTAGTATCGCTCAGGAGCGCCTGCGTCAATGAGAACCTCTGCCGTGGCGTCGCCGTCTGCGGGGGGGAAGGCAGGTGGCGCCTGACGTGTTGGCTCGGGACTAAGGCATCGAAACGCGACATATAGGTAGTCATCATCGTACGTCAGCCCCGCCTCAGTCACGAAGGGCGCGTACTCCCCCTGGTAGCACAGCGAAAAAGGCCGGACCCAGACTGCCCCGTCCCATACCGGCTCATCCAGGTTCCCGTCGATTACGGGGGCTGCGTCTGTGGCGGCAATGCGAATCGACGGCCGCCCGAACAAGGGCCGATCCCGCGGCGGTACTTGCTCCTTCGCCCAACATAGGGAGGCGGTCCGCGCAAGCACCAGAACCGCCACGGCTGTGGCCAGGACCCCCTTCCTCAGTACGCTCTTATCATCCATGTGTGGTCTCCCGTTGCCCCCGATTCCCGAGGTGGACCTGGCTGAGAAATTCCCAAGCTGGCCCGCAATCATCCTACTTCGCTTCACCGAGGCCGTCAACCTCGGCTGTGCGGTTGTGCTTTGTTCGTGAGATTGTGCGCGGCCAGCAAGCGCCCACTCGTGCCGTTCGCGCGAATTGGTGAAGGCCTCCCGCACCAGTTAGCCAGCGGCGAGATCGGTGCGTCGGCTCGTATCGCTCCTTCTGGGCACCTGGGCGGCCCAGCGGTCATGCAGGTCAGCCTGGCTGCAGGCCGAACACCCGCTTCGCGCAGAGTGCAGGCCGCTGCCAGTGGTCGCCGCGGTGGACGATCGCCGGCACCGCGCCGCCCAGCGTCATGTGGCCGCGATAGATGAACATGCCCTCCTGATCGGTGATGACGCCAGAGGCGCACAAATGATGTGCTTGGGCGCGCAGGTCGGCTTGAGCTTAGATCGCTGCCTCAGGGCAAGTGGCCGCAGCCCGATAAGCAGCACCAAGGCTGCACTTGCCGTGCGGTGCCGCCGCAGGCAAGATAGAGCACAGAGCGCCAGCGTTGCCCCGGCTCCAGCGTGCCCCATGACCGGGCCACCAGATGGTACCCGTCGCGGCCGCTGAGGTCCACCCCCGCGCGCGCGGCGTGCAGCGAGCCGCTCGTCAGCAAGACGGCGCACCGGGCGGCGGGGTTCTCGACGATCCCCCACGGCGCGCAGCTCACCGAGACGTGATCGGGCCGCCGATGGCGCACCGCCCCCGGCTCGCCAGCCCGATGCACGAGTATGACGTCGGTCGGTTTGCCCCCGAGCGCCAGCCAGACATCAGCCCCGGCCTCGAAGCGAGCTGACGCCTCGTGCCGGTTGGCGCACGCGACGCCGAGCGCCAGCACTGGCAGGCCCGGTAGGAGCATGTACTCCAGCGTCAGCCGCACATTGCGGCCGCGTTCGTGCTTGGGCGAACAGGAGACCCCGATCCCCCGCCAGGTAGCGCCGCTGCGCCCCTGGCGCGAAATGAAGCGCGCGCGAAACTTCTCGTGGTGCAGCAGAGCCCCGAGGTCGCCGAGCTGCGGCCAGATGCCGCCGAACCAGGGGTTCCAATACATGAAAGGCCCCGCATCGGGGTACCCGGAGTGCAGCAGCTCGCGCCCCTGCCAGGTCAGCGATACGGCGCAGCCGCAAAACGCGGGATCCACGCGCAGGGTCATGGGGGCCGCGCGCAGCGCGAGCACGCCGTCCTGCGCGCGCTCCTCGATCACGGGCGGCTGCTTGGGCAGCAGGACGAGCGGGAGGTCGCGGCGGTAGGTGACTTCCTCGAGCCGCAGCTCGGCGCGCGCGGCGGCGACGCCCGGCCGCGCGCGGCTTGCGGGCTTGACCCCGATCGTCGAGGCCACGGGGTGGGCCTGGTCGAGATCGTCGAAAGCGATGATCCGCTGGTCGGCGTGCGCGCCCGGGGGCATCGCCAGGCGCAGCCGCCCCGACAGCTTCCGCCGGCCCGCGGAACGAGCAAAGGCGCGAACTTGCGCGCCCTCGGGCGTGACGATCGTCGGACTGGGTTCCAATCCGAACTCGATGGCGGGCGAGGAGGGGGCCGGCTCGCCCGCGCCAAAGGTGTCGGCTTTATCCCCGTGCAGCGTTTGCCACCACGAGCGAACGGCCTGCGCGCCGCCCGGGCCGGCGAAGACATGCAACGCCGGCGCCTCGGCCCGCGCGCCCGGCTGCAGGCGCCCCAGCGACTGCTGCACGCGCCACCCCTGCCGCTCGACCCGCGAGGCCTGCTCCCAGATCAAACCTACCGCGTAGCCGCGCTCATCCCACACGCAGGTCCAGCCCTCGGGCCAGTCCGCGTCCTCGTCGCCTGCGCGCAGGTGGTACAGTCCAAGACCGGCGCCCTCACTCGGCGCTTCGCTGATACCACCGGGCGCGGGCAGACCCGCGTATTGCTGGTGCTCCTCCGCCCGGGCGTGGCGCAGCACCGTGAGGTCGAGCGTCTCGGCGGTGGTGTTGATGACGGCGTCGCGGATCTCGACCACCGGCCGATGCGTCAGGGCGATCCGCCGCTCCAGGAGCACGCCCGGGCGCTGCACCGACTCGCAGCGCACCACCGCCGTCAGCGCGCCCGCATGCCGCTCGATGGCGGCATCCAGCCGCCGGCCGGTGAAGAACTCCTGCCAAACGAACGGCGGCCCCAGCGCCGGTGGCGGCAAGCGGATCAACGAGATCGGCCCCGCCTTCTCCCCATCGCGCATCCGGTCGAACACGCGCAGATGGCCGCCGCGGTCGAGGACGACCCGCAGGCTGTCGCTCTCCAGGATGGCGCGATCCTCGTCCGCCGAGCCCACGAGGTCGCCCGGCCCGCGCGCGCGCAGGGCGACGCGGGCGTCCTTGGCGCGGATAGTGCGCCGCCCAACCCGGAGGCTCACCT
>Ga0307379_10001207_pt1 | contig 41187 bp, 42 predicted proteins | sample UN2MG_FD_202237 | JGI IMG/M metagenome (GOLD analysis project Ga0307379, IMG submission 202237) | Soil microbial communities from Risofladan, Vaasa, Finland - UN-2 | ecosystem: Environmental > Terrestrial > Soil > Coastal area > Acid sulfate soil | place: Finland: Risofladan, Vaasa | collected...
TGCATTTTGACCGGCGACTATCGCGGGAAGACCTGGGGACCGTATCAGGCGTCGCTCGCCGGTATGGCCAAGCTCTGCGCCGCGCTGAAGGGTCCGATTTATGGCGTACTGGGCAATCACGACACGATTCTCATGGTCCCTGGCCTGGAGCAGATGGGCGTGAGGATGCTGCTCAACGAGGCCGAGCGCATTGAGCGCGGGGGCGAGCGCATCCATCTCGCCGGCGTCGACGACGCGCATTTCTATCGCATGGACAATATCGAGAAGGCCGCCGAGACGATTCCCCACGACGAATTCTCGATCCTCGTCACCCACACGCCGGAGATCTACCGGCAGGCGGCGCATGCCGATTTCGATGTGCTCCTGAGCGGTCACACCCATGGCGGCCAGATCTGTCTTCCGGGCGGCATTCCCATCACCCTGAGCGCGGTCTTGCCCAGGGGCTTGGGCTCCGGTGCGTGGCGCCATCACGAGATGGTCGGCTACACCGCGGTCGGCGCCGGCTCGTCCGTCGTGCCGGTGCGCTTCAACTGTCCGCCCGAGATCACGCTGCACGAGCTGCGCCGGCCGGCCTGAACAAAGGGACTAATACGGCTCGTCGCGAAGGTGGAGCTTATACAGAGCTCGGGCGACGACCAGCGAGCCCAGGAAGAAAATCGCCGTGCCGACGACCATGTCGATGACGGTCACCGGCAGCAGCATCCGGCTGGCGATGAACGGGAACAAAGCTTCCGGCATGTGATCGAGGCCGATCGCCCGGCTGCTTGAAGGAAAACCCAGCCGCCGCTTGGTGAAGCTGGAGACAAGGTCTCCGGCCATGGCCGCAATCGCGACCACGATGCCGATCTTCCAGCCCATTCCCAGCACGAGGGCGGCCAGGGGCGTCGCCACCAGGGAAAGTGCAATGCCGCGGATTGTTTTCGAGGAACCGAACAACGGCCGCCCGTCGATGAACAAGGCGCCGCCATCGAGCGGCTGGGCAAAAGCCTCTCCGAGCACCCTCTTGACAACAGGAGGCGTGGCGTTGGCCACGGCCACCAGCACGAGGAGCTCGAAGATCAACATTGGCTGCATGGTGGGAATCCCTGCCGGTCCGTCGGCGAAGCCGCCTAATCACTAGGGCATATAGGCACCTGGCAACCACCGGCGCCAAGCTGCGGGCAAATTGCCCCCTTGCTTCAACCCCGGCCTTTGGCCCAAGTCTGCCCGCGTCAGACATGCAGAGACGAAGACGCCATGGCGACCGAAACACCGAGCGACACCCCTGAAAGCGGCGCGGCCCCAAAGACCGCGGTGGCCGTGCTTGCCGCCATCAGCGTCTGCCACATGTTCAACGACGTGATTCAGTCGCTGATCATGGCGATCTATCCGATGCTGAAGACGGGCTTGGCGCTCGACTTCGCCCAGATCGGGCTGATCACCTTCACCTTCCAAGCCACCGCTTCGGTGCTCCAGCCGCTGGTCGGATACGTCACCGACCGATACCCGATGCCCTATTCGCTGGTCGTCGGCATGGGCTCGTCGCTCATTGGCCTGATCCTGATTGCCTTCGCTTCCACCTACGCGGCCGTGCTCGTGGCCGCGGCGCTGATCGGCATGGGCTCGTCGGTGTTCCATCCGGAGTCCTCGCGCGTGGCGCGTCTGGCCTCGGGCGGCCGCCACGGCATGGCCCAGTCGGTCTTCCAGGTGGGCGGGAACTTCGGCACGGCGCTCGGGCCGTTGCTGGCGGCCTTCATCGTGCTCCCTTACGGTCAAGGCACCATCGCCTGGTTTTCGGTCGTGGCACTGCTCGGTATGGTGCTGCTGACGGGTGTGGGCACTTGGTACGGCAAGACGCTTAAGCGTGCCGCGCCGGCCGAGGAACGCAAGGCCATCGCCGCGCTAGGCCGTCGCAAGGTGGCGGTTTCGATCGCCCTGCTGGTGACGCTCACCTTCTCCAAGCATTTCTACTTGGTGTCGATCACGAGCTTCTACATCTTCTATTTGATCCATACTTTCGATCTGCCGGTGCAGACGGCACAGCTCTATCTGTTTCTGTTTTTGGGGGCCGTCGCGGCCGGTACCGTGATTGGCGGGCCCATCGGCGACCGCATCGGCACGCGGCGCGTGATTTGGTGGTCCATCTTCGGCGTGCTGCCCTTCACCTTGGCGCTACCCTATGTAGGCCTGCTCGGGACGGCGATCCTCAGCGTCATCATCGGCGTCATTCTCGCCTCCGCCCATCCCGCCATCATCGTCTACGCGCAGACACTGTTGCCGGGCAGGGTGGGCATGGTGGCGGGCCTGTTTTTCGGGCTCGCCTTCGGCATTGCCGGGATCGGCGCTGCGCTTCTGGGCCAGCTCGCCGACGCCACCTCGATCACCTTCGTCTACCATGTGTGCGCCTTCTTGCCGGCCATCGGCCTGCTCGCGGCCTTTCTGCCAGAGACCGCCAAGCCAAAGCCGCTTGGCCGCGAGAAAAATTCCGGCGCGGAGACGGCCGTCTCCCTCGAGTTGACAAGATGATGACGCCTCATTGGCTACCCGCGCCGGGTCTGTTCAAAAAGCGTCTTGGTTTTGTCTTAGAGATCTTCTCCACGGACTGAATAAGGGCCCGGGAATGCTCTATGGGCGGTCGCGGCAATGCTGGGCGAGACCGGCAGAGTCTCCAAATGCGAGACTCGGCAGTTGGTTAGGAGTAATATGACCACCGAGCGCCGAGTTTGAGGCCGCGTTTGGCGCTTTTCTGTATCAGTTCTTGCGTACTTGCTGGGCGGCGGTCGGCGGGCCTATGGGCTTGCGTTCACCCCTCCTCGGCATGTCGTTCTGTTCTGTTGAGGTCAGTGATCTAGGGGGTATTGATGCGTGATATTCGCGGGGACCTACAAGACCGTGCCAGCTTCCTCGAGGAGCAAATAAATGGGGCACAGGCGCAATTCGAAAAACTAATCGAGCAGTTGACGCGGGAGCATCAGGCCAAGGTCGACGACCTTCAGTCTGAGCTGGAGGCCGTGACCACGCTCATTGAAGTCGAGTACCGGCGGCTGACCAGTTCGGCGCCCGTGCACGACGACCACCGACGCGTGGTACCGCCGTCCGAGGTTGAGCCGCGCCGTCAGGCGAGCATGCCGCCGGCGCCCGAGGTCGAGCACCACCATCGTCCGGAGCCGCAAGCCGAGCAATACCGCCGGCCTGTCGCCGAGGCAGAGCACCAGCGCCGCCCAGCGCCTGAGCCCGAGCAGTATCGCGGTCCGACGCCTGAGCCCGAGCAGTATCGCCGGCCTCCGGCCGCCGAGGCCCCGCCCGAGCGCCGTCCGACGCCTGAGCCCGAGCAGTATCGCCGGCCGCCGGCCGCCGAAGCCCCGCCCGAGCGCCGTCCTGCGCGTCAAGCCGAGCAGTACCGCCGGCTCGTGGCCGCCGAGGCTGAGCCAGAGCGCCGTCCGGCGCCCGTGACAAGGGACGCCGAGGATGACCGTCGGCCAGCCGCACCCCAGGTGTATCGCCGGGCGGCGCCGATGGAATCGGCCCCTGTGTCCGAACAGCGCCGGCCCGTGGCCATGGCTGGTCATCAGCCGCCGCCGCTGGCCGACTTCCTCATCCGCAAGCTGAGCGAGATCGGCGCTATGACGCTCGACGACCTCTGCCATGTGGCCGTGCAGGAGGGCTATTTCGCCGAAGGCGAGATCGCCGACCGGGCGGTCCATGTGACGCTCATGAATGTCGCCAAAGCGGGCTTCATCCGGCAATTGCCGAATGGGACCTTCGCCCCGGCGACGGTCATGGACACGATCAGGCTAAGGCGGGCGATCTAAAGCTAAACCGCACGATCTACGGCTCGCGCGGTTCCGTTGGGGGGCTGGTGATTCCGGGGTCCGGTCTCGCCGGCCCGTCCGCGCAACAGTTCGGCGACGTCCCGCCTGACCTTCCCTTCCGCATAGCGCGCGAGGGCCTTGCGGTCCGCAAAGTCGTCAAGCGGCACGGGCGGACCGATGCGGATATGGGCGTCGAGCGGTCCCAAGCCCAGCAGCTTCCATGCGTGGCTCGCCATATCCATGTCGCCATACCAGGCGACTTGCGGGCGGCCACGCCGCCCAAGCGGGAGCCCATAAAGCTTGGTGTAGGTCAGCGCCAAAGTCTGCGCCGACACGGACGAGCCCAAGGGCTGGCCGCCCGACGGCTTGGCCGCGGCAAACAATGCGGTCCGGAACGGCACCACGCCGTTGCCGTCGCTCGACGTGCCCTCGGCGAACAGCACCACATGATCGCCCCCCTCGAGCCGACTCAAAATTTCGGTCGCCTTATCGCTCACCTGGTTGCGCCGTTCGCGGTCGACGAAGACCGAGCGCTGCAGCTTGGCGAGCCAGCTCACGAACGGCCAGGTCGAGACCTCCTTCTTGGCCACGAAGGAGACCGGAGCAACCGCCGACAGCACGGTAATATCGAGCCACGACACATGATTTGAGATGATCAGCACGCCCTGCTCGCGGGCCACCGCGCCGTCGATCGTGAGCCGGATGCCGACGATGCGGCACACCTGGCGGTGATACCAGTGAGGGAAGGTGCGGGCGTAGCGCGAGCCGGTGCGCACGAAGAGGAGCTGCAGCGGCATCAGCGGAACGGTGAAGGCGAAGAACGCCGACAGCACCAGGAACGCACGCACATTTCTCATGGGTCTGCGGTCAATCCAAGTCTAGAGCGCAAGTCTCAATAGCAGGTGCGCTGCCCATAGCGTGTCACGCATAAACCGCGGAGCGCCGGGTCCTCGCGCCGCATGGGAATCGGCTCTGTGTGGCACTCGGTGCGGATCTCACCGAACCCCCATTCGCCGATGGTGCAGACTTCGCGCGTGGCTGCCGGCACCAGATAAACGTCAAGTTCGGCCGGATAGCTGGCTTGAGCTTGCCGGACCGGCTCGGCCGCCGGTGAAGCTATCGGCGCCGTAGCGGTCTCCGGCGCAACCGCTGACGGAGCCACAGGCGATGCGGCCGGTGTCGTATCCGTATCGGGCTCCAGCATGACGCCGTGCTCCGCAAGGGCCACGCTGCTCGCCAACATGAATGCCGTCGCGAGAATCAACCGCTTTCCCATCACGCCACCCCCTTATTTGTTCTTAACGCAAGGTTAACGTTGTCCTGTCGCTGGACCGAAGTCAAACGCGCGCGGTCCGCCCGCCATGAGCCGACTATTTGCCGTTCTTAAGCGGCGTGCCGAACAGTTCAAGCCGGTGTCCGATCAGGCGAAAGCCGAGCTCCTTGGCGACGCGCTCCTGCAGGCGCTCGATCTCCTCGTTCTTGAACTCGATGACCTCGCCGGTCTTGACGTTGATCAGATGGTCATGGTGTTCGTGGCCGGCCGGTTCGTAGCGCGCGCGGCCATCGCCGAAATCGTGCCGCTCGACGATGCCGGCGCCCTCCAACAGGCGCACCGTGCGATAGACGGTGGATAGCGAGATGCGCGAATCGCGGGCGCTGGCCCGGCGGTATACCTCCTCCACGTCGGGATGGTCGTGCGCTTCCGACAACACGCGCGCGATGACGCGCCGTTGCCCGGTCATGCGCATGCCCCGATCGGCGCACAGACGCTCAAGCCTGCTCTCCCGTGTCCCTGGCTGTGACATGGACCCCTGGCTATCGCTGGTCTTCATGTGGCTCATCGGCGATTGGCCCATCATCGGAGGGCCGGTCTGAAAGGGCAAGGCTAAAGGGCAAGGCTATAGGTCAAGGCTGAAGACCGCGGCGTCGGCGCCGCTCTCATAATAGCTTGCCCGCCGTCCGACCGACTCCGCGCCAAGCGAGCGGTAGAGCGCCATCGCCGCCTCGTTGCTCTCGTCCACCTCAAGGAAAAGCCTCTCCGCCCCGCTGGCGCGCAAGTATTCCAAAGCCTTGGTCAGCAGCGCCCGGCCCAGCCCGGCCCGGCGGCAGGCGGGCGCCACCCCAAGCGTCAGGATCTCGGCCTCATCGGCGGCGACCCGGGCAATCAGAAGTCCAGTGGGCGCCGCAACCACGTGCGTTACCGCGCCGAGAAGGCAGAGCACGCCGGGGCAGGCGATGAGCTGCGCCATGGCGGCCTCGTCCCAAGGCCGGTCCGAAGCTCCGGCGAAGCAGTTCACGTGAATGGCGGCCATCAGGCCGGCGTCCCCCGGCAGAGCGCGATGCACCATGCGCGTCACCGGCATCAGCGCCGCCCGATCGCTTGCGCCTGCGGCTTGGCGTCGGGCGGCCGCAAATAGAGCGGACGGAAAATTGCCGACTCGCCGCTTTCAAACGCGATCTCGGCGAGCGCCATCGCGTTCGGCTGCAACGTGGGAAGCGCGGGCTCCACAGCACGGCCTTGCGCTATTGCGGCGTCGGCGAGTAGGCGCGCCCCGCTGCCCACCGCCAACCCCAGCGACGATGGGAGCAGCTTAGCGGCGTCGTCTGGCGAGATCAGCAGCGGGCCGTCCAGCATGCGCCCGGCCTCGTCGTAGAGCCCGAGATAAAGCATGTCCCGCCGGGCATCGACGGCGACGGCAAAGGGCGCGGTGGGCTTGAGCTCCACCAGAGCCGCCCGCGCCATCACGCTGAAACTGTCCGTGCCGTAGAGCCGCGCACCCGTCACCAACGCAAGCCCGCGGGCCGCGGCGATGGCGATGCGCACGCCGGTGAAGCTGCCGGGGCCGACCGTCGCCGCGATCACGTCGAGATCGGTAGCCTCCACGCCCGCCTCGGCCAGCACCGCCGCCACCATCGGCATAAGGGCCTCGGCGTGGCCGCGCTGCATCTCTTGTTCGCGCGCATGGAGTGCGCGCGCGCCGTCCGTGGCGCACAGCAGGGCGGCCGAGCAGGCGCCCATGCTCGTATCGAGCGCGAGGATGTTCATAGGGGGCTTCTTAAACGATGCGCGCCATCTCGTCGAAATCGAAGCGCGGTGAGCGGGGCCTGAGGGGCGAATCGTCCCCATAGCCGAGATTGCAGAGGAAGTTCGACTTCACCTTGGTACCGGCGAAGAATTCCTGGTCTACGCCCGCAGTGTCGAACCCCGACATGGGACCGCAGTCGAGCCCCAGAGCGCGCGCCGCCAGAATGAGATAGGCGCCTTGCAGCGAAGAGTTGCGGAACGCGGTTTCGGCGATCTTCTCGGGCTTGCCTGCGAACCAACTCTTAGCGTCGGTGTGCGGAAACAGCTTCGGCAGATGCTCATAGAAATCGAGGTCGTAGCCGATGATGACGCAGACCGGCGCCTTCATGGTCTTGTCGCGATTGCCTTCGGAGAGAAGCGGTTTCAGCCGCTCCTTGGCTTCGGGTGACTTCACGAAGACGAAGCGCGCCGGGCTGCAGTTGCCCGACGTCGGTCCGAGCTTCACGAGATCCACAAGCTCGTGCAGCAGCGCGTCGGGCACATCCTTGTCGTGCCACGCGCCGCGTGTCCGCGCATCGCGAAAGAGCTGATCGAGGGAGGCGCCTGGCAGCTTGTCCGTCAAATCGGCCGGACCTCTTGCACTTCGGGGATGAAGTGCCGGAGTAGGTTCTCGATGCCGTGGCGCAGTGTCGCCGTCGAACTCGGGCAGCCGGAGCAGGCGCCGCGCATGTGCAGAAACACGATGCCGTTGCGATAGCCCTGGAAGGTGATGTCGCCGCCGTCCTGAGCCACGGCCGGGCGCACGCGCGTGTCGAGCAGTTCCTTGATGGTCTTGACCGTCTCTTCGTCCGCGGGTTCGAAGAACTCGGCGTCGCTTTCGACCTCGGTCGGCGCGCCCTCGGTCATCGCCTCGCCGGAGAGATAATGCTCCATGATGGCGCCGAGGATGGCGGGCTTCAGATGCTGCCACTCGCCGTCACCTTTGGTGACGCTGATGAAGTCAGATCCGAGAAACACGCCGCGCACCCCGTCGATCTCGAACAGACGCGCCGCCAGCGGAGACGATTCGCCCTCGGTCGGATCGCGGTACTCGACAGCGTCCTCTGCGCCGAGCACGGGCCGCCCTGGAATGAACTTCAGGGTGGCGGGATTCGGTGTCGCTTCGGTCTGGATAAACATCTCGGCACCTTTGGGCTCCCAACGGGTTTAGCGCTGATGAAAGCCTGCTTATCTTAGAATTATTCTAGTCGATATTTGAGCCTCGCAAGGCCCAAAGTCAAGGCTGCGGCGGGCCTGCATAGCACGCCTCACACCTCTGCGTGACCGGGACGCGTGACGCGCCCGGCACGGCTTGAAAGTGCAACCTCCTCGTGCATGGCGACTCCTGAGGCCGCCTCTCGCAAACAAGCCGGCTAGGCCAGCGCGAGGATCTCGTCGGTGGAGAGGTGTCCGGGAACGACGGTGATGGGCGTGGGGAACACGCCGGCAAGGCGGCCGCCGGCCAGGCTCGACACCAGCGGCCCGGGGCCGGAAGGGTCTTTCGAGGCGCCGAGCACCAGCACGCCGATATCCTCGTCCTCCTCGATCAGCGAGGTGATCTCTTCCGCCTTGATCCCTTCGCGCACGATCTCCTCCGGCACCAGCTTCTCGAACCCCATGGTCTTGAGCTTGCGGCCGAACAGACGGAATACGGCCCTCGCCTTGCTCTGACCCTCCTCGCGCGCCACGTCCTCGACGCCGAGCCAATGCATGGCCTCGCCTTCGGGCTCGATCACGTAAAGCAGCGCCAACTGTCCCTTGGTGCGCTCGGCGCGGCTCGCGGCAAAGGCCAGCGCGCTTTCGCATTCCGGAGTCTCGTCGACGACCACGAGAAACTTGCGCTTATGACCTTCCGAATAGATTTGCCGCTTCCGCCGCGGTTTCGGGGCTGCGGCAGGCGTGGTCTTCTTTTTTTTTGCCGCAGAGGTCTTCTTCTTTGCGGCGGGCTGCTTCGTTAGGGCCATGCGGACCATGCTGCCACCTCCGGGCGTCGCCAACAAGAAGGGTTCGAGACTCAGATCAAGCCAGATCGATGGCGTAGCGCTTGAGGTCCTCGAGGTCCACGACCTCAAGCGTGGCCTCATGGGTGGCGCCGAGGATCACCCGTGGCGGATGGCCCGCCTCCAGGGCCTCACGCCAGCGCGCGGCGCATAGGCACCAGCGGTCACCGGCCTTCAGTCCGGGAAAGCCGAAATCCGGATGCGGCGTCGACAAATCGTTCCCGGCCGCCTTGGAAAAGTCGAGGAACGCAGCCGTCACCTCCACGCATACCGTGTGCAACCCGAGATCGTCGGGCCCGGTATGGCAGCAGCCGGTGCGATAGAACCCGGTAACCGGCCGCTCTGAGCACGCCTTCAGCGGCTCGCCATAGACATTCTTCTGGCCCTCGAGAGGCTGTGCGCGGCGCTTCAACATGGTCTGATTGTGCCCGATGTGGCGTACGAAAAGAAGATGCCGTGTTGCTAACGGACCGGGTTGCGGTCGGGCAGTGGCATACCGAGCTTGCCGCCCGCGATCAAAATCTCAAGTTGGGTTTCGCTGAGCCGGGGCAGCGGCGGTCCCGCCTCCTTGCTGGCGGCGGCCTTGAGCGCCGACGGCGGCAGTTCGTCATCCACGTCCAGCAATTCGGTTCCGCCCGCGGTCAACACCGTTTTGCAGTCGCTCGGCAGATCGGTGAGCTTGAGCTGCTTCTTCTTCGGCGCCGGCTTGGCGTCGGGATCGGGCGGCGGTTGTTGCGCGGTCCAGATAGCGGACTTTTTCAGCATGGCAAACCAGTTGTCGAGTTCCTTGCCGCAGCCGTCGTCGCCGGTCACCGGATTCTGATTCTCGCAGCCTTTCTGGCCTGGCGGGCAGGTGAGGCGTACATGGAAATGATAATAGTGGTTCCACCACGGCCGCACCTTGCCGAGCCATGATCGGTCCTTGCCCACGGCGTCGGCCTGCGCACAGAGCGACTTCTTGATCGCCGGATGCACGAAGATGCGGGCCACCTGCGGATAGGAGGCCGCCCGCTTGATGATCTTGACCTGCATGATGGTAAACTTCGTCGGATCGACGGTGAGTGGGTCTTTGAGCATCGACACGGCGCTCATTTCTTCCCGCTCCTGCGGCGTCAGGATGCGGTCCGGCATCGGCGTCAGCCAGATATCGGCGTCGAGACCGACTTGGTGGCTTGTATGCCCGGTGAGCATCGGCCCGCCGCGCGGCTGTGACATGTCACCGACGAGAAGTCCCGACCAGCCGTCGAACGCCCTTGCATCGCTCGACAACCGTTCCAGATAGTCGATGAGCCGCGGATTGCCCCAATTGCGGTTGCGCGACAGCCGCATCACCTGCCAGTCGGGACCGTTGATGGGCAGTGAAAGGCCGCCAGAGAGGCAGCCTTTGGCGTAGCCGCCGATGGAGCGCGCCTCCAGCGGGGCGGGCGCCGTCACCGAGCCGAACAGCTCTCTCGCAGGCGGCAATTTGGGCGCGGGGGCCTTCTTCTTCGCGGGCTTCGGCGACGGCTTGGCGGGGGACGCCTCCGCCACGGGCCGTGTGGCGACTTTGGGCGTGCCGATCTGCTCGGCGGCCACGCCGGTACAAAACATCATCAATGTGAGGCTCAGGATTAGCCGTCGCATCTGGTCGACCCGTTCCCCGTCAGGCCCGTATGGCGGCATAAGTTTAGCACAGGTGAGCGGGGGAATTGGAGCCCGTTACGCCCTATGATCGTCCTTCTCGACGCACCAAACATGGCCGTTGTTCAGCAGATATTCAGCCGCACGCCTGTAGGCTTCGCGCGCTAGTTCGATTTGAAGCCCGCAAGGTGCCGGCACGCGCCAGGCGGTGATACGGTCGCAAACCCGAGGGAGAATTGATCATGAAACGGAGTTTTCTGCTGGCGGCGCTATTCGGCGTTATTCTCGCCATTCCCAGTTTTGCCTATGCCGGCGTGGTCGCCCAGATCAACCTCACCACCCAGCGCATGCAGGTCTATGTGAACGGTCGGCCGACCTATACGTGGAAGGTCTCCACCGCGCGCAGCGGCTATCGCACGCCGACCGGCACCTATAAGCCGACCGCCCTGTCGCGCTATCACCGCTCGTCGATCTACGACGGCTCGCCGATGCCCTATTCGATCTTCTTCTATAAGGGCTACGCCATCCACGGCTCCTACGAGACCAAATATCTCGGGCGCCCGGCCAGCCACGGCTGCGTGCGGCTGCATCCGTCCAATGCCGCGGCGCTCTATTCGCTGGTGCAGAAATACGGCCCCGGCAACACGACCATCAAGATCACGCGGTAGGGGGAGGCAGTGGGGCTGCTCAAATGGGCGATCATCGCCCTTGTGATTTCGGTGCTCGCCGGAGCCTTCGGGTTCACACGCCTTGAGCACGGCGCGGCCAAGGTCGCCAAGCTCCTATTTGTCATCTTCCTGGTGCTGTTCGTCGCGATCTTGATTCTGTCACTCACCATCGGCGATTGGCGCTGACGTCCTACCGCCCGCAACTATTGGGCGGCGGCGCGCCACGGAAGCGCTCGCCCATCCATGTGAGCGCGGCGGAGACGCTCTCCTTGGCGGCGAAGGTGTGCGTGACACCCGGCAGCTCCACGAACATCACCTTTGCCCCTTGCTTGCACAGCGCGTCGCCGAATTGCTTGGTGATATAGGGCCGTACGATGGTATCGGCGGTGCCTTGCGCCAGGAACACCGGCGCACCCGCGGGCGCCTTACCCGGTGAGTTGCGTTGCATGATCGAACTCCACGGCTCGGTCTTGGCGGGATTGGCCTTGAGGAACTTTTCCTTCTCCAGTGGCCGCTCTGCTTTGTCGAGGGCTTCGAATTGAGGCACCGATTCGATGCAGTCATGGGCCATCGTCTTGTAGACGGTCATGGCGTCCGGCTCGACCAGGCTCGAAGCCGGCTCGTTGTAGAGGTTCGACCAGGACCAGATCGCCATAGCCGTGAGCTCCTTGCCGGCGGAGCTCGACTTGTCGGCATCGAACAACTCGGCGAGATAGGTGGCCGGCGCCGCCGCGGCGACCCCGAAGAGCTTGAGTTCCGGCGCGTAGGCTTTGGCCATCTCGCCGGCGTAAAGCACCGCGTGCCCGCCCTGGCTGTGACCCCATAAGACGAACCGGTCGGACGCCCCCGAGCGCGGCAGGGCGCGGGCGGCGCGAACCGAATCGAGCACCGCGCGTCCTTCGCTGATGCCGATGAGATAGGGATGGATGCCGGGCGTCCCCAGCCCCGGATAATCGGTGGCGGCGACGATATAGCCCTTGGCCAGCATGGACTTGATGCCCCAGATCAGGCCGGCATTGTCGGGCATCAGCGACGGCGCGCATTTCTCCACCACGCCGGATGTCGGATGTCCGTAAGCGATCACGTCGCGCCCACCGGCCGGCGGCGTGCCGGGTGGGATGTAGATCGCGCCGGAGACGGAGATCGGCTCGCCCTTTAGGCCGGTCGACTGGTAGAGAATGCGGAACGCCTCCCCACCGTCCGGGCTGCCGCCGAGCAGCGGCCAGACGTTGATGATGGAGCCGGGTTCGCTGGCCTTGGCTTCTTGGCCGCCAAAACCGAGGATGAGGCCGAAGATGGCGGTGGCGGCGGGCAGCAGGCAGGAAAACGCAAGCCGCAGGCCGGACTTCAGAGGACGCATGCAAAACTTTCGGTTGCTTGGCGGACGGGATGATACCTTTGGATGCCAACCTATAGACGCCCGTGGGGACCGCGACAACACGGCTCACGCGGCCCAGGGCCATGTGGGCATTTCAATCCGCCCGCTTCCGGGGCACAATCGGCCCGGGCCGAACGCCTGAACACGCAATTGCAAAAAACGCGTGATTACTAAGAACAGCTGATTGCCAAAAGAACCAGATTTCCAAGAACATCTACCTTGCGCCGACAGGCCTGCGCGGGGCGCCAACAAAGCCGGGGGATAATGCGAATGTCATCAGCCGCAACCACGCTCGACGCCTTCATAAATCGTGTCGGTGGGATCGCGACTCCCTTCTCTATCGCGTTGCCGGACGGTGCCAAGCGGACGGTCGGCCAAGGGAATCCCGAGTTTCACGTCGACCTGCACAATGAGCGCGCCATCAAGGCGCTGCGCACGCTGGACGAGGCCGACATCGCCGAGGCCTATCTCCAAGGCGACATCGACATCGACGGCGACATGCTGAAGCCGTTCGCGCTTCGAGCTTCGCTCGACGATAGCCATCCGCTGGTCGCCGCTTGGCGCTTCATCCAGCCGCTGCTGTTCGGGCAGGTCTACACCAACAAGCAGGCCATCGCCTCGCACTACAATCTCGACCCGAAACTCTTCCTGAGCTTCCTCGATCCGGTGTTTCCGGCCTACAGCCAGGGCATTTACGAGAGCGACGACGAGCCGCTGTCGAAAGCGCTACAGCGCAAATTCGATTGGGCGATCGAGAAATGCGAGTTCGGGCCGGGCCAGCGCGTGCTGGAGATCGGTCCCGGTTGGGGCGCCTTTTCCGGCCATGCCCTGCAATCCGGGATCCAGTACACCGGCATCACTAATTCCGAGGTGTCGCAGGCCTTCCTGCGCGACAAGCTCGCCAATTTCGGCGATCAGTTCGAGATCCTGCTCCAGGATTTCTACGAGTACGAGCCGAAGGAGCCGTTCGACGCCATCGTCATCATGGGCGTCATCGAGCATCTGCCGAACTACGAGAAGGTGCTGCGGAAATTCTACTGGCTGCTGAAGCCCGGCGGTCTTGTGTTCCTCGACGGAAGCGCCGCGCGCAAGAAATACGAGCTATCAACTTTCATGGTCCGCTACATCTATCCCGGCAACCACTCCTTCCTCGTCCTCGACGACTTCCTCAACAAGCTCAACAAGACCGACTTCGAGTGCGAGGAAGTGCATTCAGATCGCTGGAGCTACTACCTGACCTTCAAGCAATGGGCGGAGAATCTCGAAGCCAACAAGGACGCTGTCATCAAGGAGTTCGGCGAGTTCGAATACCGCCGTTTCCGGCTCTATCTGTGGGGCGCCACTTACGAGTTCCTCGCGCGCAACCTCGACTGCTACCGGATGATCCTGTCAAAGCCCAAGGACGCTTAAAGACCTCTTTAAGACCGCTTGACGCATGACCGCGGCAGCCTGTGTCACGTCCGTTTGGTCATAAGGAGATCCAGTCATGTGCGGAAATTGCGAGTCAAAGGCCCTATCGCGGCGGCACCTCATGGCCGGAGCCGGTGCGCTTCTGGCAGCGAGCACACTTCCCATAAGTCGTGGCCGCGCCGCCGAACCGGCGGCGAACGCCATTTCGCCTGCCGAGGCGCTGGATCGGCTCAAGCAGGGCAATGCCCGCTATCGGGCGGGCGAATTCAATGAGAGGGATTATTTCGCAGACCGGGCCGCGCGCGCCAGCGCGCAATATCCGATCGTCGCGGTGCTTGCCTGTGCAGACAGCCGCGTCCCGCCGGAGATCGTCTTCGATAAGGGACCCGGTGAGGTCTTCGTAGTGCGCGACGCCGGCAACGTAGTCAGCAATTACGGCCTCGCCAGCATGGAGTTCGCGGTGGCGGTTCTCAATGTTCCGCTGATCGTGGTGCTTGGCCATTCGAGCTGCGGCGCCATTGCCGCGGCGCTCCAATCGGCGAAAGAGCGCAGCAAGCTGCCGGGCCATCTGCCCGAGCTGGTCAAGGCGATCCAGCCCGCGGTGGATGCCGCCCATGGCAAGCATCCGAGCGATCTCCTCGCTGCCACCATCAACGAGAATGTGCGCCTCGGCATGAGCAACTTGAAGACGCGCTCGGACGTCATCGGTGACGCCGTCAGTTCCGGCAAGGTGGGCATCCAGGGCGGTGTCTATGATCTGGCGACGGGCAAAGTGAATCTCATCTGATCGCGAGATTGGGGAGGGGGAGATGGAGGACACTGTCGAGCGCTGGCGCTCGGAAAAGACCGCGGCCTACCTGTCCGTCGCCGTGGCTGCGGCCGAGCCGGACCCGACGCGCGCCAAACTGTTTGGCGACATGGCGGCGTCCGCCGAGCAGCAGGCCGGCATTCTCGCCAAGGATCTGAAGCAGACTCCTGTCCTCACCCCGTCGCCCCGGTCGCGGATTACTGTCTTTCTGCTCGGTATCGTGGGCCCGCGCGCCATGCGCCATGTGCTGTCGGCCTCCAAGGTCCGTGGGGTCTCGGTCTATCGCGGCAAGGCTACCGAGGCGTCAGCAGACGCGGAAGCCGAAGGCCATCCCATGCCCACTTCGGTGGAAGATCACCCGTCGGCGCGGCCATCTCGTCATTTCTGATGTTCTCCGCCGGCGCGTGCCTGCCGCTGATCCCTTACGTATTCGGCGATGCGAGCCACGGCATCCTGATCGCCTCGCTGATATCCGGCACGGCGCTGTTCTGCGTTGGTGCGGCCCTCAGCCTGTTCTCCGGGCGGAACGCATTTCTCGGCGGCGCACGGATGCTGGCGATTGGCTCGGCCGCGGCCGTGGCGACCTGGAGGCGTCGACGCAAGCCGTGGTCAATGTCTCGGGCGACGTAAAGAGCCTGAAGCAAGCGGCGAAATAGCCGTCACGCAAGGCTGAGCCGACGATTTGCGGCCTCGGGGTCTCCCTCGGGGCCGCTTTTTTTGTCCTGTTGCCGTCGTGCCGCATGATCTGTCCCATTTGGATACGGATGCCGCGGAACGAAGCGAGAAAGGCGTGTTGAAGGCGAGACAGACGGCGTTTCGATGAATAGGATCGGCGCCCAGGGGAAACTTCTGCTGCGCGCTGTCATGTCTCATCATCCATTGCTGTCTTATTCACTCGCCTGCTTCCGGGCGCTCGTCGGCGTGGTTGCGCTGACATGCGCCACCATGACCGTGGCGCCGCCCTTCGCAGCAGCGCAGGACCAGCAGACGACGGAGGAATCCCCCGCCGAAGAAGCCCCCGCTGAGGAGACGGCTCCTGCCGAAGACGCGGTCCCTGAAGACGCTGCTCCCGAAGAGGCGGCACCCGACGATGCCGCGGCCGAGGAAGCGGCACCCGCGGTCAAGACCGGGTGGGACATCGCCAAGCCTTGCGAGAATTTTCAGCATCCCTACGAGGCCGATCTGTGCCAGCAATGGCGCGCTGCCGAGGCCGCCGAAAAAGCCGCCGCCGCGGCGCAGCGCACCGTCGGTCTCACTCGGATGCTCATGCTGATCGGTGTGATCGTCAGCGGGCTTCTGCTCCTGATGTTCATTCCTCTAATCATGGCGGCGCGGGCCGCGCGCCGGGCCGCGCGTGGCGCCGGCGAAAGCCTGCCCTACGGCGTGGGACGCGAGCCCGACGGCCGTGCGGACGAACTCCGTGCCGAGCAGCTGCACGCCGAGGAGCTTCGCGCCGAAGAACTCCGCGCTTATGTCGATGTCGACAAGCTCGAATTCATCGAGACGCCGGAGTCCGAAGGCATCGTCAAGGTCAAGGTCATATTCCGCAACACCGGACAGACGCCCGCCTTCAGGACGCGCACCGCGACCAATGTCGGCATTCGCGACGTCGCCGACGAGAATCTGGTGCCCGTCATGCCGCTGCCCGACAACCGTTCGGCCACCGCCCCGCGGCCCCGGCTCGGCCGCGACGCGACGCTCACAGACGTCATCGAGTGCGCCTCGACGCCGAGCCTCGCCGACCGCGTCATGAACGGCGATGCGACCATCGTGGTGTGGGGCTGGACGGAGTATTACGATGCGTTCGAGCGCAAGCAGCGGACGGTGTTTCAATATCTCTGCAATGCGGACACCCTCGACAGCGGCCAGATCTTCAAGCCAATGACGCGTGGCGACGAGGGCGACTAGCGGGTCACGCCGCCTCACCGCTGGCGAAGGCCCGCGTGGAACGGCTTTGGCTTCTCAATGGTTTATTGGTCTATTCTATGTGAGATCGTGATCCCTGGGGCTTTAAGGGCTCCACGGGCTACCCCGTGTGAGAGACCGTCATGCCCCGTTCGCCGTTGCCCTTCCTGCCCGTGGCGTCCGATACGCGCGCCAATACCCTGCAAGGGCTGCTGATCGCCACCATCGTCATCGGTGGGCTGTATTTCGGCCGTGAAGTGCTGTTGCCGCTGGCCGTCGCCATTCTTCTGAGCTTTGTGTTGACCCCGCCGCTGCTGCTGCTGCGGCGCCTCAAGGTGCCACGCGTGCTCGCGGTCGCTTTGGTCGTCATCACCGCCTTCGCCATCATCGGCGGGCTCGGCTGGCTCATCTCGCGCGAGGCGACCAAGCTCGCCACCGAGCTGCCGAGCTACCGCGCCACCCTGTCGGAGAAGATCAAGTCGCTGCGCGAGAGTACCAGTGAATCGAAAGTGCTGGAAAAGGCAGGCGACGTCCTCACCGATCTGCAGGACCAGCTCAATCAACCCGACGCCGAACCCGCCACGCCTCAGGTGGGCGAGCCCGCCGACCGGCCGGACGACCAGCCGCTCCAAGTCGAGATCCGCCAGCCGGACCCCAAGGGTCTCGCGCTCTATCAGTCGATCGCGGGCACGCTGCTACCGCCGCTCGTCACCGCCGGCATCATCTTGCTGTTCGTCGTCTTCATCCTGATTCAGCGCGAGGATCTGCGCGATCGCCTGATCCGATTGTTCGGTTCGTCCGATCTGCAGCGCGCCACCTCGACCATGAGCGACGCGGCGACGAGGCTTAGCCGCTATTTTCTCAGCCAGGTGCTGATCAACGCCACCTACGGCGTCTTCATCGGCACGGCACTTTGGGCCATCGGCATGCCGAGCCCCATCGCCTGGGGCATCCTCGCCATGCTCATGCGCTTCGTGCCCTATGTCGGCTCCTATATCGCCGCCGCTTTTCCGGCGCTGATCGCCGCCGCCATCGACCCCGGCTGGACGACCGTGCTGATCGTCGTCGGCCTCTTCGTCATCGGCGAGCTGACCATGGGCCAAGTGGTCGAGCCGCAGGTCTATGGGCGCGGCACCGGCGTGACGCCGATCGCCGTCATCGGCTCCACCATCTTCTGGACCTGGCTATGGGGACCTTTGGGACTGATCATAGCGACGCCCATCACCGTGTGCCTCGCCGTGCTCGGCCGCCATGTGGAGGGGCTTGGCTTCTTCGAGGTGCTGTTCGGCGACCGACCGGCGTTGACGCCGGAGCAGAGCTTTTACCAGCGCGCTCTGATCGGCGATGCCGCCGAGGCCACCTATCAGGCCGAACTGGCTGTGCGCGACCAGAGTCTCGAGACCTATCTTGGGACCGTCGCGCTCGGCGGCTTGCAGTTGGCCGAACGCGATGCCACCCGCGGCGCGCTCGGAGACAACCAGCTGGACCGCATCGCCGCCACCGTCAACGAGATGCTCGAGAATCTTGCCGATTTCGAGCCGCGCCGCCGGTTTGCCAATCTGCGCCACAAGCCTGAAAAGGCGGTCGCCGACACGCCGGCGGAAGGGCTCGCGTCGCTCGAAGCTCCCGCCGAAGAGGATGCCGATGCGGAGCATGTCATCCCCCGCGAGTCCCTCGCGGATGGCTGGCAGGGCGAGATGCCGGTTCTGTGCATCGGCGGGCGCATCGTTCTGGACGAGGCCGCCGGCGCCATGCTCGCCGCGGTGCTGGCCAAGCGCGGGCTCGGCGCGAAAGCCTTGCCGCCGGACGAAATCTCCGCCGGCCACATCACGACGCTGGCCTCGACCAAGGCGAAAGCTGTCTGTCTGTCCTATCTCGGCCTCGGCTCGGGTCCGGCGCATATCCGCTATCTGGTCCGGCGGTTGCGGCGCATCCTGCCCGAGGGCACGATCATCCTCGTCGCCTTTTGGCACGCGGACGCAGACGCCCATTCCATGGCGTCGCTGAAGGAGACTGCCCAGGCCGACGCCTACGCCACCACGCTGCACGAGGCCGTCGAGATTATCCTCCAGGCCGCCACCACCGGCGGTGACACGGAGAGCGGCGCGAAGCCAGAGACCAAGCCCGGGCCGAAGGGTAAGAAGACCCCCGCGACGGCTGCTTGAGATATTGAACGTTGGCGAGCTTAGGCCTTTCTCGGAGAGCCGAGTTGCTTCTGCACGCTCTCGTAGCTCTGGCGGACGGAGCTGGGGGCGCAGGTCGCGCCCTCATTGGCGAGCCTCTTGCTCGCCTCGCCGTAAACGTCCTCCCAGGGGATGCCTTCAGCCCGAAGAATGCGAACGAGATGCCACCGCCGAATGTGAACCATATCTTGCTGATATCGGGGGCTCACGAGACAGGCAACGGCCAGAGCGATCCAATAGGGCGGGGGTTGCTTGTGCGTCGAGCATAGGCTGACCGCCAAAGCCACGGCATCCTTCGCGCCCTCTTCCCACGCCTCCTCGAGGATAGAGAGCGCTTTGGCGAACTCCTTCTCGGTCATGCGCGTAGCGGCAAGCCCTTGCCGGTCCTTGTGACCCTGCCACATGGCTACTCTCTCCCTGGAAGAAGATTAGCACCCAGCGTTTGCAGTTGCGACCGAGCTAGGCCCGCCCAAAACCGTCCCCTGCGCCCAAGCGCGCTGGACGGGGCGCCACGGGTCGACTAATTCCAAGCCATGAGCGAAAACCCTGCAGCCTCCGACTGGGTCGCCGCGCGCGGCGAGAAATGGCGGGCCCAGCTTTCGGGCTTGGAAGCGATGCTCGCGCCCGTCGATGAGCCGTTGCTTGGCGCGCTGCAACTCAACGCGCCGCAGCGCATCGCCGATATCGGATGCGGCGGCGGCGGGACCACGCACGCCATTGCGCGCCAAGCGCAAGCGGGAAGCTCAGTCCACGGCTTCGATATCTCGCCGGCCTTGATCGAGGCGGCGCGCGCCCGCTCTGACGCTAACGAACGCGCCATCGCCTTCACGCTTGCTGACGTGGCGACGGCACCTAAGCCGGACGTGCCTTATGACCGGCTCGTCTCGCGCTTCGGCATCATGTTTTATGACGATCCGCCCGCCGCCTTTGCCAATCTGGTACGATGGCTTGAGCCAAGCGGCCGCTTTGCCTTCGCGGTCTGGGGCCCGCCGGCCGACAATCCGTGGATGGCAAGCCTTCGCGAGGTGGCGAGCGAAGTCATCGACGCGCCGCCGCCCGATCTCGAGGCGCCGGGCCCGTTCCGCTATGCCGGGGCCAACAAATTGCTGGCCCTGCTCGCTCGGGCGGGTCTTGGGGATCTCGACGTGCGCGACTGGCGCGGCTCGCTCCCCGTTGGCGGTGGGCTGCCGCCCGCTCAAGCCGCGGAATTTGCGCTGGCATCCTTTTCGGTCGGCGAGCTGGCTGCCGAAGCGGGCGAGGCGGCATTCGAGGCGGTACGCCTGACCTTGACGGCGCACTTCGCCCGGCATGTGGAGGACGGTGCCGTCCGGATGAACGCACGGGTCCACATCGTCACCGGCGCGGCGTCTTAGCCTCCCGAAAGCACAGCGCCATCAACCCGCCGAGCGCCAGCGCCGCCGCTAGGAATAGCAGCGCCACGGAGAAGCTGCCCGTGGCCTCCCTCAGAAGGCCGATGATGTAGGCGCCGGCGAAGCCCGCGATATTGCCGATCGAGTTGACGAGAGCGAGCCCAGCGGCAGCCCCGGTTCCGGCGAGGAACGCGGTCGGCAGCGACCAGAACGGGCCGAGCGTGGCGTAAAAGCCGACCATGGCGATGGTCAGAGCGATCATCGTGGGCACGAGCAACGCCGTGTAAGCCGAACATGCGAAGGCAACCGCGGCGACAAGGAGCGGCAGCGCGATATGCCAGCGGCGCTCATTCACGCGGTCAGAGCGGCGCCCCCACAGCACCATGCCCACGGAGGCGAATAGGTAGGGAATGGCCGTGATGAAGCCGATGCTGAGATCGTCGAAGCCGTAGCTCTGAATGACCTGCGGCAGCCAGAAGCCCATGCCGTACAGGCCGATCACGATGAGGAACCACAGGAGTCCGAGCGCAAGCACGCGCGGGCGTGTCATCGCCGCGTAGATGTCGCTGTAGCCGACTTCCTTGGTGACAGCGTCCTCGGCTTCAATGCATTCGCTGAGCGCGCTTCTTTCTTCCGGTGTGAGCCAATCCGCCTCCGCCGGCTTTTCGGTGAGGACCTTAAGAGCGAGCACGCCAAGGAGGACCGCCGGCAGGCCCTCGATGATGAACAGCCAATGCCAGCCGGCCAGCCCGAGGAAGCCGTGCATGTTGAGCAGCGCGCCGGATATCGGTCCGCCAACCACGGTAGCGAGCGGCACCGAGGCCATGAACAAGGCAACGATGCGGGCGCGCTCGGCCGCCGGGAACCAATAGGTGAGATAGAGGATGATGCCGGGAAAGAAACCGGCCTCGGCGACGCCGAGCAGGAAGCGCATAACGTAGAAGCTCGTCTCGCTCCACACGAACGCCATGGCGCAGGCAACGAGCCCCCAGGAGATCATGATACGCGCGATCCAGGTACGCGCGCCGAAGCGATGCAGCGCCAAATTGCTGGGGACCTCGAAGACGATATAGCCGAGGAAGAAGATACCGGCGCCGAAGCCGTACACGCTCGGCGAGAAGCCGAGATCCTCGTTCATATGCAGCGCGGCGAAGCCGACATTCACCCGGTCGAGAAAGTTGACCGTGTAGGCGAGGCAGAGAAACGGAATGAGCCGCCTGGTGGCTTTGCGGATGGCCGACGCAAGCAAAGTCCCTTGCGCGTCCGCCTTCTCCATGACCGCTCCCCAAATTCAGCACCGTCATGCCCGGACTTGAGCCGGGCATCCATGACGTTACCGCGCCGCGTGGCGATAAGTCGGCGGAATGGATTGCCGGGTCAAGCCCGGCAATGACGAACGCGGACATGGCTTTGGAGTATGCTGACGCGCGGCCATCATACTGATTCGGCCGCAACGCTGAAGGAGGGCGTTCTCATGGCAATATCCTTGGACGAAGCTGCCGCGGTGCTGCGTCAAGCCATGCGCGAGACAGTGAAGCGCTATTCGTTCTGGTATCTCATTCAGGGTGTCTTGCTGGTGGTCGCCGGCTTTCTGGCCCTGGTCTATCCCCTCATCGCTTCCGTCACCATCATCGTTCTGTTGGCCTGGATCCTGATCATCAGCGGCGTGCTACAAGGCATCGGCCTGATCGGCGCCCGTCATGTGCCGCATTTCTGGCTGCAGGCGATCTCTGCGGTCCTGGCCATTCTGATCGGCCTGCTGCTGCTGCGGGCACCCGGCAGCGGCCTCTTGGTCATCACCGTGCTGTTGATCGTGTTCTTCATGGTCGAGGGCATCGCCAAAGTCATTTTTGCGCTGACCATTAAGCCGTTTCCCAATTGGGGCTGGGTGCTCGGCAGCGGCATCGTCAGCATCTTCCTGGCCGTCATTCTGTGGGCCAACATGCCGCTCAGCGCCGATTGGCTGCTCGGCGTGCTGCTTGGCATTCAGCTGATGTGCGAGGGCGCCGCGCTCACCTATCTGGCGTGGCACGTCCGCACCGCGCCCGCGGTCTAGACCCTCACGCTGAGGAGGCGCGTCAATGCCGTCTCATGAGGACCGACGCCGATGAGGATTACGGCGCTTCCGTCTCTTTCAAGAAGCGCCGGTAGATCCAGCCCTGCTGCTTGGTGGCCGGGTCGGCAACCTGCACCCAATTGCCGTCGCGTCCTGCGACGCGCAGCTTGGCGCCGGCGGGCATGATCTTCAGCGTGTCGGCGGTCCCTGAAGCGCCCTCGCGCATATTCACCGCGCTCGACACCTCGACCCATTCATCCGTGCTCGTCAGTTCCGACGCCGCCGCCACCAGCCGGCCGAGCGGACCGGGCCGGTCGTCGTCCTTTGGCGTGTGGCGGTTCTCCACCGGCGCCGGCGCGGCCTCCTCCGGCACAGCGGCGCTGTCCACGGCGGCTGGCGGCCCGCCGCTCTGGGACCAGTCCTGTTTGAGGCCTGCCAGCTTCATGTCCCGATCCGTCACACCGAGCGCCTCGGCGCGGTCATACCAGTCCTTGGCGGCGGCCGGCTCGGGCTTGATGCCCTGCACGCCGAGCGCGGCAATGAAGTCCGGGTCGTATGTGGCGCCCACCGCCAGCGCCGCCTCGCCGCTGCCGGCTTCCGCCGCGCGCTCGAAATAGGCGCGGGCGCCGGCGAAATAGCCGACGGCGATCATCTTGTTGCCGTGGTCCATAAGCGTTTCGACGCGGTCGGCCTCGCCCGACCGCAAGGCAAGCCCATGAGGCACGGGCGCGATGTCCAGCCGCGTCGACGACCGCGCCAGCACGGCGCCGTCGGCGGCCACCAATTCCACCCGCAAGTCCGTTGCGCCCGTCTGGTCGTCGGGCGTGTGCAACGTAAGCCCGGCGATCTCATCCGGCCGCAGGTTCCACTCGCTGGTGTCGTAGGGCCGTCCGCCGGAGAAGGTCACGCCTTCGGGCAGATCGCGGATAGCGATGACGCTCCGCGCCGGCGGCGCGTCCTTTGGGGCGATGGCGATGGCGAAGGGAGCCGCCTCGCCGGCCTTGACCGCAATCGCTTCGGGCGCCGACAGGGCGATCTCCGGAGCAGGCGTCACCGCGCTGAGCAGAGGCGTGGCCGCCGCTGCCTGTTGGACCGGCGCAGGCCGCGAACCGCTCGGATCGAAATGCGCCGCCGGCCCGCGAATGGCGAGCCACAACAGCCCAGCGAGGATCATGGCAGGCGCGATAGCTACTGCCGTCAGCACGACGACCACGCCACGGGTCAAGGCGAAGCGCCGGGAGTCGCTGGCAAGGCCCTGGTTGGCAAGGTCCTGGTTGGCAAGTCCCTCACCCGTGAGGCCGCTTAGCGCCGCATCGCCGGGGAGCCGCCGCGGTTCGTCTTGTGACCCACGGAGCGCATGGTGTGGCGCACGCAACGCATCGGGGGCGAAGCGCTCGGCCATCGACGTCACGGTGAACTCGGGACGGGCGCCGAGCCGGATCTCCGCCTCGATCCGCTGGGCGAGGCTTTGCGGCTGCGACAGGTCTGGCATTTGACAACTCTTGAGCGCCGGTTGGACCATGGCATCCTCCTACGCGTGGGACAAAAAAGGGACGGTCAGTTCTGGTTCTGCGTTCGGCTCCATTCGAGAAAGGCGCGGAACAATCGGGCGCGTTCGTCGTCCGAGGCGGCCGCGGCGCCCGTGTCGGCTTGCGCCAGGAAAGTGTCGAAGCGCGCCCGCGCACCGTCATCGGCGCTTTCCTCGATGCCTGCATTGGCGGCCACGGTCGCCTTGGCCCGGTCGATCCAGGCTTGCGCGGCCGGCGAGCGCTGCCAGCCTTCCAAGGTCGCGGCGAAATTGACCTGCCGCCATTTCGGATGGCGCGGCGGCGCCAAGAACGCATCGAAATTGGAGAAGAAGCGCTCTACGAAGCGGTCGATCTTGACGTTGCGCGGGTTGTTGCGCGCCCAGTTGAACGACACCAGCACGGCGCAGACGGCGACCGTATCCACACGGTCTCCGTCCGCGATGAGCTGCGGATAGTCGTCATGGCCGAGCGCCGCCGGGTAATAGTCGTCTTCGAGGCCTTTGAGGTAGGGCAGGCCGAGAAGCTTGAGACCGCTCGACGGCTCGAGATGAGCGAGGATCGGGGCGGGCTTGCCGGCGATGATGACGGTCGCGTCAATGGCGCCCGCCTTGAGTTTCGCCAGGGCTGCGGCCTCGTCGAGATGCACCTCTTGCACCGTGACGCCGAGCGCGTTGAAGACGGAGCGTGCGGTGATCTCCGCGCCGCTGCCTTCAATCCCGATATTGACGGTCTTGCCGTCCAGTGCGGCGACGTCAGTAATATCGGCGCGCACCAGTACGTGCATCTCCTCGTTGAACAGCTTGGCGATATAGGCGACCTGGCTTTCGAGGTTTGGCCCGAGTTCGCCGGTCTTGGCGAAATGCTTCAGCACATTGGCCTGGGTGATCCCCATGTCGACGCCGCGCATGAACATCACGTCTTTGAGATTATGCGCCGGGCCCTTGCCGCCCATGGGCACGACACGCAAAGCCGCGCCGTCGTCGAGCACTGCGGCGAGGTCCTGCACGATGGCTGAGTCGGTGCCTTGGCCGCTGCCGGCCATGATGGTGACGGTGTTGTCGTTCAGCTGCGCGCGGTAGCGCTCGCGGATGCGCTGGGCGGATGACTCTGTCTGCGCGATGGCTTCGGCGATTTTCGCCTTGGCCGTTGTCGTCTTGGCGGTGTCCGTATCCGCCGCGGCCGCCAGCAACGTGCCGGCCAGGCCGCCAAGGAGGCAGACTCCAAACGCGAGGGCGATACGCATCAACTGCCCCTCAATGGTGACGCTTCACCCCGAACACAGCCGGCCCGCTTGAAGCGCGAACGACGAGACGGCCAGATGCAGCAATTGGTTTTTGCGGGCGGAGGAAGGCTTGCGAGCTGTGAGCCCAGCGCGACATCCCCCGTCGTGCTGCTATCCCTACGCGCTGATGGGAAGTGATACATTGGGCTCTGTCAAGTACAGAAGCTAGTGAAACACAACAATATCAATATATTGCCACAAATATGGCCGGGATGACTGGAAAGCGGCAAGACGAAGGCAAGTCTTTAAGGGTTCCTTAACCATAAACAATTTGTCGGCGCCGGAATAGAGCCGGGACGGGATCTTGAGCGCAGCGATATGCAGCCACCGCGACGAGCGGCGCGCCCATCCCTAACGCCGATGTCGTGAAATGGTTTCCGAGCCCGGGGAGGAGAGATAGGGACGCCTAATCCGCGTCCATCTTGAGCGCGGCGATGAAGGCCTCTTGCGGGATGTCGACCTTGCCGAAGCTCCGCATCTTCTTCTTACCCGCCTTCTGCTTCTCGAGCAGCTTGCGCTTACGGGTGATGTCGCCGCCATAGCATTTGGCGGTCACGTCCTTACGCAGCGCGCTGATGGTCTCGCGCGCGATCACCTTGCCGCCGATCGCCGCCTGGATCGGGATTTTGAACATGTGCCGAGGGATGAGGTCCTTGAGCTTGTCGACCATGGCCCGGCCGCGCATCTCGGCGCGCGAGCGGTTGACGATGATAGACAGCGCATCGACCGGCTCGTCGTTGACGAGCAGCGCCATCTTCACGAGGTCGCCTTCCTCGTAGCCGATGATGTGATAGTCGAACGAGGCGTAGCCGCGGCTCACCGATTTCAGCCGGTCGTAGAAGTCGAACACCACCTCGTTGAGCGGCAGCTCATAGACAAGCATGGCGCGTGCGCCCGCGTATGTGAGCGTCTTCTGCCGTCCGCGCCGGTCCTCGCATAGTTTCAGCACGGCGCCGAGATGCTCGTCCGGCACCAGGATGGTCGCCTCGATCCACGGCTCTTCGATCTTGGTGATCTTCTGGGTGTCCGGCATGTCGGCCGGGTTGTGCAGCTCGGTCATCGTGCCGTCGGTGAGATAGATGTGGTAGACGACCGACGGCGCCGTGGCGATGAGCCCGATATTGAACTCGCGCTCCAGGCGTTCGCGGATGATCTCCAGATGCAGCAGGCCGAGAAAGCCGCAGCGGAAGCCGAAGCCGAGCGCCGCTGACGTCTCCATCTCGTAGTCGAAGCTGGCATCGTTCAGCCGCAGCTTGCCGACCGCCTCGCGCAAATCCTCGAACTCGCTCGCGTCGACCGGGAACAGCCCGCAGAACACAACGGGTTGCGCCGGCTTGAAGCCCGGCAAAGGCGCGGCCGTCGGCTTCTTCTCGTCGGTGATGGTGTCGCCGATGCGGGTGTCGGCCACCTGGCGGATCGAACCGGTGAAGAAGCCGATCTCGCCGGGCCCGAGTGTGTTCCGCATTTCCTGCTTGGGGCGGAAGATACCGACGCGGTCCACCTGATAGGTGCCGCCGGTCAGCATCAGGCGGATGCGCTGCCCCTTGGTGAGCGTGCCGTCGATGATGCGCACGAGCACGACGACGCCGAGATAGGCGTCATACCAGCTGTCGACGAGCAGGGCTTTCAGCGGTGCATTGACGTCGCCCTTCGGCGGCGGCAGCCGGTGCACGATGGCCTCGAGCACATCCGCCACGCCGAGGCCACTCTTGGCCGAGATCTCCAGCGCGTCATGGGCGTCGAGCCCGATCACCTCCTCGATTTGCTCGCGCACTCGCTCCGGCTCCGCCGCCGACAAGTCGATCTTGTTCAGGACCGGGATGACCTCGTGATTGTTGTCGAGCGCCTGATAGACATTGGCCAGCGTCTGCGCTTCCACGCCTTGGGTGGCGTCGACCACCAGCAGCGAGCCTTCGCACGCGGCCAGCGACCGGTTCACCTCATAGGCGAAATCCACATGGCCCGGCGTGTCGATGAGGTTCAGCTCGTAGAGCTGCCCGTCCTTGGCGCGATAGTCGAGGCGCACCGTCTGGGCTTTGATCGTGATGCCGCGCTCGCGCTCGATATCCATGGAATCGAGCACCTGCGCCTTCATCTCCCGCGCCGTCAGGCCGCCGCACAACTGGATCAGCCGGTCTGCCAGTGTCGACTTGCCGTGGTCGATATGGGCGATGATGGAGAAGTTTCGGATATTCGAAAGGGATGTCGCTTCGGATGAACTCATGGCCGGGTAGGTACGGGAGCAAATGGCCGCCGGTCAAGCGCTCCCCTGCGACAATAAAGGCGAAACCATGGGGGTCATTGCCCTAAATTTGTATCTGTCGGGCGCTAGAGGATTGCTGTTAGGAAGGTCGTCCCAACCCGATTGGAGAATCAAATGTTCAAGAAACTGCTTCTCGCCACTGTCGCCGCCGGCCTCGTTTCCGCCGCCACGCTTCCCCTCCAGTTCACGCCGGCCATGGCCGCGATGACCTGCAAGGAAGCCGCGAAGATGAAGTACCCGGATATGGTCAAGGGCATGAAGGATCGTCATTCCTTCAAGAAGTCCTGCAAGGAAGCTTGGAAGGCCGCCCAATAGGCTGGTCTGCCAGACTTGAATTGAGTTGAAGGAAAGGGGGCGGCAACTGGCCCCCTTTTCTCGTGCCCGGGTCAAAAGAACCCAGGCATGGATCAACACATTGGCAATAACGTTTGAGCTATGTGGCTCATGCGGCGGATCTTTCCGCGATCGCGCCGCCTAACGAATGGGAGAAATCAATGCTTAGAAACGTGTTTCTGGCCGCTGCTGCGACCGTGATCCTCGCCGGTGCCACCATGACGGCACCGATGTCCGCGCAGGCCGGTCATTCCGACTGCCACAAGATGGCCAAGGCCAAATACCCGGACGACCGCAAGGCGCGCCACGCCTACAAGAAGGCCTGCAAGGCGCATTACAAGGGCGAAAAGACGGGCCTGCTCAAGGGCGGCCTCCTCAAGAAGAACTAGTCACGCATTTCCGCGTAACGAAGAGGCCCGCGTTTCGGCGCGGGCCTTTTTGTATCAGCTGGTCTTCCCGCCCCAGATCTCGGCGAGCCGCTGCGCCCGCCCGCAACGCCATTTGTAGTATTTGTAGCTCACCGGATTCACCGTGTGATAGTTCTGATGATAGCCCTCGGCGTCGTAGAACGTCGTCACCGGCTGGATCTCGGTAGCCACCGTCTGGTTGAAGCGCTTGGCGATCGTGGCCTTGGTGCTCTCGGCCAAGTTCTTTTCCGTATCGTCCGACACGAATACCACGGTCCGGTAGGCCGGCCCCTTGTCGCAGAACTGGCCGGCCGGATCGAACGGGTCGACATTGTGCCAGTAATGGTCGAGCAGCTTGGCGTAGGTCACCTTCGACGGGTCGTAGGTCACCCTGAGCGCCTCGACATAACCCTCGTGGCTGCCATAGGTCGGGTTGGGCGTCGTGCCGCCCGCATAGCCTGACACCGTCTCGGTCACGCCGTCCACCTTGTCGAAGGCATCCTCGACGCACCAAAAGCAGCCACCGGCGAAGATCGCCGTTTTGGTCTCGGCCGCCTTCGTATCGTAAGCGCCGCCGGCGATCATGAACGCCGCCAGGAAGGCGGCCATCAGGCCCGCGCAAATCCATCGCGCCATCATTGGGAATCTCTCCATCCTGTTGTCTGATTGAAACGATAAGGAGTGGGAAGGCGCGGGCAAAGTGGCTCTCGCGCGACCGTGAAGTGAATTGATGCCGGGGTTTGCCGCATAAGCGCTTGGGGCAGCTCGCTGAACTGGGTTATTGAGGGGCATGAAACAGCGTCTATCTCTTCCGCCGGCCTCCATGAAACCGGCTTACGACGTGGTCGTGGTCGGTTCGGGCTATGGCGGCGGCGTAACCGCCTCCAGGCTCTCGCGCGCCGGCCAGCGTGTCTGCGTCATCGAGCGCGGCCGCGAATTTCCTACCGGCACCTTCCCGGACCGTCTGCCGGAGCTGCGCCGCGAGCTGCAACTGAACGGCGGCAAAATGCGCTCGGGCTCGCGCACCGGCCTGTTCGATTTCCGCCTCGGCGCGGACATCCATGTTCTGGTCGGCTGCGGTCTCGGTGGCGGCTCGCTGATCAATGCCGGTGTCGGCTTGCGTCCCGACGCAAGGGTCTTCGCCGACCGCGCCTGGCCGGAGGAGATTACGAGAGACGGGCTGCTCGATCTCGGCTTCGAGCGGGCGCAGACCATGCTGCGCCCATCCCGCTATCCCAACGCGCCCGAGCTCTCCAAATACCGCGCCCTGCAAACCGCAAGCGCGGCCTTCGGCCAGGACCCGGTGGCCGCGCCCGTGGTGGTGAGTTTCGAGGACACTGTCAATCCGGCCGGCATCTACCAGCCCGCTTGCACGCTCTGCGGCGATTGCTGCTCGGGGTGCAATGTCGGCGCCAAGAATACCGTCGCCATGACCTATCTGCCGGACGCCCATGCCCATGGCGCGGAGATCTTCACCGAACTCTCCGTCAGCCGTATCGAGAAACTGAGCGGCGGCTGGCGCGTCCATTTCAAGCCGTCGGCCGAGAAGGATGGCGAGCCGTCTTTCGTCGACGGCAAGACCGTGGTGCTCGCCGCCGGCACGCTCGGCTCGACCGAAATCCTGCTGCGCTCCCGCGACCAGGGACTCGGCCTGTCGGACCGGCTGGGGATGAGCTTCTCCGCCAATGGCGACATCATCGCGTTTGCGCTCGGCGGCCGCGAGCGCGTCAACGGCATCGGCGTCGGTGAGCCGCCGAAATTTGCCGGCGACACGATCGGCGCCTGCGTCGCCGGCCAGATCGAGCTGCCCGATTCCAGCGATCTCGATCACAGTATGATCATCCAGGAAGGCGTGCTGCCGTCCGCCTTGGCCCCGCTCCTGCCGGTGTTCTTTATCTCCGGCGGACGAATCCTGGGCGCCGCGCAGAGCCTCATCAAGGGCGTCTATCAGGGCCCTCTGTCGAGCCTCCAGACCTTCTTCGTGGTCTCCCATGACGACGCCAAGGGCCGCCTCCAGCTCGACAAGGACAGTCTCCAGGTCCACTGGCCCAAGGTCGGCGAACAGCCGGTCTATACCCGCGTCGACGAAGCGCTGACCAAGGCCGCGCAGGCCGTCGGCGCGCGCTATGTCAAGAGTCCGCTCGCTACTACCACCATGGGCGTGAAGCCCGCCACGGCCCATCCGCTCGGCGGCTGCGGCATGGGCGCGGACGCGGCCGGCGGCGTGGTCAACCACAAGGGGCAGGTGTTCGCCGGCACGAGCGGCGAGGATGTCCATGGCGGGCTCTATGTCTGTGATGGCGCGGTCATTCCCCGCTCCATCGGCGTCAATCCGCTGCTCACCATCACCGCGCTGACCGAGCGCGCCATGGTCCACCTTGCCCGCGACCATAATCTGGGATTCGATACAGATCCGATTCGCCAAAGCGCGGATCGCGTCAAGACGCGAGCCATGACATGAGGACCGGCTGACCCATGCCAAGCCGCATGCGCAAGCGCTCTTTATTGCAGGCGGTGGGCGGCGCGGCTGCGGCCACCGCCTTTTTAGGCATTGTCGCCGGCGGTAGCGCATTGCAAGGCGCCGTGCGTCTTCAGCCCTGCGCCAACAGCGAGTTCACCGCCTCGATTGGCAGTGCCGCCAAGCAGCTCGATCCCGACCGCCTCACCATCGTGCTGGCCGGCGACGCCGGCTTCAATCCGAACGGCGCCAAGGTCGACCCGCGAGGTTTCCGCAAGGACGGCAAATTTATCGGCTTCCCCGACGCGCTGTCCGGCATCGCGCCCGATGTCGATGGCGACCTTGCCTTCGTCAATCTCGAGACCGTCGTCACCGACCGCGACGACCTCGTCGCCGATAGCAAGGGGCAGAAATCGCCTTACAATTTCAGGAGCCATCCGCTCGCGCTGAAGGCCCTCATCGGCACCGGCTTCAACATGTTCTCGCTGGCCAACAACCATTCCATGGACTACGGCCCCACCGGCGCGCAGGAGACGCTGTACCACCTGGCCGTGGCGGCGGCGGAGCGGGCCATTACTTATGCCGGCATCGGCACGACGCTGGAGGAGGCCACGCGCCCCGGCTGTCTGGAGCTCGGCAAGACCAGAGTGGCCTTCGCCGCCACCGGTATCGTCACCGGCCAGCGCGAGGAGCACCGCGCCGGCAAGGACAAAACCGGCCAGGCGTCCTATCGCAACCCGGCGGATTACAAGTTGGTGGTGAATCGGCTGGCGGAAATGCCGGCCGATTACCGCATCCTGTCCATTCACTACGGGCTCGAAGGCCGCGTCGTGCCGGATCAACGGCAATTGAAGGACTGGCGCGGCTTCGCATCGGGCGAGAAGGGCATCGACTTGATCGTCGGCCACCATCCCCATGTGGCGCAAGGGGTGGAGATGAATGGCGCCTCGCTGATCTTCTACGGGCTCGGCAATTTCATGCATCCCGGGACCGCCGAGATGACCCGCTTCGGCATCTGCCGCGACTACGGCCTAATGGCGAAAGTGCATCTGGCGCGCATCCAAGGCTATTGGCGCGTCGCCGCGGTGGAGGCGATCCCGCTCACCAAGACGCATATAGGGCCCGAGCGCTTCTCGCCGGAGCAAGGGATCAGGCGAATCTACACTCTGAACCATCTCGGCGCGCAGTTCGGCGACGGCAAGGCCGCGCAAGGCGTGCGCTTCACCCCACGCAAGGACGGCACCGGGCTCTACTGCACGGAAGGCGCGGATCTGCTCGAGGGTAAGGTCGGCGCGCTCTGCACGAGCTTTCAGCCGGCCCCGGCGATCCCCAGCAAGCTCGCGCGCCAGCTGGCGTCGGCTTGCCAGGACAAGCCCTTCTATGGCGCCCCTAAGAAGAAGCGTAATCCGTCAGGATTTTGGGGTTTCGGCTCGAACTAGGTGCGAGCCTGAGGTGGCGCGGTTAGCCGCGCAATTCGCCGCCGGTGGCTTTGACCACCGCCGCGACAACCTTCTCCGCCACCGCGTCGATTTCCGCATCGGTCAGCGTCTTGACGCGGGGCTGCAGCGTGACCTCGATGGCCAGCGACTTCTTGCCTTCCGGCACGCCTTGCCCGGTGAACATGTCGAACAGGTTAACCTCGGCAATCAGCGCGCGGTCTGCGCTTGCCGCCGCGCGCACCAGCGCGCCGGCATCGGTATCGCCATCGACCAGGAAGGCGAAGTCGCGCCGCACCGCTTGCAGGTCCGAGGCCTGTAGCGCGGGCTTCGCCGTCCCCTTGCGCTTCGAAGCCGGCAGCGCATCGAGGAACAGTTCGAACGCGGCCATGGGCGCCTCCGCCCCGAGCGCGTCAAGCGTATCGGGATGCAGCTCGCCGAACACGCCAAGCGTGACCTTGGGCCCGAGCTTCAGTGCGCCGGAGCGTCCCGGATGGAACCATTGGGGCGCCTCGCGGCTGATCTGAATATTGGCCTGGCCGACGCCCAATGCTGAGAGCGCGGCGATAGCGTCGGCCTTGACTGCGGCCCACTCGGCCGCCAGCGCCGCGCCGGACCAGTGCCGGCCCGAACCATTGAGCGCCGACTGTCCAAAGCGCACGCCGGTGGCGGCGACATATTGATCTTCAGGCTTTGCGCCACGATAGGCTTGACCCAGCTCGAACAGCGCGCCGTCGACGAAGCCCCGGTCGCGATTGCGCTTGGCCGCCGTGATCAGCCCCGGCAACATGCTGGGCCGCATCTGAGCCAGTTCGGTAGAGATCGGATTATCCAGCGTCAACTCCGGCTGGCCGCCGCCAAACAGTCTGGCTTCGGCGAGCGGCACGAAGGACCACGTCACCGCCTCGACCAGGCCGCGTGAGGCAAGGAGGCGCCGCACCAGCCGCTGCCGCGCCTGGCGCTCGGTGAGGACCGGCGCCGCCACGCCGGCGAGGCGTGTCAGCGGGGTGGCGGGCACGCGGTCAACGCCGGTGAGCCGCACCACCTCTTCCACGAGATCGACGGCGGCAGTGATGTCCGGACGCCATGACGGCGCGGTAGCCTTCAGCACATTGGTCTTGCCCTCGAGCTTGACGCCGAGGCTGGCGAATTTGCGCCTGATGTCGCGATGGGGCAGCGCCAGCCCGCTCAAGCGGCCGATCAGGGTCATGTCGAATTTGAACGGCGGCTTCGGCTTCGGCGTCTTGCCGGCGACCGTTACTTGGCTGGCGTTGCCGCCACACAGCTCGGTGACCATCTGCGTGGCGAGCTCCAGCCCCGGCAGCACGAATTCGGGATCGACGCCGCGCTCGAAGCGGAAGCGAGCGTCCGACTGGATATTCAGCGTGCGGCCCGTGCGCGCCGTGCGCTTCGGATCGAAATAGGCCGACTCGATGAAGACGTTGGTGGTAGCGTCGGTACAGCCGGTCTCCTCGCCGCCCATCACCCCGCCAAGGCCGAGCACGTTTGCCTCGTCGGCGATGACGCACATCGCCTCGTCCACGGTGTAGGTCTTGCCGTCGAGCGCGGTGAACTTCTCGCCCGGCTTGCCAAGCCGCGCGCGGACCGCGCCGGTCAGCTTGTCGGCGTCATACACGTGGAGCGGCCGGCCCCGGTCGTAAGAGATGTAGTTGGTGATATCAACGAGCGCGTTGATGGGGCGGAGCCCGATGGCGCGCAAGCGCCGCTGCAGCCAGTCCGGGCTCGGGCCGTTCTTGACGCCGCGCGCCAGCCGCCCGGCGAAGATGGGACAGGCGGATGCGGTGTCCTTGGCGAATTCGAGCTTGATGGCGATAGGATTTTCGAAGCCGCCCTTGACCGGCTTGATCGTGCTCTTCTTGAGCTTGCCGAGACCGGCGGCGGCGAGGTCGCGGGCGACGCCGCGCACGCCGAGGCAGTCGGGCCGGTTCGGCGTGATGGCGATGTCGAACACCGCATCGTCGAGGCCGAGCGCCTTGGCCGCCGGGCTGCCGACTTTGGTTTTGGGGGCAAGCTCGATGATGCCGCTATGTTCGTCGGAGAGCTCAAGCTCCCGCTCGGAGACCATCATGCCGTTCGACTCGACGCCGCGGATCTTCGCTTTAGTCAGGGTGAAGTCGAGGCCGGGAACGTAAGTGCCCACGGGCGCGAACACGCCCTTCATGCCGGCCCGCGCATTCGGCGCGCCGCACACCACCTGCAGCCGGTCCTTGCCGGTGTCGACCTCAAGCACTTGCAGCTTGTCGGCGTCGGGGTGCTTCTCGGCATTCACCACCTCGGCCACGCGGAAGTCTTTCAGCGCGGTGGCGGGGTCGAACACCTCCTCGACCTCGAGCCCGATGCGGGTGAGGGTCTCGGCGATCTCTTCCACGGAGGCTTCCGTGTCGAGATGCTCTTTCAGCCATGCGAGGGTGAATTTCATGGCTAATTACTCAAGCCTGCGGCAAGCGTCGGCACGGAGAGCGGCGCGAAGCCGTAATGCTTGAGCCAGCGCAGATCGCCAGCGAAGAACGCGCGCAAGTCCGGCATGCCGTATTTCAGCATGGCCAGGCGGTCGATGCCGACGCCAAAGGCGAAGCCCTGATATTTCTTGGGATCGAGCTCGACGGCCTTGAGCACGTTGGGATGGACCATGCCGCAACCCAAAATCTCCAACCAGCGGTCGCCCTCGCCGATGCGGAGCTCGTCGCCGACCTTGGCGTAGCCGATATCGACTTCCATGGACGGCTCGGTGAACGGGAAATGGCTGGCGCGAAAGCGCATCTTCACCTCCGGCACCTCGAAGAACGCCTTGCAGAACTCCTCCAGAACCCATTTCAGATGGCCGAGATGGGTCTCCTCGTCGATGACGAGCCCTTCCACCTGATGGAACATCGGCGTGTGGGTCTGGTCGGAATCGCAGCGATAGACGCGGCCCGGCGCGATGACGCGCAAAGGCGGCTTGTCAGCCAGCATGGTGCGGATCTGCACCGGGCTCGTATGGGTGCGTAAGACCGGGCGCGTGCCGTCGGGCCCTTCGGTGAAATAGAACGTGTCGTGATCCTGCCGCGCCGGATGGTCCGGCGGGATGTTGAGCGCGGTGAAGTTGTTGAAGTCAGTTTCGATGTCCGGGCCTTCGGCGATGCGAAAGCCCATATCGGCGAAGATCTCGGTGATCTCGTCGGTGACTTGGCTGACCGGATGGATGCGGCCTTCGCTGAGCGGACCCTCGCGCACCGGCAGAGTGACGTCGGCCCGCTCATGCGCTAGCCGTGCCGCGGTCGCGGCGCCGGCCAGTTCCGCGTGCTTGGTTTCGAGCGCGGCGGCAACAGCGGTCTTCACCGCGTTGACGGCCTGACCGAAATCGCGCCGTTCCTCCGGCGGCATCGCGCCCAGCCGCTGCATCAGCGCCGACACCCGGCCCTTCTTGCCGAGCGCCGAGATGCGCACCTCTTCCAGCGTGCTGAGGTCGGAAGCCTGCGCGATTGCCCCGAGCAGCTCGGTCTTAAGACCGTCGAGCTCCGATGCGCTCATGGCGTGCGGCTCCTCCCCCCGGCGATGCGGGTGCCCTTACGCCCGCGCGGCGGCTGTGGCAGCCTCGACCAGGCTCTGGAAGGTTTGCGGCTCGTGCACGGCCATATCGGCCAGAACCTTGCGGTCGAGCTCGATCCCGGCCTTCTTCAGGCCGTCGATCAGCCGTCCGTAGGTCATGCCGTTGGCGCGCGCGGCGGCGTTGATGCGCTGGATCCACAGGGCGCGGAACGTGCGCTTCCTCACCTTGCGGTCGCGATAGGCATATTGGCCGGCCTTGTCGACCGCCTGCTTGGCGACGCGGATGGTATTCTTGCGGCGGCCGTAATACCCCTTGGCCGCCTTCAACACCTTGCGGTGGCGGGCATGGGATGTAACGCCGCGTGTTACACGTGACATTGCGGTGCTCCTTCGATTTGAGGTCTCGCCCTGGGCGGCCTAGCGGCCATAGGGGAGGAAGTTCTTCTTCACGGTCTTGGCGTCTTCGTCGGCGAGGACCATCGTCCCCCTGGCATCACGGATGAATTTCGTCGTCCGCTTGATCATGCCGTGACGTTTGCCAGCTTGGGCGCACTTCACCCTGCCGGTGGCCGTGATCTTGAATCGCTTCTTGGCACCGCTCTTTGACTTGAGCTTGGGCATTTGGCTTCCTTGACTTTAGGCCGTGGCAGGCGAGGCCCACCCGGCGTTCTTGAACGTGATGCTGGAAAGCATTGCGAGCCGCCACGGCATGCCCTGCCGGGCGGCTCCTTGAACCGCGCGTTATAGGGGGATTTCTCGCGGGTTGAAAGAGCCAATACGCGGCCGAAGGGGAATGCTTAACCACGCCCCTTAACGCTTGCTTCGCGCCTTACGGCTCCAACTACACCTTCAAATATGCGTTGGCAGTCAATAGGTTGGCGAGCACTCGAAGCGTTTGCACAACGTAGAGTAGAGCCAATCAGGAGCGGGGAAATGGCCGAAAAATGGGCCAATTAGCTTAAGGGAATGCCCGGGGCCCAGCGTGATTTACTGGTCATTTTGGCGCTTGCGGTCCGGTCTATGCTTTTCTCGTATGGATCGATGCCTTCGACCTCTTCTTCGAATACAGCCGGATCCATGAAGACTACCAACTCGACGAACTCGTCGCTTTCTTGTTTTTTATTGGCGTTGCCGCCATCGTCTTCTCCGCGCGCCGCATCATGGATCTGCGTGCGGAGATGCAGCAGCGGCGGGTCGCCGAAGGGGAGGCACAGCGGCTGGCGCGGCATGACGCGCTGACCGGGCTCCCCAATCGCCGGCGATTTCTCGAAGAGTTCGACGACCGGGTACGCGAGTCCAGCGGGAACGAACGCTGCGCCATGTTCGTGCTCGATCTCGATCATTTCAAACCGGTCAACGACCTTTACGGCCATCGCTTGGGCGACGAGGTGCTGCGCGTCGTTGCTCAACGCCTATCCGAGATCGTCAAGGACACCGGCGTGGTGGCACGGCTGGGCGGTGACGAGTTCGGTATCATCTTGATCGCCGCCTCCGACGACGACGAACTGCCGCTCCGTGTCGCCCGCCGCATCGTCCATGAGATTCCGACCCCGATCAAACTTGCGGCGCTTTCACTTGAGGTGGGCTGCAGTGTTGGCGTGGCGATGTATGCTAAGCAGGGTGACCGCGTCGGGCCGCTCCGTGGCGAACACAGCCCCGTTGAGACCGTCCTCCGTCAGGCCGACATGGCCATGTACCGGGCCAAGACGGAAGGGCGAGGAGCGTATCGCTTCTTCGACCACAAGATGGACGAGCGGCTCCAGCAACGAGTTCGGCTTGAACGAGAGATCAAGCGCGCCGTGGAGCGCCAGGAGATCATCCCCTACTATCAGCCGCTCGTGGATCTCCGTACGAAAGAGACCGTCGGTTACGAGCTTCGCGCGCGCTGGAAACACCCGAATCTAGGCGTGATCGAACCAGACGCATTTATCTCCATCGCCGAAGATACCGGCGTGATCGGTGCCCTGACGGATTCCCTGCTCACCCAGGGCGTCAAGGACGCCAAGGCATGGCCGGCGCATATTTATCTGAGCGTGAATCTGTCGCCCCGGCAATTTGCCGATCCTCTGCTCGCTCAGAGAGTTCTGGCCATCCTTACCGAGGCAGGTTTCCCGGCCAAGAGGCTTGAGATCGAAATTACCGAGACGGCGGTGGTGCAGCGCTTGGATGAAGCCAAAGCCACGCTCCAATCCTTGCGCAACCTTGGCGTACGCATAGCCCTCGACGATTTCGGCACCGGCTATTCCGGCCTGCATCATCTGCGCGAGCTCCAACTCGACACGATCAAGATCGATCAGTCATTCGTCACCGACATGCTGAAAGACGCGGACGATGAAAAGCTGGTCGAGGCGATCGTGGGGCTGGGGCACGTGCTTGGCCTGCGCACCACGGCTGAAGGCATCGAAACGCGGGACGTGCTCGACAAGCTCATCTCGCTCGGATGCGATACAGGCCAGGGTTTTCTCTTCGGCCGGCCAGAACCCATGACGGGAGCTGCCGTAACCGAAGAGCTGACCGCCCGCCGCGCTTAGCGCGGGGCGAGCACCATCACCATCTGGCGGCCTTCGAGGCGGGGCTCCGACTCGACTTTGGCGATCTGCGTGGTGTCCTGCTTCACTTTGTTCAGCAGCTGGCTGCCGAGCTCCTGATGGGCCATCTCGCGGCCACGGAAGCGCAGCGTCACCTTGACCTTGTCGCCTTCCTCGAAGAAGCGGTTCATCGAGCGCATCTTCACGTCATAGTCGTGCGTGTCGATATTCGGCCGCATCTTGATCTCTTTGATCTCGACGGTGCGCTGCTTTTTGCGCGCCTCGGCGGCCTTCTTCTGCGCCTGATATTTGTATTTGCCGTAATCGAGGATCTTGCACACCGGCGGCTCGGAATTGGGTGAGATCTCGACCAGATCGAGTCCGGCCTCCGCCGCGCGCGCGCGCGCGTCTTCGATCTCGACCACGCCGACATTCTCGCCCGTGGCGTCAATGAGTTGGATTTTTGGAGTGTCGATGACCTCGTTGACACGGGGGCCTCCCCGATTGGGGGTGAGCTTCATGGGCCGTCTTACGATGTTCGTTCTCCTCTATTGAACGGGCGCCCTCGCCGCGGCGAGGCACGGGGCGCATATAGAACTGACGTTAGGTCCAAAGGTTCTACAGGATGGCAAATAGGCCTGACAAGTCACGCCGTGCAAGGTGGCAGGGCCAGGACGCCGGTCAGGCGCCGCCCTCGGCGGTCTCGGCCGGCTCGTATAGCGGCGGATGCTCGAACAGCTGGGACAACTGCGTCCCGAGCAATTCGTCATATACGGCAAGCGTTTTCGCCTGCATCTGAGCCAGCTCGAAATTCTTACCCGCCCGCGCCCGCGCTCGCGCGCCGATCTTTTCGCGTTCCTCGGGCGTCAGGGCAAGCGCCGCCCGGATGCGGTCGGCAAGCGCCGGGACGTCGCCCGGCGGGACCAGATAGCCGGTGAAGCCTGCCGCGTCGCTCTCCGCCGACACGATGGTCTCGGGCAACGCGCCGATATTCGAGACGATGACGGGACAGCCCATGGCCTGGGCCTCGATACTGGTCCGGCCGAAGGTCTCCGCCACCAGCGAGGGCACCAGCGCGGTATGGGCGGCAAGAAACGCCACGGGCATGTCACTGCAATGGCCGGGCAGCATGGCCTTATCCTGAAGACCGTATTCCGCGATGAGATCGGCGAGCTCCTGGCGGTAGCCCCCGCGCAATCCTTCGCCCACGAAGACCACGATAGCGTCTTCGAATGCGCCCTTATGGTCCAGCTCAGCCACGGCCTCGATGGTCTCCCGCTGTCCCTTGATGCCGGAAAGCCGGGCGGCGTGAAGCACGATCTTTTTGTCCGGCGCCACTCCCCAGCTCTCGCGCAGTCGCGCCACTGGCCCCGGCGGCACCACGAAGGGATCGAAGATCGCCCCGTCGATCCCGCGATAGATGATGCGAATGCGGTCCCGCGCCACGTGCTGCCGCGTCGCGATGAGATTGGCCGTGTAGTTCGAGTTGGCGATGACCCGGTCGCCGCGCCCCATGACGCTGTTATAGACCGCCTTCACCGGGCCGGGGTTGCCGTAGGTGCCGTGATAGGTGGTGACGAGCGGTCGCTTGGTCCAGCGTGCCGCCAGCAAGGCGCTCCAGGCCGGCGCGCGGCTGCGCGCATGCAGAAGCGAGATGTTGCGCGTCTCGACAAGCCTTGCCAGGCGGCGCGCATTGGCCAGCATGGTGACGGGATGCTTGCTCGCCATGGGCAGATCAATGATCTCGCCGCCGGCCCGTGTCACCGCACTTGCCAGGCGCCCCCCTTCGGTGGCAACCAGGGCGTTCGCGCCGGCGCGGATGAGCGCTTCGGCCATTTCAATGGTCGATTGCTCACTGCCCCCGGTCTCCAGCCGCGGCACGACCTGCAATATGGTCACGTCTGCCATCACCCACGTCTTTGGCGAAAAACCCATTTCGCGCTAGCGCTAATTCGAATGGACGATCAGGAACCACAATTCCTTGAGGTTGGCCAAGGGCCTAAACGCCGCCGTCTAGCCTATCGCTGGGACGATCCGGGCGTGGACGGCTCCGGCCTGGCGCTGCTGTGGCTCTCCGGCTTCCTCTCCGACATGGCGAGCACGAAGGCCGGGGCGCTCGCGTCTTGGGCCGAGGACCAGGGTCACGCCATGCTCCGTTTCGACTATTCGGGCCACGGACTGTCGCCGGGAAATCTTCTCGAAGCCTCCATCGGCGATTGGCTCGAAGAATCGACGGCTATGCTTCGCCTGCTGGACGGACGGCGCGTCATCGTCGTCGGCTCCTCCATGGGCGGCTGGATCGCGCTGCTGCTCGCCCGCGCTTTGGCGAAGACCGGCGACACCCGGCTCGCCGGTCTCGTGCTCATCGCCCCGGCCTGGGACATGACGGAAAAACTCATGTGGGAGAAGATGTCACCGAAGACCCGCGCGATCGTAGAGACCGAAGGCGTCTATTACGCGCCGTCGAACTACGACGACCCCTATCCGCTGACGAAGATCCTGATTGAAGAAGGCCGCAATCATCTCCTGGCGGCGGGCAACATCGAGATCAATGCGCCGTTGCGCATCCTTCAAGGCATGCGCGACACGGACGTGCCGTGGCAGCATGCGCTCGCGCTGGTCGACCTGGTTGCAAGCGACGATATCGAGATGACGCTTGTGAAGAGCGGCGATCACCGCCTGTCGACTTCGGAAGATTTGCGACGCCTCGAAGCCAGTGTTGCGAGTTTGATCGCTGGGCTCGGCGCGGTGAGAACAAACCCTTAACAGCTCTGCCAAATCACAACGGGCAGTTGTATTTTGCAGCTTAAATTGGCTGATTAGTATTCAGTCCGTAGGGCAACAGTTTCTCTCCCCCAAACACAGTATTTTGAACGGTTTTGTCAAACGGACATCAAAATCAGGGGGTTTGAAATGAAAAAGTTAACATTGGCTTCAATCGCGGCGTCGTTCGCAATTTGCTCGGGCTTGGCCACGCCAGCAATGAGCCAGGAGACCACCGACGCTTGGCGGGGTTTTTATTTTGGAGGGTATTTTGGGGCCGGCCAGGGTGACTCCAAAACCAACTTCAAGGACACCTCGACGTCGGTGAGCAAGTCGACAGGTCCAGATTACACGTCCACTTCAACCTCGACGGAGAATGGTTGGGG
>Ga0307379_10001208_pt1 | contig 41182 bp, 36 predicted proteins | sample UN2MG_FD_202237 | JGI IMG/M metagenome (GOLD analysis project Ga0307379, IMG submission 202237) | Soil microbial communities from Risofladan, Vaasa, Finland - UN-2 | ecosystem: Environmental > Terrestrial > Soil > Coastal area > Acid sulfate soil | place: Finland: Risofladan, Vaasa | collected...
GCATCACCATACCGGCCAGCGGCCAATATCAACGCCGCACCTTGAAGGCCTGACACATGGAAGCACCCGATCACATGCTCGAACCGTTCAAAAAACCACTTGCATAAACGGGGGCATCCACACATGGAGAATCACGATCTTGATTCCCACACAACAAAAAACACACTATATGGGACGCTAAACAGGTACCCCTGCAAGGGGGAGGGACAAGGTGGGGGTCGGCCACCCCGGCGCGCCCTTGACCGCACAAGGACACCACCATGCCATCAATAGTTATCGCGTCGAAGCTGTGGGGCAGCATGTTCGGCACCGCCGCCATGCGGGCGCTGTTCACCGACGATGCCATGGTGCAACGCTATCTTGATGTCGAGGCGGCACTGGCCCGGGCGCAGGCGCGGGTTGGCATTGTGCCCGCCGAGGCGGCGCAGGCGATCACGGCGGTGGCCGAGGTCGGGCGGGTCGATTGGGAGCGGCTCTCCGCCCGGACCCAGATCGTCGGCTACCCGATCCTGCCGCTGGTCGAACAGTTATCCGGTTGGGCCGCCGATGGCTCGGGACAATGGAGCCATTGGGGCGCCACCACCCAGGACATCATGGACACCGCCGACGTGCTGCAGATCCGCGATGCATTGGATCTAATTTCAACCGATCTCGATGCCGTGGCGGCGGCGCTGGCGGTCCTGGCGGAAACCCACGCCGAGACACCGATGGCCGGGCGTACCCATTTGCAACACGCGCTGCCGATCTCGTTTGGCTACAAGGCGGCGACCTGGCTCAGCGGTATCGACCGCCACCGGACAAGGCTGAACGAGCTGCGGTCCCGGGTCGAGGTGGTCTCCTTCTCCGGCGCCGCTGGAACGCTAGCCTCGCTCGGCGAAGTAAACGGTCTGGCGACCCAGAAGGCGCTGGCGGCTGAATTAGGGCTGGGCGAGTGCGACATCACCTGGCATTCGATCCGCGACGGTTTTGCCGAGGTGACCGGCTGGCTTGCATTGGTCGCCGCGTCGCTCGGCAAAATCGGCTATGACATCATGCTGATGATGCAAACCGAGACCGGCGAGGTGTTGGAGCCGTATCAGCCCGGCCGAGGCGCCTCGTCAACAATGCCGCAGAAGCGCAACCCGATCTCGTCCGAGGTGATGCTGGCGGCGGCCAAGATCGTGCGTGAGCAGCATTCCCTGATGCTCGACGCCATGGTCCAGGACCATGAACGCGCCACCGGACAATGGCATGTGGAGTGGCAGGCGCTGCCAACGGCGTTCATCGTTTGCTCCGGTGGTCTGCGGGCCGCGCGCGAGGTTCTGGAAGGGCTGGAAGTTCGGCCCGAGACGATGCGCCGCGTCCTTGACGCAACCGGCGGGCTGATCGTCGCCGAGGCCGTGATGATGGGCCTGGCCCCGGCGCTGGGCCGTCAGGTGGCGCATGATCTGGTCTACGACTGTTGCCGTGCGTCGTTGACCGGCGGCACGCCGTTCCTCGACGCCCTGACTGCCGAGCCGCGTATCGCGGCCGTGATGGACCGCGAGGCGCTGACCCGGCTGGTCGATCCGGCGAACTATCTGGGCGCGGCGCCGAAGATGACGCGGGGCCTGCTGGCGCGGTGGAACAACAAATGACCGTGCTGGCCCGCGACGCATGAACGATTGCAGCCAAGGCATTGTTGGGCAGGTCGGTCCTGCAACCATGCGTTACTAGGGGCACGGTCGTTGCTGTCGCCTGTCGCCCTCGCAGTGCTCGCCGTTACCGTCCTGGCGACCTCGTTCCTGTCTGGCATCTTCGGCATGGCCGGCGGGATGATCCTGCTTGGTGTGCTGTTGGTATTTCTCGACGTCGCCCCGACGATGGTGCTGTTCGGCACCGCCCAGGCGGCGGCCAATGGCTGGCGCGCGGTGCTGTGGCGGCGCTATGTGCATTGGGGCATTGTCGGGCGGTATGTGGTCGGCACGACGCTGGCCTTCCTGGCGCTGCGTACAATCGCGTTCCTGCCGGACAAGGCGCTGGTCTATTTCTTCGTCGGGACGCTGCCCTTTGTCGTCCACGCGATTCCAAAGCGCTGGCTGGCGCTCGATATCACAGGCCCAGGTGTACCCTACTTGTGCGGCGCGCTGATCATGCTGATCCAGTTGTTTGGCGGCGCCGCCGGGCATATTCTGGACCTGTTCTTTCAGGCTAGCCCGTTGGATCGCAAATCGATTGTCGCCACCAAGGGGTTCACCCAAGTGGTCGCGCATCTGTTCCGGATCGCCTATTTCGGCTCCTTCATTACCTCCTTCGTGGTCGCGATCCCCTGGTGGGTCTATGTCGCGGCTGTCGCGCTGGCAATAATCGGGACAACCCTGGCCGCACGGGTGTTGGAGCGGATGACCGACATCGGGTTCCGGCTGTGGAGCAAGCGCGTGGTGCTGACTGTCAGTGCCATCTACATCCTGCGCGGCTTGTGGTTGGTGACCGGCTTCTGACGCGCAAAACCGCCTCTACCTAGCGTTAAATATTCAGTCGAAGATTCTGACCGCGACCGCCCAAACGAACGAGTATCAGTTGCGGCCCGCCGCAGCGTATGTTTGACATGGAAGCATACCGCAAATCTTCGCTGTCGGGGAGATACACGATGCTTCAGCTCCTGGTTAAGAATGCCCGCCTCGCCGATGGATCCGGGCCGCAAGACATTGCAGTTGACGATGGCCGCATCGTCGAGATCGCGCCAAGGATCGACGCCGAGGCAGTGCGGGTGATCGACGCCGGCGGGCAACTGGTCAGCCCGCCGTTTGTCGATCCGCATTTTCATATGGACGCCACGCTGTCGCTGGGCATGCCGCGCCTCAACCGGTCCGGCACCCTGCTCGAAGGCATCGCACTGTGGGGAGAGTTGAAGCCGCTGCTGACCCATGAGGCGGTGATCGAGCGAGCCATGCGCTATTGCGACCTCGCGGTGGCCCAGGGTGTGCAGGCGATCCGCTCGCATGTCGATGTCTGCGACGATCGGCTAACCGCGACCGCGGCGCTGATCGAGGTGCGCCGCCTGGTTGCCCCCTACATCGACCTCCAGCTTGTGGCGTTTCCGCAGGACGGTCTCTATCGCTCATCGACCGCCGAGGCGAACCTGCTGCGGGCGCTCGATATGGGGATCGACGTTGTTGGCGGCATCCCGCATTTCGAGCGGACAATGGCCGATGGTGCGGCCTCGGTGCGGCGTTTGTGCGAGATTGCGGCTGAACGCGGCCTGCTGGTCGACGTGCATTGCGACGAATCCGACGACCCGATGTCGCGTCATGTCGAGACGCTGGCGGCGGAGACGGTTCGGTTGGGGCTTCAAGGCCGGGTGACCGGTTCGCACCTGACCTCGATGCATTCGATGGACAACTACTACGCCTCGAAGTTGATCCCGCTGATCGCCGAGGCTGGGCTGCACGCCATCCCCAACCCATTGATCAACATCACCCTGCAGGGGCGCAGCGATACCTATCCCCGCCGCCGTGGCCTGACCCGTATCGCCGAGCTGCGGGCGGCGGGTGTCAATATCGCCTTCGGGCAGGATTGCACCATGGACCCGTGGTATTCGCTCGGCTCGGCGGACATGCTCGATGTGGCGCATATGGGAATCCATGCGGTGCCGATGACATCACGCGAGGCAATGCGCTGGGCATTCGACGCAGTGACGGTGAACAGCGCCAAAGCGATGGGCCTGCCCGACACGGCACTGGCGGTTGGGCGCCCGGCGCGCTTCGTGGTGCTGCAGGCGCGTGACCCGATCGAGGCGATCCGGTTGCGCGCAACCCGGCTGTTCGTCGTGCGCGACGGACGGGTGATCGCCGAGACAGCACCACGTCTGGCGCGCCTGGCAATGGCGGGGCGGCCGGAAAGTCTGAACCCGGCTGACTATGCCCCTGCTGCCGAGGACTGAGCGGCGGAGCAGCGCTTGACATCGGCGCGATTCCCTCATCATTCTTTACCAGCCGATAAAACTTTTGCGACCCCCGAAACACCGCTGCAACATGAAGGAACCCCGCAATGAAGATGACCGCCACCCGCCGCCGCATCCTCGCCGGCGCCGCCGCGACAATCGCCCTGCCGATGCTCTCCCGCCCGACCTGGGCCGCTGGTGCGGTAAAGGTCGCCGGCATCCATGCCTCGCCGGTCGAGAATGCCTGGAATTCGCGCATTCACGGCGCGATGGGCCAGGCCGCCGCCGATGGGCTGATCGACTATTCGTTCTCCGAGGGCGTCTCGGGTACCGACTACGCTCGCGCGATGCGCGAATACGCCGAACAGGGCGTCGAGCTGGTCTGGGGCGAATGCTACGCAGTTGAAACCGAAGCCCGTCAGGTGGCGGCCGACTATCCGAACGTGGCCTTCCTGATGGGCTCGTCGGGCGGCCCCGAGGGCGACAACTTCGGCGTCTTCGGCACCCGCAACCACGAAGCGGCCTATCTCGCCGGTATGCTGGGCGGCAAGATGTCGAAATCCGGCGTCTTCGGCTCGGTTGGCGGCTACCCGATCCCCGAGGTTAACCTGCTGATCAACGCGTTCCGCATGGGCGTCAAGGAGGTCAACCCGGATGCCCGCTTCCTCAATGGCTTCATCGGCGCCTGGTTCGACCCGGCCAAGGCCAAGGAGGCCGCAATCGCCCAGATCGATGCCGGTGCCGACATCCTGTTCGGCGAGCGCATCGGCACCGCCGACGGCGCCAAGGAAAAGGGCGTGAAGGCGATCGGCTCATTGATCGACTATTCGCCGCGCTACCCCGGCACGGTCTTCGCCAACGCGATCTGGAATTACCGCCCGACCATCGACGCGGTAGTCGCAGATGTCGCCGCCGGCAAGCCGGTCGGGCGCGACTACACCGAGTATTCGTTCATGAAACACGGCGGCAACGAGCTGAGTTACATTGCGGCCGAGGTGCCCACCGACGCAATCCCGGCGATGGAAGCCAAACAGGCTGCCATCATGTCGGGTACCTTCGAGGTGCCGCTGGACCCGAGCGAACCCGCCTGACGACGGATCTCCGCGCGTGGAGCTCCAGGATGCAACAGCACTTGGCGGAGCGATTCGCGCGGGGAGAACGACTGCGGCGGCGGTGATGGAAGCGTCACTGGCCGCCGCATCAGCGCTCGACCGACTTGGGGCGGTGACGATTTTAGAACCGGAGCTTGGGCGGGTAGGAGCAGCGGCGGCTGACGCGGCTGCGGCTCGACCAGCGTTCCACGGTGTTCCATTCTTCGGCAAAGACCTTGGCGCGCATGCGGCGGGGCTGGCACCAGGCGCGGGGTCGAAGGCGTTGCGGCGCCTGCTCCCGTCACCCCCCACCGACAGCACCCTGTTCGCACGGTTCCGGGCGGCAGGGTTGATCCCGTTTGGGTTGACCACCGTGCCAGAATTCGGACTTTCCCTGACGTCCGAGCCGTTGGGCGGGCCGGCCGCGCGAAATCCGTGGGACGAAACCCTGTCGCCCGGCGGGTCGTCCGGCGGGGCGGCGGCAGCGGTGGCGGCGGGCATTGTTGCCATCGCCCATGCCACCGATGCGGCAGGCTCGATCCGGGTCCCGGCGGCATGCTGTGGGCTGGTCGGCCTGAAGCCGAGCCGGGGTGCCACTCCGGCCGGGCCGGATTTCGGCAACTACCTGATGGGGCTGGCGTCGGAGTTGGTCCTCGCCCGGTCGGTCCGCGATGTAGCCGCTGCATTTGATGCGGTGGCACGATCCGAACCTGGGCCATTCCCCGACCGCCCGAGAATCGCGCTCGCCATAACCCCCAACACTGGGCCAGCCCAGATTGCCGCACTGCGGGCAGCGGCTGAAGGTCTTGTAGGGATCGGGTGTGAGGTGAGTGAGATCGATCCTGCGCCCCTCGACGCCCTTGGCGAGCGGGCCGGAGCGGTTGCCTGGATGATCCTTGCGGTTTCGCTGGCCGAATGGCTGGACAGTCTCGGCATTGGCGAAAGCGATGTCTCACCGCTGACTGCCGCAATCGTGGCGCAAGGGCGGGCGACGCCCGCGTCGGTTCTGTTCGCAGCATCACGTGAGATGGCGTGCATCGGTCACGCGTTTGATACCCTGTTCGACAATGCCGAGATAATCCTGACCCCAGTTCTCTCGGGCCCGCCACCCCGGATCGGCCATTTCGACATGACCGGCACCGACCCGGCGGCGCACTTCGCGGCGATGGGGGCACTCGCCCCAAATGCCGCATTGGCCAATGTTGCGGGAACCCCGGCGCTGGTACTGCCGGTCGTGATGGCAGACGGCGCGTTGCCGGTGGGTGTCCAGTGGGCTGGGAAAATCGGTACTGACCGCATGCTTTTGACACTGGCAGCCCAGCTTGAAGCGGCGTCCCCGCGTCCCCGCTTCCCCTACGCCATCGCCGGATTGCCGCAATGAGCGGGCCGGTACTGGAGCTTGACCGCATCACCAAACGGTTCGGTGTCTTGACGGCGAATGAGGACGTGAGCCTCAGCCTCGGCCAGGGTGAAGTTTTGGCGCTGCTGGGCGAGAACGGGGCAGGCAAGACGACGCTGATGAACATCCTGTTCGGTCACTACACCGCCGACGAAGGCGATGTCCGGGTTTTTGGCCGCACCCTGCCGCCGGGACGTCCACGGGCGGCGATCGAGGCGGGGGTCGGGATGGTGCACCAGCATTTCACCTTGGCCGCCAACCTCACGGTCCTGGAGAACGTGATGATCGGCTCCGAGTCGCTGCTCCGGCTCGACAGCCGCCGTGGGGCGGCGCGCCAACGGCTGCAGGACGTCGCCGAACGGTTTGGCCTGGCGGTCGATCCGGCGGCGCGGGTCGGTGACCTGTCGGTCGGCGAACGCCAACGGGTCGAGATCGTCAAGGCGCTGTACCGCGATGCCCGCATTCTGATCCTTGACGAGCCGACCGCTGTTCTCGCCCGTCCCGAGGCCGAACGGCTGTTCCAAACGTTGCGCAGTATGACCGCAGGTGGCCTGTCGATCATCTTTATTTCACACAAGCTGGACGAGGTGATGGCCGCCGCCGACCGGGTGGTCGTGCTGCGCGGTGGCAAGGTCGTGGCGGAGCGATCCACCGCTGCGACCAGCCGGGCCGAGCTTGCCGAGCTGATGGTAGGGCGCCGCATCGCCCGTCCGGTGCGGGCGTATCAGGAGCCGGGTCCGGTGGTCGTCGCCGCCCGCGGCATTACCGTCATCGAAGGCGGTGCCACCCGCCTCGACAGCGTCGATTTCGAGGTGCACGCGGGTGAGATCTTCGGGATCATCGGTGTCTCCGGCAATGGGCAGGCGGCGTTGGGCGGATTGCTTTCAGGGAGGATGCGGCCCGCCCGAGGATCCCTGACGCTTGAGGGCGAAGACATGGCGCGGATGAGCCCGCGCGATCTGGTCCGCGCCGGGGTTGGGCGAATTCCGGAGGACCGGCATGCCGAGGGTGTCGTCGGCGAGATGACCGTGTGGGAAAACGCCACGCTGGAACGCCTTCGTGGCCCGGAATTCTCCAATCTCGGCGTCGTCCGGCGCGGCGCGGCGCGGGCCTTTGCCGCCGATCTGATCAGCCGCTTCGACATTCGCGGCGCCGCGCCGGACACCCGCACTGGGCTGCTGTCCGGCGGCAACATGCAGAAGCTGATCCTGGGACGCAGCCTGGCCAAGCCGCCCCGGTTGATCCTCGCCAACCAGCCGACCCGTGGCCTCGACGAGGGCGCTATTGCCGCCGTTCACCGTGAACTGCTGGCGGCGCGTGCCGCCGGGGCGGCCATCGTGCTGATCTCGGAGGATCTCGACGAGGTTCTGAGTCTCGCCGATCGCATTCAGGCGCTGTTCCGGGGCCGGCTCTCCGCCCCGATCTCGGCCGGTGAAGCGGATGCACGGATGATCGGCTTGATGATGGCCGGATCGTGGGAGCCACAACATGAGGCTTGAACGGCGCACCCATGTCCCGCTGTACATGACAGCACTGGCTCCGCTGACCGCAATCGCCGTGTCGTTGGTGCTGTCGGGCGGGCTGATTGCGGCGGCCGGGGTCAACCCGTTCGAGGCCTATGCGGCGATGCTCAAGGGCGCGTTTGGCTCGCGGCTTTCGACAACCGAGACGCTGACCCGGGCGACACCCTTGATGCTGACCGGGCTGGCCGCTGCTGTCGCCTTTCGGGCCCGGCTTTGGAACATCGGTGGCGAGGGGCAATTCTATCTTGGCGCCCTGACGGCGGCATGGCTGGGCCACGGCATGCTGGCGGGGATTCCGGCGCCGCTGGCGATCGTCATCATGATGGCGGCCGGAATGTTGGCCGGAATACTTCTGCTGATAGGGCCACTCGCGTTGCGCCTGAAGTTTGGCGTCGATGAGGTCGTCACCACTCTGCTCGGCAATTTCATCGTGCTGCTGTTCGTATCGATGATGATCGAGGGGCCGATGCGCGACGCCCTCGCCTTTGGTTGGCCCCAGTCGGCGCCGGTGGACCGCGATCTGATGTTGCCGAAACTGATCGACCGCACCAGGCTCCATGTCGGCCTGATCATTGCACTGGGCGCCGCCGTGGTCGTTTGGCTGATCCAGGCCCGCACCGTGTTCGGGATGGAGGCGCGCGCCGCCGGTCTCAACGCCCGCGCCGCCGCCTTCGCCGGAGTGTCGTTGCCGCGCACGCTGATGGGCGTTGCGGCGCTTTCGGGGGCGCTGGCGGGGCTGGCAGGTGCGATCGAAGTCACTGGTCTGAAGGGCTATGTCACCACCGACCTGTCGCCTGGCTACGGTTACGCGGGCATTGTCGTCGCCATGCTGGCGGCGCTGCACCCGGCCGGGGTGGTCGCCGCCGCCCTGTTCGTCGCCGTGGTCTTTGTCGGCGCCGATGCCATGAGCCGCGCCCTCGGCGCACCGAGCTTCATTGCTGATGTGATCGTGTCCGTGTCGCTGTTGACGATGCTGGTCGCCCTTCTGTTTACAACCTACCGGGTCCGCAAATGATCGAGGCGCTGGAAATTCTGACCACGGCCAGCCTTTGGGCCGCCGTTCTGCGCATTGCGACGCCATTGATCTTCGGCGCGCTCGGGGCACTGATCTGCGAGCGTTCGGGGGTGTTGAACCTCGGCATCGAGGGCATCATGACCATGGGCGCCATGGTCGGGTGGCTGACCGTCTATCTCAGCGGTGACCTGTGGCTGGGCCTTACTGCGGCGGCCATCGGCGGGGCGCTGTTCGGATTGCTGCATGCGATGCTGACGGTGCCGTTGGGGCTGTCGCAGCATGTATCGGGCCTCGGCATCACGCTATTTGCCTCGTCGCTGACCTATTATGTCTATCGCCTGATGGTCGTGGTCGGCGCCTCGCCGCCAACCATCGAGCCGTTCCAGCCATTCGCCATACCGGGGCTCTCCGACCTGCCCTTCGTCGGCCCGGTGCTGTTCAGCCAATCGGCACCGACCTATCTCGCCTTCGCCGCCGTCGCGGTGACGGCGTGGGTGTTGTCGCGGACGCCGCTGGGTCTCGCAGTTCGCATGGCGGGCGAGAATCCGCACGCCGTCGAAGCGCAGGGCCTCGACCCGATCCGGCTGCGGATCGGCGCGGTAGTGGTCGGAAGCGCGCTGATGGCGCTCGGCGGCGCATTCCTGACCACGGCGGCGTTCAACAGTTTCTTCCCGACGATGATCCAGGGCCGTGGCTGGATCTGCATCGCGCTGGTTGTCTTCTCCGGCTGGCGGCCCGGCAAGGCGCTGCTCGGGGCGCTGCTGTTCGCGCTGTTCGACGCCTACCAGCTCCGTCTTCAACATGTGGTCGAGGGGGCGGTGCCGTATCAGTTGTTCCTGATGGCACCCTATGTCCTGTCGATCGTCGCGCTGGTCCTGGTCGCGCGACGCGGACGAGCCCCCGAAGCGCTTATGGCCCCATATCGCCGGGGCGAGCGCTGAGTTCGGTGATGGCGCAGAACTTGCGCGTATGGCGGTTGGTTCAACTGATCGCTGCAACGCGTTGCCCGAACTATTCCACGGGTGTTTGAACCTGCGGCGCAGTGGGCCACTGCAATGCGCGGTTCACGCAGCGCGCCTTTCTGCCGCAAACCGGCCGTAGAACGTCTCGCCGTTCTCTGCGAGATCGTGCAGCAAGTCCGGCGCGGTGAAACGGGGGCCGTGGTTGTCGACCAGTGCGTCGCAGATGGCGATCGCCTACGGCGCGCCGATAATGTCGAGCCAGCAAAGCGGGCCGCCGGACCAGGGAGCGAAGCCCCAACCCATGATGGCGCCGACATCGCCTTCGCGGATGTCGGTCAGGACGCCTTGTTCGAGGGTACGAACCGCTTCCAAAGCCTGCGCCATCATTCAGGCGGTTCAGGACATCCACCGGGCGCAGCCGTTCGGCGGCGGTGGGCCAGAATACGATCAGTCGCAACGTCACCAACCCCGGGCGCCCAAAGCGCCCGAGGTTTATGTGTCTTACGCCGCCGCCCGATTTTTTAGGCGAACGGCCGGCGAGGGCGGTCACAGGACCGGGGTGACCGCGGTCGCCAGGGAGTAGCCGTCTTCGTCGAGAGCCGCAGCAATCTCAACTTTCATGCCCGATTTTATTTCGGTCAGATCGACCTCCTTGCTAACGAGCATGATGGTCTTGTCAGTCAAGACCAATACATGCTGCTTGGCATCGACAGCCGATATGGTCGAGATCAGTCCTTCCGCAATGGCGGGATGGGCAAGAACGGACGCAAAAACGGCCGAGAGCACGATTTTGTACATGGGTTTTCCCTAAGTTTGAACATTGCCGCCTGGATCCTCGGGGATCGGCCTTGTCGCGTTTGCGCGCTTAGGGGCTTGGTCGACTGGTCGTCGTGCGGACCAGCAAACCAATATGCCGAATTACTTTGAGGCGCGCGCCTGATCGCGACATGGAGACGTCGTATTTTGCGCAAGCGCGATCCGCGATGGTCGAATGACGCCCTGCCTGGTTCAGGCGGCTTCGGCGGCAATTCCGAACCGCCCGTAGAAGGTCTCGCCCTGCTCCGCCAGGTCGTGCAGCAGGTCCGGGGCGGCGAAGCGGGGGCCGTGGTGGGCGGCGAGGCAATCGCAGATGGCGATGGCCTTCGGGGCGCCGATGATGTCGAACCAGCTGAGCGGGCCGCCGGACCAAGGGGCGAAGCCCCAGCCCATGATGGCGCCGACATCGCCCTCGCGGATGTCGGTGAGGACACCTTGTTCGAGGGCACGAACCGCTTCTAAAGCCTGGGCCATCATCAGGCGATTCTGCACGTCCTCGAGTGCGGGCTGTTCGGCGGCGACCGGCCAGATCTCCGCCAAACCGGACCACAGGCCAGTGCGTTTACCCTTTTCGTCATAGGCATACATGCCGCCGCCTGATTTGCGACCCAACCGGCCGCGTTTCTCGACCATCTCGGTCAGCAGGTCGTCGGCGCCGGATCGGGGGTAGGCGTTACCCATCGCAGCCTCGGTGGCGCGGGCGATCTTCAGGCCCAGTTCCAGCGAGGTCTCGTCGGTCAGTTGCAGCGGGCCGACCGGCATGCCGAGCTGCCGGGCGGCGTTCTCGATCAGGGCGGGTGCTATGCCCTCGGTGACCATGATCAGGCCCTCGTTGATGTAGGGGATGATGCAGCGGTTGGCGTAGAAGAAGCGGGCGTCGTTGACGACGATCGGCACCTTGCGGAGCTGGCGGGCGAAGTCGAGCGCTTTGGCCACCGCGGCGTCGCCGGTTTCCTTGCCGCGAATGATCTCGATCAGCGGCATCTTGTGGACCGGCGAGAAGAAATGGATGCCGATGTAGCGGTCGGGCCGCTTGCTGGCCTTGGCCAGCTCGCTGATCGGAAGGGTCGAGGTGTTGGTGGCGAAGATTGCCTGGTCATCGAGTTGTGCCTCAGCCAGGGCGGTGACCTTGGCCTTCAGGCCGGGATCCTCAAACACCGCCTCGACCACCAGATCACAGCCCTTGAGCGCGCTATAGTCGGGGGTGGCCAGCACGCGGGCGAGGATTTCATCTTTCTGTTCGGCGGTAATCTGGCGCTTTTTCACGCCCTCGTCGAGGATGCCGTCAATGGTGGCGCGGCCCTTGTCGGCGCTGGGCTGGTCGCGGTCGATCAGCACCACCTCGATGCCGGCGCGGGCGGCGACGAAGCCGATCCCGGCGCCCATCATCCCGGCGCCGAGGATGCCGACTTTCCTCACACTCATGTCGGGGACATCTTTGGGCCGCACGGCGCCCTTCTCCAGCGCCTGCTTGTTGATGAACAGCGAGCGGATCATCGCCTCCGACGAGGGGTTCATCAGGAGCGAGGTGAACCAGCGCGCCTCGATCTTGATCGCGGTGTCGAAGGGCACCAACGCACCCTCGTAGACGGCGCTCAGCAGCGCTTTTGGTGCCGGGTAGGCACCCTGCGACTTGCCGTGGGTCATGACGATACCGCCGAGGAAGATATTGAAGCCGTCGCGGGTGTAGGGGGCGCCGCCAGGGATCTTGAAGCCCTTCTGGTCCCAGGGTTTGACGGCGTCCTTTTCGGTGGCTTGCGCCAGCCAGGTGCGGGCAGCGCCTAGCAGGTCTTCGGCGGGTACGACCTCGTCGATCAGGCCCACCGCCTTGGCCTTCTTCGGGTCCGGGGTCTTGCCCTCGAGCAAGAACGGCGCGGCACCCATCACGCCCAGCATCCGCACCAGGCGGGTGGTACCGCCGGAGCCAGGGAAGAGGCCGACCAGGATCTCCGGCAGGCCGATCTTGGCCTTTGGGTTATCGGCGGCGATGCGGCGGTGGCAGGCCAGCCCGATCTCGGTGCCGATGCCCATTGCGGTGCCGGGTGCGGCCCAGACGAAGGGCTTGCCGCCCCTACCGGTCTTGGGGTCGGCCCCGGCCCGCTCGATTTTGCGCAGCACGCCGTGCAGGTGCATGATGAAACCGAAGATCGTCTCGGCCGGATTACCACCTTTCGCCACGGCCTCCGACTTCATCCGGGCGATGACGTTGAGGTCCATGCCGCCGGCGAAATCCTTCTTGGCGCTGGTGATGATGACGCCCTTCACGGCGCTATCAGCCAGTGCGGTATCGACATGGGCGTCAAGCTCGGCGATGCCCGGCTCGTTCAGCACATTCATTGATGCGCCGGGCAGGTCCCAGGTGATGGTGGCAATGCCGTTATCATCGGCGGCGTAGTGGAAAATCTGGGTCATCGGGTCCGCTTTCCTAGGCATTTTTCACAAAGGTTCCGTCGCACAATGTGAACCAGCTGCGCGCGCCCTCGGTGTGGTTGATCAGGTCGACATCGGAATAGGTGCAGGTACCCGCCTCGGCCCGCATGCCGATGGCGAGAAAGCTGGCGATGGCGCCGGAGCGGTTGATGAGGCGGTGGCCATCGGGGTCGCTGGCCTTGAAGCCCGCCGCGCCACCGGTGCGGAGCACGGTCTCGCCGCCATCCTGAACCAGAACCAGTTCGCCCGAGACGATCCAGACAAACTCGTCCTCGCCCAAGTGCCAGTGGCGTAGCGACGAGACGGCATCCGGTTGCATGGTCACCAGGTTGACGCCAAACTGGGTCAGCCCGGCGGCATCGCCAAGGTGCTGGTAGGAGCGCCCCGCCATTTGCGTGGCGTAGGGTTCCGGGTAGGAAGACTTGTTGCTCGACTCGATGGCGTGGATATCGATCTTTGGCATGTGTTGTCGTCTCCCTGCTCCTCATGTAACCGATCATTCGACGGTTGAGCCGTCCTTGCGAGTGAAACTTACCACACCAGCCCGCTTGTGGTAGGCAAGGTCGTCCTCTGGATAGTGGGCGTGCTCATCGGCAAAACGGGAGCCGATCTCCATGAACGTCGCGGGTTCGTCCGATCGGTTTACCAGCTGATGTCCGTTGGCAGTGCCAGCCTTGAACCCGGCGGCATCACCGGGGCGCAGTACGAATTCGCCATCATCTTCGACCAGAATGACCTCGCCCGCTATCATGTACACGAACTCATCCTCCACCTCATGCCAGTGACGCAGGGACGAGATGCATCCCGGCTCCAGGGTCGAGAGATTGACGCCGAACTGGGTCAGCCCGGCGGCGTTGCCAAGCTGGCGGCGAAGCAGAGCGCCGACCCGGCTGCGATAAGGTTCAGGATAGCCTGCGCCGATCCGGGTAGGGGCGTTCTCGATATCGATCTTCGGCATGGCATCAACCTTCCCAAACTTCCGTTAAAGGTCGGTCTACGGCGCCGTCTGTCAAGTGCATCGGGTTGTTCACACCGTTCGGCCAACCACGAACTCGGCAATCTCCCCCAGCGCGGTGCGCATTGCGCCGGCCGGGAAGCCTTTGAGTGCTGCCAGCGCCCGGTCGGCGTGGCCGCGGGCGGCCTCCTGGGTGTCCGCCAGCGCGTTGGTCTGGCGCAGATAGGCCATCGCCTGTTCGAGATCGCCCGGTTCCTGTTTGCCGCGCGCGATGGTGCGGCGCCAGAAGTCGCGAGCCGCGTCGTCACCCTTTTTGAAAGCCAGGATCACTGGCAGGGTCACTTTTCCCTCGCGAAAATCGTCGCCGGTGTTTTTGCCCAGCGCGGCTGACGAGCCGCCGTAGTCCAGCAGGTCGTCGGTAAGCTGGAACGCCATACCGAGCCCGTCACCATAGGTCCGCAGCGCCGCCACCTTGTCGGCTTCGATCCCGGCGATCACCCCGCCGACCTCGGTTGCAGCGGCGAACAGCGCGGCGGTCTTGCCGCGGATGACCTGATCGTAGCGCCCGAGGTCGGTGGTCAGGTCGTGCGCCGTGGTCAGCTGCAAAACCTCGCCCTCGGCAATCACCGCGGAGGCATTCGACAGGATTCCCAACACAGCAACCGAGCCGGTCTCAACCATCAACTGAAAGGCGCGGGCAAACAGGTAATCACCCACCAGGACGCTGGATTTATTGTCCCACAGGATGTTGGCGGTAGCACGGCCACGGCGTTGCTTGCTTTCGTCGACAACGTCGTCGTGCAGCAGTGTGGCGGTGTGGATGAACTCCACCGTCGCCGCCAGCTTGATGTGATCGGTGCCCCCGTCACTGCCAACACCGTAGCCGCACAGCCGACTGGCGGCGAGGGTCAGGATCGGGCGCAGCCGTTTGCCGCCAGCCTCGATCAGATGGGCCGAAATTTCCGGGATACGGGGCGCGTACTGCGATGACATCCGCTCACGGATCAGCCCGTTGACCAGGCTGAGGTCGTCGGCGACCAGGCCGAGCAGGCGCTCGAACGGCCCGGAACTGTCCGCGGTCAAGGCGTCGGATTTTGCGGCGGGTGCGGTCATCGGCAACGGGGTTCCTTTGTGGCGGCGGTAGTTCGGCCGGTCTCGACCTTGCGCGCCCAATCGCATAACTGATCTGTGATGGAAGAACTTTTGCGCACCACTGACCCGACTCTCATCCCCTACGCTCAGGCGTTGCTGGACGGCGAGGATATAGCCTGCTTCGTCTTCGACGTAAACATGAGCATCCTCGAAGGCAGCCTGGGCATTCTGCCGCGCCGGTTGATGGTGATGCGCCAGGATTTGTATCGGGCGCGGGCGATCTTGCGCGACAACGGCGTCGATCCTTATGAGGCGGAGAAGTGGATTTGAGCTCTGCCGCCTTCTCCCCGCAAGATACCCAAGAAGACCGGCTTCTGGGCGGCCGGGTGCGGTTGATCCAGCCGTTGCAAGGTTATCGCGCGGCGACCGATCCGGTGTTTCTGGCCGCGGCGGTTGCGGCGCGGCCGGGCGAGCGGGTGCTCGATCTTGGTTGCGGCGTCGGGGCGGCGGTGTTTTGTCTGGCGGCACGGGTTTTGGGGCTGGAACTGCACGGGTTGGAAATCCAACCGGCCTATCTGGGCTTGGCCGAGAAGAACGCGGAGCTTAATGGCGTTGCGCTTTCACTGCATGCCGGTGATGTCGCGGCGCCGCCACAGGCGTTGCGTCAGCTTGCTTTCGACCATGTGATGCTGAACCCGCCCTATTACGCCGAGAGTGCGATTGCCTCTCCGGTGACCGGGCGCGATGTTGCGCACCGCGAGGGTGGTGCCAGACTCGGTGATTGGATCACGGCGGCTCTGGCCCGGTTGAAGCCGAAGGGCTGGTTGACCGTGATTCACCGGGTCGAGCGAGCGCCGGAGCTGCTTCGTCTGCTCGACGGTCCAGCCGGAGCGATCGCCGTGAAGCCGCTGGTCGCGCGGGCCGGGCGCGATGCCGGGCGGGTGATTATCTGGGCCCGCAAGGGGGCAAAAGCACCGTTCCGGCTGCTGTCGCCCCTTGTGGTTCACGCCGGCACAGCACATCATCGAGACGAGGATGATTTCTCGCCCGATGCGGCAGCAATTCTTCGCGATGCGGCGGAACTAGATATGCAGGAGAGGCTCCCATGAAACCGATTCCGAACTCGATTGCCGCGCAGGCCGGTGAACTGGCTGAATGGCGCCAGGATTTTCACCGGCATCCGGAGCTGGGCTACGCCGAGCACCGGACCGCGGCGAAGGTGGCCGAACGTCTGACGGCACTGGGCTTCGACGGAGTCGAGACCGGCATCGGCGGCACCGGGGTATTGGGCGTTCTGCATGGGCGCGCCGGGTCAGGCGGTGCCGCCATCATGCTGCGCGCCGACATGGACGCCCTGCCGATCGACGAGGTGACCGGGCTGCCGCATGCCTCGACCAATCCCGGCACCATGCATGCATGCGGCCATGACGGCCACACCACGATGCTGCTCGGCGCGGCCAAACATCTGGCCGAGACCCGGAACTTCGATGGCACGGTCTATTTCTGCTTCCAGCCGGCCGAGGAGGGCGGTGGCGGCGCCAAGGCGATGCTGGATGACGGGTTGTTCAAGCGCTACCGCCCACGCGCCGTCTACGGCATGCACAACTGGCCGGGCATGCCGGTCGGCCAGTTCGCGGTTAAGGACGGACCGGTGCTGGCGGCGGCCAGCGCGTTCACCATCACGATTACCGGCAGCGGCAGCCATGCAGCCCGGCCGCACGACGCCCGCGATCCGATTGTCGCCGGGGCGCAGCTTGTGAGCGCCCTGCAGACCGTGGTCAGCCGGGTGATCGACCCACTGCAACCGGCGGTGCTGTCGGTGACCCAGTTCCACGCCGGGTCGGCCTACAATGTGATCCCCGACCAGGCGGTGCTGATGGGTACGACGCGTTGTTTCGACGACAGTGTGCAGCAGCAGCTTATCGATGAGATGGATCGTCTCTGCGCCCAAATCGGAGCGGCCATGCGGGTTCAGATCGTGATCGTCCGCGACGCCGTTCCCTACCCGCCGACCATCAATGACCCGGCCGAGGCGGACTTTGCCGAATCGGTGATGCGCGAGACGTTCGGCGACGCCAATGTGGTTCGCGGGCATCCGCCAACCATGGCCGGCGAGGATTTTTCGTTTTTTGCCCGCGAAGTTCCCGGTTGTTACGTGATGATCGGCAATGGCGACAGCGCGCCGCTGCATAACGCGGCCTATGATTTCAACGACGACGCGGCGCCGTTGGGGGTCGCCTATTGGGCCCGGTTGGTCGAGCGTGCCTTGCCCCGGCAGACGACCTCGGGCTGAATCGCCCAGCCACATCTGTAGAAAGGCCAAGGGATCATCTCAGCACGTGATTGTTCGTCAAAAAAACCAAACAGGGAGGTGACAACGCCTCGATTCCCTGCTGTAATTGACTTCTTAGGACTGCGATAAAGGAGGATTGCTCATGAGCGTGTCGTCTCATCTCAGCCAGTTGCGCCAAAAGCACGAGGCTCTCTCAAAGAAAATCGAGGATGAACAGCAACGGCCCGGCAGCGACGATCTTCAGGTAACATCAATGAAACGACAGAAGCTTCTGCTAAAGGAGGAAATCTCGAAACTCGCGATACAGCAGTAACGAACGGGGCCGACGCGGCCGGCCCATTTTTGTTAGCGCCAAGCCGCCAGAGACCCGCAGCGGGACTATGCGGCGTTGCGTTTGGTGGTTGTTTTGCGGAGAAAATCCGCACACCAGTGGGCAAAGTCCTGCTGATTGACTGGGCGGCCGAAACTCGCCAGCGCCTCGGCGCCCCGATCAGGTGGAAGCGCGACACCGCTGCGCATTACAACCAGATCACGGGCGTAACCCTCGGTGAATTCGGGGTGCGGCTGGATTGAAATTGCATCCGGCGCCTCTGGGTCGCCATAAGCCAGCATGGCGTATTCGCAGAACGGGCTGGCGGCCAGCACCGTGGCGTCCTCGGGGATCGCCGTCACCTGATCCTGATGCATGGCGTGGATGGAGAAGTTATCGGGCGCTCCGGCCATCCAGCCTGGACGACGCACGACCTGGTAATCATGGACCCCGGCGCCCCAACCCTTGTCGGACTTGACTGCCCTCCCGCCCAGCGCCTCGGCCAGAAGCTGGTGACCGAAGCAAATGCCGATGATCGGCTGACCGGCGGCGCGGGCAGTGCGCAAGAATTTTTTCAGCGGCCCGATCCAGGGCTCGTCGTCATAGACGCCGTGTTTTGATCCGGTGACCAGCCAGGCATCGCACTCGGTTGGGCTAGCCGGGATCTCGCCATCGAGCGCGGCATAGGCGCGGAACGTGAACCCCGGGTCGGCCTGACGCAACCAGGTCTCGAACATCGGCGGGTAGTCGCCGTGGCGCGGGGACAGATCTTCGGGCACTCGGCCAGCCTCAAGAATGCCAATCAGCATGGGTTCTCTCGTCAATTTCGTCGCTCATTGCATAACATAGGACGCTTTTCCCGCCTCTGGAAGGGGTCGCGAATACAATGATCTAGGGCACCGAAATGCGCAGGCGGACGAAAAGGCCCCGATGGTCGGAGCCTGGAAGTTCCAGGGTCTCGATCGATTCGACGATGATTTTCTCCGACAGCAATATATGGTCAATCTGGTGGCCCCAGGGCGCGGGAATTGGCCCGAACGGTGTCGGGTATTCGCCTTTCCAGGTGATCCGATGGCCACCGACGATACGGGTGCCGGTGACCTCGAGGGCGCGGGTAACCACCCAGGACCATGGCGGAGCGTTGAAGTCACCAGCGATGATCATCGGGCGCGCGAGTTGAGCCGCCATCGGGCCGAGCGCGTCGGTCTGTACTTGCCGCAACCCCTCGTTCGCGCGTGAAAAATGGGCGCCGATCAGACCGAGGTGGAGCCCCCCGCCAAGATCGGCGATAGTACTGGCGGCGGTCGGTGCGACGTTGTTGTTTAGGTATAGCTGGCCGCCCAGCAGCGGGTATTTCGACCAGATCGCGGTCCGTAATGTGGCCTCGCCGACGCGGCCAGCCTGCCAGAAAGGATAGTGCTTGCGCGGGCCTCCGATGCCGTCGGCAACGTCGCCGGTTGTCTCCGATGTGATCAGGATGTCGGCGTCTGCCGCACTTAACGCTGCCGCCAGGGCCAGGGGGTCGGAGTTGTGGTTCCAAAGATTGGCATAGAGCACGGACAGCGTGCGGTCACCACCGGACCCGAACGCGCCGGAGCGCTGAGCTGGACTGACGATCGGACCGAGACCGGCCGCCGCGACCAGCATGGCGAGCAGCGCCAGCCCGGCGGTCCACCGACGCTTCCCGAGGCCGGCAATCACGACGAATACACCCGCTAACGCAGCCAAATGCAGACGGAAAGCCGAAACGATATCGAGTGCAGCGCTCCAGCGGCCCGCATAGCCGGCCAGCGCCAGGAGGAGCAGCGCCATCGCCGCGCTGACCGTCAAAAGGCTGGGTATTCGTCGCATCCGCATCCCCGGTCGAAGGGTAGGTTTGGTACGAGTCCAGTCTCAGGGCTCCGCTCCCGGCAGGATGCCGGGATCATAGGGGTAGTCAATCGGTCACGAGTTCTGCAGGAATGCCAGATGGCGGCCGGGTGCCGCATCGAGCAGCGCCTTGGTGTAACTGTTCTGTGGGTTGGAATAGACCGCGCTGGTGCGGCCTTCCTCGACCACGACGCCGTTCTGCATGACCATGATCCGGTCACAGATCTGGGCCGCGACCCGCAGGTCATGGGTGATGAAAAGCATCGCTAGGTCGAATCGTTTGCGCACGTCGTCGAGCAGGTCGAGGACTTGCGCCTGGACCGAAACGTCCAGCGCCGATACCGCCTCGTCGGCGATCAACACCTTCGGCTCCATCGCCAACGCCCTGGCGATGCAGATTCGCTGGCGCTGGCCGCCGGAGAACTGGTGCGGGAACCGGTCGAGCGCCTCGGGAGCCAGTCCGACGATGCGCATCAGATTTCGCGCCCGGTCGAGGGCCTCAGCCTGACCGATGCCGAAATTCATCGGCCCTTCGATAATCGACTGGCCGACGGTGCGGCGCGGATTGAGCGAGCGGTAGGGATCCTGAAAAATGATCTGGATGTTGCGCCGGTAGGGCCTGAGGGTCGACTGGCCAAGGCCGGCAATGTCGGTATCGGCGATCAACACTTCGCCACTGGTCGGGTCGACAAGGCGGACAATGCACCGCGCGACAGTGGATTTGCCTGAGCCGCTCTCGCCGACCACGCCCAGGGTCTCGCCGCGATAGACGACCAGATCGACGTCTTTCGCCGCATGCACAACGCGCCCGGTCCCCAGCATGCCGGAGCTGCCATAGATCTTGTTCAGGCCGTTGGCCCTGAGCGCCGGCTCGGACTGGTTGACCGGCGTGCGCTCGGGTGGGGTCAGGCTGGGGACCGAGCCGATCAGCATCCGGGTGTACGGATGCTCGGGGCGGGTAAGGACTTGCTCCGCCGGCCCCTGCTCGACGATCTTTCCGTGCTGCATGACCACCACCCGGTCAGCGATCTCGGCGACGACGCCAAAGTCATGGGTGATGAACATCACGCCGGTGCCGTGGCGGCGCTGGATCGACTTGATCAGTTCCAGGATCTGGGCCTGGGTGGTGACGTCCAATGCCGTCGTCGGCTCGTCGGCGATCAGCAAGCCCGGCTCCAGCGCCAGCGCCATCGCGATCATCACCCGTTGGCGTTGGCCGCCCGAGATCTGATGCGGGTAGCTATGGAACAACGATTCCGGGTCAGGCAGATTCACGTCCTGCATGGCCGCGATGACCCTCTCGCGGCGCTCACCGGCGGATAACGAGGTGTGAATCTCCAGCATCTCGGCGATCTGGTCGCCGACCTTCATCACCGGGTTCAGGGCGGTCATCGGCTCCTGAAAGATCATCGACATCTTCTCGCCGCGCAGGTGCCGCAACTGCCGATCGGACTGCTTCAGCAGATCGACGCCGTCGAGATGGATCTCACCGGCAACCGGTTTCAGCTCGTTGCGCGGGATCAGGCCCATGACAGTGAAGGCGGTGACCGATTTGCCCGAGCCGGATTCGCCGACAATGCAGACGATCTCGCCGGAGCCAACGGTAATGGTGACATTCTCGATGGCAAACTCGCGGTCGGCGCCTTTTGGCAGGCGGACCGTCAGCCCCTTGATCTCGAGGACCGGGGGGCGAGAGGTGCTCGCGGATGTCGGCTCGTTGCTCATCCGGTCACATCTTTCTGGCAATGCGCGGGTCGAGCGTGTCGCGCAACCCGTCGCCGACGACATTGACCGCGAGCACCGTGATCGCCAGCGCCACGCCGGGGTAGAATATGATCCACGGGCTGATCTGGAAATAGGTCCGCCCCTCGGACATGATGTTGCCCCAACTGGGAATTTCAGGCGGGATGCCGGCGCCGAGGAAGCCGAGGATCGACTCCGTCAGCATCGCCGAGCCGCAGATATAGGTCGCCTGCACGATCAGCGGCGCGATGGTGTTGGGCAGGATATGGCGCGACAGGATCCACGGCAGGCGGGTGCCGGCCGCTATTGCCGCCTCGACATAGGGCTCCTCGCGGACGGTCAGCACGACCGCGCGCACCAGTCGCACGACGCGCGGGATCTCGGGGATCACGATGGCGATGATGACGGTGCCGAGCGTCGCGCCCGAAAGCGAGATCAGCGCGATTGCCAGCAGGATGCCGGGGATCGCCATCAATCCGTCCATTACCCGCATGATCACCGCATCAAGCGTCCGAATGTAGCCCGCGACCATCCCGAGGACGAGGCCAATGGAGACCGCGACCAGCGCCACCGCAATCCCCACGACCAGCGAGATGCGGGCGCCGGAGATGACCCGGGCGAAGACGTCGCGACCCAGGAAATCACTGCCGAAGAAGACCTCGGCCGAGGGCGGCTTCAGCCGCGTCATCGGGCTGAGCGCAGTGGGGTCGAGTGTGAAGTTCGGGCCGATGATGGCGATCAGAACCATCATCCCAAGCAAGGCGCTGCCCCAGAACACGCCACGGTTTCCCAGCAGCAGGCTGAGGACGCTGACGTTCTTGCGCTCCGACAGTCTGGCATCGGCGGAAAGGGCCGCCGGATCGGTGTTTTCGGTCACGGCCATCAGTAGCGGATCCTCGGGTCGAGCACGATGTATGACAGGTCGATCACCAGGTTGATCAGAACATAGACAAAGCTAAAGAACAGGATCAGCCCCTGAATGATCGGGTAATCACGCGCCAGGACCGCGTCGAGCACTAACCGGCCGAGGCCGGGGATGTTGTAGACGCTCTCGGTCACGACGACACCGCCGATCAGCAGCGCGATGCCGATGCCGATCACGGTCACGATCGGCACAGCAGCATTGCGCAGCGCATGGCGGGTCAGGATCTTGAATTCGCTCTGGCCCTTGGCCCGGGCGGTGCGGATATAGTCCTCCTGCAAAACCTCCATCACCGAGGCACGGGTCATCCGGGCGATCAGGGCGATGAAGATCACGCTCAGCGTCATGGTCGGCAGCGCGATATGGCGCAGAAAGGCGAGGACGCCGAAGTCATAAATATTCTTGTAGCCTTGGACCGGCAACCATTTGAGTTGCATGGCAAGGATGTAGATCAGGATATAGCCAAGCACGAAGACCGGCACCGAGAAGCCGCCTACCGAGAACAGCATGACGAACCGATCGATCAGGCTGCCGGACTTCCAGGCGGCCAGCGTGCCCAGTGGCACGGCCACCAGAACCGCGAATACGATCGTCGTCAGACCCAGCATCAGCGTCGGTTCGATACGCTGGCCGATCAGGGTGGTCACCGGCAGATTGGTGAAGATCGACGTGCCCAGGTCACCCTGCATCAGGGTGCCGACCCACTTCAAAAACTGAACCGGGATCGATGCATTGAGGCCGAGTTTCTCGCGGATCCGGATCACATCCTCGGCCGTCGCATAGTCACCAGCGATGACCGCGGCCGGATCACCCGGCGCTAGGCGCAGCATCAGGAAGACGAAGATGGCAACCACCATCATCACCGGAATAGTCGAAAGAACACGCGTCAGGATATAGCGCAGCATGAGGTATCCCGGGAAAAGGTAACCCGGCCGCGAGAGGTCGCGGCCGGGTCGGAAGCGTGGTTTACTCGACGGACATGTTCCAGAAGAACTGGACCGGCGATTTGATCAGTCCCTTGACGTTGTTCCGGTAGGCCACCGGCACAAAGAACTGGCCAAGCTCGCCCGAGGCGCCGATTGCCCAGAGCCGTTCCTGCACCTTCATGCCCAGCGCCTGCTTCTCCTCGAGGCTACCAGCCACGGCAAATGCCGAACGCGCAGTTTCAAGCTCGGCATCCTCGGGCCAACCGAACCATCCCTTGTCCGGGCTGCCGGAGAAGGCGATCGACATTGGGTCAATCACATCAGCACCGATCCACCAGGTGTGGAAGATGTTCCAGCCACCGTCGGCAACCGGGTCGCGCAGGGCGCGGCGTGAGGTGAGGGTCGACCAATCCATGGCCTGAACCTCGACCGTCATGCCGATCTTGCGCAGCTTCTCGGCGGTCACCAGCGAGAACGCCGATAACAGCGGGATGTCGGTGGGCTGCATGATCACGACCGGGGTGCCGTCATAGCCAGCCGCCTGCAGCGCCGCGGTCGCCGTCTCGATATTGGCGGTGCTCATGACCTCGGAGCCGACATCGTTGGCCAGCGGAGTGCCGCAGGGATAAACCGAATAACAGGTCTTCCAGAACTGCTGGTCGCCAACCCCGGCGGCCATATAGTCTTCCTGCTTCATGGCCATGATCGCGGCCCGGCGTACTTCGGCGTTGTCGAAGGGTGGCAGCAGGCTGTTGAACCGGGCAAAACCGATGTTGCCCAGCGGGTCGTTGATCTCGACCGTTACGTCAGGGCTTGCACTGAGGATCGGCACCAGGTCGTTGGCGGGTTGCTCGAAATAGTCCACCTCGCCGGCCAGCAGCGCGTTCATCGCCGTGGACTGATCCGGGAAATAGGTCCACTCGACCCGGTCAACCTTGGCGATCTTGCCGCCTGAGGCCGCCGAGGGCGGCTCGGAGCGCGGATTGTAGCCCTCGAACTTGGTGTAGACGACCTTCGAGCCAGGCACCCACAGGGCATCCTGGAAAACGAATGGTCCCGAACCGGTGTGGTCGGAAATCTGCTCGAAAGCATCGGTTGCAGCGACCCTGGCGGGCATGATGAACGGCACGTTCGACGAGATCTTGCCGATCGATTCGAGAACTAGGCCGAAAGGACTGGCGAGGGTCATCACGAAGGTCTTGTCGTCCTTCGCCACCAGGCTGCCGATCGCCCCGAAGAGCTGCTGGCCCATGCCGTCGCGCTTGCCCCAGCGTTCCAGCGAGGCAATCACGTCCGCCGAGGTCACCGGCGCGCCGTCATGGAACGTCAGGCCGTCGCGCAGGGTGAAGCTCCAGGTCATCCCGTCGTCCGAGACTTCCCAGGTATCGACCATCTGCGGCTGCGGCTTGAAGTTCTCGTCCATCGCGAACAGCGTGTCGTAGATCAGATAGCCGTGGTTGCGCGAGATATAGGCGGTGGTCCAGATCGGATCGAGGTTCTTGAGGTCGGCATGCGGAATCACCCGCAGCACCGTCTCGGCCGCTGCCTGAGTTGGCGCACCGAGTGTTCCGAAGGTCAGCGGGATGGCGAGAGCCGCCGCCGCCAACGCTTTGCGTTTGGTCCAAGGTTGCATCTGAGGTGTTCTCCCTTATTTTTTTGCAAGATTTACAGCTCGGGCGGATCTACCCTGATCCCCAGCCTGCTGAATTAGCGCAGCCTCCCATTTCCCTGTCAACCGCATTACGTGTGCTGACGCGGTGCTGCGGTGACTTGCAATGTCGAGATATCTCTCACCTGATTATCTAAAGTGGACGCGGCGTTGACGGGACTCGGCGACGGCCTGCAATCTGTTGGGGCTGGCCGGTCACAAGGGTCCGCCACGGGGAGAACAATGATGCGAATTCTGGCGGCGATGATGAAACACGAAACCAACTCGTTCTCGCCGGTACTAACCGATATGGCGCGATTCGAGGCTTGGGGACTGCACCGTGACGCCGCCGCGATTGCTGCCTACCGTGGGACTGCAATGCCGGTTTCAGCCTATTTCGATCTTGCCGATGCCCATGGCGCCGAGATCATCTGCCCGGTGATCGCCGAGGCTATGCCAAGCGGCTACGTTCAGGAAGAAACCTACGAGCAGCTTTGCGAATGGATACTGGCGCCGTTGCGAGCGGGCGGGATCGACGCCGTTTTCCTCGACCTGCACGGGGCGATGACCGCCGAGCATGTCGCCGACGGCGAAGGTGAGTTGCTGCGACGGATACGCGAGATCGCCCTCGATCTGCCGGTTGCCGTAACCCTCGACATGCACACCAACTGCACCGCTGAAATGGTTGCCAATGCCGACGCTATCATTGGCTACAAAACTTATCCGCACGTCGATATGTACGATGTCGGGCGCCAGATCGGCGCCATATTATGGGACAAGATCGAGGGCCGCGCCGACCCGGTGATGGCCTGGGGCGCCGCGCCGATCCTGGCGCAGACCCTGTGCATGGGAACGGCGGACGAGCCGATGAAGTCACTACAGCAGGCAACCCGGCGCGAGGAAGACCTGCCAGGCTTGCTGGCGGCAACGGTGCTGGGCGGCTTCCCGATGGTCGATGTTCCCCATGCCGGACTGTCAGTGATTACCGTCGCCGACGGCGATATGGCGCTTGCCGAGGCCGCCCGCGACCGGCTGCTCGCCCAGGCCTGGGAAGCCCGCGAGGGGCTGATCTACCGGCCACGCGGGCTGCGTGCATCAATCGAGTCCGCACGGGCGGTAAACAAGGCCCCGGCGATATTGCTCGACCACGCCGATAATGTCGGTTCTGGCGGCACATCGGATGTGATGACGGTAATCGAGGCGGTGCTGGCAGCGGGGCTTGACCGGGTCGCCATGGCAACTGTGTGTGACGCGGAGGCGGCCCGTGCGATGCATGCCGCCGGTGCGGGTGCCGAGATCACAATTGGGCTCGGCGGCAAGACCGAAATGCCGTCGCTGGGCCTGATCGGGCGGCCGCTGCGGCTGACCGGCCGGGTGCTGAAGGTGACCGACGGACGCTGGACCGTCGAGGGGCCGATGTATACCGGGGTCGAGGTGGAAACCGGGCCGACCGCAGTTTTTGAGACTGGCGGCATAAAGATCGTCGTCACTTCGCGCCATCACGAACCGTGGGACGCTGGCATCCTGACCAACAACGGCATCGACCCGGCGGCGTGCAGTTACATCCTGCTGAAGTCGCGCATCCACTACCGGGCCGGATTCCAGCCCATCCAGCCCGATCTTGGCGTCCACTTCACGCTGGATGGCGAGGGAGTGACGACTTCAAACAACAACATTCTGACCTACCGCAACCTGCGGCGGCCAATCTATCCGCTTGATCCGGTGGACCAGATCGCCTTTCCCTGAAACACCTGCCGCCGATGGAGACCGCCCGAATGTCCGAAATCACCCTGTTCCGCGCCAAGAAGATCATCACCATGGACCACAACCGGCCCGAAGCGACCCATGTGGCCGTGCGCGATGGGCTGATCCTGGCGGTCGGCGGGGCTGATTGCGCCGAGGGCTGGGGTGCGGCGCAGACCGATGACCGTTTTGCCGGCAAGGTCATGCTGCCAGGTCTGGTCGAGGCCCATGCCCACGCCTCGGCCGGCGGCATCTGGCGCTATGTTTATTGTGGCCACTATGCCCGCGCCGACCCGCAGGGCAAGGTCTGGCCGGGGGTGGATTCCAGCGAGGCGCTGATCGAGCGTCTCGCGGCAATCGAGACGGCGATGGAGGACGATGGCACGCCACTGGTCGGCTGGGGGTTCGATCCAAACTTTGTCGCCGGGCGCCGGTTGGACAAGGCGCACCTCGATCAGGTGACCGGGCGGCGTTCTGTCATCATGATCCATTCCAACTTCCACCTTTTGACGGCGAATTCAGCGGCGTTGGAGAAGGCGGGATTGGCGCGCGGCGGCAATGTCCAAGGCATCGTTCTCGGCACCGATGGATTACCGAATGGCGAGCTGCAGGAATTTGCTGCAATGGCGCCGGTAATGGAGAATGCCGGGGTAATCTTCTCCGACCTGTCCAACAACGCCGAATCGATCCGGGCTTATGGCGAAGTGGCTCGGCTATGCGGCGTCACCACCGTCGCCGACCTGCTGTCCGACTTGGCCGACGGCGAGGTCGACATGCTGCTCAACGTCACCGGCGATGCGCGGTTCCCGGTCCGCTATGTGCCGATGATGAACGCCATGGTCGACAAGCCCGAGGACGAGGCCCGCCGCGCCATCGCGCTGCGCAAGCGATCGACCGACAAGCTGCGGCTTGGCCATGCCAAGCTGTTCACCGACGGCGCCATCCAGGGCTTCACCGCCATGCTCAAGCCGCCCGGTTACTTCACCGGCGAGGATCACGGCATGTGGAACATGACGCCCGAGCATTTTCGCGACGCCATGATCGCGCTGCATCAACACGGAGTGAAGACCCATATCCATACCAATGGCGACGCCGCCTCGGAATTCGCCACTGACGTGATCGAGGAAGCGATGCGGATGTATCCCGGCGCCGATCACCGGCACACGCTGGAGCATGTGCAGATGGCCGACCGGGCGCAGTTCCAGCGGATGCGCAATCTTGGCATCTGCGTGAATGTGTTCGCCAACCATCTGTATTACTTCGGCGATGTGCACTGGACCCGGACGCTGGGTCCCGACCGGGCCAGCCGGATGGATGCCTGCGGCGACGCGCTTGAGATTTTTCACGGCGATTTCGGCATTCACTCGGACGCGCCGGTCACCCCGATGGCACCACTGTTCACCGCTTGGTGCGCAGTAAACAGGCTGACCGAGAAAGGCCGCCGCCTGGGCGAGGCGCAACGCATACCGGTCGCCGACGCGCTACGCTGTATCACCCTGGGCGCTGCCTATGTGCTGAAGCTCGAGGGCGAGATCGGCTCGATCCAGACCGGCAAGCGGGCGGATTTCTGTCTGCTTGACGAAGACCCGCTGGCGGTGCCACCGGAAGTGTTGAAGGACATTCCCATCGCCGGAACCGTGCTCGGCGGCAGATCGACAGGTGACGCATGAGCCATCCCCGCATTGCCATCGCCGGCTTCCAGCACGAGACCAACACATTCGCGCCGCTGCCAACCTTGTTCGAGGATTTCGCGCGCGGCGGGGCCTGGCCGAAGCTGACCACCGGGCCCGAGGTGATCGAGGTTTTCACCGGGCTCAACATTCCGCTCGGCGGCTTCATCGGCGCGGCTGAGGATTTCGATCTGGTGCCGGTTCTGTGGGCTGGTGCCGAGCCGGGCGGCTATGTCGAGCAATCGGGGTTTGACTGCATCGCCGCGATGATCTGCGACGGGATTGCGGCGGCGGGTGCGATCGACGGCGTTTATCTCGACCTGCACGGCGCCATGGTGACGCAGGATTTCGAAGACGGCGAGGGTGAGTTGCTGCGCCGGGTCCGCGCCGTTGTCGGCCCCGACCTGCCGGTTGCCGTTAGCCTGGACCTGCATGGCAACATGACGCCAGAGTTCGCTACACTCGCCTCTTCGGTGACGATCTACCGGACCTATCCGCATGTCGACATGGCCGAGACCGGGGCCCGGTCGGCGGCGCTGCTGCGCGCCGAGCTGGCGCAGGGGGCGCCCTTTGCCAAGGCGTTTCGCCAAGCGGATTTCATCCCGCCAATCACCGACCAGTCGACCCGGCGCGAACCCGGTGCACGGCTGTATGGCCTGCTGCCAAGGCTTGCCGGGGACGGGGTCAGCTCGGTTGACTTCTGCTTCGGCTTCCCCCCCGCCGATATCTGGCATTGCGGGCAATCGATCTTCGCCTATGGCGCCGAGCAGGCGGCGGTGGACCGCGCGGCGGATGCCATGCTGGCGGCGGTGCATCGCGCTGAAGGCGACTTCGGCAATCCCCTGATGCCTGCCGCCAAGGCGGTGCAACGGGCGATCATGCTGGGTGAAACGGCTTCGCGCCCGGTGGTGATCTGCGACCCGCAAGACAACCCCGGCGCTGGGGCGGTCGGCGACAGCACCGGCCTGCTCGCCGCGCTGCTCGACGCGGGTGCAACGGGCGCCTGCATCGGCATGATCTGGGACCCGGACTGTGCCGCGCAGGCCCATGCGGCTGGCGAGGGTGCCATCATCGAGGCAAGCATCGGTGGCAGGTTCCCGGATATTGGCGGCCCGGCGATCCGGGTGACGGCGACCGTCGAGCATCTGTCCGATGGCCATTTCACCTTCACTGGGCCGATGTATGGCGGTGCCACCGCCAATCTCGGCCCGATGGCTTGCCTGCGGGTGCGCCAAGGGCAAGGCGATCTCCGCATCGTAGTCGGCTCGACCCGGGCCCAGAACGCCGATCAGGAAATGTTTCGGGTGGTCGGGATCGAGCCAAGCGACCAGAAAATCGTCGCCGTTAAAAGCGCCGTGCATTTCCTCGCCGACTATGAACCGATCGCCGAGGAAGTGATCTTCGCCGAGGCACCCGGCGCCAACCCCTGCGCGCTCGACCGGATCCCCTATCGCCACCTGCGTCCCGGTGTCCGCCTCGGCCCGCTCGGCCCGGCCTACAGCGCGGACAGGGGTGCGGCGCAATGAATGTCATGCCCGGCGACCTCGACCCCGCGCTCGAGGCCCAGATCATCGCCGCCGTCGACGATGGCTTCGACGCCCAGATCGAATTCACCCAAGCCCTGGTGCGCCACCCATCGCTCCGTGGCCGCGAGCATACAGCGCAGGAACTGGTCCACGGCGCCTTGCGGGCGCGTGGTTATTCGGTCGAGCGATGGGCGATTGATGTTGACGAGATCCGCGATCATCCCGGCTTCTCGCCGGTCGCCGTCGACTACGAGAACGCCATCAATGTCGTCGCCACCCACCGCCCGCCCCAGACGTTGGGTCGGTCGTTGATCCTGAACGGCCATATCGACGTGGTGCCGGTCGGCCCGACGGATATGTGGAGCCGCTCGCCGTTCGATCCGCATCTCGAGGGCGATTGGCTTTACGGACGCGGTGCTGGCGACATGAAGGCGGGCCTCGCCGCCAACATCTTCGCGCTTGATGCCTTGAAAAGCCTCGGCTGGCAGCCCGCCGCCACGGTCTACCTGCAATCGGTCACCGAGGAGGAATGCACCGGCAACGGCGCGCTTTCCTGCCTGGTGCGCGGCTACCGCGCCGACGCGGCGATCATCACCGAGCCGAGCAACTGCACTCTGGTCAGCGCCAATGTCGGCGTGATCTGGTTCAAGGTCACCCTGCGCGGCCACCCGGTGCATGTGCGCGAGGCGGGCGCCGGATCGAACGCCATCGAGGCCGCCTACCCGATCATCCAGGGCCTGCGCGAACTCGAAGCCGAGATGAACTCGGAGCAGGGCAACTGGCCGCCCTTCACTGAATACAACCACCCGATCAACCTCAACATCGGCAAGATCGCGGGCGGCGACTGGGCCTCCAGCGTGCCCGCCTGGTGCGAGATCGACTGCCGACTGGCGATCTATCCCGGCCAGGATCCGTCCGAGGTGGCGCGGCGGATCGAGACCGCGGTCTCGGCCGCCTGTCAGGACCATCCCTACCTATCGAACAACCCGGCGACGGTGGAATGGAACGGCTTTTTTGCCCGTGGCTACATCCTGGAGGAGGGCACCGACGCCGAAGCCGCGCTGGTCGCCGCGCACCGCCGCGCCACGTCGGGTGGAGCGCTCGAACGCCACCCCACCACCGGTTATCTCGACGGCCGGGTCTTCGTCCTCTACGATGACTGCCCCTGCCTGGTCTACGGACCAAAATCCGAGAACATCCACGGCTTCGACGAGCGGGTGAGCCTGACCTCGACCCGCGAGGTCACCCGCAGCCTGGCGCTGTTCACCGCCCGATGGTGCGGGCTGACAAGCATCTGAGGGGAGATCGGCAAATGCCCAACCAAGCAATGATCGTCACCGCCCAACCCGAGGCATCGGAGGCTGGCGCGCGGATCCTGATGCAGGGCGGCAACGCCGTTGATGCGGCGATGGCGGCGGCGCTGGTCCAAGGGGTGGTCGATCCGCAGATGTGTGGCATCGCCGGGTTTGGCTCGTGCCAGATCTATATGCCGGGCAAGGGCATCCACACCTGCATCGATTTTCACGGCAAGACGCCGCTGCAAGCGACGCCGGAGATGTGGGCCGACTGGATCGAAGGCGAGGCCCGCGACGGTTTTGGCTTTGTGCTGCGCGACAATATCAATGACCTTGGCTATCAGGCGATCACCACGCCGGGCTCGCTGCTGGCCTACTTCGAGGCGGTGCGCGACTTCGGCACCTGGGACTGGGCCGATATCTGCGCGCCCAGTGCGCGGCAGGCCGAGGCCGGTTTCGCCGTCCGCCCGCATGTCAATTACTGGTGGACCCAGGGCGCCGATATGGGCCGGGTCGAAGTGTCTGAGCGACTGGCGTTTTCGGCCACCGGGCGGGCGATCTATTTCCGCCCCGAAGGGGCAGTGAAGAAGATTGGCGACCGGGTCGATAACCCGGATCTCGCCCGCACCCTCGCCCGTATTGCCCGCGACGGCGCCGATGTCTTCTATCGCGGCGAGATCGCCGAGCGGATCGACGCCGACATGCGGGCCAATGGCGGCCTGTTGCGGGCCAAAGATCTGGAGCGCTACCGCACCAACCGGGCCGACCCCCTGCGCGGCACCTATCGCGGCCATGACATCGCCACCAACCAGCCGCCTGGCGGCGGCATCATGCTGGTCGAGATGCTGAATATCCTCGAGAACTTCGACCTCGCGGCGATCGGCCACAACACCACCGAGTATATCCGTGTCGTGTGCGAGGCGATGAAGGCGGCGACCATCGACAAGGACAGCCATGTCGGCGATCCGGCCTTTGTCGATATCCCCGAACACCTGACCTCGAAGGAGCATGCCGCCAGCATCGCCGGGCGGATCCGGGCGGGCGAGAAGCTGCGGGTTCCGCGTTTCGGCCAGCCGGAGCCGCGCGACACCACCCATGTCGCGGTGGTCGATGGTGCTGGCAATTGCGTAACCATGACCCATTCGCTCGGCATGCCGTCCGGGGTCATCACCGATGGCCTCGGCTTCATGTATAACGGCTGCATGGCGGTGTTCGATCCGCGCCCGGGGCGGGCGGGCTCGATTGCGCCGGGCAAAAGCCGGTTCAGCTCGGTGTGCCCGACCATCGTGTTCCGTGACGGCGCGCCGCGCATCGTCATCGGCGCGCCCGGCGGCACCCAGATCGCCATGGGCGTATTGCAGGGGCTGCTCAACGTCATCGATTTCGACATGAGCATGTCGGACGCGGTGTCGGTACCGCGCTTCTCAGCCACCTCGGATGCGATCGACATCACCAACCGGATTCCCGACTTTGTGGTCGAACCGCTGCGGGCCGATGGCTACGAGGTGATCCGCTCGGCGCTGACCTTCGGGATCGCGGCCGTCCACGGCATCCGGATCGACGGCGGGCGACTGAGCGGCGGAGCCGATCCGGGCCACGACGGAGTGGCGCTTACGGTCCCGGTGTGAGGCTGCCCAGATAAAGGAACCGATGCATGAACCGGTTTGCCTGGTCGTCTGCCAGGCAGTCGCGGCGCGTCAACCCGCCATCCAACCACCGTCGACCATCAGGTTCTCGCCAGTGATGTAGGTCGCTTCGGGGCTGGCGAGGAATAGTGCTGCGGACGCCACATCCTCAGGCTGGCCGAGCCGTGGCCAGGGCGTTCGGCTTTTGGAATAGGCCAGCTGTTCCTCGGTCGGGACATAGCCCCCCATGTCGGTCAGTATCTTGCCCGGAGCGATCGCGTTGCAGACAATGCCGTCCCTGGCATAGTCGGCGGCGATCTGCCGGGTCATGTAGACGACGCCAGCCTTGCTGACACCATAGGCGAGGTGGTTCGGCGAGGCGATCATGCCGTGTTGGGACGAGATGTTGACGATCCGCCCGCGCACCTCGCCGCGCCGCTCCTGGGTCAGCATTTGCTGTGCGGCCGCCTTGCAGCCGAAGAACACCCCCTTCAGATTTACCGCCATCGTGCGATCCCAGATCGCTTCGGACGTTTCGGTCAACCGGCCGCCGTCACCAATCGCCGCGTTGTTCACCATCACGTCGAGGCGCTGGTGCCGTGCCGTGACATGATCGACCAGGCCCTTAAGATCATCCCACTGCGAGACATCGGCCTTCAGGAAATCAGCGGCGCCGCCAACCTCGCGGATGATATCCAGCGTCCGCGCGCCGCCACCGCGGGGATCTTCAACCAGATCGGCCAGCAATACGTAGGCGCCCTCGGCGGCAAACCGGATCGCAATCGCCCGCCCGATTCCGGAGGCCGCACCAGTGACAATCGCCGTGTGGTCCTTGAGTCGCGCCATCGGGTGAGTTTGCCTCACACACCCAGCAACGACCAGAGGTACTTTGTCGGGCTTTAGAGCACGATCCATGATCTCCGATTCATAGCTCCTGCTCTATCTTGTTGACTGGTCGCATTTTCGCGACGCTAAGGCTGGTCGCCTTAGCTGGAAAATGCTCTAGCGATCTGACGCCGGCGAGGGGTTTGGTAACTCCTGCAATCAGATAGGCGATGATTGTTGAGCGCGCCGGCCGAGACACCAACCCTTCTGCCGGTTGATTTTATTGCCACGCACGCCGGTTGGACCACGCTACGACGGTTATGCGGGCTAAACCTGGCCAGACGAATCAAGTTGACGACTGAGAATTCAGGCTCATGGTGAGATTCTCATAAAACGCAGAACCGCCAACGTAGCGGACTGACAACGGAGGAAATGGCCATGTCTGACCGAAAGCGTCCTATACATTCCGACCTCGGGCGGTTGATCCGCAGCAGCGCCGAGAAGGCCCATGATTTCGACCCGCGAGACCCGATGGTGGGTTTAACCTCGCGGGACCTTTCAGGTCCGGTGCTCGAGCGCCGTACGGTGCTGCGATTGCTGGCAGCATCGGGCGCGCTTACCGCCGCGCATCTGATGCCCAACTTCGGCATCACCCCAGCCGCCGCCGCATCGGGCGGCACGCTGAGTTGTGGATGGTCCGGTGTTGGCGAGTTCCGCACTCTCGACCCGGCCCAGATCGCCCAGGTGCTGCTGTTTCAAATCGCCTCGAACGTGCTCAGCGGGCTCACACATATCAATCCACAGCTTCAGGCCGAGGGAGATCTGGCGCGCGATTGGGAGGTGAACGCAGCCGGCACCGAGTACATCTTCAACCTGCGCGAGGGCGTGACCTTCCATAATGGCGACCCCTTCAATGCCGATGACGTGCTGTTCACCTATGAACGCTCGAAGAACCCGGACAAATCGATCCATTCGCGGGTGCTGGACAATATCTCCGGTGTCGAGAAGCTGGGTGATCACAGGGTCAAGATTTCGCTGATCAAGCCGCAGGCATCGTTCCTGGTCAAAACGCTGGAACGCTCGTCTGGCCGGGCCATGACCATCGTCTCGCGCGGCGCGTTGGAAAGCATGGGCGATTCTGCCTACGGCCTGATGCCGGTTGGAACCGGGCCATTCAAGGTCACGGAGCACCAGTTGGGTCAGTCCATCACGCTGGAGCGCAACGAGAATTTTTACGACCCAGAACGCCCGAAACTCGACAAGATCGTGATCACGCCGATCATCGACCCGGAGCCGTTCGCCGCCGCGATGGAAGCCGGCGACATCCAGATTTCGGGTGGGAACCCTATCCCGCCCGAGTTGATCGACCGGTTCGAGTCAAACCCCGATCTCGTCACGTCAACGGTGCCGGGACCGGGCTTCGCGGGGGTCTTCATCAATCCGCACCACGAATCGATGAAGGTAGCGGATTTCTCGCTACCGCTGGACGAGTTGAAAAAACATAAAGGCTTCATGGTTCGTCTGGCGATCGCCAAGGCTATGGACCGCGACCTCTACATCAAGCAGGCTCATTTCGGCCGGGCCACGCCGGGCTTCGGCACCATCAATCCGGCCATGGGCTTCTACTATGACAGCTCGATCGACCAAACCTCGGAGCAGCGCTTCGATCTGGCCGAGGCGCAACGGTTGCTCGCCGAAGCGGGCTTCCCGGGCGGCGAGGGGTTCCCGACACTGAAGCTCGGCACCACTGCGAACCTCCGGCGTGACAGCCAGGTGATCCAGAACATCCTCAAGGTCAATCTGGGGATCAATATCGAGCTCGAAGTTAAGGACTCGCCTGTTCTGCTCGACGAGTTTCTGAGTTGTAACTACGACCTCGCCCGGCTCGGCTCGGGCGGCGATTTCGATCCGGACGATGGCATTGTCGACTGGATGCATACGGAGTCGAAGTTCAACGGCCGTACCCGCGACAAAGAAAAACTGCCGTTCGGCTATTTCTCGGATCCCGAGGTCGATGCCTTGATTACCGAACAATCTGCCACCGCTGACCCAGTGGCCCGCAAGGCGCTGGTCCAGAAGGTAAACAAGATCACTTCGGACAAAGTGGCGGACATCTTCCTCTACCACCCATCGGACACGATGGTGTGGCGCAAGGAAGTGAATTTCCCGGCCGAAAGCCGAATCCCCGGCTTGGTCGATCTGGATCGCGTCACGCTGAACAGCTGATGGCAATGCAAATCGAATGGAGCGGGCCACTGGCCCGCTCCGGACCGCCAGTATGACCGGCTACATTATCCGGCGCCTTCTCGGCGCCGTCATCGTCATGTGGGCGGTGGCGACCTTGGTATTCTTCATGCTCCGCATCCTGCCCGGCGACCCGCTGGCGGCAATGCTGTTCGAAGCCGACCCGTCCGCTGCTGACGAACTGCGGATAAAGTTCGGCCTCGATCAGCCAATGATCGTTCAATACTGGAAATGGTTCCTGCTGATGTTGCAGGGCGACATGGGCAACTCGATCTACGGCTCTCGCATCCCGGTCAGCCAGATCCTGATCGAGGCGGCGCCCAGAACGCTTTCTCTGGCGCTGCTGGCGTTCGCTGTGTCGATCACAATTGCCATTCCCGCCGGCCTGATCTCGGCACTGCGCCGCGGCAAGCCGATTGATCACGGTGTGACCTTTATCGCCTTTCTTGGGCTTTCGATGCCCGATTTCTGGATGGGTATCCTGCTGATCATCCTGTTTGCCGCCAATCTGGGGTGGCTACCGGCAATTGGATACCGGCCGATATCGGCAGGGTTCTGGCCATGGCTCTCGCACCTTATCTTGCCGGCCACCGCAGCCGGAACCGCGTTCACGGCGGTCATCGCCCGGATGGTGCGCTCGTCCATGCTTGAAGTGATGAAGACCGATTATGTCCGGGTCGCCCAGGCCAAGGGCCTCCGGCCGTGGCGGGTCGTCATGGGCCACGCCTTCCCCAATGCCCTGATCCCGGTAATCACCGTAATGGGCATCGCCTTCGGCCTGCTGATGGCCTCGGCGGTGGTGGTCGAGACGGTGTTCGCGATCAAGGGGCTGGGGCGCATCCTGATCGAGGGCATCCTCAACCGCGACTATCCGGTGGTGCAGGGGGCGATCCTCGTGGTCTCGTTCATCTTCGTCTTCGTCAATCTGCTGGTCGATGTGCTCTATGTCGTCATCGACCCCCGGATCAGGGTCGACTGATGAGCGCCCCAAACCCGATCATCAACCCCATCCTTAACCCCATTCATGGCCGTGTCGCCGACGATCTGCCGGCCCCGCCGCCGGGTGCACTCAGCATCATGATGCGCGACCGCCGGGCGTTCTTGGGGCTGGTGTTTCTGGGCTTCCTGCTGATCGCCGCCATCCTCGCCCCGTGGATCGCCCCCTACGACCCGAACGCCATGGTTTTCATGATGCTCGAGGGGCCATCATGGACCCACCCGCTGGGGGTGGACGATCTGGGCCGGGATCTGCTGTCGCGCATCATCCACGGCGCCCGCGTGTCGATCTTCGTCGGGGTCACCACGGTGTCTATCGCTGGGGTGCTGGGGGTGGCGCTGGGAATTGCCGCCGCGTTCTACCGCGGTTGGATCGATACTATCATCATGCGCTATATCGACCTGCAGTGGGCGTTTCCGAACATCTTGATCGCGGTCTATCTGGTCGCTGTCTTCGGCACCGGCCTCTTGAATGTCGTCGTCGCAATCTCATTGGCCTATCTCGACGATTTCGCGCGGGTGGCGCGCGGCATGACACTAACGGTCAAGGAAGAACAATATGTCGCTGCTGCCCATACCACCGGCTGCTCGGACGTTCGGATCATGGCGCGCCACATCCTGCCCAACATCTCCGCCCCGATCATCGTCCTGGCGACGGTCAGCGTTTCCAACGCCATCTTGGCCGAGGCGGTACTGTCGTTCCTCGGCCTCGGCGTCAGTTCCGATACCCCGACCTGGGGGTTGATTCTGGCCGATTCACGCAGCTTTGTTAGCCGGGCGTGGTGGCTGGGGGTATTCCCTGGGCTGGCCATCATGCTGACCGTGCTGTCGATCAACTTTCTCGGCGATGCGCTGCGCGATCTGCTGGATGTGCGCGAAACCCGCGATTTCCATAAAGGTGCCAAATGACCTGGTCAATTCTTGCCAAGGATCCAAAAAGCGGCCTGTACGGACTGGCCGTCGCGTCACGCTTTTTCGCGGTCGGCGCGTTGTGTCCTCATAGTGGCGGGCCGCATGGCGCGGCGATGAGCCAGGCCCTGCCGAACCCGGAGTTGGGCGTGCGGGCGCTGATGTTGCTGGGCCACGGTCACCGGGCGCAGTCGGTGGTCGATATGCTGGTCGGCATGGATCCGGGCATCGATCAGCGCCAGCTCCATGTGATCGACAGCGACGGCGCCACCGCCGCCCACACCGGCGCCAATTGCGTCGACTGGTGCGGGCACCTGACCGATGACGGCATCTCGGTCGCCGGAAACATGTTGGCTGGCCCGCAGGTGATTGCCGAGACGTTGGCCGCCTACAAGGCCAACCTGCGTATGCCGATCGTCGAGCGATTGCTGACTGCGATGGAAGCGGGCGAGGCCGCCGGCGGCGACAAACGCGGCAAGCAAGGGGCGGGGCTGCGCATCCAAGGGCCGGAATGCTATGCCCGTCTCGATCTGCGCGCCGACGACCATACCGACCCATTGGCGGAACTGCGCCGCCTTTATGCCGTGGCACGGGAGAGGTTCATCCCGTTCTCCGCCTGTCTGCCGACCAAGGCACGGCCCTATGGCATTCAAGATCGTGGCATCATCGAAAAAATCATCGAACGCGACATCGGCAAACCGTTGGTCGCATCGGTCGAAATCCCGGAGGCCTGAGATGGCGCAGGCATTCACCACCCGGCCCGAGATTCGCGGCACCTTCGGCGCTGTCGCCAGCACCCACTGGATCGCCTCCGCTGTCGGTTTCGGTATTCTGGAGCGTGGCGGCAACGCCTTCGATGCAGCCGTGGCCACCGGCTTCACCCTGCAGATCGTCGAGCCGCATCTCAATGGCCCCGGCGGCGATGTGCCAATCATCCTGATGCCTGCGGGCGCCGACCGACCCCAGATCATCTGCGGCCAGGGTGTCGCGCCCGCTGCGGCAACCATCGACCGGCTGCGCGCCATGGGCGTGACCCGGATGCCCGGCACCGGGGTCCTGCCCGCCGTCGTTCCGGGCTCGTTCGGCGCCTGGATGCTGCTCCTGCGCGACCACGGCACGATGTCGCTGCGCCAGGTGCTCGAGCCGGCGATCTCCTATGCCGAGCACGGCTTTCCGCTGGTCAACCGGGCTGCCGGCTCGATCCACGCCATCGCCGACTTCTTCCGGTCCCACTGGCAGCACTCGGCCGAGGTCTGGCTGCCCGGCGACAAGGCGCCAATGCCTGGCCAAATGGTCCGAACGCCGCAGATCGCCGCCGCCTATACCCGCGTGCTCAGCGAATCCGAAGCCGCTGGCGGCAACCGCGAGGCACGGATCGATGCGGCGCGCCGGGCCTTCTATGCCGGCTTTGTCGCTGAGGCGATTGACCGGTTCTACCGTCAGGAAACCGCCACCATGGCCGATATTCACCATACCGGGCTGCTGACCGGACAGGATATGGACGACTGGCATGCGACCTACGAGGACACGGTGTCGATCGACTATGCCGGGGTCACGGTCCACAAGACCGGCCCCTGGGGGCAGGGGCCTTCGCTGCTCCAAGCCCTGCGCATGCTCGACGGCTTCGGTATCGGCGAGATGGACCCCTACGGCGATCTTTTCGTCCACACGGCGGTCGAGGCGCTAAAGCTGGCTCTGGCCGACCGCGATGCCTGGTATGGTGACCCCAACCATGTCGAGGTGCCACTCCAGCGCCTGCTCTCAACTGAATATGCCGCCGAGCGCGCGGCGCTGATTGGCGATGCCGCCAGCCATGACCTGACCCCGGGTGCTGCCGGTGACGGAGTATCCGAACGCCGCGCTGCCCTGCTCGATCTCGCCGCCGACCCGAACTCCCCTGAAGGCGCCGGTGGCGGCGAGCCGACCTTCGCCGACCTACCGGAGATTGAAGGCGATACCGTCCATCTCGATGTCGTTGACCGCTGGGGCAACATTGTTGCCGCCACACCCAGCGGCGGCTGGCTGCAAAGCTCCCCGGCCGTCCCCGGCCTTGGCTTCAACGTCACCACCCGGGGCCAGATGTTTTGGCTCGACGATCGATTGCCGTCGCATCTGGCACCCCGCAGGCGCCCGCGCACGACCCTGACCCCGACGCTGCTGACCCGCGATGGCCGGGCGATAGCTGGGCTCGGCACGCCGGGCGGCGATCAGCAGGACCAGTGGACGCTGGGGTTCCTGCTGCGCCACCTGCAACACCGCCACAACCTGCAGGCGGCGATGGATGCGCCACTGTTCCACACCGGTCACTACGTCAATTCCTTCGCACCACGGGTCTTCACCCCTGGCGTCTTGATGGTCGAGGAGCGGTTCTCTCCCGATGTAATTCAGGCGCTGCGCAACCGCGGCCATCTGGTCAGCGTTCAGCCGCCCTGGGCGCTTGGCCGCCTCTGCGCCGCCGGGTTCACCCGCGACGGCGGCATCCGGGCGGCGGCGAACCCGCGCTTCATGCAGGCCTATGCCGTCGGGCGCTGACATGCCCGGCGTGGGAATATGGTCTCCGAGGACAGCAAGATTTCAGTCGGGCAGAACCGCGACCGCCCGGATTGGGCTGGCGGTACCATCTCTGATCTTTAGCGGGAAGCCGATGTAACGGAAACGGCCCTTTCCGACCAATTTGTCTAGGTTCCACAGACACTCCATATGGGTGATCCCTCGCTCGGCGCAGGCCAGATGAGCTTTGAAGTTCGGCTCGCCTTCCGGTGCCGGGCTGACTGCCTCGACGCCAAAGGCGATGATGCCGAAATCAGCCAACCAATGAACCGCGTCCACATGCAAACCGGGGAAATCATGCAAATAACCCGGTGTGCCGAACAGTCGTTCGTTGACGGCCATGTAGATCAAGACGGTATCACCGGGTTCAATGGTCTGGCCACTGGCGGCCAACGCTGCCGCCATCTCGTCGACGGTGATCTGGTGGCGGAGCGGCGCGTGCGAGAGATCAAGGCAAATCGCTTCGGTGTAGAAATTCTCGAGCGGCACCTGGTCAATCGAAAGCGCGTCAGGCGCTGGATTGAAATGGGCCGGCGCGTCGACATGGGTGCCGGCATGATCGCTCATCGACAGATAGAGCGCCTTCGATGTGAATTGGGTATCGCCTGCCCGCTTTATCTCGCGGTGGTCGTTCCAGATTGAAGTAACGACCGGCGGATGGGACGGGTGGGTTGGCGTGCGGTGATGGATCTCACGGCTCAGGTCGATCAAGGGCATGGAGATCACTCGTCTGAAGTTTCCAGGGAGCAGCAGCGTTGGGTGAAATTTGTATGATCTGGCGTACATGTCTCAAACGCGAGAGTATCTTCTAGAGCGTGATCCGTGAACGCTGAATCATTGAAGGGATTCCTTTTTGTCGGTTGAGATGCGATTCTTCGCCCCAAACAACAAAGGGGCAGAGGAT